>Ga0265296_1000319_pt1 | contig 80632 bp, 79 predicted proteins | sample MunlanPumphouse1_FD_189073 | JGI IMG/M metagenome (GOLD analysis project Ga0265296, IMG submission 189073) | Groundwater microbial communities from a municipal landfill in Southern Ontario, Canada - Pumphouse #1 | ecosystem: Environmental > Aquatic > Deep subsurface > Groundwater | place...
CCTCGGAGGTGGCCGACATCTGCTCGGACGCGCCGGCGTTCTGCTGGGTCACCTTGTCCAGCTGCTGGATGGCCTCGTTGATCTGGCTGGCGCCGACGTCCTGCTCGCGGCAGGCGGCGCTGATCTCGGACACCAGTTCGGCGGTCTTGCGGATATCCGGCACCAGGCGTTGCAGCATTTCGCCGGCTTCCTGGGCCGCCTTGACGGTGTCGCCCGACACGGCGCCGATTTCGGCGGCGGCCGTCTGGCTGCGTTCGGCCAGTTTGCGCACTTCCGAGGCGACGACGGCGAAGCCCTTGCCGTGTTCCCCGGCGCGGGCGGCCTCGACCGCCGCGTTCAGGGCCAGCAGATCGGTCTGACGCGCGATCTCCTGCACGATGCCGATCTTGTCGGCGATGGTGCGCATGGCGTCCACCGCCCGATTGACCGCCTCGCCGCTGGCCTCGGCGTCCTTGGACGACTGACGCGAGATCTTCTCGGTCTGGGCCGCGTTGTCGGCGTTCTGCTTGATGTTGGCGGCCATCTCTTCCATCGAGGCCGAGGCCTGTTCGGCGGCGGCCGCCTGTTCGGTCGCCCCCTGGCTCATCTGTTCCGACGTGGCAGACAGCTCCTGGCTGCCCGACGAGACGTTGTCCGCGGCCGACAGGGCGTCGCCGACCACGCCGCGCAGGCGTTCCACCATGGACTGCAGCGAAAGACCCAGCGTGTCCTTGTCCGACAGCGGCTTGGGCTGGACCGTCAGGTCGCCGTTGGCGATCTCGTCCGCCATGGTGGCGGTGGTCTTCAGATTGTCCGTCAGTCTGTTGAAGGCGTTGACCAGGTCCTTGATCTCGTCGTTCGACTTGATCTCGACCCGCTCGTCCAGGTCGCCGATGGCGACGGCGTCGGCCACGGTCATCAGGCGGTTCAGGCCGGCGCTGATGCCCAGGGCGATCCACAGGGCGGCGGAAACGGCCAAGGTGATCGCCAAGATTGACAGGGTGATCAGAAGGGTGCGGGTGTTCTGATAGTCCTTGTCCGCATCCGCCTGGGCCGCATCAGCGCGATCGCGGTTGAGTTGGACGCCCTCATACAGCTTCTCGGTCAGCGCCACCGCAGCCTCGCGGCCTTCGCCACCCGAATAGGCGGCCGCAGCAGCGGTGTCACCCGCAGCGGCGAGGGCGCGAACCTTGTCGTCAGTCCGATCGAACGCCTCTGTCTTGGCCTTTATGTCCGCCCACAGGGCCCGTGTCGCCTCAGAGGCCGACCCGTGCATATCGTCGAAAATCTCCTGATATTTCGCGCGCGCCTCATCGCCAGCTTCGATCTGACGCTGCATTTCTTCGGGTGTCCGCGCCAGAACCACATTCTTCTGCGCGCGCACGACCATCAAGGCGTAGCTGTTGAGCTGGTGCATCTTGTCGAGGCGGACGACAGCCCCTTCAACCACCTCATCCATGGCGTCCTTGGCGACGCCCAGGCTGAAGATGCCGTATCCGGCGACTCCCGCCAAAGCGAGAATGAGAAAGCCGAAGGCTACGGCTAGTTTGGCCTTGATGGTGAAACGCATGGCTGATCTCCCCGATAGCCGGTCAATGACGGGTGGCGGACGCGACCGGCTGGCGGGCGTCCTGCTGTTGATTGAAGATGGCCTGGAGGTCGGGAACGACGATGAACTCGCCGCCGCGCTTGACCAGGCATTGGATGAACTCGGGCCGCCAGCGCATGCCGACGCTGGGCGGCGCCTCCGAGTCGGCGCGGGCCAGGGTGGTGACTTCGTGGACCTTGTCGGTGCGAAGGCCGACCAGGGTCGGTTCGCCGGCCAGTTCGATCTCGATGACCACGATCCGGCTGTCGATGGTGGCGGCCCCCCGCTCCAGCCCGAAGGCCACGCGCAGGTCGGACAAGGGAATGACCTTGCCGCGGAAGTTGATGACCGCCCCGGCGAAGGCGCCGGCGCCGGGCACCACGGTCTCGGGCGCCAGGTCCATGATTTCCTGCACGCCGACGGCGTGAAGGGCGAACAGCTCGCCATTCAGTTCGAAGGTCAGGACCTCGACCTGTTCGGCGCCGGTCCAACCGGGCGCGGTGGTGATTTCGGCCTGGGTGCTCATATGGCTTCGCGCATCTGCGCCTCCTGCTGCTGGCCCTTGGCGACCAGGTGGCCGACGTCCAGGATCAGGGCCACGCCGCCGTCGCCCAGGATTGTGGCGCCCGAGAAGGTCGGCAGGCCGGAATGGAGTTTGGACATCGACTTGATCACCGTCTGGTGGTCGCCGATGATCTGATCGACCACCAGGCCGATCCGCTCGGTCCCGGTCGAAACGACCACGACCTTCTGGTGCAGTTCGGGCGGGGTGCCGGTCTCGAACATCTCGCGCAGGCGCAGATAGGGCACCAGGCTGTTCCGCAGCGAGATGAAGCTGCGGCCGCGCGAGCGCAGATCCTCGTCCAGCGACAGTTCCAGGCATTCCTCGACGGCGCCCAGCGGGATCACGTAGCGGCCCTGACCGACGCGGACCAGCAGGCCGTCGATGATGGCCAGGGTCAGCGGGATCCGCAGCGAAACCTCCGAGCCCTCGCCAGGCCGGCTGGCGATGTCGATGGAGCCGCGCAGCGCCTCGATGGTGCGTTTGACCACGTCCATGCCGACGCCGCGGCCGGACAGATTGGTCACCGCCGCCGCCGTCGAGAAGCCGGGATGGAAGATCATCTGCAGCAGGTCGTGGTCGCTGAGTGCGGCGCCGGGCTCGATCAGGCCCTGCGCCTCCGCCTTGGCGCGGACGCGGTCGCGGTCGATGCCTCGACCGTCGTCGCGGATGGTGATGACCACCTCGCCGCCCGACTGATGGGCCGACAGGCGGATGCGGCCGGTGGCCGGCTTGCCGGCGGCCGCGCGATCCTCGGCGGTCTCCAGTCCGTGGTCGGCGGCGTTGCGGATCAGGTGGACCAGCGGGTCGGCCAGACGTTCGATGACCGTCTTGTCGATCTCGGTCGTTTCGCCGTCGGTCGATAGTTCGATGACCTTGCCGGTCTCGCGGGCCAGGTCATGGACCAGGCGGCGGAAGCGGCCGAACAGGGTCGCCACCGGCACCATGCGCAGCACCATCATGGTGTCGCGCAGCTCGCCCGACAGGCGTTCGATCTCTTCCGAGACGGCGCGCAGGGCTGTGTCGACGCCGGAATTGGCGATCTGGCTCAGGCGGGACTGGGCGATGACCAGTTCCCCCACGCGGTCCATCAGTTCGTCCAGGCGATCGGCCGGCACCCGCACGCTCTCGCTCGGCTTGGCCGTCTTGGCGACGCCGGCCTCGGCGGCGTCCGGAGCGGTGGGGGCGGAAGACTGGACCGGTGCGGCGACCTGAGCCGGTGCGGCGGTCTGGGGTAGGATCGAAGAAACCTCGGCGACGACCTCAGCCGGACCGGTCTGGTCCGCAACGACCGCGTCCGCATTGGACGCGTCCAGGGGCTCGATCGACAGGTTCATCTCGTCCATCACGAAGATGAAGACATCCTCGATCGCCCCCCGGCCCTGATCGGTGGCCAAGGTCACGTCCCAGGCCAGATAGTGGTCGGTCGGCTCGATCTGGCTCAACGGCGGCACGCGCGAGACGTCGGCCACGACGCGCGCCTCGCCCAGGTCGCGAAGCTCGGCCAGCAGCGCCAGTGGGTTGGTGCCGTTCTTGAAGGCGTGGGACGGCAGATCGAACCGGATGCGCCAGGCCGTCTGGACGGGGGCGGCGGCGACGGGCGCATTCCCGTCCGCTTCGCGCACAGCCCGTTCCAGGTCGGCCAGCAGGACATCGCCCGCCGCGCCGTGATCACCCGTCGGATCCTCCATCAGGCGGCGCATATGATCCCGCGCCGCCAGAACGGCCGAAACCAGATCGGTCGTGGCCGCCACCTCGCCCTTGCGGACGCGGTCGAAGGCGGTCTCGCAGTGGTGGGTGAAACCGGCCAGGGCGTCGAAGCCGAACATGGACCCCGATCCCTTCAGGGTGTGAAGCCCCCGGAAAACGGCGTCCACCAGATCGCGATCCTCGGGTCGGTCCAGCAGATCGAGCAGGCCCTGCTCGATCAACTCCAGGTTCTCTCTCGCCTCAACCTGGAAAACGGCGATGGCTTCGTCGCTCATCGTCCCAGCACCTTCTTGGCCACACGCACCAGTTGATCGGGATCGAAGGGCTTGGTCAGCCATCCGGTGGCGCCTGCGGCCTTGGCCCGCGCCTTGAATCCTTCGTCGGATTCCGTGGTCAGGAAGACGATCGGCACGCCCATCTGATCGGGCATCCGGCGCATCTCCTCGATCATGGTCAGGCCGTCCATGACGGGCATGTTCAGATCGGTGATGATCAGGTCGAAGGCGCTGGCCTTGGCCTTTTCAATGCCCTCGGCGCCATTGACCGCTTCGGCTACCGAATAGCCGGCGTTGGTCAGCGCGATCTTCAGCGCGACGCGGATGCTGGGCGAGTCATCGACCGTGAGGATAGAAGCGGTCATTGGGCGGGTCCTTGGTGAAGCCAGAACTGGAGATCGTCAGCCGTGGCGTCCGTCAGGAAGCCGGCCGCATCGAGCGTTGGCCGAAATTCCGTCGCCGGACGTTCCAGGACCAGGGTCTTGCCGACCGCCCGGGCCTGGCGCCGCGCAGACTCGATCAGCTGCAATCCGCAAAGATCGACGGGCTGCTCATCGGCAAGGTCGAGACTGATGGTGTCGTCTTCCTCGAAGGCGTCGAGAATCGACTGGCGAAGGACGACGACGTTCTTCACTACGAGAGCAGCGTCGATCAGCACACGTTTCGTCATACCCCATCCCCACCACGCATGACGCAGAGCCATGCAACTGATCCCCATGGTTGACGATGGGCGTTAAACCGCCTTCAAAACTGCGATAGGTGAATCTACCTAGCTTGGCCGTAAGCAACGCAAGGCTGTGTCGTTCACTTCGACTTCACCTTCCCGGATTAGATTCGAATCCTCAGCAGAACCGCTGAACACAGGGGGGTCCGAATTGACCTACGTCGATGCAGATGATGAAACCTGCTATGAGGGCGACGTCTTCCACGGCCAGATCGCGGACGCCTCGCCCGCCTATATATGGCTGCTGAACCCACAGGGACGGATCGTCCATGTCAGCCGTGCGGCGCGGCGTTTCCAACCGGAACCTCCAGCGCCCCATACCATGGCCTGGCGCGACGCCTGGCCGGTCGACTGCCGCTTTTCCATCGATCGCGGCGTCCAGGAAGCACAGGCGGGTCGGGCCTTCTCCTTCCGCACGCGATTCACCACTGAACAATCGTCGGCGGTCTATCTGGATACGACGGTCAGCGCCGTGCGCGACGACACCGGGCGGATCGTGCGCCTCCTGGTCAAGGCCGAGGACGTCACCCAGGAGACCGAGACCGCCGCCTTCCTGAACACCGTCATCGAGGTCCTGCCCCTGGCCCTGACCGTCAAGGACGCCCGGACGGGCCGCTACATCCTGGCCAACCGCGCGGCGGAGAAACTGTTCGGTCGGTTCGAGGGGCTGACGGGACTGCGCGCCTCCGACGTCCTGCCCGCCGCCTTCGCTGAATGGGCGGCGGACGCCGTGCCGGGCATGGGCTCCCAGTCGACGGTGTACGAGGATCACGCTGAGGCCGGGTTCCGCTATCTGGCCGCCACCAAGCTCGCGACCTATGACGACGAGGGGGTGCGCCATCTGATCGGCCTGACCGAGGACATCACCCAGAAACAGCGCGACGCCGACGCCCTCTATCAGGCGCTGGAACAGGCCGAACAGGCCAACCGCGCCCGCAGCGCCTTCGTCACCAACATCAGCCACGAGATTCGCACCCCCCTGAACGGCGTCATCGCCGGGGTCGACCTTCTCGCCGCCCGCTCGACCGCGCCCGACATCCAGGAAGTCACCGAGATGATCCGCGCCTCGGCCGCCGTGCTGCAGGATCAGTTGCAGCAACTGCTGGCCGTCGCTCGCCTGGACGGGATAGACGGGCCGCCGGAGGTCGAGACCTTCGCCCTTGGCGACCTGATCGAGCGGGTCGTCCGCCCCGCGCGCGAGGCCGCAAGGGCCAAGGGTCTAGCGTTCGTCGTCGAGATCGCCCCCGCTCTTCCCGCAGCCTTCGTCGGCGATCCGGCGGGCATAGAGCGGGTGCTGACCCCCTTGCTGAACAATGCGGTCAAGTTCACCCACCGGGGCGAAATCCGCCTGACCGTCGATCCATGCCAGAACGGGGGTGTTCGCTTCGCCTGCGTGGACACGGGCGTCGGTTTCGATCCCGCCCTGAAGGCGGCCATGTTCGCCGCGTTCCGGCAACAGGACGACGCCCTGACCCGCGAATACGGCGGCATGGGCCTGGGTCTCGCCTTGGCGCGGAAAGCCGCGCGAGCGCTCGGCGGGATCCTCGACGCCGCGCCGCGTGAAGACGGGGGGTCGGTCTTCTGGCTGGATCTGCCCCTGTCCACCGCGCCGGTTCAAACCACGGACGAAGTCACGACCGACCCGGTTGACCGGTTGCGCGTCCTGGTCGCCGACGACCATCCGACCAATCGCCGGATCGTCGAAATGATGCTGGAGTCCGTTGCGGACGTCACGACGGCCGAAGACGGCGTCGAGGCTGTGGAAGCCGCCGGACGCGAAACCTTCGACGTCATCCTGATGGACATCCAGATGCCCCGCATGGACGGAATCACGGCGGTCGCCCGCATTCGCGACGCGGAACGCGCGGCGGGCCGGGCCCACGTCCCGGTCATCATGCTGACCGCCAACACCCAGCCCGAACATGTCGAAGCGGCGCGGCTGGCGGGCGCCGACCGCCACCTCGGCAAACCCTTCACCCTCGCCCTGCTTTTCAACGAGATCCAGGCTCTGCTGGCGGACGCCCCGGCCCGCACGCCCCTGGGCCGTCACGCGAACGCCTAGGGTTCGAGCTCGATGTCCCGATAGAGGCAGGTGACAACGCCTGATCCGCCGCAATAGGCCCCTCGCGGGCGCTGATGGAATCCGCTCCGACATGGAGCGACATCTATCTTTGAAGACCACGCGGGGGGCTGTGGCCGTCCGGGCGTCCTTGACGGCAAGGGTCAGGGGCAGGGCCTTGATGACGGTGTTCAGGAAGCAGCCCCCTGGCTGAGGTCGTCGCTTGATCGAGTGGAAAATGCGCTCGACCAGGGGGGAGCGAGAACGTGACCAGAGAGAGACATTCGGGTCGCTTTGGTCACGTCGCCACGGCCCTCTGACACCCACTCTAGCCCATCAGGTTTCCGTTTGCGGACGCGACGACGCACGCGCAAAATCACCGAAGTGACCGGAGTCACGCCGTGGCTTTCTACGATGCGATATTTTGCGCTGCCCACTGCTTCCCATAGGGTAGCACGGACGACTGGGAAGCAGTTTTGGACCCCGGAGGGGAAGGCTAACTGCTTGTCTACCTTGGTCTCGACTTGGAGCGGGCGAAGAGATTCGAACTCTCGACCCCAACCTTGGCAATGTTGGGGATCAGCATTTCCGGGCTTTTCAGCACGTTCCAAAAATCAGTTTTGTATGTTGTTTTAACTAGGTTTTCTTGTTTATCCGGTTACGGAGCGTTTCGCCCGGTTTCACTTGAGTTGGTAGCGGAGTGGTAGCGGTGGCTCGGAAATGAGCGTAGATTTCCATCGCCATGACGAAGCAAAAACTCACCAAGCGCGTGGTTGAGAGCGCGCCCGTTCCGGAGAGCGGCGAGGGTCGAATTTGGGACAGCGAGATCGCAGGCTTCTGCCTCCGGATCTATCCCGGGACCGAAACCCGACAGGGCCATGCCGCCAAGCCTGTCCGAAGGATGTTCGCCATCAAATATCGGGTCCGCGGGATCCAGCGCTGGCTGACGCTTGGCGAGCATGGGGATGGGCCGGACAAGCTCACGGCGGATCGGGCTCGCAAGGAGGCGGCGTCGGTGGTGGTCGATGTGCGGCGCGGCATCGATCCCGGAGAAGCCCGCAGGCGCATCGAGGGCCTCACCGTCAAAGGCCTGGTCGAGTTGTATCTGGAGAAAGGGCCGGACGACAAACCGACCAAACGGGATTCGTCATGGGCCATGGACCGGACCAACCTCGAGCGCCACGTCGCGCCCCTGCTTGGGAAGATGGCGCTTGATACGGTCACCCGCGACCACATCACCGGGATGATCCGATCGATCACGGCCGGGAAGACCGCCAAGGATGTAAAGACCAAATTTCGTGGTCGATCCATCGTGAAGGGCGGAGCAGGCATCGCTGACCGCACCTATTCCACCCTGCGGGCGACCTTCAACTGGGCGATCGATAAGGGCCATTTCGCCGGCCCGAACCCCTGCGCGAAGGTCGAACGCAAGCGCCGACCGGCGGTCGAGCGCTTCCTGTCCGAGTCCCAGGCCCAGGACCTGATCGCCGCGCTCGACGCTCTGGAAGCGGATGCGACGATCTCCGAACGGCAGGGCGCGGTCTATCGGCTTCTGCTTCTGACGGGTGCGCGGCGCAACGAGATCGCTGGTCTGCGCTGGACGGAGGTCGACTTCGACCGGCGCCGGCTCGTGCTGCCGCCGAGCCGCACCAAGGCCGGTGGGCGCACGGGGGATCGTCGGATCTCGCTCAACGACATGGCCTTCGGAATCCTGCAGCGTCTCTACAAGACGCGCGGGCGAAGCCAGTTCGTCTTCCCGGCCACCAAGGGCGACAACGGATATGCGACGTCCGAGTCCAAGATCTGGCGCGACAAGGTGCTCCCCAAAGCCAAGCTGGAAGGCGTGCGCATCCACGACCTGCGCCACAGTTTCGCAAGCTTCGCCTTGGCTGACGGGGCCAGCCTCCCGATGATCGGCAAGGCGCTGGGACACGCCAACAGCCGCGCTACAGAACGGTACGCCCATTTGAGCGATGACCCAGTTCGGGCGCTTGCGGAACGGATTGGCGAGCGCTTCAGTCCTAAGGTGACTTAGCAAGCGTCTCTCTGATGGGCAGGTATGCCATAAGGATCCAATCCGAGTTTGACAGGCCGCAAGTTACGACACTCAGGGCGCCCCAATAGGCCGACCAATAAACCTGCAATTTCGATCAATCCGACCCTTCAGCATTGGCTGGATGTCTCGGGCGGAAGAACTGGGCATATCGCGAAGTCGAACACGCTATCGCGGCCGCACGCGTCACAGGTCCATTGGAAACCCTGGCGGATCTCGTCGGGAAAAATCCGATGGATACCGTCGCAATTCTCGTGTGCGCATGGCGCTGGAAAGGCTTTCGTTGTCCATTTTCCCTCCCCGTCCTCCTCGAAGAAGACGAGATGGTCAGCGCCGCAGGCTACGCATTTTGCAGGAAACTGACCTGCTTCGTCGCGCGGCAAGCGTTTGCGCATGTCCTCGCCACATCTGAAGCACGGGCAGTGAGAGAAGGTCCCCATAATGAAGGAGGTCTTCGCTGGCGTGACGACAGGATCGAGTTCCTCAACCAAGGCTTCGCATCGCCGCCGCAACTTTTCGAAATCGGGGCCGCCCTTTTCATTTAGCTGCTTCAGGGTCGGGAAGTGCAGGTAGCTCCCAATGGCGCCGTAATTGTCCTTCAACGTCGCTTGGCGGATGGGCTGCTCGAAGAAGACAGCGGCGCGCGCGTCATCCACTCCGGGAGCCAGGTTGCGGGCGATCTTGACGGTCTGTGGAGTATCGGCCCGAGGGTCGATTTCAAGAAGCAGCCTCAGAACCTTAGGTGGCTGCCACGTCTCATAGACGCTGGGCGGGACATCTCGCCTGTAGTCGTGCAGCCGGTCGTAAGCGATCGCCTCGAGCGTCAGGCGCAGTTCCAAGGCGGCATAGCGTAGCGCCTGGTCGTCACCTTGGGCCAGCAGCGCCTTCGCCCGCGCAAGTGCCTGACGGGCCTCATGACGGAACTGCATGCTCGCCCTTTCCGGAAAACAATGTCACAGGTGCCACCGATCTGTGACGTCGCCGCAGGAATGACTCCCTCGGAGCTGGAGGCCCCCCATCAGGTCGCGGGCTTCCGCATAAACAGCCTCCATCGGTTTGCCGCCCTCGCCGCTCTGAACCCAGTGCTGGACACGGTCGGCCAACTTGACGGACAGAATTTCACTCAGGAGGTCGCCAAAGGGCGCCGGGAAGTTCTGATCGCGCATCGCGCCCTTGAGCAGGATTCCGACCGTCGGGGTGACGGCGATCAGTTCTGCGCCTCGATAAAGCTTGTCGTCCGTCAGACCAAAGAAGCCGGATCCGCACGGATGGTGGATCAGGCCGCGCTTGTGCAGCCGCTCGATGCGCACCCGCGGCAACCCGGAGATCCAGTAAGGAAACTTCGGCTCGCCCGGCTCAATGCTCATAAGGAAAAACGGGTCGAAATCCTCTTCCCAAGAAATCCGCCCTGCTTCTTGCTCCGCGTCGAACGCCACCTTCATCTCGGCCACTTCGACCAGCCAGCCAAGCAAAGTGAGATGGCTGTAGCCAGTAGTTAGATGCTCGCTGTGAATCCGAAGGATCGGCAGGTTATCTCGCTTGCAGAGCTCGTCCTTCTTGGCGTCTCGCTCCCGCTGGCGGACACTTCGGTGCGACGCTCCGTCGAACTCGATCGCGTAGACCGGGTCACAGTCATTGCGACAGATCACAAAATCGAAGTGCGCTTTTAGCGCGTAGGTCTTGAGGTCGCCGGTTGCCCCGACCTCGTCGGGATCAATCACGTCCGCGACCCGAACTTTCGGAAAAATGGACAGGCCGAATCGGTCGGCGACCGGCTTGACCGCGTTGTGGGTCATCTGCTCGTAATGATCGAAAAGGCGTTTCACGGCCGGCTCCGGGTTGACGCGTCAGCCCTAGCACGGCGAGAACATAGGGCGAACCGCACAAAGGGATTGATCCTCCTGTGCGCGACCGTTGCGCGGTAGTCGCGCGATACGGCCACCCGCGATTGCGGCCTAGCTTTGCCGTATCCATATCTCCGATGGTCGAGTTTTCGACGGGATGGGGGTGCCGCACATGGCCACTGCAAACTATTGGCTGAGCTTCATGGTCGCGACTGAACGTTCTGCAGCGAAAGGCGTCGAGTCTCTTCGCCGCCAGTCGATCTATGCGGCCGTCCAGGTCTTCGACTCGGGCTACTGGGACGAGACGACCTCGTTCATTCTGTTCGAAGCCGATGATGACATCGACGTGGTCGGCAAGGCGGTGGTCGCCGGCCTCGATTCTGATCTCGACCTCCTGATCCTCCGAAAGGTGTCAAGCGCGAGCGCCCGGTACTGGGGCAAGGTCACGCAGCCAACCTCTCTGGGCGGCTACGTCGCAAACATCGCCCGCTTGCGCTGATAAGGACGCCCCATGCCTGATCTTACACAGGGGCACGCTCCGCCCGCCTATTGGCAGCAGTTCGAAGACCTGACCGTAGGCGCGGCCCGTGTCGTGTTCGGCGACCCGACGCCGCAGAAGGTCGGGCGGCAGGGCCAGAGCCAGAACGGACTCGACGTGCTCGTTCAGGCGGAAGATGGCCGCACAATCGGCATCCAGTGCAAACAGCGCGATGAGCGCGACGCGGACAATGTGCTTCTGGCTGGCAGGGCCATCACGGTCAAGGCGTTGACGGACGCTGTCCGGCGCGCCGAGAGCCATCCGGCGAAACTGGACCTGTTTATTCTCGCGACGACGGCCAAGCCGGACCGGGCAATCCAGAACAAGGCGGCCGCCATGGCGGCTGCCCGCAAGAAGGTTGGAAAGTTCGGTGTCCTGACCTGGTCCTGGGGCGACTATGACGCGGTCCTGAATCGCGATGCACGGCTGCAGGATGAATATTATCGGACCGTCGCCCAGGGGCTCACGGCGCCCGAGCGCGATCAGAAACTGCTCGGGCTTTTCGCGGTCGCTTTTGATCGTCCTGCGTTTCGCGACCCGTTGAGCTGCGAGCATGCCGACAATTTCAAACAGGCCCTAATCGACACTCAGCGCCTTCTCGCGACCGGTGATCTTCTCGACAGGGAGGGGAGACGGGTGCAACGGGCTATTGGTGGGGTTCGCACGCTCAACGATGACGATCTTCGTCTTGGAGCTGAGGCTCTCGCCGGTGAGCTGAACGACTTCAGGACCACCTTGCTGAGAGCCGAGCGAAACGGCGATGTAAGCCAGCACAATGACTGGCTGATGATCCCGAACTTCGCGGTTCAACAGGCTTTGGAAGACAAGCGGCGTCGCGTGGTCACAACCTTGAATCGATTGCTCCTTGCCGCTGACCTTGCACCGCTCCCGCAACATTCCTGGTGAAAAAGCCGTGCGGCCCTGAAGTACGCGCAGGGCGCGCCAGCGTCCTCAAGGACAGGCATGTGCTTGGGCCCGTTGAGTTGTTCTACCCCGCCTATCTCGTGACATTCTGACGTGCGGGCGCCTGCACCGCCGGTTTCGCTGCCATCAGCCTTGGCGGCATTGTTTGGTCATCCCCTGCTGAAGACAGATGAAAGGATCGCATGGATAAGTACCGCATAGCCCTAACCGAGGCCGAAGAAGCGCTGGTCTCCAAGATCGACCTGCGCCTGTCTCATCGCAATCACGATGAAGCCCATGCCGCCTACAACGCGAATGCCGAACCCATTCTCGCCCTCCTGGCTTCGCTCAGCGAGCGAGACGGCGTGCCGCCCCAGAGGGTCCGCTACTGGAACGATGTCGAATACAATCCCGGCCGGATCAAAGCGTCGAGAAAGGGCGGGTTCGAACGCAATAACTGCCGGGGCGAAGACATCTATACGCACCCGAATTTCATCAAGCACCTTCGCTACATATTGCTCGGCGCCGACTTGCCGGAAGCGCTTATTCTCGATTTCGAGGAACAAGCCGGCAATCCCGAGTGGGTCTCGCTCAGCGACGCTATCCCGCTTGGCAAACACGCCCGCAAACTCGTGCGTCAATACGGTCTGGAGGCCCATCAGGCTTCGGAAGAGTTCTTCAAGTTGTGCCTGGACATGGGTCTGAGCCTCTCGGTCGCCTTGAGCATCATGAAAGCAGTTAAGCAAGCCCGCTAGGCGCTCTCTGCGAGGGGTAGATAAATTGTAAGCTTCGTACTACATATTAGGCCAATCCGTAGTGCGAAGGTGTCAAATGCCTACACCACATACGCCTCCCGCCGCCGTGCGGCGCGTCATGCGAAAGCTCGGCGCGGACATCCACGACGCCCGTCGGCGTCGGCGGCTGCCAATGGCCGTCGTCGCGGAGCGCGCCTTCACGTCCCGTTCGACCCTGCAGAAGATCGAGGCTGGCGACACCAATGTCAGCATCGGCATCTATGCTGGCGTCCTTCAGGCGCTCGGCCTGCTCGACGGTCTGGGCCAGATCGCCGACATCGGCAACGACCCGGTCGGACAAGCGCTGGCCAGCGCGGAACTGCCCAAGCGCGTCCATCTCAAGCGAACAGGCGGATCATCTCGCGATGACTGACTTTGAGGTACATCTCGACCTGGATGGACGCACGCGCCCTATCGGCCTGGCGAGGAGCAATCGCGTTCGAGGCACGGAGACCATCCTTTTCGAATATGATGGCGCGTGGCTCGCCGATCCAGACCGGTTCTCGCTAGAGCCTGCCCTTGCCCTGACCCGCGGTGCCTTCGCCCCTCCTGCCGGACTGGCGACTTTCGGCTCCATCGGAGACTCAGCGCCCGACACATGGGGGCGACGTCTTATGCAACGGGCCGAACGCCGCCTTGCCGAACGCGAAGGCCGCGCCGTTCGCACCCTTGCGGAAAGCGATTACCTGCTCGGCGTCGCCGACGAGACCCGCCTGGGGGCCCTCAGATTTCGTTGGGCGGGCGAAGATATGTTCCAGGCCCCGATCCGCGCCGGCGTCCCCGCCCTGATCGAACTCGGGCGGCTGCTCCAGATCACCGAACGGGTCCTCCGCGACGAGGAAACGGACGAGGACCTTCAACTCATCTTCGCCCCCGGCTCTTCCCTGGGCGGGGCCCGGCCCAAAGCGTCGGTCATCGACCAGCACGGACACCTCTCCATCGCCAAATTTCCGAAGGAGACCGACGAATACAGCATAGAGACGTGGGAAGAGATCGCGCTCCGACTGGCTGGCCAGGCGGGCATCACCACCCCTCACCATGAACTCATTGAGGTCGCCGGCAAGGCGGTGATGCTGTCGCGGCGCTTCGATCGCGCCGGCCCGATCCGCACGCCTTTCCTGTCAGCCATGGCGATGATGGGCGCCAAGGACGGCGAGCGCGGCAGCTACCCGGAGATCGTCGACGCGCTTACGCAACATGGCGCTCAGGGGAAGACCGACGCTCATGCCCTCTATCGGCGGGTCGTCCTCAACGTGCTGATTTCCAATGTCGATGATCACCTGCGCAACCATGGCTTCCTTTGGCTCGGCAAGACGGGATGGTCCCTCTCTCCCGCTTACGACCTCAACCCTGTGCCCACCGACCTCAAGGCGCGTGTGCTGACGACCAACATCGACCTCGATGAGGGCACTTGCTCGCTCGACCTGCTTGAGGCGGCTTCGGAGTTCTTCGGCCTCACGCTGCAGCAGGCCCGCGCCATCATCAAAGAGGTCGCGACCGTGACCGCGACGTGGCGTGACACCGCCAAGGCCGTCGGCGCCCGCTCCGCCGAAATTACCCGGATGGCCAGCGCCTTCGAGCACGATGATCTCAAGCGGGCGCTGGCGCTATGACCCGAACCTTCATCTACAACTTCACGCCGCCATCACTGGACCCGTTCCCGGGCGCGACCATCGCGCTGGACGTCTCCGACATCGAAGACGCCGGCATCCGCGAAGTGCTCCAGACGCCGGGCGCAGCCTATGGCGCCTGGTCGATCCTGGATGCTCTCCTCGCCCCGACCGGCGCGGGCACATCCTTCCTCTTCAGGCAGCCGCTGGGCCAGGCGCGCGAAGTGAAGGTCGCGTTGTCGGGCCTGTTCGGGCGGTTCGTCGCCCGCGCTTATCTCGAACGATATTTTGACCTCTCCGTTTTCGCCCATCTCGGCAACCAAGTGATCGATCTCGATCGCCGCAAGCAGGCCAGGATCAAGCGCCTCGCCCGAGGCGACCTCCCTGACTGGATCGCATGCAAATCCGATCTGACCTCGCTCACGATCGCGGAGGCCAAGAGCTGTCACGACCCGGGAGGCCCCGCGAAAGCACTCGCGCGCGCCTGGACACAAGCCGGGCGCATCGACGTGACGGTCAAAGGCCAAAAGGTCACCGTAAAGCGGATCGCGGTCGCCACCCGTTGGGGCGTGGCCAATTCCAATCCCGCTGATGCTCACCTGTCGGTTCGCGATCCCATCGACGAGGGCGTTCCCATTGATCCGCAAGACAAGGACGCCCCGTTCATCGGGCTGCTCCGCCTGCATGTCGCCAACCTGATCGAGCCCCTTGGCCATGCCGAACTCGCACAGGCGCTGCGCACGCTCACACGCCAGACCTTTCCGCGACCGCTCGCGGTCGCCCGACCGGACCGCGCTGGTGGCTGGATCATCCCGCTCGGCGGGGACCGACACATAATTGGAGGGGTCTGAACCGTGGACACTGGATTTGTTGATCTCGACATCCTCATCACCCGAATTCGGCATCCGCAGTCGAAGGTGTATTTTCTTGATGCGGTGAAAGCCTACAAGGCCGGCGCGCTGCGTGGCGCACTCACCTCAGCCTGGGTCGCCCTGGTCTACGACCTGATCGCCAAGTATCGCGAGCTGAGCGCTATGGGCGATGCGGCCGCCACGGCATTTCTTCAGGCGTGGGACAACGCGACCGTCACAGGCGATATCCCCAAGCTGCTTCAGCTTGAGGGAGGCATCCTCGAAGACGCAACGGCCAACACTCAGGTCGTCAATCGCATCGCCCGAACGCATCTGGAGCGCCTGCGCGAAGATAGACATCTTTGCGCGCACCCGGCCTTCTCGGCCGAGGCGGATCTCTTCGCGCCGTCGCCCGAGCTGGTGCGGCTTCACCTCGTCAATGCGGTCGATCTTGTTCTGTCGCAGGAGCCCTTGCAAGGCAAAGCGATCTTCGAGCTGTACGACATCGACGTGCAGTCGCCCGGCTTTCCAACGGAATACGCGCGCATCCTGGACTATGTCGACCAGCGCTACCTGGCGCGCGTCCGCGCTCAGAACGTCCGCAACTTCGGCACGGTGCTCGCAAAATCCATTCTCAAGGGCGTGCCCGCGCAATGGGAGCCGCTCCATCGCAAGATAATCCCCTCGCTGGTCGCGGTGCGCGAACGCGCCGCTGAGGCCTGGCCGGATATATCGCTGGCGATCGTCAGGCTCATAGACAACCTCGAGCCGGCGAACCGCCCTCGCGCCATCGCGTTCATCGCCGCTTTTCCGGATTTCTGGCCGCAGCTTCAGGAGCCGACTCGGACGGCCCTTCAAGCGACCATCGACAACGCCGACCCCGCGGCGCTCGCTGACTACCGCATTCTGGCAGGCGTGACTGTCCCACAATTCCGCGCCGCGCTACTGCCGCTGATCGCCGGCCTCAATCGGGAAAATTTGGTCGCCGCAATCGCCTCTCAGCCGCTCGCCGACCTCTGGCCTCGGGCGGTCGATCTGTATCAGGCTTCTGGCAGCTGGCGCGGATCAGAGGTGAACTTCAGCGATCTCATCACGCCGTTCGCCGGCCGCCTCAACGGCCAACAGCTTGACCAACTCCTCGATGCCATCATCGACAACGGGCAGAACTGGGATGCGTCCGAAACGGATACGCTTCTGCTCGGCGTGCTCCGCGACGCGGCGCCCGCTGATCGGCCGACCCCTGACGCGCGCAATCGATTCTACCAACACGTTCGCCGCGTGCGCCGTGCCGACAAATACGAAGACGTTCTCACCTTCCTACAGTCCGACGGCTGGGTGCTGCCACCGCTGGAACAGCCGGTCGACGACGAACTGGATTAGAACGCAGGCGCTCAGGAGGCCCACGCACGAAGCAGAATCAGACAGGCAGCTCCGGATCGCCGCGCACCTGGTCATCCAGGCGCCTGAACCCGCCCCAGCAAGAGCGGCAGCTTGCTGTTCTTGAAATCCCAATCCGAAAGTGGCGCGAACCATTCCGGGGCCGCCTCTCCATGGAGCTGGATGACCTAGTCACCGTCTATCGTCTGCGCAGCATAGTAGCGGCTAAAAATGCGGCTGGCCCAGCCTATACCTTCCCAGCCCTGATTGGACGATTCCTCTGGGTTCGCGACAAACTCGACACCCGCGAACTCGCCGCCGTCGGTGACTGCAAGCGGCCCCTCAATGGACCACTCCCCGTAGAGCAGAAGCACTTCCGCAAGCTTGCGGTCCCTAGGATCCGTCAGCTCGACGTCGCCGCTATAGAGTTTCGCCGACCCGATGATGAAGTTGGCCAGCCCCTCCGCGCTCAGCGAACGCGGCATATCGGTCGACGCCCCGAGCACCAGGCGCAGCGGGGCCTTGGTCATGATGATCACCTCGCCGAGCCTTCCGGACTCGTTGGCGATCACCGCATCCTTCATCGTGACGCGGAGACCGCCGTTCGGACGGCGGAAGCGATCCGGAGAGATGACCGTCCAGATGTTCCAGAGCGACCAGAATATCGCCAGCTTCAACGGCGCGCCAACCATGTCCGCGTAGGTCTGGAGCGAGGCCAGATACGCAGCCGTCATTTGCGTTTTCTGCTTGAAGGGCTCCTTGCTTCGGACGTTCTTGACCTCGACGAGCCACTGCTCGCCGTCGTCCAGCACCACTCGGAAATCCGGCGCGCGGCAGGTGTCGGCGGCATGGACGCGGCCAACATCCTCGGTCTTGAGCAATCGAAAGTGGCCCAGGCTAAGCACCGTTGCTTCAAACAGGCGCTCGGTTCGCGAGCCATGAATTAGCGTCGGGTCCGCCAACGCCTCCTCCAGCTTTGGCGTTGCGTCGGCGACAAAGCGTTCGACCAATGACGGGTCGTTCAGCGCGATACAGTGTTCGCGCGCAAATGCGGCTACCGACGCGAGCAGGTCGAAGGCTTTGGTCTTTGGTCGCTCTGGCGGCGGCTGGTCGCTCACAACCCCGTCATCCCGCCGGCGGCTCGACATCCGGCGGGTTCATATAGGCTTGGAAGCCGACCAGATCAGCGTCGCTCGGATTTTCCGCCTCGGGGATGAACCGAATGGTTTCGGCAATGTCGCGGCGCGTGACGTTTCTGATGATCGCGCCGCCATTGCTCAGCTCATACTCCATCGAGCCGCACCAGCGGTTGGGGCGGGCAAGGCCCGGCGCGAACGCAATGGGCTTCTTGTTCCCCTTCTTGCTCACCTCGTGCTTGGCGAGCGCGACGCGGATGAATTCGAGCGTAGTGAAGCCCATCTCCGTCCGCCGCAGGTCGAGGCGCATCTGCTCAACCAGTTCGGGCCGCTCCTGGGCATCACGCAGTTGCTGCGCGCGCAGCTCGCGATCGTAGTGGCGGTATCCTAGGTCTCGTTCGAGATGGGCGGCCTTGAGGCCGATTCCTGAATTCTCGGCGAGCTTGATGACGTCTTCACAGCGCTGGCGCCATGTCCGCAACAGCTCGTAGGCCGCGTAGATCCACATGGGCGAGAGCGCGCCCAGCAACGCGATCTTCCCTCGCGGCGGCTCGTCATCGAACTGGTGGCGCATGACCTCGTGCTCCAGCGCGTTGAGCGAATTATCGACGAGGCAAAGCTGGCTCGCCTGCATGGCTAGGTAAGGGTTGGCGGCAAAGCCGGCCAAGCTCATCAGCGCTTCGTGGAGCTCACTCGTGCCGATCTCAGCGACATCGCGATAACGCGGCTGATCGTCAAATTCGTCGGCGTCCGTCACGTTGTTTCCCCGCCCGTTGTCGCGAACCGATAGGGCGGATCGATCACCGCCATCGGAAGAGTGTCAGCCAAGCCCCAGAAACGCGTTGTCGCCCGGATATAGCAAACGAGGTCGCTCGCGCGGATTCTGAGATGTTCGCTCGCAATCGGCAGCCCTGCCAGGAGATCGTGATAGTCGTTGGCGGCCTCGTCCCATAGCGCCGGCGCGATCGTCTTCAGTTCTTCGCACGACGAACCTTCGCCATGACGCACGACGTTGGCGACCACGAACATCTCGGTCAGATCAGCACCCAACCCGCCGTGCCCGACGTCTATCCCGGCGCGCTCGGCGCAGATCGCCAGGAGCTCCCGGAAACCCCGCGCCTTGGGCATGTCCGTCGCGTCATCGCGATGGACCGCTCGCGCCCATATACTCAGTTGACGCTCGAAGGTCGCAGCGAGGATCAGCGTGAACGCCTTCGCCGCCTCATTGGCGGTGTAGTTGTCGACCTGGGCCGCAGCGCGAACGAGAAATTGATCCATCGTCGCCGCCTCGCCGCTTTCGAGCGACGAATGAACCGGCAGCGCCTCCATCGCGGGCTGGACCACCCGCTCAAACAGTCGCGCAAGGTTGGCCTGGAAGATGCGCGGCAACTGATCCTTGACTAGCATTTTTCGCCCCTTGTCGCCCTGAGTTCGTTCGGTCGCGTCGATCAACGACTTTGCTGGCATGGCCAAACCGCTTGCCCTGAGCAATTCCCGAGAGCTATGCCGGGGTATGGCAACCCTGTTCAAAGATGGAGACGTACGGCGTGCAGTCTATGCACGTATGCTCGGCTCCGCGATGCGCAGCGCTGATACGCTCGTGATCGATGAACTCGGTCTCGATCACGGATCCTGCCGGATCGATATCGCCGTGATCAACGGCCACATCCGCGGGCTAGAGATCAAGGCCGAAGCGGATACCCTGGCCCGCCTTCCGTTCCAAGTCAGCGCTTATGGCGAAGTCGTCGATAAGGCCTCTCTCATCGTGGCCGAACGTCACCTCGACGCGGCTCGGCTCCTCGTGCCCGACTGGTGGGGGGTCGTGCTAGCGCGACGGTGCGCCAACGGTGAAGTCGCGCTTAGGCGAATCCGTGACGAAAAGGTCAACCGCTCTATCGATCCGGTGACACTCGCGCGCTTGCTGTGGCGCCCGGAGATCGTTCAAATGCTACGCGATCTCGGGCACCCGGAGCGCACGCTCAGAGCACCTCGCGATGCTCTGTATCCTATTCTCGCCTCCGCCTTGCCGCGACGCGTGCTAGGCGCGCGGGTCAGGGAAACGCTCAAGGCGCGGGCAGTTTGGCGAGATCGTCCAAGACCACAGTGATATGGTGGTTGGTCGCCACCCACTTCCAGACCGTGGGGTTGCCGCGCTTGGCGGCGCCAGCGTGACAATCCTCGATATAGGCGCTGCCTTCCGAGAACGTTGCGCCGTGGTACTGACCCGAGCTTAGGATCAGACCGCATAGGCCGGGGTAGGCCTGGTTAGTCTCGCCCTTCTTGCGTTTGGAGCGCGCGACCAGCCAGCCGCCGTCCGACACCGCATAGCGTACGTTCGGGGATCCCCGCATAAATCGCATATCCCCTTGGGCGAATTTAACCGCCGCGACCGCATAGTCGCCAAAGGACGGACGTCGTTCCTGGGGCGACTGGGCCGTCACCAAGGCTGCGTAAAGCCGCCACTCTTCGCGCGACACGGTCTGGATCGGGAGTTTGAGCTCGGTCATCGTCTCGGGGAAGGACGCCGCCATAACGACAACGCTACGCGCGGACAGCATTCTCGCGCCGTTCAGGGCGGCGCGTATGACGCCCACAAGCGGGCCTTGGGGCGAATAGGCTGGCGCCCCCAGATCCAGTACGATGTCGAGTTGGGCAATGTCGATCGCCAAGGCTTTGAGCAAGGCATCAACATGATCGTCAAAGTCTGGATCGAGCGCCTCCTCGAGCGTGCACCGCAGGACCGCGCCGTTCATGTCGATAGCATCGATGTCGTGGACCGCCTTCCGGTAGGCAGCGTCGCTCTCGAGGTTGATGACCGGCGTCAACGAGGCCCCAAGCTTGCGGGCCTCATCGAACAGGAACGTCATCGTGTGCCGGCCGTCCGCCATGCGGGTCGCAGGGGCCAACTGGCGGCCGTCGATGAGCGCGGGACGATCGCTCCACTTCTTTTCCAGCTTGGCCGCGAAACCACCGAGGTGGTCGTCGATCTCCTTCTTCGGCCGCCATTGCTCGAAATCGAAGTCCGGCGGCAGGACCTCGATTAGAGGAACGACCGCCGGCTTCAGTCCGGCCGCGAGTTTGAACAGGGCCTGATACTCGCCCATCCGCCAGCGCAGGAGGGGGACATACTGGGTCGGGGCGATCGCCATTTGAACCTCAAAGACCAAATTGGCGGCGCACTTCCCCGGCGCCGACGAGAGAACGGAGAACAGTGTAGTCGCCAGCCTCGCGACGAACCCGGCCGGCGATGACCGCTGGGCCGACGCCGAAGCGTTTGGCGTCAGTCAGCACTGCTTTCTCCGTGCGCGAGAACCGTGACACCGCGAGATCCCATTGAGCCACAGGCAGCAGCGCGTTCCGTGCAAAGCCGTCTGCCTCCTCTTCGTGGCGCTCGTCCGACGGGCTCTCCGTGTCGTCGAAGATGGCGGCAAAGGCTTCCGGGCCGATGTGGAGCTTGAGGTGTCCGATCTCGTGCAAAAGCGTGAACCAGAAATTGTCCAGCCGGTCATGGCGGAGCGTCAGGCCGATCAGCCCGTAGCCGTCGAACGAGCCCATGGCTGCGCCGTCCAGCAGGGTTCCGGGTAGATGCCGTTCGACAACGAAGGCGATGCCGATCTGGCGCAGGTGGTCGACGGCCTTCAGTGGGCCGTCGGCATCCAGGGTCAGGGCGACGAGGGCAGCGATCCAGGCATCATCGATCAAGGCGGGATCGAAGGTTGCCGTCGGCGGGTTTCGGGCGGCCAGCTGTCGCACACGCGCTTCCCATGCCGCGATCGCCGGTTCGTGCACAGCGCCGTTCGACCGCACAGACTTCCGGTGCAAGCCGGCAGGGACGAATCGGGCCGAGCCACTCCGCAGGAAGGCCGGCACGAGGTGGTCGGCGGACTTGCGCGCCTGCGTCAGCGTTCCGGAGAAGTCTTCGAACCAACCGCGCTTGTACATCTCGGCCAGAGGGAAAGCCTGCCAGGCGGTGGGATCGACCGACTCCAGGCTCCCGTTCCCGGCGAGCGACGCACGGTTCTCGATGCGCACGTCGAGCGCATCGGAGACCTCGATCAAACGCTCAAGGCTCGCGGATCGATAGCGTTCGGCTTCGTATCGCTGGACCTGTTGTTCCTTCAGCCCCAGAAAATCCGCGAGATCCTTCTGGCTCATGCCTCTCGCGATCCGTGCGCGGATGAGCGTCTCGGGGAGATCGGCAAGGCGTGCGGCCGAGAACGTCGTCTGCGCTCCTGACTTCAGGGCCTCGTAAAGGGCGACATCGGCTTCGAGTTCCGCCACTTGGCTTTGGAGCGCACCGCGCGCGATGACGGCGAACGCGGGATCGACGTTGGTGGCCGCCGGCGCGCCCGCCGAGGCTTTCAGCTGGTCCAGCGCCGCGCACGTGGACCGGTACTGTCTTTCGTTCGTGATCATTACAACGCCCCTTTCGAGGTCGCGAGCGTCAGCCGCAAAATGCCTTTGGGCTGGCCCGAATGTTTCTCGATCTGGAAGAAATCGAGGAAGGTGCCCGTCGCGCCGTTCGGGGCGAAGGCCGGAAACATCTCGCCGAGATATTTGGCTTTTTGAGCCTCGCGCTTGCCGGCGAAGTTCTGGAGAACGGGGTCAAGCAAGGAAAAGTCCATCCCCGCATGATCCCAGCAGCCGTCGAAATCACCGGGGTGGTCTTTCGCTGTGGTGAAGCTGCCATCGAGGTAGACGGCACGGCATCCGGCGAGCCGGAGCGCCTCCACCGCCCGTTGAAAACCACCGAACAACCACTGTCGGTGTGGCGTGGTGGCGAACCGGGCGGCAACCTCCTCCAGCGTCGTCTCGTGGACGCCCGAAGGCAGAACCGCCCAAGGCGCGCCAAAGCCCGGATCAATAAGGGAAGGGATCATGAACACAACAATATCGTTGTGTGCATGTATTGTCCAGTCGGGTGAACGGTGTGCGCGGAGGTGTGTGCGGAACAGCCTTGGCGACGCCTGCTTGGCGTCCGGCCGGCGGGATCATTCGTAAGAATAAGCCAGATGGTCGGTGCTCGACTTCGCCCAGGCCGGAAGGGCGCCAAGAGTCTCCAGCTGTAGCCGCAGCGCCCCATCGAAAACTTCTGGCAGCAAGACGTGAATCGCCGGCCAGATCGCATGCGCCTCTAGCACTAGATTGCCCTCGCCCAACTCGAGTGCCCTTCGGAGGTGCACGCCGACGGTGCCCTCGAGCAGGGGGCCTGCCGAGGTTCGGGCGAGCACCGTTTGAAGAACCGGCGCGAAGGGCATGAGGGGGTGTCCCGACAACTTGCTGTTGAGCATCGCCTGGATGTTCGGCTGTCGGGAAGCGTAGTTCTTGAACGCCCCGCGGCGTAGCGAAGTGTCGAGAACATCACCGCGATGAAGTGCGCAAATTGCCAACGATCGAGGTTTTGATGCTGCCAAAGCGCCAGACCGGGCACGCGCGCACACAGATCGCTGTTGGCCGCAATGAACGCCGGCGTCGTGAGCTCCGAGTAGGAGAAATCAGTGCGGGCCTGCAGCGCCACCTTCCAAGGCGCGCGCACGGCCTCCCCTCGCGCCAGCAAACTCGGCGTGACCCGATCCTCATAGTAGGGCCAGCCGGTTTCAGGAAAAGTGAGATCATTGACAGCGACCTGTCTCTCGTCGCCGAAGCTGCCGTCCGACTTCCGCAGGAAGCAGGTTAGCATCAGGCGTCGAGCGGCTAGAGACGTCTCTATGGCCGCCTGATCGAGCACGAAGGCGTTGTCCCGATGGCGGAGGATTACGTCACGGAACGACTGCGGCAGATCGCCCGACTGGAGTTCGTGCCCCAACAGAACCCAGATCAAACCGACCCCTTCGCGCCTGTAATGCAGTGACCGGTCGGAAATCTCCGTCTGGAAGGTGTTGGACAACTGGATCTCGAAGGCGACCGTGCGGCCGTTAGTATACGTCACGAGTACGTCCGGGTATCGGCCATGGCCGCCGGCGGTAGGTGCAAGATAGGTGTCTACTGCCACCCGCGTGCAGCTTGGATCCTGTTTGGCAAGTTGGGCGATCTGCTCGCAGATCAGCCGGTGCGCCGGGCTTTCCTGGTGACCGTGGTACTGGCCCGCCTTCAGGCTATCGGGGTCCTGGGTATCGCCGGTAAACCAAGGACAGGCGGCAACGGCGCCCTTGAAGTGGGCGAAATAGGGAAGCCGTTTTTGACGGAAGGCGCGCGCCTTGATGAAGACGGCGCCGCCGCAACGAAGACAGGCGGCAATGGATCGGTGATCCCGTCCTCGCCGAGCGTCGGTAATGCGTTGCCTCAGCAGGCCCCACTCAGCCTCGGACATCGCCATCAGCCGCTCGGCCGTGATCGGACCGACCTTGTCGATCACCGCCACCTCGATGATGCGCTGAGGTTTCTGGGCCATTTCCGTCCCGCCAACTCCGAATCAGGAAGGATTGCACACAGTCGGTGCGCCAGTATCGGTCGTGACTTGGTGAGTCGGCTGGTAAAGCTAAAGTCCGCCTTCGGCAGAGGTGCGGTCACATCGGCGCCAATGCGTCTCGCCGTGCCGCATCGTCGCTCAGCTCGCCCTTTAGGTATAGTCCTCGAAGCTGGAGAAGGCCTTCATCCCTTTAGCCGCGTTTGACTTGGCGATGCGCGTTCGGCTGATCCTCTGCTGAAGATAGACGCACAGGGCGTCGAAGTCCTCGATCGCCAGCATCCTCCAGGGGCCTCTGAAGTTCGCTTCAATATTCTTGGAAATAGCCTCGTAACTGAACTTCGTGTCGCGCGTTTTATCGGCGCTCGCGAATTCATTGTATCGGCTGATCAGGTGCTGAGTATACCGGCTCGCCTTGAGATCGGCCCCGATCGTGCCCGCCGCGGGCTGAATCTTTACCGTGTTACGGGTGGTCTTCACATTGACGGTTTTGGCTATGATCGCGCCGGGGCTGTCGATGACGACGTTGCCACTATTGTTGGTCACCTCGATGCGCCGAAGGTCGCCGAGGAGGATCTTCGCATAGAAAGCATCGGTAGCCTGTTCGGGCCGTCCCATATCACCTTCTCGGATCCGCTTGATCTCCTCGAGCGCCTCTACGGAATAGACATCGGGTTCGGCATCCACCATTTTATGGTGTCGACGGCATAGCAGAACCAGGTTTTCGAAGCCCTGCCGTTCGTCCTCGCTCTGGGTGACGTCGAAGCGGGGGCCGCCCTCATTTCGCGCCCGGATATGGCAGATTTCGCCGGTGATCGTCCCCACGGCTTCGACGATGGGCAAGTCGCACCTTGGAAAGGCGCAGAGATTCCCCGACGTCGCGAAGAGCCTTTTGATCGTCGTTTCCGACGGCCTCATCTCGCGCGACGCGCGCCAGCAAACGGCTCGACCGAACTTAGCCTATTCAGCACCTCATCGCTCCAGCCTGACTCTCAATCTGCGGGCTCGTTCCTGGAAGGCGCCTTCCCCACCTTCCAAGATGTCGCAAACCGCTTTTCTGATGTCAGCGTTCTCCAGGCCACCGGACTGATAGGTGATCGGCGGCAAGGCACCGTGCGGATGCGGCCCTGACTCAGCGATGATGATCTGATCGGCGTCAGTGTTGATCACAAGGTTGGCGTTATGCGTCACCATGATCACCTGGCGGTTCGATTTGGCTTCGATGAACAGACCCACCAACTCTTCGAAGACGGATTTCGGGTCGAGGTTCTCCTCCGGCTGGTCGATGATCAGCGGGCGGCCATCGCCCATCGTCCAACGCCAGATAGAGCAGCAACAGGACGATGCCGCGGGTTCCGGGAGACAGCTTGCGGATATCCACGCCATCATATTCGATGCCGTAGTGGATCTCGATATGACCAGTGCTGAACAGCCATTGAGCGAAGCGTTTCGACCAGGCCCGAAACTCCAGCTGCTCGGTGTGGGCGACCGGCGAGTGGTCGAGCAGTTCCTTCTGATAAAGCCGACGAAACTCCGCCATCGCCGACACCACCTCAGCTGACGACCCTGTCTCCCAAGCCCGCTTGAGGACCTCGTTGGCCTTCTGAAGCAAGGTGCCCTTGCCTCGGAACGCCCCGCCCTTGCGGAGATCGATCAAACCCTCCTCGGCCTGCCCCGCCCACTGGGCCACGTCGGCGACCCGCGCGACAGAGAAGGACAGCTTCTTCAACGTCCCGGAGGCCGCCGCCAGACGCGCCATCAAGGGCCCGTACAATTCCTCCAGAACGGTTTGTTCGGCGATGAGGGCGTCGAAAGCCCGGCCATAGGCCTCTTCGCGTTCGGCCTGCAGATCCCGGGCACGATCCTTGGCGCCTTGGCTGTCTTGAAGTTTGGCCGCGAGGGTCTGCATCGCCGCAGTCTCGGTCGCGATCCGGCCCGACAGCGCCGTGTATTGCCGCTGCGTTTCCTTGTCGGAGCTGACCAGTTTTTCCAGCCGCCCCATCTCGGCTTCCAGGACCGCCTGCGACAGCGTCGTCAGGTCTGTCTCATCAGCAAAGAACGCCGTGTTCGCATCACCGGCTGGCGGTGCAGCGCCCTTCAGCCCCGCGATCTTGCCATCAACCCATTTGACGTAGTCGTTCAGGTCGTCATCGACCTTCCCGGTATAATCCAGAATGAAAGCGGCCCACTGGTCGTTCGACATTCCACTGTGCGTATGTCTGGCCTGGGTTTGCCGCAGTGTCTCCGGCGCCTGGTTGCGCCGAAGGTCCCTCACCTCATCCTGAAGGGCCAGGAAGGTCTGCCGCTGGTTTGTGAACCGCCGCAACTTGGTCCTGACCTCGTTGGCCGCGCCAGCCAGCTCGGTGTGACGCTGAGCCCTCTTTTCGCTGCCCGCCGAAACAAGCTTGGCGCGGTCGGCGGTATAGGCGTCGACCAGTTGCCGCTTCTGCGCGACCATGGCCTCATAGCTGGCGACCAGCTTTTCCTTCTCGAGTTCAGTGCCGATCCGCTCCGAGATCTGGGAGACGGCCTCGGCCTCACGATCGCGCGCCAGACGATGGCGTGAAGCGCGATGTTCCAGCAGTTCGGCGAAGTCCAACGCACCGTCACGATCATGATCGGGATGGGCCTCGAAGATCACTCTCTCGATCTCGCGGAGGAGTCCGTCGGTCAGGCCGCTGGATGAGCACAGTTCCTCGACGAACTGCTGGGACAGGTATCGCGCCCGAGGATAGCTCAGCGGGCCGTTGGCATCGGCCCCATCCAACGACCGCGTGCCTGGAGCGCCCGCCGCCCAACTGACCTTCACCTTGGCCTGGCCGATAAGAGGCCGGGCGCGCACCAGGAACGAGGGGTTCGCCCATTCATCGGCGGCCCAGGCCTCGTCCGATATGGAATCGCAGCCCGCCGCGATCATGTCCGCCAGGGCCGTCTTGCCCGATCCCCGCGCGCCAATAATGGCCACCAGGCCGGAGTTCAGAGGGATGGTCGACGTCTGGAGCCAAGGCGCGTCGAGTATTTCAATCTCGGAAATAACCTGGGACGGCGTTGCGGACTTCGGCGGCTCGGCGCCGACATGGGCCCGGCCCCGGGGGTCGATGCAGGCCTGTCGCAGCGTGTCGAATTCCAGCCCGCCCTTGACCCATGAGAATCGGTCGCCGAACGGCGTGGCGACGTCTTCGAGCCTGTGCGCGTCACTGCCATGAAGGCAGGGCTTCAAACCGCCATATCGGGCGCGGATCGCCTGGGCGTCGAGATCCTTTTGACCGAGCCAGAACTCCCGCTGCGCCTGGCTGCTGGCGAATATGATGTCGGCAAATCCCTCGATCTCGCGACGAATGGTCTGGTCGGCGGCCTCCCTCACGCCCGATGTGCCATCGGTGGCGCCGCCGGCGACGGCGATCAGGACGTTCTTCTTGGCCCATCCGCTCTCGCCGAACACCTCGCGCAGTTGCCGGAAATTGACCTTGAACTGGTTCGCCCCGTAGGAGAGCGCGGCGCCGTCGTCGGTTATGTTCGGGTCGGCCTTCTTGCCCAGGCGTATCAGGTCGGCGCGGGTGCAGTCGTAGCGATCCTGCTGCACGGTGAAGTGCAGCCGGGATAGAAGGCGCTGCAGTTCGGCGATATGGTCCGGGTCCTCGGGGCTGACGAACAGATGCAGATTTACGAATCCGCCCTTCGCGGTCGCCACATCCAGTCTCAGCTCGACATTGGGAAATATCAGCGTCGCCTTCGGCAATCGCCCGTCGGCCTTGTGCTGCAACACCCGCTCATAGGTGTCGGTGACATAATAGTCGGTGACGGCGATCGCCTCGATGAGCGGCGTGGCCCTTTCAAGCGCGGATAGATAATCCTCCCACGCCGTGGGGCCGGTGAACTGATTGTTCATCACGGTCCCGGGCGCATGGATGTGAGGCTCCCAACGGCGCCACTCAGAACCTCGACTAATCATGCTTCCCCCGTCCCGCTTTTTTACGCCACCCTATCGTGTAACGATCATCAATTCGCGTGCAATGACCTTGCATCCCTACTCGGGCGACTTCTGTTCCTGAACTTGTGCGAGCCGAAAAGATCGCTCAGCAGCGACAGCTGTTTCGCCGTCTGTCACAACCCTGTCGAGGCTCATGCCCAACACGTACCGCCCCCTCCTCAGCCTCCCGGCTCTCGCGCTATGCGCCCTGTTCCTGGCTGCTATGGCGACACCCGCATCGGCCGATCCTTGCGAGGGGCGGCTCCCCTCCCAGCCGGGTCAGCCGTTCACGGGATCGGTGCGCTATGTCGGCGACGGGGACAGTTTGTGCGTCGGCAGCTCCAGAGATCCCAATAGCTGGATCGAAGTGCGGCTGGCGGATTTCGACGCGCCCGAACTCCACTCGCCTGACGGACGGCTATCCCAGTCGCTTCTGCGACAGGTCGCGTTCGGACAGAATGTGGTCTGCGACGCACGCCGCGGCAGGAGCGGCCGCGTCATCGTACACGACCGCGTCATCGCCGTCTGCCGTGTCGGTGGCCGCTCTATCGGAGATCTGCTCCGCGCGAGACGCGCCCCCGAGGGCGGTAACTAACCAGCCGGTCGTCGGAGGCCAAGGCGCGCCGCCCTTCCCCATGAACCCCAAAGGCTCGACAAGACCGTCGCGGTAATCGCTAAAGGCGTCGACGGCAGATCGTTGGAGCAGAAGCGTTATGAGCGGCATTCCGGAGCGTATGAAGTACAAGGCGCAGGTTTACGATCTTGCTCTGAGCGCCTTTTTCAAACTCAGGGAGTTCGACTCAGCCGCCCTGGATCAGCCCCGCGCCGAGACCGGCTGGGACATCGCCGAGGCCTTCGTCGCGGCCGCCATGAGCGGAGTGACCTATAAGAGCAGCAGCCGGGATCGGCGGTTCGAGGCGGCCAGCCTTTTGCGGACGCTCGCCGATCAGGTTGAAGAGGACGGCCTGGCCAGCCTGGAGTGGAGCCATCAGGGCAAGCTCGACGCGCGACAAGCCTGGCGGCCCGACATCCGCTCAGCCGAAGGACTTGCCGAGCTCGACCTGCGTACCGACGCGGTGATCGAGGGGCTGATGCGGCCGCTCCGGGCGCTGACCGTCCCGGAACGGCGCGCGATCGTCTGCATGTCCTTTGTGCGCATGGCGCTGGCGCACATCGGGGACCTCAACGAGCAGCAGCCTGCGGACGCTCATCGGGTTCGCGAATACACGCTCAAAATGCTTTCGCCGCTGCTCGCAAGGTTGCAGAGTTCGGACACGCCGGACTGACCCAAGCGCCTGCGGTGGGCACTCAGGCCTGGCACCTTCCCGCCGCCCCCTCTATGGCGCGTTGAGCTATGAAAGACCGCCATGGCCAAATACGATCCGCTCCGGGATTATCTTCGCAAGCAGAAGACCGATGAACTCGAGCTCTCCTTCGCCGAGATGGAGCGCAAGATCGGCTATATGCTACCCAAGAGCGCGGGCCTGCCGCAGTGGTGGGCGAACACAACCGACCCGGCCACGACCCACGTTCAGCGCAAGGCCTGGGGCGACGCCGGCTTCGACGCCTTCCTGATCGCCGGCGCCGACCGCGTCCGTTTCAAGCGGGTCTAATCGACCCGGTCCGCCCGCTAGCCTCCGAAGTCGAACGCAGCCTGGTTTTCCGGAACACCAGATTTCCGTTTCCGACGGCTCCTGACGGGCTGATCCGAACCGGTCGCAGCCTCAGGCGCCGGTCTTCTAGGCGGCTCTTCCAGGGTTCTCCTGACTGGCGGTCTAACCGGCTCCGGCCTCTCCACTATGGCCCGGGGCTCCGGCAGACGCCTCGGTGTCCTCGCCCGTCGCCACGCCAGCAGCTCGCTCTGCCACCATCCGACTCGGTTTTGCGAGACCTGGACGCAGGCCGGGAAATCTCCGGTCTTCTGCATGCGCCAGACCGTCGTCCGGCTCAGACCGCAGATCACCTTCACCTGCGACCAGGGGAGAATCCGGTCTTCCAACGCGTCGAACGGAGGCGGCTCGCTCACACTGTCCATGACACCGCCTCGTCCGCCCGGCGCTCCAGAACCTCGGCCAGCAACCGGGCGTCCCGCGCCGCATCGACCGGATCTCGAACCTCCCAGGTGCGAAGAACGTCCTTCAGGGCGAAGCTGACCGCCGGGTCGACCAGCAGGTCCGCGACGCTGGGCGCCCACTCCGTTCTAAACCCTTCCAATCCCGCCTCAGCCATGACGCCGACCCCTGGCCGCGGGCGGGGCAGACGCGCGAAGGTCGCTGACCTGATCCAACGCCCAAGCGCGAAGCACGCCACGCGGATAGTAGGGCCTGTGCCGAACGTGGAGACAGGGAGGGCCGTTGCCTCCGGTGGACCACAGCCGAGCGAGGGTCTCGGGTTTCATGCGGATGCCGAACTGGATCAGGAAGGCGGACGCTTCCTTGCGGGTCAGCAGATCCTCATCGGCCGCGTCAGTCACCGCCGCCACCGGTTCTGTGGCGGGTATCATCGATCAGTCTCCGGCACCCGGCACTGCCGGGAATTGCGGGCGCCCCTCCCGGCCGAGAGCGCGAGGTAGCAGTCAACGGCTGCGGCGACATAGGCTTGCGTCTCCGCAATGTTCGGTATGCGCCCAAGTCTGGCGACACGATCCGGCCCAGAATTATACGCCGCGAACGCAAGCCGGACGTCCCCGAAGCGGAGCAGCTGCCGGGCCAGATAATCCGCTCCGCCGTTGAGGTTCTCGATCGGATCGAACCGGTCTCTTACCGCGAGATCCGCCGCCGTTCCCGGCATCAACTGCGTCAGGCCGCCGGCCCCGACCGGAGACACGGCATCGACCCGGTATGCGGATTCCACGATCACCAGGGCATGAAGCATCTTGGGGTCGATGCCGTGGCGCTCCGCGGCGACGGCGATCGCGTCCATGAACGGCTGTGAAAGGGGCGGAAGTCGGGGCGTGAGGTCATCGACGCCGGCCCCGTCCGACACAGGCTGCGCGGCGGGACGGCCGAACAGATCGCCGCCGGCGTTGCGCCAGTCGACCGCTTGAGCGGATGCATTGCCCGCTGCGAGCGCCAGGGCCAGAGCGGCCAAAAAGGGTCTCACCATGTCAGGGTCTCCCGAAACACCCCCTCCAGGTCTCGGGTCCGGACGGGGCCAAAATAGCGACTGTCGAAACTTCCCGCCGTGTCGCCGAGCAGGAAGAGCTCGTCCGGCGCGAGCCGACGGCAGCCGGTCCAGCCGGGCAGAGCCGCGCCGCGCCGATCACGATCCAGAACGTGAGCCACGCGGCCAGGCATTCGAACCGCAGTTCCCTGCCGGCAGACGGGATCGCCGCCGACGGCCGCGACCCGTTTGATCAAAAGGACCTCGTCCGGCATGCCGAGCGCGCCCAGGTAGCGCCGGGCGATGGGGGGTTGGGGCAGAGCGACCATCGCGCCCCTCTCCGGCGCGCCGCCTGGATGTCGCAGATACAGGCCACGCGGTACGCTGGGGCTCTCGTTGACCAAAGCGAGGGCTGGCGTCTGGTCGGCGATCAGGGCGCCCAGGGTGAGGAAGAAGACGGTGACGCCGAGCACGGCCCAGCGGTTTCCAGTATCGAGCGGGGTCCAGGTCATGGCCGGTACGGCTCCAGGATCAGGTCGCGGGTGATCATCACGCGGACCGCAGCGCCGGCGCGCAGACGGATCGACGGCCGGACGTCCAGCTCCCGGTCCACGAGCCGCTCCCCGACCTGGGAGCCCTCGATGGCGGCGGCGTCCCCGGCGTCGCCGAGCAGGCCGCCCGAACCCTCGCCATCTCCGTCACGGGCGATTTGGCCGAGGGTGGTGATCGCGCCGGCGAACAGGGTTCCGACCAGCAAGGGGAATAGCCGCCGATCGACATGGCCGCTCACGCCCACGGCGCCTTGCGCATCAACGCCGGGCTCACCGGTCAGCACCAAGCTCTTGCCGTTGGGCAGGATCAGCCGGTCCCAGGTCAGGAAGGCCCTCCGGTCGCCATAGGCGCTTTCGCCCTCATGACGGCCGATAAGCCGGGTCCCTTGGGGCAGGACGAGATGGCGGCCGCTGACGGTGTCATAGACATTCTGCGACACCGTCGCGACGACCGGCCCGGCGCGCGCGGTGTCCACCCCGGTCAACAGGACCGCAGGAATGATCGCGCCGGCCTTCAGCTCATAGGGTGACAGCGGCGCCGTGAGGGTGTGGCCATTATAGGTGGCGCCGACGTCCGCAGCGTCCGCACGAGCGCCGGCCGTCGCTGGAGCCGTCCCGGCACGCGCGGCAGGACCGGCCCCGGTCGATTGCCCCTCGAAGAACAAGTCCGATCGCGCCGCCTGTTCGCCCGGACTTGGCCCGGTCGCCCGGGTCGTCCGCGATGGCGCATAACCGGCGCTATACCGGCCCGGCGCGGGCGGCGGTGGCGGAACACCAGGCTCAGCCGTCTCGGGCTCGGTCCCAACGCGGGGCTCGGGCAGCCGGTCATAGGTCGCCGGCTGATCGGTGACCGCTTCGGAGGGCCGAACGGAGCCCCGGGCCTGGTCCTCCCGGCCTTCGACGGCGCGGAGCCGGGCGCTGTCGCGCAGTTCCGGTTGGACGACGAAGGCCCAGGCCAGGGAGCCGGAGACGAGGATCACGCCGCCGATCACGATCGTCTGGACGACCGACTTACGCAGCCGGGTGACCGGCGGCCGCGGCGCCCGCATCGACAGGCCGGGCGGCGGCGCCTTCGCCGCGCTGGCCAGGTCGGGTCTGACCTCAGGGCCGACGCCTGACGCTGCCGAGGAAGCGACGTCGTCGGGATTGTGGGGGCTATCCTGGAACGAGGTCATCGGGCGGCTCCCTGGAGGCGGCGGATACGAACGATCTGGGGGCGACGATCGCCGAGCCTGAGCTCGGCGCGATCAAAGACGCGATCGACGATGAACAGACCCCCGGCCTGGCGGTAGTTGACCATCTGGCTCTCGCCGTCGGCGGCGATCACGAACAGGGCCGGCGCCTCGTCGATCTGAAGATCGGGATTGAAGGTGATGAAGGTGCGCTGCCCGTCGTTGAAGACCGAAGCCGGCGTCCACCGTGCACGGCGCCCTTGCGGCTCTATCCGGTAACGGGCGTCGATCGGTCCCTCCGGCATCGCCACCGGGTCCGACACGCGGATCTCTGCCGCCTCGGCGATCGGCGCCCTGGTCGGGGGATCCATCGCCTCGGTGTCCCACGCGATCGCGGCATTGAACCCTGAGGCGTCACCGCTCTTCAGGTCGATGAAATAGACCCGCCGGTTGGTGGTCAGGACAAGGTTGGTCTCAAGTCTTCGTTGCAGTGGCTTGAGGAGGACGTGGGTTCGCTGACCTGCGCCCTCCCCGGACGTGGTCTCCCCGATCTGCCAGCGGACGGTGTCGCCGGCCGCCTTGGAGACCAGGGTCTCGCCGGCCGCCAGGGTCAGGGTGGTGACCCGCAGAGGCGCGGTCCAGACCTCGAACACCCGACCCGGAGACCAGGCGAAAACCTGGACCCCGCCGACGAAGGCGTCTGAACGGGACGGGGCCCGGGCGTCCAGATTGGCGGCGACGATGGCGCGGCGGCCGGTCATCCCCGTCGCCGGCGCCACGGCCGTCGGCTGCGCCTCATAGGGCGTGCCGACGGGAACGGCGGGCGCCGGGGTCGCATCGGCGACCAGCGCCTCATCGACCGGCACCGTCGATTGCGGCAGGGCTTCGGCTTCGGCGATGACGGCAGCCTCGGCCGTGACGACGGGCAGGGGCGCAACCGTCGGCGGCATGGTCGTTCGGCCGAATACGGCGCAGCCGGACAGGGTGAGGCCCAGGCCGGCCAGGATCAGGAGGCGTCGGGGGTCCATGATACGTCCTCGATTTTCAGTCCAAGGGGGTTCTTCATCAGCTCGGCCTCGGTGCGGGGCGGCTGGGTCGTTGTGGTGATCAGGGCGCGCCAGCGCTCGACGCCGGCCTGCTGGCCGTTGACGAAGCGAGTCTCGCGCCATTGAAGATCGTAGGTCCGCTCGGTGCGCCGCACGACGTTGAGCACCTCGACGTTGACAGCTTCGTGCCCGACCTCGGCGAACGGGTCGTGGGTCTGGGCCCAGGCGTTGAGGAAGCTTGCCGCCTTGGGCGTCATCAGGTCGTAAGCCCGAAGCCAATTCTGACGGATGACGATGGGGTCGATGGATTTGGAGCGGACATCGCGCACCCAGCCGGCCAGCGCGTGGCCGATCTGGGCCTCGGTCGGCTCGTAGCGGCCGCCGATCGCCGTGATCCTCTGGGTCTGTCCCAGATCGGAGACCTCGACGACGAAGGGTTTGACCACGGCCCGGTCGGCCTGCACCCACCAGCCCGCCCCGAGGAAGCCGGCGAGGACGAGGTTGGCCACGGCGATACGGCGCCAGTTGCGGGCATGCGCCAGGGACAGGCCCATGCGGTCGTCCCAGACCTGGCCGGCGCGCTGATAGGGGGTAGTCTCGGGCGCCGAGGCCAGGGCGCGTTTGGGACGAAAGAAGGGGTGCATGGTCAGGACTCCTCGGTTCTCAAGTTGGGAGACAGGACGCCGCTGGTCTCACCGGCGGGCATCAACCCCCGCCCGGCGTTGGCGACGAAGAAGGCCTGCAGGGCCTGGGCGCGGGCAGGCGGTCTCGATCCGCCTGACGCGGTCGATCCGGCGGCGGCCCGGTGAAAATCGGAATTGGCGGCCTGAGCCTCCGCCGCGACCTTCCCGGCCGGCCGACCGGAACGCGCCCCGCCGCCATCGTTGGCCGCGCCGCCGGACCCTGTGGCTTCGCCCGAAGCCGAACCCGATGCCTGGCGAGGCTGCCAAGCCACGGCGGGCTCAGACACGCCGCCAAGGGAAGACGAGGGTGCGGCGGACATCGCCCCGCCCGACGGCCGACGCGGACCGGACGGCGAGGGATTGTCATTGGAGGGTTTGGGAGGCGTCGAGGGCGGAGGCGACATTGGCGGGGTCGGGGGTCGGCCGCCTCCAGCGCCGGCCGCAGCCCGGGCCGGGCCAGACATCTTCGCCGCGCCGCCTGCGACGGCCGTGCCCGCACCCGCGATCCCGGCTCCGGCCAAAGCGGCGCTGCCGCCGACGGCGATCCCGGCCGTGATGGCGGAGCCGGCGCCCAGGGCCGGCCCGCCCGTGACCAGGGCCGAGGCCAGATTAGGGATGAACATCGCCAGCATGGCCAGAAGGATCGAGGCGACGAGGATGCTCAACGCCTCGTAGATGTCGGGATTGGCCGAGGGCTGGAGCTGGTCGAAGACGGTCCGGGCCCCGGAGATCACGATGGCCAGGGCGAGCACCTTGAGGCCCGACGACACGACGTATCCGAGAGGCCGCTCCGCGAGAAAGGCGGACTTGTTCCAGATGCCGAAGGGCAGGAGGATGAACCCGCCCAGAGTGACGATCTTGAACTCGAGCAGGGCCACGATGATCTGCAGCGCCAGCACGGCAAAGGCCAGCATGATGCCGATCATGGCCAAGCCCAGGATCAGGGCGTCGGCCATGTTGCCGACCACGTCGAGCGGATTGTCGACGGGCGCAGGCGTCTCGCCGAGCGCCTTCACGATCTCCCAGCCCTGGGCCAGGATGGCCCCGGGATTGAGAAAGTCGGCCCGGCTGAGCGAACCGCCGCCGGCCGTCAGACCAAGCTCAATGAAGCCGGCGTAGATCGTCTCCGACAGCTGTTGCCAGTCATTGATCAGCCAGGCGAAGGCTCCGATCAGCAGCACCTTTCCAAAGCCGGAGGCCAGGACTTCGCGATTGGACGACATCGCCCACTGGATACCGGTCAGGGCGACGACCAGGACGATCAGGAGCCCGAAGACGCCGTTGACCGCGCCCTGCAGGGCGTCGAACCCAGCCGAAATGGTGTTTGAGAACACCACCATCAGCTCATTGGGGGTTTCCACTCCGACCGACATCGTTCCGCTCCTCAGTCCCGCGCGTGCGACAGGGGATCGAAGGCCGGTGCGGCGGGCGTTCCGGCCGAGCCCGCCCAGCGGCGGCGACGGGCCTCGTCCCCCGAGGCCTGGGTTGCGGCGTCGCGCGCCGTCGCCTCGGCCAGAAGCCGGGACTGGGCCAGCATGATGGTGCGCAGCGCCGCCAGATCCTCGGCCAGGACAGCCAGCATCTGGTTGGAGGACTGGATCGCGGCGGTCTGGCCTGCGGCGGCCTCGCTGGCCGAGAGGGCGCCGGTCAGCCGCTGATTGCGTCCCTGTCCCAAACGTTCGAGTTCGGCGGCCGTGCGCGCAACATCCTCGGCCGTGCGCCGGGCGTTCGCGGTGCGGGCCTGACCCTGCTCCAGAAGGCGCAGCATGTCCGAACCGGACAGGTCATCGGGATAGAGGCTCTGGAACTGTTGCTCCAGGCCGCCGACCGAGCTGGCGATTCCGCGCGCCGTGCGGGCCAGTTCGGCCATGTCGCGCAACGCCTGGCTGTTGCCGGTCAGGTGGCTGTAAGGCGAGGCCGCAAGGCTCTTGGCCTCATTGGCCAGGCTCTCCAGCTGACGCGCCGCCTGAAGCGCGTTTTCGATGTGGTTGCGGGGGTCGAAGACGACCTGTTGTGCAGGCGCCGGGGTCGCGGTCGCCAGCAGGCTGACCGCGATGAGGCCGGCGGCCAGGATCTGGGCCGGCCTATTCGGCCGCGAGCGGTCGGGCGAAGGCGTCGAAAACAGCATCAACATTGTGCACTCCCTTGGCTGTGAGAAATTCCCGCGCGAATCCGGCCCCTCCGGAGGCGGCGAGAATGTCGTCGATGAGGGTCTGGTCTTCCGGTGCGCTGGCCCCGCACAAGGCTAGGGCCACGCCGGTCAGGCGCAGGTCGAACAGGCGTCGGCCGCGCGGCTGGCGCCAGTAATATGCCCGCTTGGGCGTGGCGAAGGCGATCAGCTCGAGCTGGCGGCGGTTCAGGCCGAAGGCCTGGTAGAGCCGTGCCGACGAGGGTTCGAGCGCGCGGGGGTTGGGCAGGAAGACCTGGGTCGGGCAGCTCTCGATCAGGCTGGAGGCGATCGGCGAGGCGGCCACGTCGTCCAGGCTCTGAGTCGCGAACACGACGGCGACCCGCTTCTTGCGCAGGGTCTTCAGCCACTCCCTGATCTTGGCGGCAAAGGCGGTCTCGCCGAGGAAGAGCCAGGCCTCGTCGAGCACCAGCAGCGTGGGCCGACCGTCGAAGCTGCGTTCGAGATGATGGAAGAGCGCCGCTAGAACCGGAGCCACGGCCGAGGGCGTGGTCATCAGGCTTTCGAGCTCGAAGGTGTCGAAGCGGCTCGGAACGAGCGCCTCGCCCTCTCCGTCGAGCAGGGCGCCGTGCGGACCTTTGAGTGTCAGGGGCTCCAGCGCCGCAGCGACGGCCTTGTCCTGAACCAGGGCGCAGAAGACGGTCAGAGTGCGCTGCGGCACGGGGGCGTCGGCCAGGGCCGCGAGCGCCGCCCAGATCTCTTCACGAATCCTTGGAACAGGCTCCAGCCCCGCGAGCCGGACGGTCTCTGCGATCCATTCCGACGCCCAGGCCCGTTCGATCTCCTGGTCGATGCGCGCCAGAGGCTGCAGCGAGAACCGCGCGCCGGGCTCCAGTGCACGCCAGCAACCGCCGGCAGCGAGTGTCGCGGCCCGCGCCGATCGGCCCTTGTCGAAGAACACCACCCGCGCTTCGGGGTAGCGGAACCACTGCAGGGCCAGGAAGGACAGAAGCGCGCTCTTGCCCGAGCCCGTGGGTCCGACGACCATGGCGTGGCCGACATCGCCAACGTGGAGCACCAGCCGGAAAGGTGTGGATCCCGTCGTCCGGGCCGTCGCCAGCGGTGGGCCGTCCAGATTGAGGTCCACGGACGGGCCGGCCCAGACCGCCGATACCGGCAGCAGATCGGCCAGGTTCAGCGTCGAGACGAGCGGCCGGCGGACGTCAGCATAGGGCTCGCCGGGCAGTGAGCCAAGCCAGGCCTCAACGGCGTTCAAATCCTCAATCCGGGCCAGCAAACCTTGGGCGTTCAAGGCCGCCTCGACGGCTCGCGCCTTGGCGGCAGCGCCCTCTTCCGTCGCATCCAGCACCGTTACCGTGAGGGTGAGATAGCCGAAAGCGCAGGCCTCGGCCCCCAGGGCAGCGAGCGCCCCATCGCACTCCTCGGTCTTGGAGGCCGCGTCGGTATCGAGGAGCGGCACCTCCTCCTTGGTGATGGCTTCACGCAGGAGAACACCGACACCCTTGCGTTTGGCGAACCAGCGCTTCCTCAGCTTGACGATCTCGCGCTCGGCCTCCGGCTTGTCGAGACCGATCCAGCGGGCCGTCCAACGGTAGGGAAAAGGAAGGGCGCCCAGCGCGTCGAGCAACCCGGGCCGGGTGACCGATGGCAAACCCCGCACGGACACGACCTTGAGCCAGCGATCGCCGAGGCGTGGGGCGATCCCGCCCGAGAGGTCGGCGTCCGCCAGCCAGGCGTCCAGATACATCGGCGAATCCGGCGCGGCGACCGGGAAGGTCCTGGGCGACACGCAGTCGTGCAACCAGGTCAGCAGGTCGGTGTCGTCTAGCGGGTCGATCTCGGGAAGGGCGTCCGACAGGAGGTCGAGCGTGGTCGCCGCCTCGCGGGTGAAGACCGCCACGGCCTGGCGCCAGTCCGCGCCGCCCTTGGCCAGGCCGTCGAACAGCCAGCGCTCCATTCTCCGCGTCTCGTCGGCCGGCGGCAGCCAGGTCAGGGCCAGACGAAAATCCGTCTCGAAGGCCGGGTCGCCGGCCTCGAAGCGGCTCCGACGTTCCTCGTCGAGAAGCCAGGCGACATCCAGGTCGAACGCGCTCTCCGGATAGGGGGCGGCCTCGCGGCGGCGCGCCTCCATATGCAGGCACCAGCCCGTCCCGAGCCGCTTGAGCGCATTGTTCAGACGCGCCCGGACGGCCATCAGCTCGTCTTCGGTCGAGGATTCCAGGTCCGGTCCCCGGAACCGAAAAGCCGTCGTGAACGAGCCGTCCTTGTTGAGGACCACGCCCGGCGCGACCAAGGCGGCCCAGGGCAGGTGGTCGGCCAAGGCCGCCGGGCGTCTGCGATGTTCTTCGAGAAAGCGCATCGGCCCCTCACGCGTCCAGATGGCCAGGCAGGGCGAGGTGTCGCCGGAGCACGTCGAAGAACCGGCGGTCCGCCCTGGCCGCCCACAGGCCGATCGCATGGGCGACGGCCCACCACAGGAGGCCGAGCCACCAGATCCGCAGTGCGAGGCCGAGCACCACGGCGATCGTGCCCATGGCGATGGCGTAGTCTCTCGGCATCCCGGCCATGAGGACGGGCTCGGTCAGGGCCTGGGCGACCGGAAGGTCCCAGCCCTCCGGTCGGCCGTCTTGGAGGGAGCCGGCCATCATCCGATCTCCGCCCCGCCGGCGAAGCCGAAGAAGTCGAGGAAGAAGGTCGAGGCCGCGAAGGCGATGCAAAGGCCGAACATGATGCCCAGACCGCGCCGCATCGAGGAACCGTTCTCGCTCATCGCGATCCCGGCGCCGAAGACGACCACCGCAACGACCGCTGCGGCCTGGACCACGGGCCCGGTGATGGACTGGACCACCTGCTGGAGCGGCCCTTCCCAGGGCATCCCTGAACCTCCGGCCAGGGCCGGCCGGGCCATCATCAGGCCGCACGTCATCATCGCGCCGAACAGGCGGCGCCCAAGTCTTCCACGCATGTCTTGCTTCCTGTGTTCAGCGCGTCTCAGCGCGATGCATCACATTGCAAGCAAATCTATCCACAGGTTGTCAACTGTGTGGATCGATTATTTTACGCGACTTGCAAACGACTGTCAGACAACTCGAAAAGACTCAAAATATGACTTGTGATGACTTGTGGTCCAAAAGTCGCCCCGACCTCGATGGCGACTTCCCACGACTTGCGTTTCGTGCCCGACAGCGCTCGTTGCCAAACGACGCCGCCTCAATTTCAGGTGAAGGATTGGCCTCAAGCCAAGACGCTGATTGCGTAGCCGTCGTCACCCAACGGCTCGACGCCGACCACAGCCTGGACCTTCCGCCCGGTCAGGGCGCGCCAGATGTGGGCATCTAATCGATCAATGGATGATCGTGCGGCGCGGTGTTCAGAGGAAAATTTGGACGACTGGCTTCCCCAACCCGACAGATGGCGAAATCGAAAGCGTCCGGTCGTGCCCTCAACCGGCGCAGCAAGAGAGTTTGCTGACGTCCTTGTTGAATGTCAGTGCGGCCAGCTTCAGGCCCTCGACGGTCGTAAGATAGGGGAAGATCGTGTCGGCCAACTGCTCCACCGTCATTCCGCATTTGATCGCCACCGCTGCGGTCTGGATGCTGTCGGCCCCTTCCGGCGCTAGAATATGCGCGCCGAGGAGTTGCCGCGTGCTGCGATCCGCCACCAGCTTGATGAGTCCACGCGTGTCCCTGGCTGCGAGCGCGCGAGGGACATGGTCCAAGGTGATCATCGAGGTCTGGACATCGTGACCAGCCGCGAGGGCCGCAGCTTCCGTCAGTCCCACCGTCGCCACCTGCGGATCGGTGAAGACGACCGCCGGCATTGCGCGATTGTCGTAGACTTGAGTATCGCCGTTCAGGGCGTTCCTAGCGGCCAGTCGCGCGCCGTAGGCGGCCATATAGACGAATTGGTCGCTCCCGGTGACATCGCCCGCGGCGTAGACGCCCGCGCGCGTCGTGCGCATCCGGTCGTCGATAACGATGCCTCCCGTTGGGGACATCTGAACGCCCATCTCGGATAGCCCCATCCCCTCGGAGTTAGGAACCCGGCCCGTCGCGTTCAGAACACGCTCCGCGGTGATCGCCCCGGGGCTGCCGGACTGCGTGAAGGTGAGCGTCACCTCCTCGCCGGACGAGTTGATGGCCCCGTATACGGCCCCCGCCACGACCTTGACACCCTCTTCGGTGAGATAGCGTTGCAGCGCCTCGCTGATTTCGGGTTCGCCCTCAGGCAATAGCCGGGAGCGGCAGGCGATGGTGACGCGGACGCCCGCCCGGCTGAACATCTGGGCCAGTTCCGCGCCGATATAGCCGCCGCCGATAACCAGCATCGATCGGGGCAGGGACTCCAGTTCGAGCGCGGTCGTACTGGTCAGGTAGGGCACGGACTCGATGCCGGAGATCGCTGGAACCCCTGGACGGGAACCTGTCGCGATGATCACCTTATCCGCAGTCAGCCGGACGCCTCCGACTTCCACGCCGCCCTCGATGAGTCTCGCCGCGCCAGCGTGGTAGGTGATGGCGTCATAGCCCTGCAGCACGTTCTCGTACTTGGCCTGGCGAAGGTCGTCGACCAGTCTGTCCTTCTGGCGAACCGTCTCGGACCACTCAGCGATGGCGGCCGATGCCCGGACGCCGTCGAAGCGGCTCGCGGCCCGGGCCTGGTGTAGGGGTTCGACCGCCCGGATCATGGCCTTGGACGGTACGCATCCGACGTTGACGCAAGTTCCGCCTATCGTTCCGTCTCCGACGAGCGCGACCCGAGCGCCCTGTTCCGCCGCCGTGATGGCGGCCGAAAATCCGGCCGATCCCGCCCCCACCACGACGAGATCGTAGGTCTTGGCGATATCTCGTGAGGGCGTGCAACAATCACTCATTCGGTCCGGATCCTTCTAAATAGACTCTGCCGCTAACAAGGCGGCTTCAAACCCGACAGGCCCGGCCTTCGTCGGATAGCGGCGCGAGCTGGATGTCATCACGATCGTCTGCTGACGCGGAGACTGACCGCGGGAAACCTGATCGAATGTTAGCCTCGAGGCGTCACGACCGGATGCCGGCAGCCTCTATCGGCCCGCCTGAACACGCGCGGGATAGCCGGCCCTGGTCGATGCGAGCGCAAGGGCGGCAGGCGTCACCCGGGCGTCATCATAGGTCACCATCGCCACGGCCTGTCCAGTCCCGCCCGGGGTCACGGTGACGGTCACCGCCGCAACGCCGGGCACGCGCGAGATGGTCCGACGGACGATGGGAGCGCACGTCCCGCAGGACACATTGCTAACGTCGAGCCTCACCGTGCGTTCGGCGGCCTTGGCGGCATCGGCGGTTGTGAGAGCCGCCGCGAAAACGAGGGCGGTGCGGATTGAAAGGCTCATGATCGTAGTCTCCAAGAAAAAATCAGGCGCCGATCAGCAGCGGCGCGACATAGGGAAATGCCAGAGCGAGGACGACAAGCAGGGTCGCCGTCCAGAGCGCGATCTTGACGAGGCGGGTCGAGGGAGGCCGGGCGCAGTTCACCTCTTCGGCGCAGAGGGCCCGCGGCTGACGGTAGACCCGGTAGAAGCCGAGGCTCACGAAGACCACGGCGGCGGCCACGAAATAAAGGTGGTAGGGGGCCAACGCCGTGACGTTGCCGATCCATGCTCCGCTGATTCCGAGCGCGAACAAGGTCAGGGGCAATACACAGCAGGAAGTCGCGCCGATCGCGGCGACAAGTCCTCCGACGGCAAGCCACCTGCGAGCGTTGGGTTTGTCGTTGCGCGCCAAATGTCCGCCGAGTTCTTGCTTGCCGTCTGCCATTGACACTCTCACGTCTTCACGGGTCGATACACACTAGGTAGGGTCTGTAGTCACTACAGATACAAGGGGTAAAACGCTTTATGGACAAATCGGCCCTGCGGGATACGGCCCCACAGCTTCCTATTGGCGAGTTGTCCCGGCGGACCGGGGTCAACATCGAAACCGTGCGCTATTACGAGAAGATCGGCCTGATGCCCGCGCCTGCTCGCAGCAGGGGTGGACACCGCCTCTATGGCCGCGGCCATCTGCTCCGGCTCAATTTCGTGCGCCGGGCCCGGGAGCTTGGGTTCACGCTGAATGAAATAAGGGATTTGCTCGAACTGGCCGAGCAGCGCGATCTTCCGTGCGCGGAGGCACGCGTGGTCGCCGCCGCCCATCTGGGCGACGTCCGCTCCAAGCTGGTTGCCCTGAGGAAGATGGAAGAGGTGCTCGTCGAGATGGTCTCGCGCTGCGCCGATGGCACCACGCCGGATTGCCCGATCCTGGAAGCCCTGTTTGATTCCGAGGCCGGGAGCCGGCCGGCGCGGTGAACGGCCCCTGCCCGCCCGCAGCTTTCAGGATCGGACTTTGTATCCCGCCTCATCCAGGGTTCTGGCCGTTGATCTCTGGCGCTGTTCCGTGACGGTGAGCCTCGCCTCACCACGTCACGCAGTCGACTCGACGGATTCTGCAAAGACGAGAACGCTCTTGTATCTGTAGGGACTACAGACCCTACTCTGTTGTCCGAGACGGTCGACACCAGCGCGCTCAACCCTTGCTGGGGTCAGATCGCCGTATCCAGCTCACCGAGGAAAATCATGCCGGACCAAAAACCCATCACCCGCGCAGCTGACAAGGCGGGCGTAGTCGGCGCGATTGTCGCGGCTATGGGCTGTGCGGCGTGTTTTCCCGCACTCGGCAGCTTGGCTGCAGCCTTGGGTCTAGGCTTCTTGAGTCAGTATGAAGGGGTCTTCATCCGCTACCTGCTCCCTCTGTTCGCGGTCATCGCGTTGGCCGCCAATGTGGCCGGCGGCATGCGCCATCGGCGATGGTCGAGAATGACCCTAGGCATGGTCGGACCTCTGCTGGTATTGGCCGCCGCCTTGCTGATGGCGAGCTTTGGCTGGCCCACGGCTTGGCTCCTTTACCCAGGGCTGACGTTGATGATCGCTGTGTCGATCTGGGATCTGGTGTCCACGCCGAAAAGGAGGCTCACCGGCGCGGCTTGAGTTCCCTCTCCCCGGTAAAGACGAGCGGATGAGCACCAAGGCCTCTCGTCGTAGGATCACACCCTGCGGCCAACTCATCGTTCGTCAGAACAGGATCGGTGGTAAGGAGATTCAGAGCGCTGAGTCATGTCCTTGAATCTGCAGGGCCCACAGACTCTATCTCCGTTCCGAAGCGATGCGGCCGGTCTGGTTACGCGAGCTAGACCCGAAGAAGTGGCGTGAGGACCCAACCTTGGCTGCTGCCTGTCGCCCTTGTTCTAGCGCCGGCCGAATCGGTGCCCATGTCGCTTGGCGCTGCTGGACTATTTGTCGGCCGACCACGCTGTCGCCCTCGCCGACGGCAAGGTGATCGGCCCCGCCGAATACGTTCGACCAAAATCAGGCCAGGACGCTGATCGCGTAGCCGTCGTCGCCTGCGGGCTCGACCCCGAGCACAGCTTCGACCTGCCGTCCGGCGGCGGTCCGCCGGATGTGGACAATTCGATCGACCGCCTGAGCGATCGCCCGGCTCGGCTTACGCGACGAAACTTCGGCAATCAGGTCTTCGATTCTACGCAGAACATCGTCGGCCGAGTTGGCGTGAAGGGTCGACAGTCCGCCGGGATGGCCCGTGTTCCAGCTCTTCAAGGTCTCCAGCGCTGCCGCCCCGTCGCGCATTTCACCGACGACGATCCGATCGGGTCGCATCCGCAGCGCGTCACGAACCAGATCGACCACACCGATCGGGATCGGCTGTCGGCGGGTCAACACCGACACAGTGTCCCAGGCTGAACACTGAAGCTCTGGCGTATCTTCAACGAGAAAGACTCGATCCCGGGCGAAGGCCGGCTCCGCAAGAACGGCGTTGGCGAGGGTGGTCTTGCCGGATCCGGTGCCTCCCGAGATGAGGATGTTGAGTCGCTGCTCCGCAGCGCCACGCAGCACGACCGCCTGCTGATCGGTCATGGCGCCGTCGCGGACATAGTCTTCGAGACTCCAGATTACAGAAGGTCGTTTGCGGATCGAAAACGCAGGCGCGCTCGTGACCGGCGGCAGCATGCCCTGAAACCGTTCACCTGTCCCAGGCAGGACTCCAGCGAGCCGGGGATCGTCGCGCGTTACGGTCTCGCCGACATAGTCTGCGATCAGACGAATGACGCGCTCCCGCGACTCCGCCGACAGCGTCGCGCCTGTATCCCGACGCCCTTCGCCGCTGCGGTCGAGGATCAGACGGCCATCGGGATTAACGAGGATCTCGACGACCGCCGGCTCGACCAGGGCCGCCAGAATGGTGTCGCCCAATGCATGGCGCAGCGCCTCGAGCTTGCGCTCGGCGATGATCGGATGGACCGCCATCAGTTGGCCTGGCCGAACGCCCGGCCTTCGTCGGGCACGGGACGTTCAGTCCGTCCGGCGACAATGCGGGCGGCCGTGGCGTCCAGGAGTCGTTCGATACGACGATCGACGGCCGCCTGGACCGTGGGGTCCTCGTCGACGATCGCGTCGGGGAGCCGGACGAAGAAGGCGCGGGCCACCTCGATCAGCAATTCCTGGACGATCTGCATGTCGCGAGCCGTGGATCGCATATGGTCGCGAAGCGACCGTTCGAGCTGCAGCAGACGATCCTCGGGATCAGCCTGGGGACTCTTCTGCAGGCCACGGGCGATGGCCCGGCCCGCCGCCTGACTGAGCGGCATCTTGCCGCTGCGCGCCTCCCGATTGAGACCGGATACGATCTTAGGGTCGGTCAGATAAACCTGAACGCGGGCGCTCGCCGCTTCTTTCCTAGCCATCGCCTAGACCTCGCAAATGATCGAACGCCGCATCCTGCGCGGCCATCTCCTGCGCCACCCGCCCGTAGATATCGGCCACACGCGCTGCGACCTTCTTGTCGTCCATCGCTGCGGCCACTTCCTTGAACAGCGGCAGAGACGCCTCTGCATCCTCGCCCAGACTGCGGCGACCGGCCCATGGGTGCGGAGTTCCGGGCGGCGCATCTAGCCGTTCTTCTTGGTCAGGCGCGTGGTCGCGCGCCCGGGTCCGAAACGGTTCGCGGACGTCATAGAGAAGCTTGGTCGTCCGCAGCGGTCGGGCGCCGGCGGCGAACACCAGCTGGATGTCGTCCGGAAGGGCGCGGATCTCGCCCGGCTCCAGCAGCGGCCGCTCGATCTGCGACCGGGACACCGAGCTGCGGCCAGCCGCCAGCCCCGCCGGCGAACTGCGGCTGGTCCGGGTCTCCAGCACGGACCCCGTCAGCTTCGACACCTTGTCCTGGGTCAGAGGATCGAGCGCGCTGAAGGCCGTGTAGATATGGAGGTTGTCGAGAATGGTGTTGTTGGCGCCGTAGGTCTCGACGATATCGTTAAGAGACTGGGCGACGAACATCACCTTGACCCCGTAGCCGCTGAGCAGGCGCAGGGACTTCTCGAAAAAACTGACCCGGCCGAGCAACGGGAACTCATCCATCAGCATGAGAAGGTTATGGCGCTTGGGCCGCCCATCGGCGGCTTCGGTCTCCCGAACCGTCAGGGACTGGGCTGCAGCGTAGAAGAAAAGACGCACCAAGGGCCTCAGCGCTGCGCTGTCAGCCGGCGCGACCTGAACATAGAGAGACAGGGGCGCCTCAGCGCACATCAGGTCCCCCATGGAGAAATCCGACCGGGACAGGGAGCGCTCGATGTCCTCGCCCGCCAGCCATTTGAGGTAGGAGCGCGCCGTCCCCTGGACCGAGGTCCGGAAGCGATCATGCATCGCCGCATAGCCCTTGACCGCCGTGGCGATGAACGGATGTGTCTTCGGTTCGCCGCTTGGACCCGGACGGTGCAAAGTTTTGGTCATGACGTCGGCGGCGCTGTCGAGGTCGGCCAACATTTCGCGGACCTTGACCAGGGTCTTTTCGTCATCCTCGGCGGTGTAGAGGACGTGCAGGATCACGGCCTCGAGGATTTCCGACGCAGCCTTGTCCCAGATCGCCTCATCATCGCGGACGCCGCCGGGATCGGAGAGAATGGAGACCAGTCGCTGAACGTGGGCGAGCTCTCCCGGTCCCGGCAGAATTTCCGCGAGCGGATTCCAGCAGGCCGAGGCTGGATCGCGCGGATCGAAGTACAGTGCGTGGCTGAACCGGGCGCGCCAGCCGCTGCTGAGCCGCCAGAGCTCCCGCTTGGGATCATGAACCAGCACGCTGGAGTTCCACGACAACAGCGTCGGCATGACGTGGCCGCGCCCCTTGCCCGACCGGGTGCCGCCGGTCACGAGACTGGGACGGAGGTCGGTCGTTGCGAGAACGCGTCGTCCAAGGACGCCGAGGATGCATCCGCCGAGGGCAGTCAGCCCGGCGCCTTTGGCGTCCTTGAGCTCTCCCCAGCCCCGGATGCGTCGATGGGTCTTGTCTCCCGCCAGCGTCCCCAACCCCAGCCCCCCGACGCCGCCGACCAGGATCAACGGCGCGCACCGCGACATCACGGCCTGCGCCTCGGCGCCGAAGGCATACCGCCAGTGCAAAATGGCCCAGGGCGGATAGAGGGCGAGGTCGGGGCCGATGCGCCATGCCGGTCCCAGAGCGTCGGCCCAATGGTAGGTCCAGGCGAACATCTCCGTCGCGCCCTGGGCGCCCACGGCGAGGCCGAACCCCAATCCTGTCAGCTTGGCCCACACCTCAGGAGTCCGGAGGCCGGACATCCCGGCCAGCTTCAGCTTCAAGGATCAACGAAGGAGCGGCGTCCATTCGACGGTGGTGATAGGCGGTCAAGGCGTCGACCAAATCTGTTCCCGACGACCGTTTAAACAGACCCACCAGCGCCGCCGCCTCATGGTCGAAATCCTCGAACACCCGGCGTTCCGCCTCGGCCAGCTGCAACAGCGGACTGTTCACCCGGTCATAGGCGTCCACCAAGGCCGCATTGCCTGTGGTTCTAACCGCCCTGAACATGTGATCGGAAAGGGTGCGGCATGTTCTCTGCAGTCCACCGCCGCGCAGTACGGGTCTCGCCGCGGGATCCCCGCCCTTCAGGCTGGTCGTGAGGCACAGCAGGCGGAAGGCGAACCTGTCGCGGACAAGAGCGGCGTCAAGTCGGGGAGCCAGAAAGCCTCCCAGGGGCGCTCGCTCGATCAGGCCGAACCCACACAGCCAGCCCAGGGCCTCGCGAACCGGCGTAGCGGATAGATTCAGCCGGCGCGCCTCCTCGATGATCACCACCGGGGCTCCCGGCGTGAAGGCGCCCTGTTCGGCCCGTGCGCGAAGGCTTTCCAGGGCCAGGGTGAAAGGGTCATGCTTGCGGATCAAGGTGAGCTCCGATGGCAAACGCCCACTATGGCGCCTGCCCACGCCTCGCCAATGAGTTGCAGCCACGGGCGATCCGTCTCGGTCGCAAATCGTCCGAATCTCGGTCAGGAGGCGCTGCAAAACATGCCGATATGTGGCCGATTTTCCTGTTTGCTTTCGCAGCCGCACACGTGATCGTTGATCAGAAGCCGGACTGATTCTACGTCGGAAGACGGAAGGGTATGCGCGGATGAGTGGAGACGACCCGGAACTTCCAGACGATGGCGCGCTGCTCTCGGCGACCCTAAAGTCGTTGCGCCGCTACCGCCGGATGACGAAGGCGGAGACGGCTGCGGCCATGCGGATCGCCATCCGGACCTATGCCCGCTTTGAGGCCGGAGAAACCCGGCTCAACCTCGACTACATCCACCGCTTCGCCGCCGCGACGCAAAGCGACGCCCAAGCGATCCTGATGGCGGTGGCGATTGGATCGCCTGAGCACGCCAGACGGTGCGCAGAGAACCAGATGGGCTCCATCTACACCATCGGGCTCGAACAGTTCGACCACCTTCTCGGCGATGACATCCGCAACCTCGACAGCCGGAGCATCATCGCCGCCATCGTGCGAATGTTCGAGGAGCTCGCCAAGGCGCTGCGCGAAGGAGATCCGGCCCGGGATTGGATCGAGAAAGGCTCGGCCAATCTGCGCGCCAAGCGACCCAAGCCAGGACGCTGAGCTCAAATATACTCCAGATATAGCTTTGCAGCTGACCGATCTGCGCGCTCACTGGTTGCGCCACAGCCGTGGCGATCAACCAAGGAGAGACTGAGATGAAGACGACCAAACTGCGCCTCGTCAGCTTCGGCAGCGCCAAGGCTCTGACGCGGGACAACATCCAGGGCGAAGACACCGAGATGGGCGTGTTCCCCCGCCCGCTGGCCCTCGGCTGAACGAAAACGTGGGCGGCGGCTCACCGCCGCCCACACCGGTCGTACAGAAAATGCCCACACATCTCTGGCCGCGCGACGGCATTCATTTCGCCCGGGTGGGTGACGATCTCATCATGCTCGACGTCGCCGCCGACACGTACAGCTGTTTGCTGGGCGCTGGCTCCGTCGTCAGGCTTGAGGACGCGGGCCGCATCGCGATCGACGACGACGACCTCGCGATAGAACTCGAGACCCACGGTATCGTCCAGACCGACCGCCCTCTGCGCGAGCCTCGAACACCTGTTCTGGCCTCGCATGAAGCGCCGCGGTCTGCCGGCTCAACCGACGCGGCGCCCGTCTCCCTTGCCCTGGCCCATCTCCTCGTTTCGACCGTGGTCTTCCATCGCAAGACCTTGGCGCAACTGACCGCGGCCGTGGAGGTCGGCCCAAGGTCGGACGCCCGGAAGTCCGATCTGACGACGGTGCTCGCGGACTATCGCGCGGCCCTCCCCTGGACGCCGTTCGAGGGCGAATGTCTCCAGCGCGGTTTTCTTCTGAAGCGCCTTCTTCGTTCTCACGGGATCGCATCCGACTGGATCTTCGGGGTCAGAACCTGGCCGTTCGCGGCGCACTGCTGGATCCAGGTCGAGGACCTCCTCGTAGGCGACAGTCTGGAGCGGGTCCGTAGCTATACGCCGATCATGGTCGCCTGATGGGTCGCTACGTTCTCATCAGCGCGTCCTCCCAAACCGCCGCCAAGGCTCTGTCGGCCGATCTTCGCCGCCGCTGCGAAAACGCCGGATGGGCCGTCGTGGAACTGAGCACAGCGGCGTGGCTCGGCCTCGCTGGCCCGCATCGGCCCAACCGGCTGGCGGTGGGATCTTGGACCCTCGTTGGGGATGTTCTTCATCGGCGAAGGCCCGAGTTCCCTCCAACTGAACGGAATGATCCGTGGGACTACGAGCGCAAACTGATGGCGCGGTTCTGGGGACGCTTTGTGGGCGTACAACTCGCGGCTGACGGACAGGCCCGATCCCTCCTTCGTGACCCGTCAGGCGCCCTGGAGTGTGTCGCCTGGGAACAGGATGGACTTCTGGTCGTGGCGTCGAGCGTGCCTGACTGGCTCCCTGCAGGTCTGGCGATCCGGTGGTGTCCAAACCACGACAGGCTCGGTTTGGCCATGCGCGACCCCATGAGTTCTGCGGACTGGCTGTTGATGGACGGCCCCGTCACGGTTGCGCCGGGAACCGTCCAGCCCCTGCCGCTCTCCTCTTCTGCGGCCACGGTCTGGACGCCCTCGGGCTTCGCACGGCGGAGCCTGTCGCGCCGCTGGACGCTCGACGAGGCTATCGAGACCTTGACGACGGCCGTTGACGACGCCGTCGCGGGCCTTGCCGGCCTCGACGGATCACTGGCGGCGGAGGTGTCAGGAGGACTGGATTCCAGCAGCGTCGCCGCGAGTCTGGTGCGCAGAGCCGAGGTCCCTGTCGCGCTTTGGCTGAACGCCTACGGGGCGACACAGGAGGCCGATGAGCGGGTCTACGTGCACGCGCTGGCCCAGACACTGGGGATATCGCCGACGTTCGCGCCGCACGCTACAGGCAGTCTGACCGAGCCGCTCCTCGAGCAGATTTCGGGGGACTTTCGTCCAGGATTAAATGCGCTCGACGTTCATCATGACCTGGAGTGGGCGCGACGCGTCGCCGAGGCCGGCGCCTCGGCCCTGATGACGGGCAAGGGCGGAGACTCCATCTTCCTTCAGAACGCCAGCCCCGATGTTTTTACCGACCTCTGGAAAGCGAGAGGATGGCGCGCGCTTCTATCAAAGGATGCCGCTCGGCTCGCCGCTCGAAACGAGGTCTCGGTCTGGACGATGATCCAGCGCGCCCGGCGGGATACCCGACAACAGGGGTTCAGTCTGTTGCGTGACGACACCCTGCTCCCAAGCCGGGAAGAAGCTCCAACGCTGTCCCATCCCTGGCTCGCCGGCAGCGAGGCATTCGGTCCTGCCAAGATCCGACAGATCGCCGGCGTGATTGACAGCGTGTCGCGTCACGGTCCGTCCCTCCTGACGGAAACAATCGACGTCCGGCACCCGTTCTGCGCCCAGCCCGTCATCGAGGCCTGTCTGGCGATCCCGACCGCCTTGCTGACGATCGGCGGGCGCGACCGCGGTCTGGTCCGCCGGGCGTTCGCGGACCGACTCCCCGCGCTGATCGCCGAGCGCCGGTCCAAGGGTGACATGACCCGCATCTATGGCCGGATGGTGCTTTCCAGCCTCGACGTCCTCCGTCCCTGGCTTCTCGACGGAAGGCTCGCGGCGTCCGGTCTGATTGATCGCGCCCGAACGGAGGCGGCCCTCACTGAAGAAGCGCTGATGTGGAAGGGCCAGTTCGGCGCGATCATCCGCGCGGCCGCCTTCGAAGGCTGGCTCAGGGTGTGGACCCGGAGGTTCGGGGCTTCGTCCCGGTAACGTCTTCCGCAGCGAGCGTCGTCTCGAGCCAGTCGAAGATCTGCCCGTAGAGGTCACGGATGTTAGCCGGGCTCCAGTTGAAATGCTCCTCGCCCCAGTAGGTGACGAGGCGGGCCCGACCGCCCAGCCGGCTTAAGGCGCTGAACATCCGTTCCGACTGCGATGTCGTGACGAAATCCATATCGGCGGTCATCAGCAGGACGGGACTGTGGATTTGGTCCGCCGCGAGCCAGGGACTTGCTTTCGCATAGCGTTGGCTGGCCTCGAACGGCGACTCGCCGAGCCCACCCTGGCCGGTTTCGACCCACCCCTGCTGATTGAGCATCATGAATCCTTCTTCGGGTGCGGCCCGGTTGGCCGGGGTGAACTCTCCCCAAGCCCCGAACATGTCCGTGGTCGCCGCCCAGGCGATGTAGGATCGGTATCGGCTCGATCGCGTGGCGACCGCGAGCGCCGCATACCCTCCGAAACTGTGCCCGAAAATCGCGGCCCGGTCGGCTGGGAGTTCCGGATGGGCCGCGACTGCGGCCTCGAACGCCAGATCGACGCTGCGGGTGAAGTAGTCCGCTGGATCATCGCCGTACTCGCTTCCTGGGATCGAGGCGCTGAGGACGGCATAGCCGTCTCCGACGAGTATGGCCGGTCTGACGCCATAGATCAGACCGAGGGGACCGGACCAGGCGCCGCGACTGGCCGACCCGGGATAGAGGGACACGATGATCCCCCTGATCTTCTGGCCGGATCCCAAAGGCGGCCGGAACAGCCAGCTTCGCGTCGGGCGGCCGGACGCATCGAGATGGTCGATCGGTGTCGGCGTGGGCAGGGCGACTTCCCTGAGACCGACGTTGACGCGGTCGAGCGTGCGCGCCTCACCCGGCGTGAGAAGCAAGAGCGCTTCCGACACTCCGGTGCGCTCTAGCACGAGCGCGGCGGAGTGCGAGCTCGCCAGCAGATCGAGGGGTTCGCCGCCTCCGACCCCGAGCGTCTGGATCCTGGCGTCGGTGAGGATTTCGACGCCGCCGGTTGTCGTCAGGGCCGTCATCCAAGTCTGGCGCGGCGCAGCGTTGACCCGCAGCCTGAAAGGGGCCTCGACGTCATAAGGCGTGACGGCCTTCAGCCCCCCGTTGGCCGGCGTCTCTCTCCGGGCGCCAGACCGGGTGACGCGCCAGGCGGCGCCATCGGCGATGACTCGCAAGGCGTCGCCGCCGAGGGTTGAGATCTGATCCGGCGGGGCCGCCATCGTCGATGTCAGCGACCGGGCGTCGCCGTGTCGCGGAAGCGCATACCAGTCCCGACGACCGCTCCCCGGCTGACTGGCGAACAGGATGGGGATGGACCCCAGCCAGTCGGCGCGGACGCCCGTCACGAGGTCGATCGCCCGGCCGGGGGTCGGATCCAGCCCGTGGCGATCCACGGTAGTCACCGCGCCGTTCCGGTTGACTGTTCGGAGATCGCCGGTGCCCCATGACTTTCCGCTCGCCCGGCCCCAGACCAGCACGGAGTCGCCCTGCGGCGACCACCGCAACAGGTGCGGGGCTACTTCGAAGTCTGCGTCCGGAGTAATCCGCACGACCCGTTGCGGGTCGATGAGCACAAGTCGCTGGACCCAGGGAACCTCCGACTGGGACATCTCATCAGTGGGCAGCGGCCGAGGAGCGACCCCCTCGATCACGGCGACCCGGCCGCCGTCGGGGGAGAGGGCGAAATCCACGATGACGCCTTCAAACAAAGGTCGCCCCTTGCCCGTCGTGGCGTCGACCAGAACTAGGGTCTGCAGGCTGCCGGCGCCCTCGGCCATGGGCAGGCGGTTCGCCGTGTCGACGACCGTACGTGACGGGGCCTGACCCGACGCCGTTCGCGCCCAGGCCTGCGCGGTCCGGGTCTGACTGGCGTTGTAGTAGCGCAGGAGCCAAGGCAGGTCGCCGTCGCGACGGGCCATGACGACGACCTCGTTATCGCCGCGCCATTCGGCGACCGCCCCCATCTGCGGCATCTCCGGCGTCAGCCCCGTCCATAGTACGGACCGATCGGCCATCGTGACGATGCCGACCTCAAGCCGGGCGCCGGTGAAGCGGTAGATCAGGACGCGAGCGCCCGACGGCGACCAGGACCCGCGTAGAAGACCGGGTCCTCCGCCTGGGAGAAGCCGCTCGGACGCGGCGTTCGGGCGCCGCAGATCCACGAGCCAAAGGTCGGTGACCGTCCAGGACGCACGCTGGCCCAGATCGAACCGCGTCGCGCTGTCGTAGGGACCCCGTTTCTCATAGATGGCCCAGCGCCCGTCGGGCGAGATCGCCGCGCGGCCAAAGGCCTCCAGTCCGACGACATCCTCGACCGTGACGCCCCGATCCTGCGGGAACACGGGCGTGACGAAGCAGATGAGCGCGAGCAACGCCCCGGCCAGGGCGGACAGGGTCCGGACCATGGGACCGGCCTACCAGCGCTTGACGAGCTGAAGTGCCACGACCCTTCCCAGAAGACTGCCCTGACCCGGATCGAAGCCGAACCCGCTCGCGGCGTCGTAGAACGGCGGGTCCTCATCGAGAAGGTTCTGGACCGTCAGGCTGATCCTCAGGCCCGCCAGAGCTCCCGTCTCTGGGTTCCAGCTCGCCTGGGCGTCGGCGGTGTCCCAGGCGTCGATGCGAACGCCGGCCCGGTCCTCATAGGCGTCGACATGGTTCCAGTGGAGGCTGGCGGCGAACGCGCCGTCGGTCCAGGTCGCGCCGAGCCTCGAGCGGAACTTGACGGGAAAGCCGATCAATCCCGACACCTCCCGGACCGGGGCGGTGGGGGTGCTCCGGGTCTCGTATTCGAGAATGTAGGAGGCCGAGCCGTCAATCGAGAGATTCGCCAGGCCCAGCACGGTCGGAACCCGCCCTGAGAGGTCGAACCCCCTGACGCGGACCGCCCCGGTGTTCACCCAACGCGCGTCGACGATGGCCGCGTAGTTGGTGGCGGGATACAGGCCGCCGGCTGTGAACTCTGGCCGGCTCAGATAGCTCTGGACGAGGGCGAGGTCCGCCGCGTTGTCGGTCGGACGGACGAGGGTGACGAAATTCACGAGGTTCGGATCGGTCAGCACCCCGGACAGGTTCTCCGCTACGGGCCGGGCGATCCGGTCGGTGAAGCGGGTGTCGAAATAGTTGGCGCTGAGCGTCAGTCGGTTGCGACGGCGAAAGTCCGCCCCGATCGTGAAGGTCTCGGCCGTCTCGGGTTTGAGGTCCGGATTGCCGCCGCCCAGCTGCAGGGCCAAGGCTCGGCTTCCGTCGGCGCGCGCGAAGAAGGTGGCCGAGATCGCTGGATTGTCGTGGATCTGCGGCAGGGAGGCCGCGCGAAAGGACGTCCCCCAGGAACTGCGCAGGGCCAGACCGTCGACGGGAGACCAGGTGATCCCGACCTTGGGATTGGTGGTCGTCCCGAAGTCGCTGTAGTCCTCGAACCGTCCCGCCAGCGACAGTTCGAGGCTGCGTACACCAGGCCTCGCATTGTCGGCGCCGACGATCGGGATGCGGGCCTCGGCGAAGACGGCCTCGATATTGCGCGCCCTCTCCGGCGTGGAGGTGGAGACCGGCGCCGGCGTGGAGGAGAAGGTCGTGCTGCTGGCCTGGAACGTCTCGCGCCGCGCCTGGGCGCCGACGGCGAGCTGAACGTCGCCGCCCGGCAAGGCGAAGATCGGCCCCTGCACCAGAAGATTGGCGGACGACGCCCGGCTGCGGTCGCTTGTTTCCGAAAACCCGCTCGAAATGAAGTCCAGCACGGTCGCGGAATTCGCCGTGCCTGTGCCGTAGGGATTGAAATACCCATCGCGGGCGGCGCTGTAGGCGGTGGCTGCATCGTCCGGAGTGACGCCGAGCGCCTCGTTCAGGAACCGAGTGTTGACCCGTTCCGGAACCCGAACGGACCCTTTCTCGCCGGCGAACGAGACGTACCCCTCAAGTGACCATCGCGCGCCGAGATCGTAGCTCGCCCCGGCCGTGACACCGAAGCTTTCCGACCCCAGAGACTGACGCGGATTCCCCAGGTCCCGGACGAACGAGTATCCGACCATCTGGGACGCCGCGCCCGTCGGAGAGATGAAGAACGGGTTGGAGGCCGTGACCGTCATAAGGCCGATGCTTGCGGGCCCGGCGTATTCGATGTTCCGCTTGTTGTACCGCGCATCGGCCGTCAGCTCGAGCCGGTCGCCGATCTGTTGGCGCACCGCGCCATAGGCCGCCTGACGTTCGACCCCAGGCAGAAGATCGGCGCCCAATGAGGGCGCTTGCAGGTTCGCGGAGCCGGCGACGAAGTCCGCCGCGCTTTGCGCTGAGCCTGACGCATTCGGTCGGATGGCGAACTGGGAGATATAGGAGGCGGTGGCGGGGTTGAAGACGACCAGGTTACCCGGAGCCGAGAAGGTGAGGCGGCGATCCGTTCCCCCAAAGGGCCGCAGATCGCCGTCGGCGGTATAGGGCCGGTCCTGCGAGTTCAGCGCATTGATCGTCTGAACCTCATAAGCAAGGTAAGCCGATCCGGAAGACCAGGAGCGACCGCCGACGACGGAGCCGACGAGATCTTCCGCCCCGCCTTCGGCTGCGGACGCCCGCAGGCGGGTCTCTAATCCGTCGAACGACCGGCGCATGATGACGTTCACGACGCCGGCGACTGCGTCCGCGCCATAGAGGGCCGAGGCGCCGTCGAGCAGGACATCGACGCGCTCGACCGCCGCGGAGGGCATGGCGGAGATGTCGGAGAAGTCGCCCCGGAAGCCGGTTCCTGCCATCCGCCTGCCGTTCACTAGCACGAGCGTGGATGCCGGCCCCAGACCGCGCAGGTTCACCCCCGTGGCGGCCACCCTGTTCGAGCCTTGAGTGTCGGAGTTCGCGAGTTGCACGCCGGGCGTCGCCGAACCTGCGTAGTTTTGAGGTAGAGCCGTCACCGCCTCCGCCACTGTTGCGAACCCGCGAGCGTCCAAGGCGTCGCGGTCAAGCATCACCACCGGCGAAGACATCGGCCCGGACGACTTGAGCAAGGAGCCGGTGACGATGATGTCCTCGACCTGGGTGGTGACCTCCGCGCGCGGGCCGGCCGTGTCGGCGCGCCTCAGGAAGATGACGCCGGGGCGGACCTCGGACGGGCTCAGACCAGTCCCGGACAGAAGCCTTGCGAGCGCGTCCTGCGCCGTAAATCGCCCGCTCAGTCCCTCCGTCCGAAGGCCCACGACCAAATCACCGGAGAAGAAGATTTGCCTATCGGACTGGGTCGCGAACAAATTCAGCGCGTCGCGCAGCGGACCCGCCGGAATGTTGAACTCACGCGCATCCTGAGCGCAGGCCGTCGCGCTGATGGATACGGCGCAGGCGACGATCGCGCTGCAGGACAATAGACTCAAGCGACTCATATTCAGGGCTCCCCTCGACGCCACGCGACGTCGAAGAGGAGGTGATCGAGGCCCCGGGCGACCCCGGAGCCTCGACGGATTTATTTTCCGCGTTCCGACAATCGGATCGAGCCGTCCGGCCCGGCCGACGGCTCCAGACCGAAAACGCCCGACGCCGCTGCGACAAAGGCGTCACGATCCCCCGTCTTGAACACGCCGTTGACCGGCACTGTCGCAAGATCCTTCGCCTCCAGAACAACCTTTGCAGTGAGGTACCGGTTCACCTCGGCAACCGCTTCGTTCATCGGCGTGTCTCGGAACACGATCCGTCCCTCGGTCCAACTGGTGGCCGTGGGCAAATCAACCGAGCGACTGGCTGTGCCGGCCGGGGTCACTCGCGCCTCCTGGCCCGCCGCAAGTCGTAACGGCCTTTCCGGCCCGGACAAACGGGTCACATCCACCGCGCCGCTGACCAGAGTGACGCTGACGCCGGAGCCTTGCCGCTGGACGTCGAACACCGTCCCTATGGCCGTCACGCGCGCGTCGCCCGCCGCGACGACAAATGGTCGCTGACCGTCATGGGCCACGGAAAACATCGCCTGTCCGCGTTCAAGATCGACGAGACGCTGGCCGTCGCTGAACCTGACCCTCATCCGGGAATCTGTGTCGAGGCGAACCGACGACCCGTCCGCCAACTGTACGACCCATTGCTCGCCCACGCCGGTCGTGAAGGTGGATCGCCCCTGCCACCACGTCCATCCGCCGATCACGAGTGCCGCAGCTGCGCCGAGGGCGGCCAAGCCCAGCAGTCTTCTGGTCGATCGATCCTCTGACGTCTTGCGGAGTCGACGCGACATGGCGTCGTTGAGCGCCTCGGTAATCTCCGGCCGACCGGCGAGCTTCCGGCTTTCCGTCCAGATCAGCTCGACCCGACGATACGCGTCCGCGTTGGCCGGAGATTTCCGCCAGTCGAAAAACTCCCGGATCGTCTCTGTCGTGACGCTGCGCGCGCCGAGGCGTTCGTGCCACTCGGCCGCTTCCTGGTCCGGAGTTTCAACCCGTGCTTTCGGGTTGCCCATGATACGCCCCATTCCCTAGCGCCGAAGCTCTGCGGCGCATTGAGCCAAGGCCTTGGTCATGCGCCATTCGACGGTCTTCGGACTGATGTCCAGTTGCTCGGCGATCTGGTTGTTCGTCAAACCGCCAAATCTAGATAACACAAAGACATCCCGGAGAGGTTGTGGCAAGGCGAGCACGATTTCCTGAATCTGCACCGCCGCGTTCTGGGTGGGCTCCAGGGCCATTGTTCCCAACGGAGCGGCGCTGTCGAGTATCTGCCGCCGCCGCCGATGCTGACGATCCCCGCTGAGACCGATGTTAAAGGCGACCTTCAACAGGAATGCCCGGGGGTGACGGATGTCCAGATCCGCCTCGATCGCTGCCACTCGTAGCCAGATTTCCTGGACCAGATCCTCAGTGTCCGCGCCGAACCGGCGACGAAGTCGCGCGACAAGCCAAGGTGAGTAGCGGCGATAGAAGGCTTCCAGTCGGGCGTGCCGGCGGGACCGGCCGCTGTTCTCGTCTCCCACGGTCTTGGCTTCCGACACGCAACCGCCTCCATCCAGATGAAGGGGCGCTGAGAGTCGCACATGGAAATACCTGCGCCCGTGAGGGGTCGTCGGACGACGTTATCGACGCGTCCAGACAGGACGGCGGACAGCTCGAAACCGTCGTCGTCATGATCAGCTAGAATGTCGCAGGGGATTCCACGCCCCTATCGGCCAAGGCCGACATCGGAATCGTGGCTGATTTGATTTAGGTCCGCAAGACCCGGAAAGGTGGAAAGGGGCGGGCGTTGGAACCTTGCGACACAAGGCCCGGAAATTTCAGAGAGTGTCCGACCGCTACAGGCTTTCGCCGGTCCCTGCGGACAATGGACATGCGCCTATAGACCGGCGCCCGCTCGGCACCCTATCGCGGCAGCGGGCCATTGGGAACTGGCGCGGAGACATCCGGATTAGCCAAAGACTTCGGACGCCGCATCTGCGTCCCTCATGGCTGGGATGACAGCCGACAGCGTAGGGTGACCGCTGTAATCGAGATCGCCCAGATGAAGGAGCGACAGACGTCTCAGTGCAGCGGCGGCGGTCGCGATACCGACGGAGGCGATCTGCTTTTGCGCGTCATTGGGAAAGAAATAGTCCACCCGATGATCGTCCATGCGGAAGAAGCTCATCGGGGCCGCGTGGAGGTGGGCTGAGAAGTACCCGTAGAGCGCAGTGAAAACATCAGGATTCCAGCCCGCAAGGGCTGCAGACTTGCGCATACCGCCGATGAAGATCGTTTCGCCTGACACGAGGCGCTTCTGTTGTTCACCATCGAAGCCCGCGAAAGCCGGATGTGACCGAATTTCCATAATCAGGTCTTCGCGACCCGCCTTCAGGTCAGCGGTGCCCGCGGATGCGGGCCAGGCGCGAAGCAGCTTGATTCTGGAGACCGTGTCGTGAAGTCGCAGCACGGCATAGCGGAAGGCCCAGTCCTCCTCGTTCACCCGTTCGACCAGGTAGGCATACATCGACAGGCATTCGACGATCATGCGCGCGAGGCCCAGCACCGCAGAATGATCGAACATGTTGGATCGACACACGAAGCCGATCGACCGACCATGGGCGCAGGCCTTGGCGTGCACCATAGACGCCAGTTCGCAAGCGCGGTCCGTCGCCGATCCAGTCAAGACCATGGAGACATCGTTCGAGAACCCGCTGACGAGGATGAGCTCTTCCAGAGCTTCATCCACCGGGGTCACGGGCGCGGATACTCCATCGCAGGCTCCGAGGGCATGGCGCCGTCGGCGCAATTTCCTGTTGAGGTTCACCGACGGGCGCCCGGGTCTGCTCGCAACGTCGTCGCAACTCCCGCAAGCAGGGAATGGGGCGCGGGCATTGGAATCCTCCGACAAAGAGGCGCGCTGATTGAAGGGCGGCCGCATCCTAACGCCTGCCGAAGCACGCGTTCCCCGGACCGAAGACCGACCTCTATTCACGTCTACCCGCTGAGCTTCATTCTGGCAGATTCCCCATCCCGCGAAAACGCCCAAGACAACACGCAAGCCGTGCTTTTCCTTGCCGACTGCCCGCCAATCAGAGAGACTCGGACCGATGAAGAAACCTCTGAAGTCATTGACGCCTGCGAAACGCCGGGAGCTGGACCACGCCGTGGCCATCCTGCGGGAAGAGTTTGCCGTCGCGACCTCCACGCGCAAGGCGCAGCGCCTGCGCGACGGACGCATCCTCAAGATCATCCTGTTCGGCAGCTACGCGCGCGGCGACTGGGTTCACGACCCGGTCGGGCGGTATTTTTCGGATTTCGACCTACTCGTCGTCGTCGACCATGAGGACCTGACGGATTTCGAATTCTGGGAGGACTCAGAAAAACGGCTTCTGGCTGACATCACCTCCGGCCAAATGTTGCGCACCCCGGTCAGCGTTATCGTCCACAGTCTTGATGACGTGAACTACAAGCTGGAGCACGGTCGATCATTTTTCATCGACATCGTCCGCGACGGCGTGACCCTGCTGAACACGCCCGGGGTGGACTTTGTCGAGTCTATGGTGCTCTCGCCGGAAACGGCATTGCAGGAGGCAGAAGACACCTACGAAGAAGCCACCGAGAGCGCCGACGAGTTCATCGACCTAGCAGATGTTTCACGCTCTCGGAGCTACACACGAAAAGCGGCTTTCCTCCTGCACCAGGCTGTCGAAACCCTCTACGCCGGACTGTTGCTCGTCCTCACCGGCTATTCACCGAAGTCCCACAAACTGACCAATCTGCGCCGGCTGACGGAGCCCCTCGTGCCTGGTCTGGCGCAGGCTTGGCCTCACGAGACCAAGCTCCAGCGGCGCAGTTTCGAGCTCCTTCGCGCCGCCTATGTGAAGGGTCGATATTCGAAGCATTTCAAGATCACCGACGAAGAGCTGGCATATCTCGTTGAACGGATCGGGATTCTGCGAGGCCTGATCGATGCGGCGTGCCAGAAACGGTTAGCCGACCTGCGTGATCAGGCCGGTCGAACCGACTGATCAATCGGCTAAGGTAGCCGACCCCCACCGAACAGCAGGATCGCGATTGCCCCAGATTCCCCGGATTCTCGTCCCGCTCGACCCTCATGATCCAAACACCTGGATCGAGGCGCTCAGCTATGGGCTCGATCTGTGCGACCCCGGAGAGACGGATGCCCATCGGATTATCCTTGCGGTCCCGAGCCGCGCCCAGATGAAGTCCATGACTATCGCGGGCCACCTCGGTGCAATGTTCACCAAGGCGCTCGCCGAGGGCCAGAGCGTAACCCTCCCCCGCGGTGTGACTCTATTGGCGGAAGCTGTCGCCCAGCTCCGGACGGGCGCTGAGAAAGTCGTCGTTATCGCCTACTACGCGGACGACCAGGCTCTCGATAAAGTGGATGGTCTAGCCAATGTTGAGGGCGTGGTGGTCGTGCCGAGCTGGGCAGACTCCGTTTCCCGCTGGACGAAGCGATGGACGCCACAGGTGCACGGTCAGGCTGCGGTCGCGCCAGTCATCCTCATCGCAGACCCCAAGGTCGAGAAAGCCCTCAAGACACTGAGCCGATCAGTCAATCTCGGACCCGAAGTCTTACACGCATCCGACGACGCCTTAGCCGAGCAAACCTTCCGCATCCTGCGCAATAAGGGGCACAAGGCCGCGCCTGCCGATATTCGCTCTTGGGCCATAAAGAACGGATGGAAGGACAAGGCTGCCACCCGGCTGGAGACCTTGGCCGCACGCATCCTCCTCTCGAAGGCGAAGCCCTCCCTCGCCAAGATTCCTGAGGCGGAAACGCGCTACGCCAACTGGGTCTAGGCCGATACCTTCGTCGGGGTACCGCCTTGCGCAATGCGGTCATGAGCATGCCTGCTGGCATAGACAGTCGACGCTGAGGGCTGAGCATTTGCTCAGGAGGCATAGGCCCAAGTTAGGGCTGGCCCTGCAAGGACCCAACGGATCTCTGCCCGCATCCCGGCAACTGCACGTTTCGTCAGATCACGGCGGGTCTAGAACCTGGGCTTACGCCGATCTGAAGCAGCCACACCCGCGATCGACTTTCAATGAATGACAATGCGCACGAGGCTGTGCTATAAGAGTTTCACGGCCGTCTCGCCGGACCTGTCGCCGGGTCAAAGCGGGCAGATAGATCAAGCACCTCCTGTCGATCCTCAACAGAGGTCGATGCGTAATCGGCGAACTTCGACCATTTGCTGAGGTACCGACAATGCGCGTTTTCTATCTGAGTCATTCTAATCTCAAATCTTTGAAGCGGTCGCTCGCTGGCCAGCAGGACGTGCGTTCGAGCCATCTTACCGAGGCCATTGCGAGGGGCTTCGGCTTTGGAACGGCCGCAGCCCTTCAAGCCTGGATGAACGATGACGACGGTCAGTATCGGCCGTTTGATCAGGAAGCGTTTTCGGATCGGGTCAGCGAACTGCATGGAGCTTCTGAAATCACGTTCAACTTCCCCGAGCTTCCCCGCGAAGACCGGTACGTCGAAGACGTCTTCGATCAACTGCATCCCATCGTCTTCAGGAAGGATCACATCCAGTTCCAACTGCCAGGCATCCACGAGATCGTTGACATTCAGCTGCGCCCTCTGCCGGGCGGGTGGTTCCGGTTCGACCGCTCACATGCGATCCACACGCCGGTCCAAGCAGGCCCTTACTACCCGAGTCGTGACATTGACGATGACGCGTCTTACGCCATGCATCGGGCGATCGAGAGCCTTGCGAGCTATCACCGCGAGGCGGTTGGCGAAGGGCACACGCCCTCTGAATCCTGGCTGGTCAGTCGCTCACGTTAACGAACTGGACTTTGTTCCCCCTCCTCGACAGGAGGGGGAATGTCGTCTGAGAGAGTAATGGATGTCTGGGATGTCGCATCCTTTCCGGAACCGGTGATCGAAGCACTCCGTGCTGTAGACGGCGCTTTCGTGGCCCACACGCTAAACGTCACCCAGAATCGCTATGAGCCGGACCCCACGGACGAGCCACGTCGGCTCGGGCTCGACGTGATCGCTCGCACCATGGCGGGAGTAACCATCCGAGCCTGGCACTACGGGCGTCTCTGCGCCGATGAGGTGGAATTACTGATGCGCGAAGGCCTGTGGCCCACGAGTCAGCATCGTCGCAATATGCGCCTACGCACGCGGCAGGATGCCGGCGACCTGACGAGCGACGATGTCGCGAGCCTGACGGCATGTTGAGAGCTGAACACGGACTCCTTCGGTGTCAAGGACGGGGCTGTCTTCATGACCTCCACGCCTCGGCACCCCGAGGAGGACTATGTGTGCAGCCTCCTCGCATCCTGGGGTGGCGAGGCGTTGGCGCGCCCACGCGCAGGAACGCCCCTCGGCCAACGGCTGGCGCTTATCGGCGAGCCCGCGGTCCTCGAGATTGCGCTGCCATTCGATCTTCTCCCCGACTGGCGGCGAGGCCTCGTCGTGGAGGCGATTGAAGGTGGGTGGCTTGCTCGCCAGGGCTGTGGCGTTACAGAGAATGGACGGGACCTGCACGTGATCGAGCCATTGGCTCCGGAACGTATTTTGAGGGTGCTTCGTCCGTGCGACCACGACTTCCATACCCTCGGCAAATCCTATCCCACGGCAGCGGTCTGCCTGTCTCCGGATGGCGCGCTCCGCCGGTAACCGGGGCGAGTCACCGACTGAGGTTCGCGCCCCTGCCGGTGACCAGTTGCGCCAGACCGTTAGTCGAGGGAACGAGCACTACCGTCTGATCGATCTTGACGCCGGCGTACCCCATCCGAAGCCTGGCGTAGTGTTCCACACCCGATCCGTCGCGCACTACCGCCCACGGCGAAGCCCCTGCCTCATCATGAAACCCCGTTTTCACGACCACACCTCGCACCGGCTCCCTGCCGAGAACCCGTACATCCCTCGCGCCCTCCAGCCGACGCTGATTGAGGGTGCGGATGATGTCCCGCCGCACTTGGAGCGTGCGCAGTTTCGTCTCCATCTCGCCGTCGAGCCGATACCGCCGCCCGGACCGCCCCGCGAGCCCTAGCCGTTCCAGATGTCTCAGCCGCCCGCGCGTCAGAGCCGCCCAGGCGTCGGTTGATCCGACCCCGTCATCGACCATCCCGTTCTTGTCCGCCTCGGCGATCAGCCGCCGGTCGAAACCGGTAAAGCGGTCGGCCTCCGTCTCCTTCCAGATGCGCCGCTCAGCCTCCACCCGCGAGAGATCGCCAAGCCGCTCCTGCGCCACTTCCTGCGCCCGCGCGCGAAACCCATAGCCGATGTAGTCGCGCGGAATGACGAGGTCTCGCCCGTCCTCGCGCCGACCCCGGACCAGCACATGGGCGTGAGGTTGATCGGTGTCGAAATGGCAGGTCGCCACCCATTTCAGGTTCGGCTCTCCGAGGTCCGCCGAGACCCGGCCCATGACCTCGCGGACATAGGATTTCATGTCGAGCCGATCGCCATGTTCCGGCGAGATGATGAACCGGAAATGATGCCGGTCCTGGCTCCACCCTTCCGTTTCAAAACCGGGTTGAACGCCATCGAGACCAGGGTCGAAAAACTCCGGCCGCGAGCCTTCCGCCCCGGCGCCCGCTCGCCCGAGGTAGGCCACATGCTTGGCGAGCGCGGCTCCCCGATCGGCGCCCTTGCCCATGTGCCGCGAGACCAGCGCCTTGACGATGACCTTCTGGCGAACGTCCAGACGAAAGGCGCGACCTGACCGGTTCTGAGCCGCCTTGAGCACCCCTGACCGGTTTCCCAGCGTAAAGGCCCTCGAACTCGCCAGACGCTTGAGCATGCCGCTTTTGACATCCATCCGCTCGGTCTTGAGGGAAAGGGGAAGGCCGACGTGCACCGCGTCGACGGTCCGCTCGGAACGGGCTGAGACCCGCCCCTCGATCGCGTCCCGGATCAGCATTCGCAGTCCTCCAGAGCATGGAGCGAAGGCTCGAAGGATGACAACTCAAGACAAGTCGTCAATGATGCTCCGAGCTGCCGCTAACTGTCGGGCAGAATAGAAGAAACCGGCGCAGTCAAAAACACCCTTTTATCTTGCCCTCCGACCCTTTTTGCAGATTGTCATCCATCGAAATCACACGCCGACATACCCTATCAACAGTCATCATAGTTGGTGACCGGAAGCGAGATACACACGCTGCACAGGCCGTCGATCGGATCGAGCCGCCGGATGACAAACAAAAACCCGCCCGGCCGAAGCCGAGCGGGTCGTTGTTTTCAGGTCCAGTCTCTCAGGCGGCCCGGGCCTTGATGGGCACATGCCGCAACCCGGACTCCATCGCCTTCTGCCCGAGGTTGAGCGCAGGTCCGAACGGCCGGTGGTCCTCCCTCATCCCCGCCAGCGAATGGACCAAGGTCAGGCAGACCTCCGGCTCGAGCGCGATGAGCTCGTCGTTCGCCCTGAAGGGAGCCGCCTTGCCGTGGGTGTCGAAATCCGCGCGGGCGAGGATCAGCTTCACCCCCTTCTGCTGGGCCCATTTGATCGCGAGTTTCTCGGAGCCCTTCGCCCCGGTCGTCGCCAGAGCCATGTCCGGCCATTCCTGTTTCGCCCAGTTCAGAGCGTCGAAGATCCGACCGGCATCCTCCGCGCTGTCGGCCGTCGGCGCGCCCCGGAAGGCGATCACCGGACCGCCCGGATCCGCCTCCCCGGACTTCCGCTGCTTGATCGCCCGGATCGCCTGTTTCGCCTCAAGCTGGGCCGCCGTCAGATGGGTGCCGCGCCGCGATCCCCGCCAGGCCGTCCAGACCTCCCCGGTCGCGACCGTCCAGGTCTCAGACGCCGCGTCCCGGATCAGTTCGCAGGCCTGCGTCGCCGCATCGCCTGCTCGGGCCTTCGCCGTGGCTTCCTGGAGTTCGACGTCAGCCGCTTCCGATCCGTCGAAGTCCCGGTCGAGCGATCGCATCGTATCGCGCGCCCGGTCCGCATCGCGTTCGATCCGCCCGGCCGCCGAATGGAAGGCGCCGATCAGGGCCTCTCCCAGGATGGTCTGGAAATCCTCCAGCGCGGTGTCAGAGATGACGTCGATCAGCTCGGTCATGAGCGCGCGCCCGAGTTGAACCAGGGCGTCTTCGGTCGGAAGCGAACCTCCCTCGTTCAGGGAAGCGGACAGGTCGGCCAAGGCGGAGGATGAAGTGTTGAAACGGGTCATTGGAACATTCCTAGAGAATGTCGAGCGCCCCATGCGCAACGACCCCGGTTTTGGCCACAGCGGGGTCCCCGGCAGTCACCGGAGCGGAGGGCCGCTTGCCCTCCGTGGAGGGAATAAGGCGAAGCCGTTGACTTCCGGGGTGCTGTGACAAAATCGGAGGGCGTTGTGTGGGGGTAAGTCGTCGTCGCCCTTCGCGACGACGACACCACTCGGCGCCGTTGCGCCGATACGGAAGACAAGACAACGCTCTTCCCGTCCGTCGGCGTCGGCGAGCCGGCGGCGCTACGCGGTTGCGAACGTCTGAGGGCGCCGCAGGCAATAGTCCGATGCTCACTCACTGGCATGAGAGAAACCAGCGGTGCTAAATCAACCCGTCCTTCAAACGTCGGAGCCTGGTATGGAGAAGATCACCGTCGCCGTGCTGCGAACCCAAGGCGGATGGCGCGTCATGAAAGACGATCGGCAGATCGGTGAATATGACTTCCGTGTCGATGCGGAGGACGCCGGATTAAAGCTGACGCGGCAAATCCATCTCTCAGGCCGCGACGTGGAGCTTCTCGTGCAAACCGAGGGCTCCCACGACGTCACGCCGATGCGAGGCTGGGAGACGGTTCACTGAAGAGAGGACGGCCTGTCTACGGGCCTTATTCTGCGGCGGAACCGGTCCAGCCGACGGGACGCCAGCCTGCCAAGAAAGGCCTCCATCGCCCCCTGAACGGGGCCGCTGATGTCACGCTTGCGGGCGTCCATGTCGAGGACATGCGCCGCCTTTTTTTCGGGAATTCCAGCCAGAAGCAAGGCGCGCGTAGTCGTCGCGGGTCCCAGCGCAGAATCTGACGGGCGACTTTCAACTCAGCGGCCGGGGCCGCGTCGGGACCTCGATCGGCCAGAGGCCGACAAGCGGGCGGCCCGATCTTGGCTGCCCGGGCCAAATACAAACGGCGACCTCGTCGAGGCCGCCGTTCAGATCGTCTCAGATTGCAGCAAGGGCGTGACGGATCTCAGTCGAGAAGCGCCAGCCGGTCGAGGGTGCGGGGAGTGTCCGCCGCCGGCCGATAGGCGACGGCGGCATGCAAGGCACAGAAGGCCCCCCGGGTCACCGGTTGACCGCACAGACTGAAGTCAGCGGCTCCGGGCTCACCGAAAGGCCAACGGCACTGGCAGCGCCGCACCGAGAGGACTGTTGCCAGGCCATGTTCAGCCGCGACTACGGGACGAGCGTCGATCGGCCGGGTCGCCAGGGACCTGGCCGGCGAGAGGCCGACCGGCTTCGGACGGGCGTCAGAGCCTTTGGGCGGGCGGCCGGAACGGCCCGCCGACAGACCTATGCGATGGACCTTGCCGAGCACGGCGCTGCGCGTGATGCCATTGGCGAGATCGCGGGCGATCTGCTCGGCGGTCTGGCCCTCGAGCCAGAGTGTCTTCAGACGACCGATGCGGTCATCGGTCCAGGCAGAGGCGGTCATGGGAAGCTCCGATGCTGACGAGCCCGATCGGCTCGCCCTGCGCCGCCCTGCCTTTCCCTCCCTCCCCAAAGGAAACGGCCCGACGCTCGCGCGCCGGGCCGCTCTCATTCGCCCGCTGTCTAGAACGGGATGTCGTCGTTTAGGTCGTAGCCACTGGCCGGCTCCTGGACCTGGCGACCGGAGTCGCCCTCGTCCTCGGCGGCGCCATCGGAAGCTTCGCGCCGGTTCTTCAGTCGGATATCCCCGACGATCACGCGCATGTCGTAGTGTTCGACACCGTCCTTGCCGGTCCAGGTGTCGTTCTCGACATGACCCTGGATCACGACGCGGCTGCCTTTGCGGGCGAACGGGCCGATGTATTTCTCGGCCGTCGCCTCGTTGAAGCAGATGCAGTTGAAGCCGGTCGTGCGTTCGCCGGGCGTGCCGTCGGCCTTGCGGAAACGGGTAGTCTCGAGCACGCGGAAGCTTGCCCGCTTCTTGCCCGAGCCTTGAGCCGAGAGGACGGAGGGGTTGGCCGTCAGATAGCCTTCGATGATCACGGTTTGCATGGTCAGTCTCCTGAGAATTGAATGTTGATGAGGGATCAGGCGGCGGCGCGGTCGGCGCTGCTGTCCTGGATGTCGCGTTCCTCGGCCCAGTCGAGGACGGTGAGCCGGTTGATGACCAGTTCCTTGGCCGTCCGCTCGGTCCCGTTCTTGGCCGCGTAGGCGGTGTCGATGAAAGCGCCGATGACCACGGCCTCACACCCCTGCGCGAGGCCCCGGGCTATGACCTTCTCGTTGAGGCCTTTGGACCAGCTCACGCAGTTGACGCCGACCAGCCGATCCTTGCCGGCGTTGTCGACGCCGCGGCTTTCAAGCAGGCGAAACACCGCCTTGCCGAAGTCGTCGGTGATCTGGGGGTCGGCCGCCAATCGGCCGGTGAACATCACGTTTTGCATGTCAGTCTCCTGGATATCCGAAGCCGTCGGGGAGCCGATCTCCCCAATCCCGCTTCACCCGGAAACTCCCTTCCTCCGCTCCTTTGGACGGTGTTCGGTCGCGCACGCGATCCTGGGCCTCACCGACATTGCCGAACCCACAATGTGATCCTATATTGGATCATATTAGGAGGCTTGTTCGATGCCCGATCCCCAGTGGACTCTGCCCGAAGCGGCGTTCGTCCTTGATCAACCGCTCGACGCGATCAAACGCGACGTCAACCGCCGACCACTCAAGCCAGAGGCCTCAGGTCCGGCCAAGCGCGCTGTGCGATGCGTCGGCCTGACCGATCTCGTCTATCTCGACATGGTGGCCACCTATCGCCACACCCTGACGCCTTCCGCGCTCGACGACCTGTATGTCGCCGTGATCAAGGAGTCTCCGCAGTCCGCCAGTGTTTCTGTCGGGCCGCTCATCGTGCAGTTGAAGCGGCATCGGACAAATGTCGCGCAACGCCTGAAGGCGCTGGAGGCTGTGGATCGCGCCATCGAGATCAAACACGGCGCTCCCGTCGTAAGAGGCACCGACATCGAGGTCCACCGCCTAGCGGCGCTCTCGGCAGGCGGAGCCACCGATGAGGAGATCCTCGAGGACTACCCGTCGCTGTCGCTCGCCAAGATCAAGGCGGCGACCGCTTATGCGCGCGCCCATCCCAAATCCGGTCGCCCTTACCCGGCGACGTCGGCGAAGCGCGCGATGCAGGGAGCCGACCTTGGCGGGCTCGAGCCATTCATGCGGCCGAGGGGATGATCTATCTGCTTGACACCAACGTCGTCAGCCAGAGCAGCAAGCCCAAACCGTCCGCCAACATCCTGGCCTGGCTCCGGTCGGTCGATGACCACGAGCTCTGCATCAGCGCCATGACTGTCCGCGAGTTGCGATACGGAGCGGAGCGGGCGACAGCCGCTGACCATCCTGCCGCCGCGGCGATCACACAGGGCGTGGACGCGGTCATCGCCGCCTATGCGGGCCGCATCCTGCCCATCGACGAAGCCGTGGCCGCCGTCTGGGGCCGGATGCTGGCCGAGCGCGACGGCGACGAGGAGGATACCGCCCTGGCCGCGACCGCGCTGGTCCACGGTCTGACGCTCGTCACCGCCAATATCAAGGATGTGACGGGTCGCGGCGTCCCCCTTCTGAACCCGTCCCGGTCCCCGCCGAAGGCGACGCCGGTCTGACCCGCTCAGGCGGCCTGCCCGTCGAGGACGGTCTGAACCGGATGGCGGCGCAGCACCGCCTCCAACACGGTCGGCCGCTCAACCGGGACGAAGACCCGAGGCGTGTAGGCGATGATCTCCACGAAACAGCCCGAGACGACCAGGGCGTCGCGATCCGTCCGGCCTCCCACCACCTCGATGCGCCAGCGGTCCATAACGCGGGACCGCTTCAGCCACAGCCCGCCCTCCAGCGATAGCTGGACGTTGCGGTCGAGGATCGTGGCGGCGGTTCTCGCGCCGTCCGCCCAAACCTCGGCGACGTCGGTCAGACCCAGGCTCGTCTTCAGAGTTCGAGCCTGAACCTGGTCCAGAACCCGCCCCAGCCAGCGGCGTCCGTCCGGCGCCCGGACCCGGCGAACCGAGCAACCCCGCGCCGGCAACCGGCCCCAAATCGGCAACAGCAATCCCGTGGCAAGCGTCAGTTCGCGCGTCCGCCAAGGGTCGGTCCCGGCGACCTCTTGGTCCCAGACCCGCCGCCAGGTCGAAACCTCCGCTGGCTTCCACGCCGACTCCTCGAACGTCTTCTCGGCCATCGTCTGGCGATCGTCGGGCCGAACCAGCCGCACGGCGGTGATCAGGCGGTTCTCGTCCGTCGAGGTGGTCAAGCCGAGTTCCGCAATCGCGGCGCGGCCCGACTTCTCGTTGACGACCAGCTGGTGGGCGACATCCTTCGCCCAAGTCAGGGCGGCGTCGGCGACGAGGATCTCGCGCCTTACCTTGAGCGAGAAGGTCACCAGAGCCGTCTCGGCGCCGGTCGAGACATCGGTCCGGATCACTTCCTGATCCGTGACCTCCAGTTCCTCGGCCTCGATGTCCTCCAGCCCGCGGTCCAGTTCACCGGAGGCGGCGGCTCGATCGAGGATGCCGGACAGGATGCGGTCGAAGTCCGCGAACAAGGCGTTCTGGTCGGCGATGCGCAGCGCCAGAAGCCGGTTCAGGAAGGTATGGATCGGCGGCAGGTCGTCGGAGGGTTTGAGGCCGCCGTCGTCGTCGAGCAGCTTCAAGCTCGTCTTGGCCACGAAGGTCTCAAGCGTCGTCGAGTCCAGCTCCCCGAAGGCCAGTGCGCCGTAGAAGACCAGCAATGCCCGGCGCGCCCAAGGGCTCTCCAGATTGTCCTCGGCGCGGAACAGGCCGGCTCCGGCGGTGCGCCGTTCGCCGCGCGTGAGCGCGCCCAGAGAGTCCAGCCGGCGCGCGATCGTCGAGGTGAACCGCTTCTCGCCCTGGATGTCGGTGGTGACGGGCCGGAACAGGGGCGCGGATGCCTGATGCGTCCGGTGGGAGCGGCCAAGGCCCTGGATGGCGGCGTCGGCCCGCCAGCCCGGTTCGACCAGATAGTGGACCCGCCGCTGCTGGTTCGGAGCCGACAGGTCGGCATGGTAGCTGCGGCCGGTTCCGCCGGCGTCGGAGAAGATCAGCACCCGCTTGCGGCCCGACATGAAAGCGTCGGTCTCGGCGCGGGCCGCGGAGGCGCCCCGCCGCTCCACGACGCGACGACCGTCCCTCACCACCACCCGGCGCGACCGGCCCGTGATCTCGGCGACCGCGTCGGTCCCGAAAGCTTCCAGCAGGGCGTCGAGCACGCCCGGCACAGCGGGCAGCAAGGCCATCTTCTCGATCAGGGCCTCGCGTCGGGCCAACGCCTCCTGACTGAGGGCGGGACGACCGTCGTCTATGACCGGGACCATGGTGACATTGCCGTCATCGTCCTCGACCGCCTCCATCAGATGCACGGGAAAGGCCTCGCGCAAATAGTCGAGGACGTATTCTCGCGGCGTCAGGTCGATGGATAGGTTGTTCCATTCCTCGGGCGGGATCGAGGACAGCCGCCGCTCCATCACCGCCTCGTTTGTGGAGACAATCTGGACCACGGCCGAGCGCTCCGAGGCGAGGTCGTCGCGGATTGACGCGATCAGGCTCGGCGCCTTCAGGCCAGCCAGAAGGTGACCGAAGAAGCGCAGTTTAGCGCCCTCGAAAGCGGAGTGGACCGCGGAAGCCGCCATCGCGCTCTTCGGCTTGCCAGCGTCGTCGCTGAGACCGGTCGCCTTCAGCGCCTCTGCCAGATTGGCGTGGATCAGCTGGAAGGCGTCGGCCCACTGGTCCCATACGCCGACGTCGTCTGGCATCAGCGGATGGACCAGGGGTTCGTACTCGACGCCCTCGAACGACAGCGATCGCGCCACATAAAGCCCGAGCGCCTTGAGCTCGCGTGCGACCAGCTCCATGGCCGCGACCCCGCCCCGGTCCATGGCGTCCAGGAAGTCGGCGCGGGACATGAACGGCGCTTCGGGCCCGCCCCACAGGCCAAGACGTGCGGCATAGGCGAGGTTCTCGGCCGTGGTGGCGCCCGTGGCCGAGACATAAAGTATCCTGGCGTTCGGCAGACGGTTCTGCAGCGCCAGCCCCGCCATGCCCTGCAGCGAGGCCTTCTTGGTCCCACGCGCGCCCTTGCCGCCACCGGCCGCGTTGGCCATGGCGTGGGCTTCATCGAAGGCGATGACGCCGTCGAAGTCCTCGCCCAGCCAGGCGACGATCTGGTCGAGGCGGGAGGGACGGACGCCCCGCGCCGGCTGACGCAGGGTCGCGTAGGTGGTGAACAGAATACCCCGGTCCAGCCGGACCCCGTCTCCCTGCTTCCAGCTCGACAGCGGCACGATGTCGTGGGCCCCGCCGCCGATGGCGCCCCAGTCGCGCCGGGCGTCCTCCAGCAGGGCGTCATTGCGGGAGAGCCAGACTGCGCGCACGCGCCCCTGGCTCATGTTGTCTGCGACGATGGCGGCGATCTGCCGCCCCTTGCCGCAGCCGGTGCCGTCGCCGAGGAAGAAACCCCGACGGAAGGCGAACGCTTCGCTTTGATCATCGCGCACGAGCGCCACCTCATGCGGTGCTTCGCCGAGGCGGAACCGGCCGGGCAGGAAGGCCGCATGGGCCTCGCCGGCGTAGATCACCGTCTCCGTTTGGGCGTCGGAGATCCGGCCCTGGATGAGCACCGCCGGCGGCAACACCGGCCGGTAGGTCGGCGCGGGCGGCGCGACTGAGGCCATGGGCCCGGATTCGACCAGGGGTGAAGGGTGAGGCCGGGGATCGGGCAGGACGATCCGCGCCAGGGCATGCGCCTGATAGAGGCCGACGTCCCGGCCCTCTCCAGCCCAGGGCCGCGCCTCATAGGCCAGGGGTGTTGCTCCGGCCAGGAAGGCCAGTCGGCCTGCGGGAAGGGCCAGCCCGCGGTCGCGCGGCGCGAGGAAGGCGGCGGCGTCCAACGTCAACCGCACGCGCGGGCGGGCGGTGCCGCGATTCGGAAGGCTCGCGAGAATCCGGGCGGTCGCCTCCAGATCCTCGGGTTGGTGAAGAAGGCCGTCCCAGACGGCTGTCCCGCCGCGATCCATAACCAGCAGGCCGGTCTCGACCGAGGTGCCGTGTTTGGCGAAAGCGCGCGCGGGAAACGCCACGGCGGCCACCATGACGCCGTGGCCTTCGAGCACCCGCCTCAGATCGGTGTCGGCAAGGGCGGTGAGGGGCACGATCGCCGCCATCCGGCCGCCGTCCGCCAGAACCTTGACCGACGCGATAAGATGGGCCTGAAGATCCGAGAACGGCGGGTTGCAGACCACGACGTCGAACGCCCCGGCGTCCCCGAGGAGGTCGGGTAGATGGCGGCCATCGTGCCGCCGGCGCGTCGCCTTGGCGAACAGTCCGTCGAGGAGCGCGGCGCGCGTGGGCGCAAGCTCGTTTAACGTCAGGCTCGCCCCGCACGCTTCGGCCACTACGGCCAGCAATCCGGTCCCGGCCGAGGGCTCCAGCACGAGGTCGCCCGGCCGAACCTGCGACGCCAGCACCGCGAGGGCGGCGAGTTGGGGCGGGGTGGAGAACTGGTCCAGCGCGACCTGTTCCTCACTGCGCCGGCTGTGGGTCAGGCCAAGCGCTGAGACCGCGGCGAGCAGAGCGGCGATCTCGGCCGGGGCGTCCTCGAGCCGGGCGATCTGCGGCGCGAGGCGGCGGATCTGAAGCACCGTCGCGCCCTCGATAGCGTCATAGGCGTCGCGCCAGGTCCAGCCGCCCTCGGCGTCGGACGCTCCGAACGCGGTGGTCATCACCTCGGCCACGAGACGTCGATCCAGCGGGCGGGAGCGGGCAAGATGGATGGCCAATGCACGGGCAGCGGCCAGGATGTTGGCGGGGAGATTCCCGACGGCGAGGTCGGCGAACAGCGACAGGTTGCGGATCGTTGACATGGAAGGCTCCGATCGCCTGGAGCGGAGGGCTCCTCCCTCTCGGTCCTCCAGGCTCGCTTCGCCCCGCCCTCCCTTCGTCTCCCCGACAGTCGCGTCGATGCGCACGACGACAGAGAAACACCGTCCCGGCAGGTCGCCGGGGCGGTGTTTCCGTGTGCGGATAATCAGGCGGCGGCGACGTCCAAGGCCGCCTTGCCCGCCGGAGTGACGACGAAGGCGCCGGCCCCTTCGTCGTCCTCATCGACGCCATCGCCGGCGGCTTGGTCCTCGATGTCCGGGGCATCCTGATCGGCGTCGATCGGGGCGGCCCATGACAGGGCGGCCGGAGCCCAGGTCCGTTGCGCGGCCTGTTCGGCCACCCAGTCGACCAGCTCGGTCTTGCGGAGCGTCTTCGCCCGCTCGTCCTCGGCGCCCATGGTGTCGAGCATGCCGGTCAGCAGGCCCTTGGAGTGGGGCTGCAGGAAGGGGGCGTCGGGCGTCCAGTGGAGAGTGATGTCCGCTTGGCAGAGAGCGGCCAGCTCCGCCGCCTCGGCCCGGGCGCTGCGGCGGATGGAGAAGGTCTTCTCCTCCCGGACGTCGAGGCTGATGGCGGTCAACTCCGCCAGCAATCCCATCTTCTCGCCGTGGGCAAGGCCGTGGACCCAGGCGATGACGGTCTCGCCGGACGCTTCCCAGGCCGTGCGACGATCCTCGAGCCGTCGACGAACGTCACCATCCAGAGCCTCGATGACCCGGCTGTTCGCGGGATTGAACCCGCTGGCGGTGATGGCCAAGGCCGAGTCCGACCGCGCGACGTGCGCGCGTCGAACGAGGACGGTGAACAGCCGCGCGATCAAGGCTGTAAGCGCCGCCCCGGGATCGTCGGCCAGCGCGCGGATCAGACCCCGCGTCGCCACATCGGTCCGCACGGCGTGAAGGGCATGGTTGACGCCTTCTGTCTCCGGCTCCGGAGCCTCGACTTCCGGCGGAACATAGGCCGGTGGCGCCGCGGTCCGACGCGCGGCCTCCGGCGCGGCGTCCTGATCCTCTTCGTCGATCTCGGGTTCCTCCGGCGTGTAGCAGCGGACTTCGACGCCTGCCTCCGCGGCCGGCCACAGGACCATCGTGGTCACGACCCGGCCCCCGCATCCAGTCTGGTCTGATGCAATCTTGGCGTGGATCATGTCGACGATCGCCAGATCAGCCACGTCGGGGTGCTCGACGTCTGCCAGGGCGATGCGGGCCTTCTCGGTCCGGTCGTTGAACACCTCCCTCTGCGCCCGGTAGCGCGCCATCTCTTCGGCGGGGAGTGAACCGCCATACACATAGCCGAGCGCCTCCAGATCGTCGGGAAGCTCTGGCTCCGGGCCGGCGGTCACGTGAACCGAGATCCCTTCGGCCTCGAACACGGCCGCGATCCCACGTGCGCGACGGGTCCAGACCTCGGTCAGGATGTCGGGGTCGAGCAGGACCGGCGGCAGTTCACCGAACAGATCGCTCTCCGTCCGCCCCCCGGCGTCAGCATAGGCCTGAGGATCGACCAGGGCGCAGCGGCGATCGCGCGTGGTGACCCGGCTGTCGTCGAGCCGCTCCTTCACCCGCCATTCCTGGAAGCCCTGGCCGTCCAGCGTCATCTGGGCGATGTCTTTCTGCTCCTGAAGGTCCGGCAGGCGCGCCAGCAGCCGGGTCTGGCGAAGCGTGATCCGGCCCGCTTTCAGCGCCACCAGAGCGGCCGGCGCGACCCCGGACAAGGCGGCCAGCCGTTTGATCTCGATCTCGTCATAACCGAGCGCCCGCGCCATGGCGGTGATCGTCAGTTTCGACTTCAGCATCCGGCCAATGGCGGCGATGACATCGGCCACATGGACCGGCACGGCGGTGTTGGTCAAAAGCACCGCCGCCGCCTGGCGCGCCGGATCGGTCTCGACATAGGTCCGGACAGGATAGTCCTCGTCGATGTCGCCGGCCTCCAGCAGGCTCGCCAGCGCCAGACGACGACGACGACCGTCTAGGGCCATGAACGGCTGCTCCTTTTTGCCGCGACCGGGCCTGACGGTCACGGGCTGCAACTGACCGGCCGCCTTCAGGGTGGCGGCCAGGGTCGGAATATCGTCGTCGGGCGGTTCGCCATAGCGCAGGTTCTCTCGCGCGATGCCGAGATCCCCGAGGCGGACGATGCGTTCCACGGGCGTGAAGATGACGGCCGGGGTTGGGGTTTCAGGAACAGAGGTTGTTGAGGTGATGACGGGAACGAGGTCGGTCATGAGGTCTCTCCTGCCGGGCGACGGGGGCCATCCCCGTCACTCCGGCGCCCCTCAGAGCCCTCGCTCCCCCTTTGCGACGCCGCCGCGACCGCGACCTCGTTCCAGTCGCCGAACGGCGGCTCGGGCCATGACACCTCAACCTTGAGACCGTCATTCACCAGGCGGCGGCGGAGCCGGGCAGCCGCCGCCTCACCGGCCTCGCCACGGTCAGCGGCGATCAGGACCCGGCGCACCCAGGCGGGCGGGCTCCAGGCGACGAGGTTATTGGCGGCCATAAGAGCCCAGCCGGGAAGACCGAAGCGGTCGATGGCCGACAGGGTCGTGACCACCCCTTCGCCCACCAACATCTCTTCGGCCGCAGGCGAGAGGCGAACGGCCGCGCCGGGCGGGACCTGACCCACAGTCTTTCGGGCCAGGCGCAGACCGCCGGCGGGCAGACCATTGGTCTCGAGATAGGTCAGCTCGACCGCCGTCAGACGATCCTCGGCGTCGCTGACCCGGGCGATCAGAGCGGGACGCACGCGCCTACCACTCTGATAGACCGACAGTGGCGCGGAGGGGTGCAGGCGAAGATTGTAAGCGGCGGCTCCGGTCATGACTGCGCGCCGTCGCAGATAGAGACTGGCCGGACCGTGGGGCGGTCGCTCCGTCGTCGCGGTCCACAGACGCGATGCGGTCTCGACGCGAAGGCGCCGGTCCGGTCTCGGCGATGAGGACCGTCCGCGCCCGCCGCCGGTGAGCCGACCGGCGTCATCGATAAAGCCGCGAAGGCGAAGATCATCCCGTGCGGTGCGCCAATCGGCGCCGCCGAATCCGTGGATGATGACCCGATCATCGGCCAGCATCAACGAAACCGAACGGTCCGCCGTGCTGTGGCCGGGTGCGGGGATGCTGGCGCGCGAACCTCCGGCATAGAGGTCGCCGCCCAGGGCGGCGACAATCGCGTGAAGGGTCATGGCCGCCTCAGATCAGGCCGAGCTGTTTGAAGCTCGCCGTACCCTGACGGCCGATGACGAGATGGTCGTGCACTTGCAGGCCGAAAACGCCGGCGGCGTCCACGATCCTGCGGGTCATCTCGATATCGGCCCGTGACGGGGCCGGGTCGCCGGACGGATGATTGTGGACAAGGATGAGCGCCGAAGCCGAGAGTTCCAGCGCCCGCCGGTCGACTTCACGGGGGTAGACCGGGGCGTGATCGACCGTGCCTTCGGCCCGGAATTCGTCCCGAAGCAGGATGTTCTTCTTGTCGAGATACAGGGCGCGGAACTGCTCTCTCGGTTCGTGGGCCAGGGCCGAGCGAACATAGGCGACCAGGGCGGACCATGATGACAGGACGGGGCGGCGGCAGGCCTCCGATCGGGCCAACCTGATACTCAGCCGGCGCAACATCTTGAGATCCGTGATCGTGGTCGCGTCGAGCGTGGCGGCCCGCGCCAGCTCGTGCGGATCCGCCGCGACGACGGCGGCGACCGTGCCGAACACCGCCAGCAAGGTCGCTGCAGCCTGCGCGATGTCACGCTCCGGCATGGTGCGTGTCATCAGCAGGGAAAGAAGGGTGGCGTCGTCCATCTCCTGCTCAAGGCCCGGCGACGCCGCGAACAGGTCTCCCGAACGCAGGCCGGAAGGCCTGAATGTTGATGAGGACAAGGGTCGCATCGCGGGGCTCCAGGGGCTGCTGGCCCCGGATCGGGGCGACCACCCCCCGCCCTTCCTTTTTCTCCAATGCCCGTTGGCTAAGAGGGGCGATGGCTTCAGGCTGCGCCCATGAAATGGCTCCTGATCCTCACTGGTCTTCTCCTCGCTCCCGCCGTCGCCCACGCGGATCCGTGCGAGGGCCGTTTGCCTGACCGCGCGGGCGCGTCCTTCTCCGGTCTGGTGCGCTACATCGGTGACGGTGACAGCCTGTGTGCGGGCCCCAACAGTGACCCCTCGACCTGGATTGAGGTCCGGCTGTCGGATTTTAACGCCCCCGAGCTCCACAGTCCGACCGGACGCGCTGACCGGGACCGATTGTCGGGCTTGGTTCGCGGACGTGTCCTGACGTGCGTGGCGGTTCGCGGTCGTAACGGTCGCGTCATCGTCTATGATCGGGTGATTGCCTCATGCCGCCTTAATGGTCGAAGGGTCGGCGACCTGCTGCGTGCCGCCGGTGGACGCGAAGGGGGAGATTAGGACGCGAGCCTGCTGGACCCCGCAAGCCCTGCCGAAATCCAACTTGGAGTGGCAGTCCCCTCGTCCATCCGCGCGCATGTCGGACCCCTTGGCCACTTCCCTTCCGAGTTCCCTGCGAGCCATCAGCTAGGAGGAAGTCGTCGGCTCGCGGGGGCCCAAGGTCATAGGCGGATCGCTGCGGCAAGTATGTGGATGCGAGGCGCCCTACGAGCGTCCCGTCAGGCGACGTCGCAAGTCGCGTTCGATGGTTTTCCTCTGATGCGGAGTGAGTTTGCGCCACCCCGCGACTTCCAACCGCGTGCGTCCACAGCCTGCGCAAAAACCGGAGCGGGCGTCGAAAGTGCAGACATCGATACAGGGTGTCTTGGCCATCCCACCTGTCTACCGGGCCAGGGAGACGACGGCCTGCCAGGTCAAGACCAGGCCGACGACAGCGATCAGAACCCCTGAAAAATAGGGCGCCTTTCGTGCAAAAGCCGCGAAACCTCCCGACCAGCGCTTCTCCGCATGCCGCATCCCGATCGCCGCTGCGACACCGACGGTGACCATGGTCGCCGCCAATCCGATCGAAAAGCACAGGACGAGGGTCGCACCCAAGGCCACCTGCTTCAGCTGCAGGCAGAGCAGCAGGACGGTGATCGAGGCCGGGCACGGGATCAGGCCGCCTGTCAGGCCGAAGAGCATGATCTGCCAAGTGGTCACCTTGCGGTTGGCGAACCGCTTCTTGATGTCGTTGGCGTGGGCGCGTTCGTGGGCGTCCTGATAGCCGGGGTCCGAGACATCAAGCCCGCCGTGGTCATGAGCGTGTTCGTGATCGTGTTCGGCGAACTCGACATCGAACTCGTGGGTGTGATTGCCGTGGCCCAGGACCAGCCTTGCGGTGAACGCATGGGGTTCAGGAATGACGTCTGCCGATTCGAGATAACCGTCGCGTGTCTCGAAGTGGAATGTCTGGACGGAGCCGTCCGCCCGGGTGGTTGCGACGATGACGTCGTCGGCCCTCGGAACCGGCCCTTTCTCCGGAGCGAACCGGAACCGTGGGGGCACGCCGTCCTCGAAGATACTCAGGCTGACGACGCCATGGCCGGTGTCGATCCAGCGCGTCTCGTCGTGGTCATGGTCGTGGTCACGATCATGCTCGTTGTGGACGGCGTTCTGCTCGCGCCATGTGGCGAAGAGCATCCATGCGGCGACACCGAGGATGATCACGGCCGAGGCCAGCTGGAACCAGCCCTCCGAGGCTTCGATGTCGAAAAACTGGCCGAAGTAGAGCCCGGTCAGGGCGATGGCCCAGACGATGGCCGTATGGGACAGCGTCGCCGACAAACCCAGCAGGATCGCCTGCCAGACCGTACCGCGCACCGCGACGATGAAGGCCGCCATCATCGTCTTGGAGTGGCCGGGCTCCAGCCCGTGCAAGGCTCCCAGCAGCAGGGCGGAAGGAATGAACAGCCAGGCATGGGCCGAGCCCTGCGCGAGCAGGTCTGCAAACGGGGTCATCGGCGTCTCACAGGTATTTGGTGATGTCTTTGAACTCGGCCATGGCCCGACGGGCCTCGGCCGGGTCGCCCTCGGCCGCATGGGCGAGGCAATGGTCGATGTGATCGTGGATCAGGGTCTTCTTGGCCGCCGCCACGGCCTTCTCGATCGCATGAAGCTGCTGGGCGAGATCCAGACACGTTCGCCCACCCTCGATCATGGCGATGGTCTTGCGCAGATGACCCTCGGCGCGCTTCAGCCGATTGATGATCTCGGGGTGGGATTCGTGGACGACGTGAGCCATGAGGCTATGCTATCCCCCTGGAGGGGATAAGACCAGCCTCTCTTGGTTACCCGCCGCAGGACGACGTTCGATGTTTTCACCGCTTCGCCATGCCGGTTACCGGCATCTGTTCATCGCCCAGGTCGCGGCCCTGCTCGGCACGGGCATGGCGACGGTGGCGCTGGGTCTGCTGGCGCATGATCTGGCCGGGGCCAATGCCGGCGAAGTCTTGGGGATGGCCCTGGCCATCAAGATGATCGCCTATA
>Ga0265296_1000320_pt1 | contig 80419 bp, 82 predicted proteins | sample MunlanPumphouse1_FD_189073 | JGI IMG/M metagenome (GOLD analysis project Ga0265296, IMG submission 189073) | Groundwater microbial communities from a municipal landfill in Southern Ontario, Canada - Pumphouse #1 | ecosystem: Environmental > Aquatic > Deep subsurface > Groundwater | place...
TACCAATAGGCGTAACCGAAACAACTATTACTTACACCGGCGGCGTGCCATATCGTTATGTGGCCATAACTTCTATTGATGACGAAACCTGGTCGCTCGATGCGATTACAACCACCTCGATTGTCGAAGCAGAGGTACCAGCCGAACCAGAGGATACTCCAATAGAAACTCCCCCTATCGACAACACCGTGGAAGTTGAAGAACCAACCTGCGGCGGCAATCAAGGCTTAATTGTTAAACGGCCAAACGATGGAAATTCCGACACTGACGCTGATTCGGTTGTCTACGCCATTGGCTGCGACAACACGCTTCATATTTTTCCTGATGAACAAACTTTCAAAACTTGGTGGACTGATTTTGATGATCTGGCTTACATTGACGGAACTTTTATCGCTCAACACGAACTCGGAAATCGGGTAACCATCCGCCCGGGAACTTGGTTAGTTAAACAGACTTCTGATCCTAAGGTTTATGCTATTGAACCAGATGGCGTCTTGCGTTGGATTCCTGACGAAGCCACAGCCGTCGCGCTTTATGGAGCTAATTGGAACAAAATTATTATTGATATTCCGGATGAGTTTTTCACTGACTACACCATTGGCGAAGATTTAACTTCGACTGCTTATCCAAATGGCGTCATGGGCTATTTGCCAGTTGAAGGACGTGTGGTTTATTTGTCCGGAACTTCTTATTACAATCTTCCCGGCGACACTATCGACCTACTTCGTTTAAACAGCAAATTTTTAGTTCCCCTCTCGGCCGAAATACTGGTAAATTACACTGACGGCGGCGACCTGGCTTACGACACTGAAATCGCTTTTCCGTTTTAAAAATTTCAAAAAATAACCCAAAATAACCGGGTTATTTTTTATTGCCAAAAATTTCGGAAACTGCTATAGTTTTCCCCATCGGGCTGTAGCTTCCGCCTTCGCCTTCGGGCTTCGGCGGGACCCCGCCAAAAGCCTCTGGAGGCGGGGCAGTAGATAATCTACTTCGCTACAGCTGATAAAAACGGGCTGTAGCTCAGTAGGCTAGAGCGCCTGCTTTGGGAGCAGGAGGTCGCTGGTTCGAGCCCAGTCAGCCCGACCATTCAAGAAATCACCTGTTTTTAGGAAGTCGCTGAACAGCTCATTTAGGCCAAAGTCAGCGACTTTTTCGTTATCTACAACGAAGTTCGAGAAGAATAAACGGATGGTCTGATCGCGATAGCTCAAGTTGTCGTTTTCTTTCAATGTTTTAGCTACATTTACAAAACGCGACAAGAGCAAGGTAATCATGGGGGTAATTTTGACACATGGGGTTGAAAATCGTAGAATCTTGTCATTATGTCTTCCTTTCGGCAGAATTTAAAAAACCATTTTGAGCCGGTTATTTTTTCTCGCGGGCGGGAGTATTTTGGCGATGGGAGCGTTAAGGAAATTAAAATTTTTCCGATTAAAAACGATTCAATGAGAATCATGGGGGTTGTCAGCGGCAGTAGTTATTATGAGGTTGTTTTGTATTTTAATTTTAAAACCGAGTCTTTTGATGATTTGGATTGTGATTGTCCTTATGGCGACAATTGCAAACACGAGGCCGCGGTCGGTTTGAAATTTATTGAGTTGTATGAGGAATTTTTGGCTTTAAATAACGGAGTTGCAGACGAAAATTTTTCCAATAGTTTTGTTGGATGGGTCGACAAACAAAAAAATATTACTAAATCTTCCAAAACTTGTTACAACAAACATTTTGAACACGGTTCGGAAATCGGAGAAGATTTTTATGATGACGATGACAATGATAGCGGCGATGATGAGGATTTTTCTTATCGATCGGTGGCTAAGAAAAAGAAACCAGACAGTAATTTAATGAGTGTTAAGGAATTAAGAACCAGCCAAAACACCATTGAGGCGCTGGAAAAATTAGGGGTGGACACTGCCCCACTTTCCGACAAGGATTGGAATTTTTTGCGCGATCGTTTAAAGATTAAAAAAAGTTTTTCTGTAGTTCCGGCGGCCGCGTTCGTTCCGGTTCAGAATAAAAAATTCGAACCGCAAAATTTTTGGTTGGCTTTAAAGTTTGATTACGATTTTGATATCGATGTATGCACAGGGAAAAAAGAGACTGTTGATCCAGCCAAGATTTTAAAGGATTATTCGGAAATTCCGCCAGCTTACCAATCCTTGTTTGAAGCTTTGATTCGTCTGCGTGAGCGGTGGGAAGGTCTTGATGAAATTGATTTTGGCGAAATTTTTAATCTGATAAAACTTTCCGGCTTGAAAGTTTGCCGGCAAACCGGTTATTTTTATCAACCAACGTTTAAAGTTTTGAACTTTGTCGAAGAACTGGAAAAAATCAAAGCCGAGCTGTATTTTAAGGAAGATTATTCGCTGTCTTTCTTTTTTAATTTTGGAGAAAAATACAACTTTAAAAATTGGCGCGATTCTGATAGGCTTTTTTGCGGTAAAGAATTTGTTGTTTGCGTCATTGATGACTACGTTCTTTTATATAAAATACCAAGTCGTTTAACCGGTTTAATTTCCCGAACCAATACCGAACGTAACGATTTTTATCGTTACCAATGCCATAGTTGTGATTTTACTGGCGTTAAACTGAAAGACGAAGAAATTTTCGAACTTAATCAAATTATCGAAGACGGAAAAAAATATCTTGATTTGAAGACGGATCTTTCTCCTGATTATAATATCAAAAAATTTGACGTAGCCGAGCCGACAATTCTTGTTGATTTTGACGCTTCGACCATGACTTTATCGGTTAAAGCGGCCGTGGATTACGGTTTTGAAATTTTTGACGCTTCAAAATTAGTCAGGACTTTTCATCGCCGCGGTCAGCAATGTTTGGAGACAGTCAGTTATAACGGGTATCATAAAAAGATTGATGGAAAAAATATTTTTTACGCCGTGGCTAATCATAAGAAAGAAATAAAATTATTCGAAGATTTTTTGAATCAGCCAAGTTTGGGTTTTAATAAAAAACTCGAGTATCAGGGTCAGAATACTCGCCAAATAATGCGTTTTTATGATAATTATTGGCCGAAAATTAAAAAGATCGCCGAGAAAAACAATTACCAAATAAAATTTGTCCACGATGTTTTTAATTTTATCAGCGAGAATTTTAAGGCGGATTTTAAGGTTGATTTGAATGCTGAAAACGATTGGTTGGCTTTTGATGTCAGTTGCTACGGCGGCCGAGATAAAATCAGTCTGGCGGATTTAAAAAAGTACGTGGCCAATAAAGAAGAATTTATAAAAATGAACGACGGTCGGTTTTTGCGCATTGCCAATTTTGAAGAATTGGAAAGATTTGTCATGATGCTTGAAAGTTTTCGCGCTCATAACGAAGAGGGTAGCTACGAGGGTAAACTTTATAATGCTCCTGAATTGGAAAATATTATTGTCGATTCCGAGTACTATACCGGACAATTTGAAAAAAGTTTTCACAAATTCATCAAAGAAGTCAAAAGCGGCAAACCGGTGAAAAAAATAAAATTACCGGTCAAATATGACAAAGTTTTGCGTGATTATCAAAAGTCGGGTATTGATTGGCTTTATTTTTTGCGCAAATATCGTTTTGCTGGAATTTTGGCTGATGACATGGGTCTTGGTAAAACTTTGCAAGCTTTGGTGCTTTTGGAAAAAGAGCGAGTTAAAAACAAACCGTCGCTTATTGTTTGTCCAAAAACCCTGCTTTATAACTGGCAATCAGAAGCCGAAAAATTCACTCCGGGTTTGAAAACCTTGGTTGTTGACGGTTTTCCTGACGAGCGGATTAAAAAAATCAAAAATTGTCGCAAATATGATTTGGTGATTACCGGCTACGCCGGTTTGCAAAAAGATGCCGAGATCTACGAAAAAAATAACATCAAATTCAATTATTGCGTTTTGGATGAAGCGCAGTTTATTAAAAATCACGCCACAAAAAATGCTCGAATCGTAAAAAAAGTCGATGCTGATTATCGCCTGGCCTTAACCGGCACGCCGCTCGAAAACAATGTTTCGGAAATATGGTCGATTTTTGATTTTTTAATGCCCGGTTTTCTTGGTTCGTACCAATCGTTTGTCAAACGATTCCAAAATCCGATCATGAAAAAAAGTGACGCCCAAGCCCTGGCAAATTTGCGTAAAAAAATTGCCTGCTTCATGCTCCGCCGCGCCAAAAGCGAGGTTTTGAAGGAGTTGCCGCCCAAAAACGAACAGGTCAGCTTGTGTTTGCTTGAAAAAGATCAAAACATTTTGTATCAAGAAATTTTGGCCAGTGTTAAATCCGAAGTTTTTGGCAAGGTCGAAGAATTGGGTTTTAACAAATCCCGCATTCATATTTTGGCCGGTCTCACCAAGTTGCGTCAAGTTTGCAATCATCCCGTACTCTTGCTCAAAGATAAAAGACATGAAAAATATAAATCAGCCAAGCTCAACATGTTTTTGGAATTAATCGAAGAAATTGTCAGCAACAAACGTAAGGTTTTAGTTTTCAGCCAGTTTACGCAGATGTTGGATATTTTGGCCATTGAGTTGAAAAAAAGTCGAATTGATTTTCATTATCTTTCCGGTAAAACCAAAAATCGTCATGAGCTCGTGAAAGACTTTAATAAAAATGAGCAAAAACAAGTTTTTCTCATCAGCCTTAAAGCCGGTGGTACTGGTCTAAATCTTACTTCGGCCGACAATGTCATTATTTTCGATCCGTGGTGGAATCCGAGCGTGGAAAATCAGGCTGTTGATCGCACTCACCGTATTGGTCAAAAAAATTCCGTCAATGTTTATCGCTTCATTGCCAAGGGTACGATCGAAGAAAAAATTGTTGCCTTGCAAGCCAGGAAAAAGTTTCTCTTTGACAATCTGGTTGGCGAATCAAAAGACCTTTTCCAAAAACTAACTTGGGAAGAAATTAAAAAATTATTTGAATAAAAAGTCCCAAACCCATGGCTCTCTTGTGTTGATTTCAATCATTTGTTCGTTTGCCTTGGCATAAAAACCAATCGTCTGTATAATGTTCAAAGAAAGTTCGAGCTGGGAGTGTCCAGCCCGACCATTCGACTACAGTCGTATTATTACAACTGCAGTCGAATGGCCCTGAGCCCGGTCGAAGGGCTCACATTCGAATTATCCAATCGCTCATGGTCTTCGACCATCACTATGAAAAAAGTTTTTTTAATAGCATTTCTTTTTACCCTGCCTTTTTTCTGTCTAGCCGCCGACATTCGCCCTGGAACGGACGATTTTTTAATTGCCAATGGTTGGACTGAAACGCAATTATCTACCCCGATGGCCACCGAGGGTCGAGAAATTTTTTCCGCCACCATCGGCGAAAAATCGATCAACGATCCGGTTGGCGATGTCTTAAGTCGAACCGGAACTCACCCACTAATCACCAATGCTTGGGGCGATATTACTAATACTGAATTAAAAAAAGACAACGCCAGGCAATGTTGGTCAGTCAACTTTACCATGGCCGCTGATATTCCCGCCTCATCCACAATTCAGGCCAACTTTTTGGTTTATATGGATGGCGACAACGACAACAAAAATAACGCTCCTGACGGCGTCCGAATCGGCACTGATAAAGAATTCTCCATCAAAAATTCCGAAACCGGCTGGGTAGCTGATTATCGCTGGTATAATAGCGCGGCCAATGCGCTAACCTGGGCAATCAATAAAGACACAAAATCGACTTTTACTTTCAACAAAAACACTCTGAATGTTTGTATCCCTTTTGCCGAAGTCAGCGCCGACATTACCCCAACCTGGCGCGCGGCTGCGGCAATTTACGATGGCGCCAACACCCAAATCGACGTTGGCCAAAACACCGGCTTCCCGCCGGTCAAAGGCGAAATTGATAACACCGCCAATCAGTCTGAAAATTCTTGGCTGTCTTTGCTAAACTGGCGAGCGTTGGAAGTCGTGGCTGGAATAGTAGTTTTACTGATCGCAATAAAATTGGGTTTTTGGTTTTTAAGGAAAAAATCCCTCTCCCACAACCCTCCCCCACCGCCCTTCAATTAGATTCAGGGCGGCCTAAGAAATCAAAGGCTGCGGCGGTGAGGGAGGAAGAAAAAAATTTCGTAGTTTCGTAGCCAGATTCGTAGATTCGTAACCCTCGAGCGCCAAATTACATGCGGGTGTCGTATAATGGTAATACCTCAGCTTTCCAAGCTGATGCCAGGGGTTCGATTCCCCTCACCCGCTCCACCTTGAAAATTCCAAATTACAAATACCAAATTCCAACCTTTCGACCCCTTCGATCGGCCTCAGGGTCGCCTTGAGGAATCGAAAGGCGATTCGGCTCAAGGTTGCCCTGAACTAATCGAAGGGCAAACAAATCACAAAAATCGAAATTTCAAATTGTCTAAAAGGATCATAACTATGGAACAAGAACCTGGACTACACAATAAAGATGAAGATCCGGAAAAAATTCCGGAACAACACCCGAACAGTGATCACAAAACGGAAACGCCTGAACCTATAAGTAAACCAGCCGATGCTAGAAAAGTGATCGAGGAAAAACCAGCGGAAACAGAAAATCCAAAAATCACTTTTGAAAATTTATCAAATTTTTTAGGCAGAAAAATCAGATTTCGAGATTCATCTGCCAACATGAACAATCCAGAAGATCAGCTTTATAAAATCGGTGAATTAAAAAGAGACGAAAAAGGTTTTTTTATCGAAATAAATCGCGGACAATATTATCCGCTTTTCACGGGATTGGAAAGGAGATCAACATTTACTATCGGTTCGCAGTCTGATGTTGACCACCTGCAAATTGAACTCAAAAATTAGAATTACAAATTTTAAAAATGTTTAATCACGCCCCACAAAATTACAAATGTCCAATATGTCTTGCTGTAAATGGTATCGAAAACGAAGATACCATGATGAAGCAAGACGATATTTTTTTCCGCGACGATTTAGTAATGGCGACTATCAGTCCAAAATTTGTTGGTAATAATCCTGGTCATGTAATCGTCGTCCCGTTAAAACATTACGAAAATATTTACGACTTACCAGCCGAAGAGTCGGCTCGCATAATGGAGGTCGCCAAACGCGTGGCTGTAGCGCTGAAAGAAATCAGAAAATGCGACGGTGTCATGATTCTCCAAAACAACGAACCAGCCAGCGGCCAGCATGCCTTTCACTACCACCTGCATATTTTCCCCAGATTCGATGACGATCGCCTCGACGAAAACATGAGCAATGATCGAGTATCCTCGCCAGAAGAAAGAAAACCATTTTCTTCGGCGTTGAAGGAATATTTTTCCAAGTAATAATTTAAAAAATCTCGCCTTAATTTCGGCGAAATTTTTTGTATAATCAAGATACAAACTCTTTAAAGTTTCTCAAAAAACATCTTAAAAATAGTCTTTTGAAAATCGGCAAAACGTTCACCTTCAATCAAAACCGCAGACTCGGTATCGAAGTCTATAAAAACCACCTTTTGGTCACTAATCAGTTGGGTAATATTATTCTCAAAATTAACAGTTACGGCTTTTGATAATCTGTTTAAATTATTTTTCCTGGTCAAATGAGTTTTTTTATTTGTAATCACATATTTATCGATATCGCCACCCACTCCAGCCCGCTTCCAATATAAGGTTGGATAATATCTCTTGTTTCGTTTGTAATCTAGCGGTGATTCATAGCGATAAATACTTCCGCCTTTAGCAACTGTTCTAATAAACTGTTCGTAAGCCGTAGCAATTCCCTCCCGGCCTTCAAAAAAAGACAGCTTAGCTTTTTTGTCTCGAGCTAAAAAAACTTTAAGCAATTCGGGCAACTCATCTTCCAAAACTGTTAATTGTCTTTTGACAACAGTCGAGAGACCGGCCGGCGATTCGGCTTTGTAAACTATCCGTTTCCCCTTACAAATTTTAGACACTAAATTGGCCGAGAGCAATTCCGGCAAAACCTTATAAACCGTTGGTCGATGTTTACCAATAAAACTAGCTAAATCAGAAACCGAACAATCCCCTTTTTTAAGAAGCGTTAGATATATCTTTTCGGCAATCTGGCTAAAACCAAAAGAAGTTAATGGACCATTTTTTGATAACATATTTTGTACTTATATTAGTACACTCATATAAAATAAACAAGCCCATTATAGAAGGATAAAAAGATGTTACCCTTCAAAACTATTACAAAACATAAAGGAAAAAATACAGTATAAAAACGTTCGGTGTAAACTTTAAAAAGATCACCAAACAAGGAGGAAAACATGCCCTCGCCAAACCGTCAAGAAAAAAACCATGAGAGAGAGGAAAAAGAAAAGAAACAGGCCATAAAAACTCTAGATCGTTTCATACGAACCAAAGAGTGGCTAAATATTCTTTGGATCATTAAAACAAACGGGGACAGAATCCTCGTTCACTCTTTCGATGATACCTGTGACACGTATGACGCGATTTATCTGACCGGAGATGGCTTCATCAACCATCGACAACAACCAATCACAGACGTTGAGGAAATAATCACCGGATTTGTCATCGGAAATTTTTATGGGGGCGGAGCGGAAGACAAAACTTCCCCTAACCGCCGGCCTTCCGATTTTATCCCATGGATCAAAAGACAGATTGATTGGCCGGTCTGACAGCACGAATTGTTCTTTCTATGTACTTAACCCCCGAGAAACTTCTCGGTGGTTTTTGTTATTAAAAACCGCCCCGTAAAATTTTTCATGGGACGGTTTTTGGTTTTAATTATCCTGCCACTTCATCCAACTTCTGCATAGCCAACATTTCCTCACGCGACATTATGTGCCCTTCTTTTCCGCGATCTGGAAGACGATCCATTTTAAAATTCAGAGCCCAGGCGGTTTCTTGAGGCAGAGTATCAAAATTAATTAAGACAAGGCTTTTTAAAAATTCTGCCGTGGTTTGAGCATTAACTATTCCTCTTATAATCTCTTCCTGCCTTTTTCTTTCGGCAAACAGCCGTTCCGATGCCGATAGTCCAGGTTCTGACCTGACCGGTTGTTCTAGACGCGGCGGAGCAGCTTGTTCACGCGCTTCTTGTGCCTCTCGCGCCGCGGCTCGAGCAATCTTATCTTTGGGACTTAAATGAATCATTGCCGATTCTTCCGGATGTGAATCTCTACCGAGAAACGCCTTCATCGATTCAAAAATTCTCATAAAAATTTTATTATTTACTCTTTATTATTAAACTAAGTTTTCCCGTAGCCGTCAACGCAATCGCGAGCGCGTCCGCCGCGTCGTCCGGTTTCGGAACTTGCGGCAGGTTAAGAAGGCGAGCGACCATTTTTTGCATAGCCTTTTTGTCAGCCGAGCCGTTGCCGGTCGTGGCTGATTTAACTTGATTTGGCGTGAACTCAACCACAGGCAGGCCGTGTCTCGCCAAGGTCAGCAAAACCATGCCCCGAGCTTCGGCCACGCGCATGGCGGTTTTTTGATTGACGGTGGTAAACAATTTTTCCATTGACACCAAATCCGGCTTGGCCGCCTCGAGCAGCGCGCAAAGATCAGCCTCGAGTTGCAGCAAGCGGTCGCCAAAATCAGAATTAATCGGCGTGGTCATGACCCCGAAATCAACCGCTTCGGTTTGCCGGCCGTCAGTGTGAATAACCGCGAAACCCATGCGGCCAAAGCCGGGATCAATACCTAAAATTGTTTGTGTTTTCATAATTGATTCTCCCTCCCTCACTGCCACAGTGGGGGAGGGTTGAGGAGAGGGATTTATTCTTCGTTTGTAAAAACCGCGCTGACGTCATCATTATCTTCCAATTTTTCGATTAACTCGGAGATTTGTTTTTCCACTTCCGGACTTTCTACTTTAGTAGTCGTCTTAGCCAGATACTCGATACCGGCCGCGTCGAATTTTAAACCAGAGGCTTCAACGGCGTCAAGAATTTTTTTCAAGTCCTTTACTTCACAAATAATTTGCAGACCACCTTCAAGCGAAACGATGTCTTCGGCGCCGGCTTCGATCAGCGCCAATTCAAAAGCGTCTTTACTCTCTCCCTCCTTGCGAAGGAGGGAGTCGGAGGGAGGTGAAAAATTAATCACACCTTTCTTTTCAAACATCCACATAACACTGCCGCCAACCCCGATCGTGCCACCGGCTTTGGAAACAATATTTTTAATTTCAGCCACGGTTCGGTTACGATTGTCAGTAAGACATTGGACTAGAATGGCCACGCCGCCAGGAGCGAAACCTTCATAAATAACTTCATCAATACTCGTTCCCTCGCCACCACCAGCCCCGCGAGCAATGGCTCGTTCAATGTTGTCCTTGGGCATGTTCACGGCCTTGGCCGCGTCGATAGCCATGCGTAATTTAAAATTAAAAGACGGATCATTGCCGCCATCTTTGACCGCGACGGTGATGCCTTTAGCAGCCTTGGAAAAAGCGTTTGCCCTAATAGCGTCGGCTTTACCTTTTACGGTTTGAATGTTGTGGGCGTGAGAGTGTCCGGACATAACTTAATTGTCTTGAACTATGATTAAAATGATTGAATGATAAACTATGATGTTGGATTGAGATCGTATAGTGAGAAACGCGGCGTTCGAAATGGCGCCTCCTTAATCATTTCAATCATATAAATCATTTTAATCACAGTTCAGACAACCAAAAACCGCCCCAATTTTACCAATCAAGACGGTTTTTGTCGAATTATTTTTCCATCTGAAAATATTTGGACAAAATGGCGTGATAAATAGTCTTGCGGCCGACCATGCCGATCAACTTGCCATCTTGCACCACCGGCACTTGGTGAATACCGCTGGCCGACATAAGAGCGCCGACTTTCAGAACCGGCGTTTCCAGTTCGGCCACCAGAATGCGCGGCGACATGATTTCCGCGACCGTGCGCTCGGTGGCCGCCCGGGCTTCCTCCTCCATCAACTCAAAATCGTGATAAGCATGCGGCGCTTCCATCCAATCTTTGTAAAGAGGAAAGAGAGCGCGAAATAAATCTTTTTCCGAAAGCACGCCAACCACCTTGCCCTCAACATCAACCACGGGCACGGCCGGCAATTGTTTTTCAATTAGAAGCGCTGCCGCTTCGGACCACGACGTCCCCGGCGAACAGGTGCATACCTCGGACGGCGTGAAGATGTCTTTGATCTTCATATACTTCTATGAAACCATGGCTGGGTTGATCGCGCAAGTGAGGAACAAATTTTCCACAACCGACCATTGACTTTTTTACAGGCATTTGATATATTTTATTTGTAAGTTAAAAACTTACCCCATTTTGATCAAAGACCGCCGCAAGGCGGACTTTTGATTATCGGCCGTATCTATCCCGCAATCGATATTCGAAGTCCTCAACAAAATAAACATTATCAATTACACCTTTACTTTTAGCATCAAAAATTTCTCTTCCAATATGTTGTCTGGCTCCGAAAACAATACAAGATTTACCAAAATTTTCTCTCAAATATTTAATGGCATAAACAAGATCGCCGTCGCCGGAAAAAAGAACGATGTGATCAAATTCGTTTCGTAATTTAATTAAATCAACGGCCATTTCAACATCCAGATCACATTTCTTGTCAAAACCATTTAAATTATCTCTGTTTTTCATGTATTTAACGCGTTTTGTCACAATTTCAAACTTATTCCATTTAGCCATTTCTAATTTCGAACGAGACCATTCGGTAAGTTGATTATTTCTCTCGTCTTTTCCATAATCAGAACCGTAATAGAAACGCCGCCGATTCCGACTATTTTCTCCGGATGAAAAATTTCTTATTAAACAACTTAATTCTCTGATTCCAACTTTCCAACCTAAATTAACTTTCCATTTTTCAACATTACCAAAATCAACAATGACAATAGTCCTGTCTCTTTTGCCTTCAAACGAAGATAAAAACCGTCTTATTTCCTCCTGATTCATAAATTTTAACAAAAATAACTCCCCAATAGATAATTAGTATAAATTAAGGGGAGTTGTTTTTAATTGCTGTCTAAACTACATCACAAAAATCGTGTTTTGTCAATGAACAGCTTGTGGAAAAGTTATAATTTTTCACTTATCTTCCAAAAATATTCAAAATATTTTTTAATGCTCGCGACCATGGTTGGACTTTTAAAAATAATCATAAAGGGCTCGTCGCCGGGGATGCCAATGCCGACGGTTTCACCATAAACCTCAAACCACGATGGCGACTCCACTTCGAACGGCAGGACACGAACCTCGGTTTCAGCCAAACCTTGGCGCCATTCCATAAATTCTCGCGGCGCGGTGTGATCGTACAAAATTTTAAATTTGATTCCTTTAGCCACGCGCTTGGCATGAAACTTGCGCCAATAGGTTTCCATTTCCGGCGTCGAGCCGAATTTTGATCCGCCAAGCAGATAAATCGTTTCACCGGCCGGTAAGGCCAAACTTTTTTCGCGCGCCAACAAAATACTTTCCATACCCTCACAAATCCGGATGTCACGCGAAGCTCGCTCTTGGATCCCTCTCAACCCTTCCACCGCAAGCTCGGCCGAACGACGCTTGGCATCAACCATTTCCACCAACCGCTCCGGATTGCCAGCATGAAACACGGCCACTCGCCTAACCAAAAGTCGGGTAACCAAATTTTTCTTTTCCAAACTCTCCAAGGCCAAATAAACGCTGTTCCGATAAAGCCTGGAACGCGCGATAACTTGGCCGGCTTTGCTGTCTCCATTCTCATAGAGGTCAAGGAGGACAGCTGATTCGATTGTGCTCAAACCGATTTCTTGAAGTAATTGCGAGTCCATATTTTATCCTAAATTATAGGATTTACTAAATTGACTATTTACAGCTATTTTTTACCATATTTCTTATTTTTAGTCAACTCGACTATGACATTTTTAATGTTTGTTAAGCTAAAAATACTTGACAAGTATTATATTTTGGGATAAAAATATCTTCCGAGTTCTCATGGTGAGGCTTGGGTGGTGCCCTTTTACAACTTAGGGGAGAAAAAAATGAAATTCGACGAATATGCTCGTCTGGTTGGTCTTGGGGAGGCGGTGGAAAAACTTTTTGAACAACTCCCGACAGGATTCTTTGAATCACTATCCCTCAAGCAATGGGCTGAAATTGTAATGCAAACAGACGATCCAAGAGTGCTCGCAAAAATAGAATCAACTAATTTTACTTTTGAGGAACTCCTGCGGTTTCCCTTCCGCCCTTTTACTCTGTCTAAATCTCTGCCCTCAGACCGCCAACACAATACCCTTGTAGAATTGCTTATAGTAAAAGCGAAGAGTTACGAGGATTGTCTTGATGTTCGACGCACAAAATCACTTGCCGGGTTTGTAGAGACAATGTTACAAAAAAATTTGTCGAAAAACTTCTAGCGGTGTCCCCGAAGACTTACCAATTTTGGACAAGAGTTTTCAACGAAGAACTCAAAATGTATAAAAATTCGGCGGAAAGGCACAGAGGTGAAAGAAATTGGTACGATTGGCCTAGTTTTCGCCAATATGCTCGGTATGACTACGTTATGAAACCAAGAAATCCTTCCTTTCTTTTTAACTTGGCGTCAAAACAACGATGCAGATATACCAGATCTGAAGAACAATGGAAGGAAATCGAAGCGGGTGGTTATCTCGATTACGAAGATCAGCAAAAAATGAAAGCCAAACTGATTCCGTTTGTTACTTTCTAGAATCTCGCGCGACCACTCTCGGCCGCGTGTTTTTTTATACCGCACCGACGGTTTTAATTTTTTTTAACCAATGGTTCATGGGGTTATTTTGGATATACCGACGAAAAGCCAATAATTCTGATTCATTACGAATTATATGTTCGTAATAATTAACCTGCCAAAATTTTTCTTCTAATAAATAATTCGCTTTTTTACTTATTCTCGTTACCGTCGATTTATAGGCGTTTACCACGGCCGATAGAGTTTTAGGAATTAAAGGCCCGAATCGGCGCCGATCAGTTGGGCGCGCCATGGCGCGCCCCAACTGATCGGGCCTTTAATAATAATTATTACGTGGATATGGTCCGGTAAAATATTAAACGCGTCGAGTTTTATATAAGAAAAATGGCGCGGAATTTCTTTAATATATTTCTTGGCCAAATAACCCATCTTATTTAAAATCATCCTACCATTCTCCAAATAACCAAAAAAATTCCTTCTATCTTTGGTTTCCATACCAACTAAATAATACCCCGGCGATGAATAATCATACCCGGATAACCGCATCGATTTGCGATGATGTAATCCTCCCATAAGAAATTTTCAAAATAATCAATCAAAATCACATCACAAAAATCGTGTTTTGTCAATGAACAGCTTGTGGAAAAACCAAAAACAACGGCTCTCATGAGCCGTTGTTTTCCAACATTCGTAGTTTCGCCGTGCCCACCGAAGCTCGGCGAAGGAGGGTAGCAAAATTCGTAGATTCGTATACAACCGAATACCACCTTACCCTGCTTTCTCCAAATCCGCCTCGGTCCGACTAACCTCAACTTCACCCTCATCATCTTCCGAACACTCGTGATGGCCAAAGCCGGTGCCGGCCGGAATCAGGCGGCCGATGATGACGTTTTCCTTAAGGCCGCGAAGCGTATCAACCTTGCCGGTAACCGAAGCGTTGATGAGAACACGGGCGGTTTCTTGGAAAGAGGCGGCCGAGAGCCATGACTCGGTGGAGAGCGAAACTTTGGTAATGCCCAGAAAAATTTGATCAGCCGTGGCTTCGCGCAGACCCAGAGCTTTAACGCGATCGTTTTCGTCAAGAAAACAATTTTTTTCCGTAATCTCGCCCGGCAATAATTCGGTTTCACCGGAATCGACAATGCGCACCCGGCTGAACATTTGTTTGACAATAAGCTCGATGTGTTTGTTGTTCAACTTCTGACCTTGCGAAGCGTAAACAAATTGAATTTCTTTTGACAAATAACGTTGCACCGCGTCCTGACCCTTGTGTTTGAAAATAATCTGCAGATCAAGACCGCCGTCAGTCAACGGATCGCCGGCCTGAATTTCATCACCATCTTTGATAATCAACGAGTAACCCGGCGGAATCAGATACTCGCGAGCTTTTTGCGTTTCAGCCGCGAATTTAATAATACCTTTGGCAATGGCGGAAACCGTGCCGGTTTTTTCGGCCAGAATTTTACTGCCATCGGATTTTTCAGCCAAGACATCACCGGGTCTGATTACCTCGCCTTCCTTAACCTTGGCTTCCGAGCTTTTACCAATAACCACGGCTTCGTCTTCAACACTGTTATACAAAATACGAACAACTTTTTGCCCGGAACGGGTATCAACAATTTGTTTACCGGTAACAGCTTGAACCATTTCGCGCTCGATATTTTCAATTTGCGCTTTGCCGGAAACTTCAGACATGACGGCTTTGAGTTTCGGATTACGCGCTTCAAACAATTCTTCCACACGCGGTAAACCTTGAGTAATATCTTTACCGGCCACACCACCGGTGTGGAAAGTCCGCATAGTGAGTTGAGTACCGGGTTCGCCGATTGATTGAGCGGCCATGATGCCGACCGCGGTGCCGAGTTTGACCAATTTGTTGAAAGCCAAATCATAACCATAACATTGCTGGCACACGCCGCGGCGCGACTTGCAAGTCATAACCGAACGGACATGAGCTTCGGTTAATTCCTTGCCTGAAGCCTCGATGGCGCGAATATGATCCTCGGTAATAAGTTCGCCGGCCTTGACTAAAGTCTTGCGGCTGCCGGGCAATTTAATGTCAGAAAAAACAACCCGGCCAAGAATACGAACAATTAACGGCTCGCCAATTTCATCGGATTCCGCTTTGGTCAAAAGCACGCCGCCTTTATCACCGCAATCAACATCGCGAACCACCACGTCTTGAGCCACATCAACCAAACGACGGGTAAGATAACCGGCGTTAGCCGTGCGAAGAGCCGTATCAGACAAACCTTTTCGCACGCCGTGGCTGGAGATAAAGAATTCCAAAACATCAAAACCTTCTTTAAACGAACGCTTAACCGGAAGTTCGATAATTTCACCGGACGGGTTAGCCACCAAACCCTTCATACCGACCATTTGAGTAAACTGCCCCCAAGAACCGCGCGCCCCGGATTCAATCATGGTGTACACCGGACCGTTGTGAACCAGTGATTTTTTAGCCAAATCAGAAACTCGGTCTTTAATTTCGTTCCAAATCTTGACCACGGAATTGTGCCGTTCAGCCTGGGTTAACAAACCTTGGGCAAAAAAACCATCAGTCTCATGAACCCGCTTATCGCCTTCTTCCAAAAGAATTTGTTTGGCCGAAAGGTCAGGCAAGTCGGCCATGCCCCAAGAATAACTTAACAAAGTGGCGTACTTGAAACACAAATCTTTAATGGCGTCCAAAGTGGCCGCGGTTTTTTCCTGACCATTAAACTCAACCGAAGTGCGAATTATATTTGCCAACTCTTTTCGACCAAACGACTGGTTCATGAAAGGAATCAAAGCCGGCAAAACGCTGTTTACGATTATGCGACCGACCGTGGTAACGGTAATTTGACCCTCATCTTTCATGCCGGCCTTCAAACTGCCGCGAACGCGAATCCAATCGCGCAAAGGCAGCTGCTTAACTTCGTAAGCGTAAAGGACGTCGGAGATATTGGCAAAAGATTTCATTTTTTGTTCGTCCGGTTCGCCGGCCGTCATGGTCATGCAATAAACCGTCCAAGCCAAATCACGACCCGGCGTGGCCACCGGACTGCCGTGAGCCGGTTTCAAAAGATTTTTAGTGGCCATCATCAAGTCGCGCGCTTCGTTTTTGGCTTCCTCGGTCAACGGCACGTGAACGGCCATTTGGTCGCCGTCAAAGTCAGCGTTAAAAGCATCGCAAACCAAAGGATGAATTTGAATGGATTTGCCCTCAATAAGAATCGGCTGAAAAGCTTGAATGCCAAGACGGTGCAGGGTTGGCGCGCGGTTTAACAGAACATAAGCATCTTTGGTGATCTCTTCCAAAATATCCCAAGTTTCCGGGTGATCAGAATCAATATAACGGTTAGCCGAACGAATGTTGTGAACAAATTCGCGCTCGATAAGTTTGGCGATAACGAACGGTTTAAAAAGTTCCATGGCCATGGTTTTAGGCAAACCGCATTGGTTCATGCGCAAGTGCGGGCCAACCACAATCACCGAACGGCCGGAATAGTCGATGCGCTTACCGAGCAAGTTTTGGCGGAAGCGGCCTTGCTTGCCTTTTAAAAAGTCGGCCAAAGATTTAAGCTGGCGCTTTTTACCGGTCGCGGCCAAAACTGTTTTGGAATGACGGGCATTATTATCAATCAAAGAATCAACCGCTTCTTGAAGCATGCGCTTTTCGTTTCGGGCAATAACTTCCGGCGCGTTCAGTTCGCGCAAACGATTCAAACGGTTGTTGCGGTTAATAACCCGGCGATACAAATCATTCAAATCAGAAGTGGCAAAACGTCCGCCGTCCAACGCCACCATTGGGCGGAGATCGGGCGGAATAACCGGAATCACCTCGAGCACCATCCACTCCGGACGAATATGGTTTTTATGAAGGGCACGTAAAAGTTTTAAACGGCGCATTAAACGATCTCTTTTGGCGCCAATGGCTTTTTCCAATTGCTCATCAAGCAACTTAATCGTTTCTTCAATATTTATCCGTTTCAAAAGTTTTTGAATGGCTCCGGCGCCGATATCGGCCTCAAACAAATGACCGTATTTTAACGACCACTCGTGGTAAGTCGCCTCGTTAATCACTTTGAGCGGTTTAAGTTCTTTTAACTCTTTATCCACGGTTAAAAAATCTTCTTCAAGCTCGGCTAATTTGCGATCGCGAATAGCGGCCAAATGTTCGGCTTCATTTTGAATTTTCTTTTCATCGCCGGCAAAGCGCTGGCTTAAACGTTCCACATCGCGACTATATTCGCCTTCGATCATTTTCTTTTTGCTTTTATACTCCTGCTTAACTTGCTCGATGGTCTGCGCCTTGGCGGCTTCATTAACATCGGTAACCAAATAACTGGCAAAATAAATCACCTTTTCCAAAGCTTGAACCGAAGTGTCTAAAACTGTCCCAATTTTTGAAGGCAGTCCGCGCAAAAACCAAATGTGGCTAACCGGAGCGGCCAACTCAATATGTCCCATGCGCTCACGGCGAACAATGGAATGAGTGACTTCCACCCCGCACTTGTCGCAAACAATACCCTTAAAACGGATCTTTTTATATTTACCGCAATAGCATTCCCAATCTTTTGATGGTCCAAAAATTTCTTCGGCAAACAAGCCGTGCTTTTCAGGCTTCTGGGTGCGATAGTTAATGGTTTCCGGTTTGGAAACCTCGCCATATGACCAAGTGCGCATCTCGTCAGGCGAAGCCAGACGAAGACGAATAGCGTCAAAGTCCGAGGTTTTTAAAGTGTCAAGTTTTTGAAACATATATTTATTTTTTAAGAGCCCGAGCTTTCTTTTCTTTTTCTTCGGCAAGTTCGACAACCTTGCCGTCTTTCATTAACTCAACTCCCAAACACAAACCTTTAAGTTCGCGCAAAAGCACGTTAAACGATTCGGGAATGTTTACTTTTCTGATTGTTTCACCTTTAATAATTGCTTCATAAGCTTTGGAACGGCCGGGCACGTCGTCAGATTTAATCGTCAAAATTTCTTGCAAGGTGTGGGCGGCTCCATAAGCTTCAAGCGCCCAAACTTCCATTTCACCAAAACGCTGGCCGCCGAATTGCGCTTTACCGCCAAGCGGCTGTTGAGTAATCAAAGAGTAAGGACCGATCGAACGCTGGTGAATTTTATCTTCGACCATGTGGTTAAGCTTCAAAATATACATGTAACCGATAGTCACCGGATTGGCAAAAGCCTCGCCGGTTCGGCCGTCGTATAACATAAGCTGACCTGATTTGGGAAAACCGGCTCGTTCCAATTCCTCGCGAATTTCAATTTCAGTGACCCCGTTTAAAACCGGGGTGGCTACTTTGTAACCCAAAGCATTAGCCGCCAAACCCAGATGAGTTTCTAAAATCTGACCAAGGTTCATGCGAGAAACCACGCCAAGCGGGGTTAAAATAACGTCAACCGGCGTGCCGTCCTCAAGAAACGGCATGTCTTGAACCGGCACGACTTTGGAAATAACGCCTTTGTTGCCGTGACGGCCGGCCACCTTGTCGCCAACCTGAACCTTGCGCAAGTCAGCAATGGAAACTTGAACGGATTTAACCACGCCCGGCGGCAATTTGTCGCCCGACTCGCGCGAAAAAACTTTAATATCAACCACCTTGCCGTGCTCGCCATGTTCAAGATACAAAGACGAGTCGCGGACATCGCGAGCCTTTTCGCCGAAAATGGCGCGCAAAAGCTTTTCCTCGGCCGAAAGTTCGGTTTCGCCTTTTGGCGTAATTTTTCCGACCAGAATATCACCGGACTTTACTTCCGCGCCAATTCGGATAACGCCTTCGGCATCAAGATTTTTTAATTTCTCTTCTGAAACATTGGGGATGTCACAAGTTATGGCCTCGGCGCCAAGTTTGGTGTCGCGAACATCAAGAGTGTAATTTTCAATATGAACCGAGGTAAAACGATCGTCATGCACCAAACACTCGTTTAAAATCACGGCGTCCTCATAGTTATAACCTTGCCAAACCATGAAAGCCACCAAAACATTTTGTCCAAGCGCCAACTCGCCTTTTTCAACCGCCGAAGAATCGGCAATCAAATCGCCTTTTTTAACTTTTTGACCAACATCAACCGAAGGTGTTTGGTTAATACAAGTTGAAGCGTTGGAACGCAGGAATTTATTTAAACGATGCGAATGGACATTGTCTTTTTTATCAGTCACCTCGATTCGATTACCGTCAACCGCCGTAACTATGCCCTCGGCTTCAGACAACACCACGTGACCGGAATCGCGAGCGGCGCGAATTTCGGCTCCGGTACCGACGATTGGCGATTGCGGTTTAATGGTTGGCACGGCTTGACGTTGCATGTTGGTACCCATAAGGGCGCGCGTGGCGTCATCATGCTCCAAGAAAGGAATAAGCGAAGTGCCAATGGAAACAATCTGTTTGGACGAAACGTCAATATAGTCAACCTCGCCGACCGGCACAATTTGCGGTTCGCCAAACTTGCGAGCACTGACAAAATCGTCCAACAAAAATCCTTCTTCATCCATTTTAATCGTGGCCGGCGCGGTAACATGCTTGTCTTCCTTAAAAGCGTTGATGTATTCAATTTCATCAGTCACCCGCACGCGAATTTTGCCATTGCTTGCCGTGATCTTTTCCACTTTTCGATAAGGCGTTTCGATAAAACCGTATTTATTGATAATCGCGTAAGAAGCCAAGTGGCCGACCAAACCAATGTTTGGACCTTCCGGGGTGGCGATTGGACAAATGCGACCATAGTGAGTGGGGTGGACGTCGCGAACCTCAAAACCGGCGCGTTCGCGCGACAAGCCACCCGGACCCATGGCGCTAAGACGGCGCTTGTGTTCGAGCTCGGCCAAAGGATTCATTTGATCCATGAACTGCGACAACTGCGAAGACATGAAAAATTCGCGCACCGCGCCAATGACCGGCCGGGCGTTAATTAAACGAGCTGGAGTTAAGGCATCGACATCTTGCGTTGACATACGATCTTTAATGATGCGCTCCATGCGCGCCACGCCAACGCGAAAACGGCTTTGCACCAATTCGCCGACCGCCCGAACACGGCGGTTGCCAAGGTGATCGACATCATCGGGATCCTCTTGAGTAATATTCAAACGAATGATCTCGCGAATAATTTGCACCAAATCTTCTTTATGAAGAATGCGTTTTTCCTCGGGCGTGATTTCCGGCTCGGAAGCATCTAAGCCAAAACGCAAATTAAATTTAAAGCGGCCAACCTTACCCAAATCATAACGATCAAAATTGAAGAACATGGAATGGATAAGCGACTTGGCGTTATCAGGCGTGGCTAAATCACCCGGACGAATGCGTTTGTAAACTTCGATCAAGCCGCCATCTTCATCCTTAGAAGGATCTTTAGCCAAAGTCGCCTCGATATAATGGTTCATCGGGTGGGTATCGACATCCTCAAAAAGTTTAATAATTTCTTCATCGGTAAAATAACCGAAAGCGCGCAATATGGCCGTCACCGTCACTTTGCGCTTGCGATCGATTTTTACCCAAATGACATTTTTTGGATCGGTTTCAAATTCAAGCCAAGCTCCGCGATTAGGAATGATTTTCGCTCCGTAATAACGGCGGCCGCGTTGCACTTCGGCCGTAAAAAAAGCGCCAGCTGAACGAACCAGTTGAGAAACAATCACCCTCTCAATGCCATTAATGATAAAAGTGCCGCGCGGGGTCATGACCGGCAGGTCGCCAAGATAAATTTCCTGTTCCTTCATTGTACCGGCTCGCTTATTAACCAGTCGGGCCTTAATGCGCAACGGCGCTTCAAAAGTAATATTTTTATTGCGCGAAGTGACTTCGTCAAATTTCGGTTCGTCCATGTAGTAATCATCAAAATGCAATTCCAAATCGCGGCCGATAAAATCACGGATAGGATTTATCTCGTCGAAGAGTTCGCGCAAGCCCTCTTTCATGAACCAATCGTAAGAATGCAATTGAACCTCGGTTAATTCCGGCAATTCCATGGCATCGGGCACGGTTTTAAAAAAGTGGCGCTTGATTTCTTTTGGTTGCGTTAGGCGATAAATCATAATGTGTTTAGAAACAAAAAACCCGTCCATTACTTTAGGAAGGTGTTTAAACGAAAATATTAATTAGGCAGGGCAAATCCATTGCTTCCAATGTATGGAAAACAATAGACTTTGTTAAAATTATGGCTAGCATGCTTTATGCTTTTCAGCCCTTCTGGCGTCAAGACGCGTTGAAGAGCGTTTGCCTTAGGTCTTCCAGCTAAGCTGGATCCGCCCGGTAGACCTTTCTGCCTCAAACGGGGCGAATTCGCGTAAAACGCGACTTTGTTTAGCCGAAAAACTTCGGCTGGTTCGCCAAGAATATACCAAGCCTGTGGACAAACGTCAAGAGCCTGACTACCAATCAAATAAAAGACTGTCAAGACCCAAACTTTTTTGGCTAAAATTAGCGACAAAATCTTAAAAATGAACAAAAAAATGGCTTTTTAACCAAAACTTATCCACAATTTTGGAAGTTGGAGGTTGGAAGTTGGAAGTTGGAATTGGCTTCAGTCAATTAACAAAAAATGCCCCACCAAAAGCCATAAAGCAGAGCGATGACTTGAGCGAAGAATCACCAAGCCAATATTTTTTGAACGCGAGGAGAGAGATTTGTCCAACTTTCGTCGAACGGGCATTCAAGACATTGATTCGGCGGCATCGTATGCTTTACGGCTCCCGATGGAGCATTTCAAGTATTAATTAAATCACATTTTCAGAAAAAAACAAGAGGCGGGGTGTTTAAAAATTCTCAAATGTTTACTGAAAATTTTTTTATAATTTTGCCTCGCCGTTTCCCAAACAAACTTGATGAGTCATGTTCCAATATAAATTTTTTGCATCATCTATCTCATCTACATTGGGATTATTTTTCGTTAATAATAAAATTAAGTTTTCACGAAAAGCCTTTTTAGAATTCTTACTTGCCTCTTTGGCGGTGTGTCCTTTAATAAGCGATAAAGCCACCTTATTGGATGGTTCCAAAAATCTTCCCGCTTTCTCATCACATAAAGGATTAGAAAAATATCTGCGATCTAAATTAAGTACAAAATATTCAGTATAACCAATGTATGTCGTCTTACTATCAGCACACGCTTCTCCTAATATTTTTGCCGATGAACACGCGACGGCATAAGTAATTTTATTTTTCAACAGGTTACTATTTTCACCATCTTTAACAATTACTTCATTATTGTGGCCGGTGACGCTTACATTATCACCATGGCCGTTTAATAAAACAAGGTCGGGTTTTAATTTTTTCGTCCTGCCTTCAAATTCCTTTTTATTCGCCTTTTCTTTATGCAAATCAGTCACGGTATAACCCCTACTATTTGCGAATTCAATAATTTTACTATTCCAACATGATAAATGTCTTGTCAGGGGATCATGTTCCGGTCTTGTTATAAGTATCCTAGACATGTATTTAGATAGGATATAATTTGTTTATTAATCCATCTTTTAACGCGTACAACCATTCCATTTCAATCTGTTCTATTGTTTTTCCAATTTTATCCCCAAGTTTTACGTGTTCAATAAGTTCATCGCGATTAAACGAACCCTCATTACCTATACATTTTATAGTATCAGAAGAGAGAACCTGCAACCGCGCGAGCACAAGTTTTCTGATTTCCTCATCAGATGTAAGCTCGTGATTAGATCGCGATGGGATTGATTGAGCCATAAACTAAATTAATTGAATTTTTTCCAATTTTTCTAAAATGATTTTACTTAATTCAGTATTATTATTTACTTCAAAAAAAGCGGCATCCCAAGATATTGTTCTACCGTCATCTAGAACCAAAATAATCTCTTGCCTAACCCCAAGAGGTAAATTGGCATATATTTTGAGGAATCGTTCTTTTTTTTCTAGTTTCATACTTTTATGAATATACCACAATCGTTACTTTTTCGGAATCCCTTCTTAAATTTTCAAATTTTCCGTATACAAATAAAAACGGCAGAATAACTCAACTTTATAAAACCAACCAATATCATAAAACTTTATAAAGTTTGATAATAACAAAAACGCGCCGGATTCTCCAGAGTCCGGCGCGAGAGAGAGGATCGGAAAAAGTGAAAAGATCAGGGGGTTGAATGTCGTCCTCTCCAACGGAAGACCATGGAACCGTAGGACGGAAGGGCAACCCCGGCGTTCCTGTACAGGCAGAGCTTGGGCTGACCGAACCAGACCTCGAGGTAGGCACAGAGGGCGCGGTCGCCGCGGCACACAGAACCGGAAAGGTCGGCGATGTGTTCACTTTCCCTCACGATGTTGGGATGGTGGGCATAAGCCATGATACCGGTCATGGCCGTGCCGGCCAGACGGTCATCGACACGCTCGACACGGCAGTCCTCGGGCTTCCGGTTCCGGTTCGGCCGGCCATCGTGGCAACGGAACCAAAACGGCTCGGTCGGATCGCTGTGCCTGTCGTCCCACGGCTCGGCGCTGTTGTCGTCGTAGCCAAACTCGGCGTACCTGATGCCGATGAGACCACAGGCGTTGGTGAGGCCGGGGCGCAGATCAGCCAGAGGAAGAAGGAAGAGTTCCTGATCATCCTCGAACAAGAAATCCGAAATCGGAGGAATCCCGGCGAGGTACTGGTCGAGGGTCTTGGCTGTCGTACCACGGACGCCGTGGTTGAAACCGAGCTTGAACAAACGCCTGGCTCGAGCTCGACGAACCTGATCCGGGGTCAGGACGCGACGCTTCTGAACGCGCTTTGTATCTGCCATGACAACTTCTCCGAACCGAGTTGCCTGTCTTCGCTCCGAATGGCTGTTACAGGATTCACGGATGGTCGGTTGTTGCGCGGAAAACTGCCGCGCACAGGTGTCTCGAACTTGAGACAACGGCTTTTTATAACATTTTTTAGCAAAATTGTCAACCCTCGGTGAAAAATGGTAAAATAACAGTTGAAAATTTCCGAATTTTCGAATTCCCGAATTTTCAAAACATTTTTAACAAATCAAAAATTGGAAAATTGGATAATTTGAAAATTCCAAAAACTATGTCTCGCAGAAGAAAACATCGTTATCATCCGGAACCGAAAAAATTTGAACTGCCGCCGTTGAATCCGGAAACCAAACGCGGCATTGCCGTTATCTTTTTGTTTGCCATAGCCGCCTTGCTGCTGCTGTCTTTTTTTCAGATTGCCGGCACGGTTGGTTTTACGCTGGACGGCTACATGGCCAAAATTTTTGGCCTTGATCGCGTTTTGGTTCCGTTGCTTATGGCCGTGGCCGGCTTTGCTTTACTATTTCCGGAACGAAGCCGGTTTGGACCGTGGAATTATCTAGGTATAATTTTTTTCTTTTTTTCGGCCAACGGATTAGTTAATTTAATCTGGGTTAAAAATCCGACTATCACCATAGACTATTTATCAAAATACGGCGGCTTGGCCGGCCAAGCGCTTAGCTCGCCTCTTAATCACGCGACCGGTTTCTGGGCAACGCTTATAATTCTAATGGCCTTGCTTTTGGTTTCGATTATTCTAACCCTCAACACTTCGCTTCGCTCGATCATGGGTTTTCATCGCCATCTTACCGGCTGGTTTGGCGAAGCCCTTCACCGCCGCCGCACCGAGGCCTTGGCTCGGGAAATGAATACTGAAGTGGAAGAGGGTGAGCCCCTCGACTCGTCGGACTCGCTCGGGACCTCCGGGGGGGAATTTGAAACCGAAGAAGCTGATGAAGAAGACGCCAAAAAAACTTTCCATACCTCCAGCCTGGGTCAACAAAAAGAGAAAGCCCTGACAACCCGCCAGCATCGGCAAATAACTTTACCCATCGACCTTTTGGAATATCGCTCGGCAAAAGTTAATTCCGGCGACACTGATCGCAACAAAGAAATTATCCGCCGCACTTTTGAACAATTCCATATTCCGGTTGAAATGGGCGAAATCGCCGTTGGCCCGACCATTGCCCAATACACTCTGCGGCCGCATGAGGGGGTCAAACTTTCCAAAATCGTCGCCCTTAATAATGATTTGGCTTTGGCTCTGGCCGCTCATCCGATTCGCATCGAAGCGCCGATTCCCGGCAAATCATTGGTTGGTGTTGAAGTTCCCAATCAAACCATTGCCACGGTTTCTCTGCGCGAACTGCTCGAATCCAAGGCCTTTAAAAATCGCCCGACCAACTTAAGTGTCTCGATCGGCAAAGACGTGGCTGGCAAAGTTTGGGTCGCGCCATTGGAGAAAATGCCGCACATGCTGATTGCCGGAGCCACCGGTTCCGGTAAAAGCGTTTGCATTAACACGATTATCGTTTCCCTTCTTTACACCAATGGCCCGGATGATTTGAAACTAATTGTGATCGATCCCAAACGAGTCGAGCTCACGGCCTACGAAGGTATTCCACATTTGCTGGTTCCGCCCATCACCAAAGTCGACGACACGGTCAATGCCCTAAAATGGATCGTACGTGAAATGGACCGCCGCCTTGATCTTCTTTCAAAATTCGGCGCGCGCGATATCAATTCATACAATCATCGGGTTGAAGAAAAAATGCCGCGCATTGTTATTTTGATTGATGAGCTGGCCGACCTTATGGCTTCAAGCAGCCATGAAGTGGAAGGCGCCATCGTTCGCATCGCCCAAATGGCTCGAGCGGTTGGCATCCATCTTATCTTAGCCACTCAACGGCCGAGCGTTGATGTTATCACCGGTCTTATCAAAGCCAACTTTCCCACGCGCGTCGCTTTTGCCGTGGCTTCGCAAACCGACTCGCGAACCATTCTCGATCATGCCGGCGCGGAAAAACTCCTTGGCCGCGGCGATATGCTCTACTCATCGGCCGAACTTTCAAAGCCAGTGCGCTTGCAAGGCGCTTATGTTTCCGAAGCCGAGGTTGGCCGCGTTGTCGAATACTTAAAACGCGAATCAGCTCCTGACTACAACTACGCGGTTTTGGAAAAAGAAAAAATGGGCTCGATTTTTGACGGCGCTTCCGATATTGACGATTCTGATCCGGTGTTAGTCGAGGCGGCACAAATTGTTATTCAAGCCGGCCGCGCCTCGACTTCGTTATTACAACGCCGCTTAAAAATCGGCTATGGCCGAGCCGCGCGCATCTTGGATGTTTTGGAAGAAAACAACGTCATCGGCCCGCCCGATGGTTCCAAACCGCGAGAAATTTTAGTTGAGTCATGGCCGCCGTCTAACTACGGCTCGAAGGATCTGGAATTTGCCGAACGCAAAGAATTTTTGGCAGTTGAAGATTCCGAACCCCCCTCAACTAATTGGGAAGAGGCTGATGATTCTGAAACCGTTCCTTCGGTTGAACTACCTAAAATTGAAGAACAAAAAAATAACGACGATTATCTGCTTTCACCTGATCAAAATTTTCTCGACGCTCAAGAAGGTGACTATTTGGATGAACAAAAAAAATAATCGACAGTATGCCCTTTTTTGTCCGCAATCTGAAACAAGAGGAAACCCTTGGCGAAAAAATTCGCGCTCTTCGCAAACACAAAAACATCACTTTGAGTGACGTTGTTCGTTTAACAAAAATCCAAAAAAAATATCTCGAAGCTTTCGAGACCGGCCGATATGATCAGCTGCCCGAACCGGTCTATGCCAAAAATTTTTTAAGAAAATATATTTCCGCCATTGGCGGCGACCCGAATTATTTCGTGGCCCGCTTTGAAGAAGAGGTTAAAAAATGCGATCTGATCGCTCCGCATCGCTTGCCGGCTCAACGAACGCGAGCCTCGGCTTTTTTTGCTGTGCATCGTTGGTGGAAAATTTTAATTGGCTTATTTTTTATCGGAGTAATCGTCTTCTATCTCGGTTGGCAAGTCGCTAGTCTTTTAGCTCCACCAGAAATAACGGTTTTTGAGCCGCAAGACGGCATCGAAGTAACTAAAGCGACAATTGTGGTAAAAGGGTCGGTCGATCGCGAAGCGGAAATTTTTGTTGACAACAACAGTGTCGTCCCAGACGTTGCGGGAAACTTCTCGTCTGAAATAACTCTTGAACGCGGTTTAAACATTATTACGGTTGAGGCAAAAACTCGGCACTCTAAAAAGGCGGCGGTTTATAGGAAGGTGGTGCTATTGTCTGAACCTTGATTAAAAGGATTTAAAGGATTACCTTGATTGACGACGGTGTTAAAAATTAAATCTTATAATATGTCATTTTGGAAAAAATACTCGCGTAAACAAAAAATCTTTTTTGTCATACTTTGTTTGTTCTTTTTTATCGCATCAAATATTACGATGATTTTTCAAGGTTACTGTGTCTCTTCACCGTGTCCGTCGCTTAACCAGACAAGCGGTATGGATGGAACCTGGGATCGATATGGAGAAGTTTATATCAGACCGATTCTTGCACCAACATCTCTTTTGATTGTCCCGGTTCTCTCGTCTTACGGATATGAAACCGAAACTTACACGGACACGCTTTTCCGAGATCCAAAAAACCTTCTTTGGTTCTGGCTTATTCCGATTGTTTATCAACAAACTTCCTTTGATTTAAAAGACGAATCTTTTCAGGATAATGGAAAAAATCTTATTAATCCTAACGACATTTCCACCATGCGGATTGGTTACCTAATTTCAAAATTTCTTATTTTGCTTAGTTTACCGCTATGGATGTTTTTCTCTTTCTTAATTATAAAAGGATGGCAAACTCGTCGAATAATTCGCGTCGGGATTTGCCTCTAATTCTTTTCATAATTTTACTTTCGGCCGCGTTTGATCGATTTCTTAATCTCTCCATGCCTGGGACGGAAATTGCTACTTTGGAAACACTGATCGGAAAATAAAAACAATTTCACCTTAAAGCCCCTTAGTCCCCCCGAAGGCCCCGAGGCCAATCGAGGGGTTTAGTCCTCTGACCCTCCCTCCTCCGAGCCGATCCCCCAACCAATCCAACCTTATCCCCACCCCCCACTCAAAAATCTATCCACAACCAAAAGCAAAAATGTTAGAAAACAAAAAAAATTTTGCCCAATCGGCAAAATTTTTTGTTTTGTTTTTTTATTTCAAGGCCTCCCAGATTTTTTCTTCTTCAAAACCCCACTCCATCATCTTTTTAAAAATCTTCATGTTAGTTAATAAATTTATGAAGATTGAACTGAATAGTATATTTTGCCTTGGTTTGCGGGTGTTCAATTCGGACATGGCTACCTTTTCCAAAACCATAATCAACAACAAGCCCCAATTTTCGGCACGCTTTAATCCACTGAGCTTGCGTGATGTCCGAAAAACTGTGGCTAGACATAAACGTGCTGTTTGAGGATTATTGGTTCATTATCCGCACGCAATGTGGCTTCGTTACATAAATGAGGCGGAATGCCAAAGTAAGTAAAAACAGCATCTCTTATGGTTGAGGTAACATCTTTGGAGTTTTTTCCTCCGGTAATCACTCCGTCAAGATTTATGGATTCAGCCACCCAAGATCCATCAGGATATTGTTCAATCTTAAATTCAATTCTACCACCTAAATGTTGAATTTCTTTTTTCATCGCTAAAACACGACGATCCGCATCCTCGTTAAAATTATACCCCCATCGGCGAAGTTGTTTGGTTACTAAATAGATTGTTTTGTTTAATAAACGCATAGATTTTGGCATGATTTTTGCCTACTTGCATAATACTACAAAAATTTTTGCCAGACAACCCCTCCACTTCTCAAAGATCCCGAGGCCTCTCGTCTTTCGACTCCACTCAAGGCGACCCTGAGCTCTTCGATCATTCAATTGGCTTCATGGTCGCCTTGAGGGATTCGAAAGGCGATTGGCCTCAGAGCTCCCTGAGTGATAATCGAAGGGAGGCGACTCGAAGGGGTCGAGGGGCGACCTCCGACTTTTATCCACAGCCAAAAGCAAAACTGTCAGAAAACGCTAACTTTAAAAGAAAAAACCTTGCCTTTAACGAGGTTTTTTCTTTTTTACGATGTCAGAAAAAAATAACATTTTTGACCATTGCTTTTTCCTTGTTTCACCCTTAAGATAGGTGATATAAAAGTTAGGGATTGGGGTTTAGGGTTTAGGGAACCCACCTTCCACCTTCGCCTCGAGGCTACGGTGGACACGGTCGCTAGGGCTATGGTGGGCACGGGAAGCCCTATTTCTTAAAAAATAATTACAGTCCACCCCCAAACCCTAAACCCCAAACCCTAAAAACCCAAAAAATATGCCCAAACACATTACCGAAGAGCCGACCGGCAAAACCCAGGCGGCGAACGAAGCTATTGCTCAAATTCGCCAGCGTTTTGGCGAGGGTTCAATCATGAAACTCGGCGAAGCCAAGGCTATGAAAGTCGATGCCATAACCACCGGTTGCTTATCGCTCGACATTGCCCTTGGCGTCGGCGGCGTGCCGCGTGGACGCATTATCGAAATTTTCGGACCAGAATCGTCCGGTAAAACCACTTTGGCTCAGCACATTGTGGCCGAGGTTCAAAAAGCCGGCGGTATTGCCGCTTTCGTCGATGCCGAACACGCCCTTGATCCGGATTACGCCCAAAAAATCGGCGTTAATATCAACGAGTTGCTAATTTCTCAACCTGACAACGGCGAACAAGCTCTGGAAATCGTCGAGACTCTCGTCCGCTCCAATGCTGTTGATGTCGTAGTCATCGACTCGGTCGCCGCCCTCACGCCAAAAGCGGAAATTGAAGGCGACATGGGCGACTCGCATATGGGTCTTCAGGCCAGATTGATGAGCCAGGCCTTGCGCAAACTGGCGGCCATTGTCGGTAAGACACACACGGTGGTTATTTTCATCAACCAAATCAGAATGAAGATTGGCGTCTTTTTTGGCAATCCGGAAACCACAACCGGCGGCAATGCCCTTAAATTTTATTCATCCATGCGCATCGAAATCCGCCGCAATGCCCAAATCAAACAGGGCGAAAAAATTATCGGCAATCGCACTCGCGTCAAGGTCGTCAAAAACAAAATGGCGGCGCCCTTCCGCACCTGCGAATTTGATATTCTTTATAATGAAGGCATCTCCGTCGCCGGCGACATTTTGGATGTTGGCGTCTTGAGCGGCAACATAAAAAAGAGCGGCAACTCTTACACTTATAATGAAGAAAAACTCGGCGTCGGCCGCGAAAACGCCAGACAGTATTTGCGCGAACATCCGGAAACCCTGAAAATTATTCGCGAAATTATTATGGCTAAAATGGAGGCGGGTGAGTTGGAGATGAAGGCGGGGGATGGGGAGGGGGAGTAGGGGGGTGGCTTTGGTAGGCAGCATCAGGGGTTGGTTTGGATAGTTGGCCTTCGGGGACTAAACCCCTCGATTGGCCTCGGGGCCTTCGGGGGGACTAAGGGGGGTATTAATGAATTAAAACCAATCGTCTTTACGAATGGTTTTTTGATTGTTTTGACACACTGTCTCATCTTCTGTAAGATAAACACGCTTTCTTGAAACAAAAAAAGGAGAACGAGAATGCAAACGGCCCAAAAAAAGGCGATCGAAATGGCCGAAAGGGACTTCGGTTCGAAACCGGACGGGGTCACGCGCTTCAAAACGGATGTCGTTTGCGGCAACGATCTGAGTCAAGCTAGATTTCCACTGTGTGAACACAGCACTTACAGAGGGGTGGTGAAAGCCGCCACAAAAGAAGGATATCTAAAAGCCCTCATCAGCTGGCTGCAGAGACGAACCGCCAGACGAGTTGTGAAAAAATTGAGTCGGGTCGGTGCGACGTCCGCACAGATTCGCGAGGCCGAATCTTTGAAAAGTTTTAGGTTTCCGAGATCAATAGCCGAACACTCTTCCGTCCGCGAGATTGCTAAGGAGGCCGCCTATGAACAAAGCGGACTGGCCGCTCTCGAAGCCTGGCTCGATAATTTGCTGTAGTTCTAGTCACCAAGCCGGCATCTTCGTCTATTATCGCTTTCCGTGCTCGGGGAGCGGTTTTTCTTTACGAATGGTTTTTGGAATAGTATATTATAGCCAGCTAAAAACAACTTTTATGGAAAACAACTTGAAACCCATCGCCAACTTTTTATTCGAAACCGGCATGCTGCAAAAAACGCCGCGCAGCGGTTTTTTCTTTTTGGGCAGTGGCGACCAATCGGTCGCTGATCATATCAATCGTGTGTCCTACGTCGGTTTCGTTTTAGCCAAGATGAACGGCCAAGCTGACTTGAACAAAATTTTACAAATGTGCCTGTTCCACGATCTTTCCGAAGCTCGAATTTCCGACCTAAATTATACTCATCAAAAATATAATGATCGGCTGGAAACCAAAGCAGTTAATGATTTAGCCGCGACACTACCTTTCGGTGACGACATGAAAAAAACAATCGAAGAATACGAGGAAAGAAAAACCATCGAAGCAAAACTAACAAAAGACGCCGACAATATCGAACTTCTTTTGTCGCTAAAAGAACAATCCGACATTGGTAACAGTCGAGCCAACACATGGGTGCCACCGCTACTCGGCAGATTACTGACAGAAGAAGGAAAAAAATTGGCCGAAGAAATTCTTAAAACCGACTCGGACAGTTGGTGGTATGGGGATAAAAATGATAAGTGGTGGGTGAATAAAAATAAATAGTCAAAAAACCAACCGCACAAACGGTTGGTTTTGTCTTTACAATAATTTGTTATCGGTAAATTTCCATATCACCTCTCTTTTTATTACCAATAATCTCTTTTGCCCTTGCCGTCACATCTTCGAGTTTAGCCTTGTGATCTGCTATAAATTTTTCTAACACAGGATTGTTTTCAGATTTTAATCTGTCTAATGTTTTTCCAACGTCCGATAAATGATATTCAATATCGACCGTTGGTTTACCCGTCTGAACTTTTTCAAGGTTTCTCTCGACAGTTCTAATATTTAGGTATGTAGCGCTTACGGCTAGTTTTTCTTCTTTTGATAAATTTTGCAGATCGGGGTATTCACCTAAAATTTCGGCACTGAGTTGAGATGACTCTTGCGTTTCTTTGTTCATAAAAGTTTCTTTGTTCATAAAAGTTTCTTTGTTCATAAAATATGAGGCTAATTCTTAAAACTATCTCCATTTTACCCCCCCCCACTTTTATGTCAAGAAGAAGGACAAAAAACCAACCGCGCGAACAGTTGGTTTTTTCAACATTTAATACCAAGCCCTCACAAAAGCCTCAACGCTTTAACGCCCCAAAAAAAATACCCCCAACCACTACCCGTTCACCCGTTCACCCGTTCCGAATACTCTCTAGCGGCGGAAACTATTTTGTGTCGGATTTTACCAGTTTTAATATTTTTGGCATGAGTGATAAAATGAAAGGTATATGAAATACAATTTTAGCTTAGGCGTCTTTTTTAATATCAGAACCGGCGCGTTGGAAGAAATAAAACAAGAAATTAATTTTATTGATCAATTGACGGAAGTGGAACATTTGGAAATTTTGTGCGAAGCGAAAACTCTTGAGCCGGCAACGGAAGAAATGATTCGCACCCTTAGACAGCGTTACCAAATAATTGTTCATGCTCCGTTTATCAATGTTCCATTGGTCGGTTATTCAACAATCAATCTTGCTTCAACACGGTTGTTACAAAAATTTTATGATTGGAGTTTGTCTATTGGAGCGAAAGTTTTTACTATTCATGGTGGTCATAAGCCATTTTATCAAACCAAAGAAACTGATTTCAATTTGTTGACTGCCGCTTTAGTTGGTTTAAAAACCGACCCTCGATTACAATGTGCGTTGGAAAACATGCCGGTTTCCAAAACCTTCTCTACCGCGCCGCTGTTTTTAACCAGTCTAAACGACCTAGAAAAAGCTGTTGGATTGTTGCCAAATTTTGGTTATACTTTAGATATCGGCCATGTTTTGCAAAATCAGGAAGAATGGCGAGATTGGCTAAAAAATAATATTCACAAATTACACAATATCCATCTACATGACGCGTTTTTGGGCGGAAAGGCTCACTTACCGCTTGGCTCGGCCGATTTGAATTGTCCTAATTTTTTTCAATTTTTGACCAAAAACAATTATAATAAATTTGTTAGTTTGGAAGTGGTTGGTAAAAAAGAAACAAGGCAGTCATGGACATATTTGCGGGAGCGGGGATTGTTGAAATAATTGGTTAAAAAATGTTAATCAAAACAAAAACCAACCGCGCCAGCGGTTGGTTTTGAATTTCAATTACTTCCTCTTGTGCTCGTGGCGAGCTACGAAGGGCTGGCAAAAACCGGCCGCCTTTGCGACGACCGGTTCCAAATTGACCAAATTTCTTTTTACATTAAGGTCTCTTTATGTCAAGGCTTCCGCTCATTCTTGGCGCTCCAACCTCATCAAGCATTTCTGATAAATTTCTTTTTAAAACGTCGTTCATTAAGTCTATGCCAGACAACCAAACTTTTGCAGCTAATAAGTCAGAGAAAGTTTGGGTTAAAAACGGCATTTCTATTGCCACCGACCCGTTGTCTCTGCATTCAATTTGCAAAAGAAAATCGGCTTTTTTTCCTTCAGCGCCAAAAGATAAACTCACTACTCTTTTAACATCTTTTTTGATTTCACGATCTGGTGTTGGTTCGGTTTTGGTTTCTATCGAGCACATATTAAAAATAAAATTATTTTTTATTAAGCCAATTGATCGATTTTTTTAAATGCTTCTTCGATGGTTTTTCCATCAGAATAATTTTGGTCATCCAAACCCCGATTTTTAGATATCCGCCACACAAACTCGACCGGTGTGGCAGAATAATTTAAAACCATGCCGTCTAAAAAATATTGAACACCCTTATAACTAAATCTTATCTCTCTTGTATTCGGACGATGTTGGTCATTAGTTTCTTCTGACAAAAAAACACAACCTGTTTTTTCCAAATCTGTTTTTACATCAGTTCCAAAAAGTTTATTTTTAAATTCTTCTACTTCTCTTTGCCTTCGAACTTCTTCCGAATCAATATAGTCTTCTGCCATAAAAAATAAAATTAATTCTTAAAAACCAACCTCATTATACCCCCCCCGCTTTTATGTCAAGGAAAAACAAAAAAACAAATTTAACAAAAAACCAACCGCGCAAACGGTTGGTTTTCTTATTGATTCTTCCCCTCCTTACGAAGGAGGGGCGAGGGGAGGTTAATTCACCCTCTCCGAATACTCCCCCGTATCCGTATTCACCAAAACCTCCTCGCCTTCTTTCAAAAAAATCGGCACCCGAATTTTTAAGCCGTTATCAAGGGTCGCTTCTTTGGTGACGTTGCCTGAAGCGGTATCGCCCTTAACAGCCGGTTCGGTGGAAATAACTTTGTATTGAATCTTCATTGGCAAATTAACCGTAAGCGGGGTTTCGCCGTGCATGATAATCATCACTTCCAAACCCTCTTTCAAAAACTTGGCATCATCGCCAACGTCGTCAACGCCTAATTGAACTTGCTCATAGGTTTGATTATCCATAAAGGTAAAAAAATTGCCATCGCCGTACAAGTATTGCATTTTTTTATATTGAACATCTTCAAATTCCAACGATTCGGCGGACTTGAAATTTTGTTCAACAATTTTTCCGGTCTTAATATTTTTCGCGCGCGTGCGCACAAAAGAACTGCCCTTACCCGGCGAAACCCGTTGAAAATAAACCACCACCCACAGTTCGCCGTTTAATTTAAGGACAGTGCCTTTTTTGATGTCGTTTGGACTGGACATAATTTTTTTCTAATTCCAACTTCCAACTTCTAATTTCCAACCTCTAACGTTGAATAAATGGCAAAAGCCCCATAATCCGCGCGCGTTTGATGGCATTAGCCAATTCGCGTTGATGCTTGGCGCAAACGCCGCTGCGATGACGCGGAACAATTTTGGCAAAGGAAGAAGTAAAGCGGCGCAAAAATTTGGAATCTTTATAATCGATTATTTTTTTCTTGTCAACGCAAAACTGACAATGCCGTTGTTTTTTAATGACTGATTTTTTATCATCTTTCATATGGTTTAAAAAGGAATATCCTCAACTTTAATTTCCGTGGTCGGATCGATTGACGGATCTTCCATCGGAGCGGACGGAGCCGGAGAAAAAGCGCCCGAGCCGCTGGCGCGATCGAGAATAATGGCGTTTTCGGCCACGATTTCCGTGCGATAACGTTTTACGCCATCTTGCCCCTCCCAATCACGGGTTTGAAGGCGGCCTTCAATATAAACTTTTTTCCCTTTGGACAAATATTGCCCGAGAATCTCGGCCAGTTTGCCCCAAGCCACGATGTTATGAAAATCAGCTTTTTCCTGACGAACGCCGGCTTGATCGGTCCAGTTGCGATTGGTGGCCACGCCAAAAGAGCAGACGCTTTGCCCGGAGGCTATTTGCTTAACTTCCGGGTCGCGAGTTAGGTTGCCCAAGATGGTGGCACGATTAAGTGAATACATATGTTCGAAGGTTAAATATTTTCCGAAGCGCCGACATCCAAAATTTCATCAAGCTTTTTGTCGAGCTCTTCCATGGATAACGGTTTTTCCTCGCGCGGCATTGGTTCGGTTTCACTTTGGATCATTGGCAGAACAGCCTTGGCCTTGAATGGCGCGGCTTCGGCCCGGCGAGCGTGGCGGTTTTCCTCATCTTCTTCAGAAAGCGGAGCCACATATGACTCAAGGGCGAAAGAACGGTCGGGAATACCTTTGGGCAATTCCACAATCATGTGACGCAAAATTTCCTCGGCCAAGCGGAGTTGTTTTTCCAACTCGGCCACGACCGAAGTTTCCGCCTCAAAATAAGCCAAAATATAAATGCCGTGATTAGTCTGCTTAATGGGATAAGCTAAACGAATCCGACCCAAATTTTCCTCCTTAATGATTTTGGCTCCGACTTTTTCGGCCAGGCCGTTGACCTTGGTTTGGATTCCTTCAATTTCCGCGTCAGAATAGCGGGAAGGAATAATGTAAAACATTTCGTACATCATAGAGTGTCGCCTCGAAGACCCTGAGCTTGTCGAAGGGCCGCATCGAGGACTCTGGTTAAAATAACGCCCCAGAGTATGGACGACTTAAATTGTAAGTGCCCAGACTTTAATATATTTTGCTTTTTTGGTCAAGATAGACGACAAGTAATAAAAAACCGCGAATGTTCTCGTTGAACACGCGCGGCCGAAGAAACAGAGTTTCAGTTGGCGAGAGCGAGCTTCCGACGTTCGTAGTTCTTGGCCACGAAGTAGAAGACCGCGGACACGACGAGCATCATTACCGTGAGCAGGCCGAAGTAGTTACACGGAGCCATCTCGGGATAGATCTTGGCAAAGAAACCGGCCAGGATGTCGCCCACGAAGACCGTGACAAGGAAGAACGAGGTCACCTGCGACTTCATGTGCTCGGGCGCTTCGGCGAAGGCGAACTCCAAGCCAACGACCGAAATGCAGAGCTCAGCGAGCGTGACTACCACGTACGCGGCCACAATCCACACCGAGGTAACCTTCCCGTCGGTGGCCAGGAAACCGGCCATGGTCATGGTTCCCATACAGATTGCGGTGATAAGGAAGCCGATCATCATCTTTGTTGTGGCTTTGTTGATCTTCAACTGAATCCACATCATGTTGAAGATAGGGGTCAGGAGGACGATGAGCCACGGGTTCAGCGCCTGGAACTGATCGGGGTCGAACCCGTACAGATTCATGTGATCCTGTGCAAAGAAAATCCAGGTAGTCATCGTCTGGTCGTAGACAGACCAGAAGAAAACGATGAGTGTGAAAATTCCAGCGATCCGGACAAGAACTGCGCGATCCGCCCGCTTTTCCTCCGGCGACTTGACACTCTCCTTCGACCTGCCGTAGGTCATCGTCACTTCCTGCTTCGGGTAGAAACGCTTGCCCATGAAGAAGACGCAGAGGGCGGCGGCCATGAGACCGGCCGTGAAAAGGAAAGCTGTCTGAAATCCGTATTCGGTGCGAATCCACGGTACGGCGATTGAGGTGACTCCGGCGCCCAGGTTGATGGCGGCGTAGAACCAGGAGAAGGCCTGACTTCTCAATTCCTTCGGCTTGTCTTTGTAGAGCGACCCCATGAGCGGCGACAGGTTGGGCTTGATCACTCCGGATCCGAGAGCCAGAAGAACCAACGCAAAGTACATGATGGCCTCATTGTGGGCAAGGCCGAGAAGCGGGTAGCCGATCAAATAGGGCAGGGCAAAGAGGATGATCGTCCAGAACTTGCCGAGATAGCGGTCGGACACCCAGCCGCCGGCAAGGCACAGCAGGTAGCAGCCGGCCGAAAAGAAGGAAGCCACCATGCCGCTCTTCCCTTTATCGAAGTGCATGACATTGACGAGGAAAAGGGCGAGGATGGCTCGCATGCCGTAGTAAGCGGCTCGCTCGGCGAGTTCACCCCAGAAGATGAACCAGAAGCCGATCGGATGAGCCTTGAGGAGACCAAGAAGCTTTGACACAGGAACTCCCGATTGTTGAAGTAGGACACGGCTTCATTAGCCGCTGATGTCTTACCAGTTTTGCTCTCTCTCTGTCAAGTTTATTTCACGACAAGCAGTCTTGAATATGCCACAAGCGCTTTATCGGCTTTATTTATCCACTTCTCCGGCTAAGTGGCTGTGATAAACTGACATTGGTTTTTGTCCCATAAACCCGGTAACGCGAGGAACAAGATGTCCAATGGCAACATGCACGAACCGATTTTGGAAGTTATTATCGGTTGTATGTTTTCTGGGAAAACCGAGGAGCTTGCCCGCCGCATTCGAAGGCTTCAACACGCTTCGAAACTGGAAGACTGGACACAGTCATATCTGGTGGCTGTTCCGAAAACAGCCGCCCGGCTCGACCGAGGAATCGGCAAACTTCTCAAAAAAAGGGGGGTTCATCGCCTCAACGACCCCGCGGAGATCTTCGAAATTCTAATGCCGGAACAACGAGTCGTGGCTTTCGATGAAGCCCAATTTTTCAGCCCAAACTTGATCGAGGTGGCGGAAAGACTGGTTCGGGTGGAGCAAAGACGAGTAATCATCTCCGGGCTCAATGTCGACTTCATGGCAAGACCGTGGGAAACAATGACCCCCATTATCTGCCGAGCCGAGGATATCTACCTCTGCTTAGCCGTCTGTGCCGCATGTGGAAAAAACCGAGCTGTGCGCAGCCAACGACTCTCTTTTTCGACGAACCTGAACGATTCGGGAAAAAAAGAGAGATACGAGGCTCGATGCCTCGCCTGCTTCGAACCGCCAACCGACTGATGTTCTTTCTTTTTTCTTCTCTCCCGCCTCCTCGCCGAAGCGGGTCTTTTATTTTGCGACACAAGTGTGTTATTATTTATTGGCATTGGAGGGAATGGGGATTGGGGTTTAGGGATGGACTGTAATTATTTTTAAAAAAGAGCTTCCTCCCCCAAACCCTAAACCCTAAACCCTAAACCAATAATAGATATGACCTTCTTCGTCCTCGGCTCCCACCCTGCCCTCTCGCTCGCGGAAATCGCGGCCGTGCTTGGCGTTGAAAAAAACTATTCGCGACACTCAAAAGAAATTTTATTGCTCGATGAAATTGAGGTTTCGCCTGAAGAGTTACAAGACCGCTTGGGCGGCACAATTAAAATCGGCGACATTGTTGGTGAAGTGACAAAAATCGATCGAGAAGAAATTGCTGATCTTTTTCTAACTCTACTTCCCCCTCTCTCTTACGAAGGAGAGGGGGTTAGGGGGGTGAGGTTTGGCATCAGCACATATTCGCTCGACGCGCGCCGCGATCTTTCGACCGAAGTCAAACAAATCGGCATGACCGTTAAAAAAAAATTAAAAGAAAATGGTCAATCATCTCGTTTTGTTTCAACTAAGACCGCGGCGCTACCTAGCGTGGCCGTGACCGGTGAAAAACTTTTGGAAAACGGGGCCGAGTTTGTAATTATTGTTTCAAAAGAAAAAATCTATCTTGGCCAAACACGAACTGTGCAAGATTTCCAAAGTTGGTCAGCCCGCGACTATGGCCGGCCGCGGCGTGATGCCAAGTCAGGCATGCTGCCGCCCAAACTCGCCCGCATGATGATTAATTTATCCACCTCTCCCCCGCCGTCGCCCTCCTTCGCAGGGCTTCGGAAGGGCAGGCCGGGCTATGGCGGGCACAGCCTTACCCCTCCCCAAAAGGGAGGGGGAATTCTGGATCCGTTTTGTGGTTCGGGAACGGTTTTGATGGAAGCGGCATTAATGGGTTTCACTAATATTATTGGCAGCGACATTTCTGAAAAAGCAATTAAGGATACAAAAATAAATCTTGATTGGTTAAATCAAAACGAAGGTGTCGAAACTTCTTCAATTCGTCTTTTCAATAAACCAATCGAAACCTTGGCCGGTGAATTAAAGGAAAAAGTCGAGACAATCGTCGGCGAAACCTATCTTGGGCCGCCGCTTTCCGGTCGAGAAACTCCCAATCGACAAAAACAAATCACAAATGAAGTTACCGAACACGCTTATTCCACCCTATCTGTTCTTAACCAACTTCTCAAAAATAATGGAACTGCTGTACTGGCTCTGCCGGCTTTCCGTGCTGGAAAAAGTATTCAATATTTACCCACTAAAAAACTGGCCGAAGCTGTTGGTTTGCAAATTATTCCGTTCGTTGGCGAACCGAACGAGGTTTCGCCAAATGGCGGGCTGCTTTACGTTCGCGAGAATCAACTGGTGGGACGAGAGATTGTAAAGATTGTAAAAGTCTGAACTGGGATTTTTGAGATTTAAGGGATTATCGAAGATTTTTTGATGAAGTTAAGATTAAATACCCGATTCACAATCCCAAAAATCCAAACAATCCCACAAATCCCAGTTCAGACAACCAAAATTATGTCCACCCAAATCGACAAACTTCTAACCGACTTCCTCGAATACCTCGAGGTCGAACGCGGCCGCTCGGTGCGGACAATTCGCAATTATGATTTTTATTTGCGCCGTTTTATCAAATGGGCCAAACATCCATCGCCTGCCTCGATCAGCGATGATTTAATCAGAAAATTTCGTCTCTGGCTCAACCGCGCCGTGCCCGGGCGGCTTGACGCGACCATAAAAAAGAACACCCAAAATTATCATCTCATCGCTCTCCGTTCGTTCCTTAGATATCTTTCGCGGCGTGACGTAAAATCCCTGTCTCCGGAAAAAATCGAGCTGGCCAAAGCCCCGTCGCGCGTCGTGGCTTTTCTCGAAACCGAGGAACTCGAACGGGTTCTTCAGATTCCATTGGCCGCTGGCGAGAGCCTGATTGCCTGGCGCGACAAAGCGATTTTGGAAATGCTTTTTTCAACCGGCCTGCGCGTTTCCGAATTAACTAATTTAAAAATCGATCAAGTAAATTTAAAACGCGATGAATTCACTGTTCGCGGCAAAGGTGACAAACCACGCGTCGTATTTTTATCCGACTCGGCCAAAGAATGGCTGAAAAAATATTTAAACAAACGCCGCGACACCTCGCCTTACATGTTCATCTGCCACGACCGAGCCAAAAGCGGCCGCGAAGATTCCGGACCAATTACTCCGCGCTCGATCGAACGCATGGTCGAACATTGCGCCAAAGCCGCCGGGGTGACCAAACGCATCACCCCCCACACCCTGCGCCACACCTTTGCCACCGATCTACTTATGAACGGCGCGGACATTCGCTCGGTTCAATCACTCCTCGGCCACGCTTCCATCACCACCACGCAGGTGTATACTCATATTACGAACAAACAGTTGAAGGAAGTGCATAAGAAATTTCATAATAAGAAGTAAGTATGAAAAATCAAAATTTAAAAGCGGAAACAGGCCTGGAACAAGAAAAACCAAAGTCAGTTGGTATTATTGTGGAAGCCCTACAAGATCTGGCCAGAACACACGGTTTTGAAGCAGCTAAGGCAATAGCTGTTACTATTGCTGAAACCGCTTCTAAAGGCGACCACCCAACGATAGAAGATCTGGAAACAACCATAAGTGCTTTTCCAGAACGAAAAACTTTTCAAAAAGAGATTTTTCAATATCTGGAAGAAAGAGGATTAATCGAAAAAAGATTGGATAATGTTCTTGTTATAAACGATCGACTACTTTCCAGCAACAGTATCAAGGATGCTTTGGGAAGAAAAATTAATGGCCGCATGGGTACGACAAGAGCCGAACAAATGGGCAATCTTTTTGTTGGGGAGCAAACTGTTTTAAAAATTCGAGATAATGAGACCACACCGATTGAAGACAACAAGCCAGAAGCTCTTTTTTACGCTCCGGAGTCAAAAAAGGATGCTTTTGATTTAAACAAAATTAGATCCGCGGAATTTCATTTTGGAGTTTGGGAAATTTTTCAAGGAATCATCGATAAAAAAGGCCAGTTGGTTGGCCAACCTGGAGCGATTGATGATTTAACTCTTATGGAAGCGACTATTGCTTGTATTATTTTTCATCCAAAATTTGGCGATGGCCAACGCGACGAAAAAGGTCGCTTGATCGTAAAAGACCCAAATGGAGAGACAACTTTTTTCTCCTCCGGCTGGCTAAGAAAGTGGCCGGGCATGTCCTCGCGAGCTAGCGAAACCGGCAAACCGCCGCTCTTTGAACTCTTCTTCACCAATAGCCAAACCATGGCTGACAACCTGTTAAAATCCGGTTTGCTCCAAAGACGAGATTTTGCCAGAACCAAAGAAATGAAAACCTCGGAAACTAGAATAAACGATAATGGTCAGGTGGCAATAGGTTCGGTCAAACATTATTTGGGTCGACAATACGCCGGAGCTCGTGTGGAACCGCTTGGTGAAATGTTGGCAGTCGTTGGAACTGATGCTTCTGGCAACGAAATAATCGTAGCGACTGGACGAAAATTTAAAAAAGATAGTGTTGGTGTTATCCAAAGAAAATTCGGGAGCGGAATCGGTTTCGAAGCCCCGGCCGACCTATGTCAACCCATTCCTTTTGAAAGACAGAATCCTTTGGTGGCCGATAATCCGGATGGCATAGACGAAAAAATCGAAAAGCTTAGACAGCTCGACAACTTACAAACCAAGTTAAACTTTGATAATCAATTAAAACAAGCCGGGGCTGAAGCCAGAATAAACTTTTTGCCTAGTTTCCTGCAAAAAAGAATTCAGCAAAACACCTCTAACTTGGCCGAGGCCTTTTCTTCTGGTCTGGAATTAGCCCAAAGAGATGGCCAGGATGGTTTAGAAATTTTAGCTTCGGTGGTTGATAACAAAAATTTAACTGTCGATGTTTTGCGTCTGTTGGAAAAAATCACGACCCCGGAACTAAATGAGGTAAAAGAAGTGGTAAAAAATTTATGTCGACTAAGATTAGCAGCTGAAAGTATCTTTACCGGACTCGCCCCGGAAAAAGACGACGCCATCGACGGAGCTATCGCTGAAATTATCCGGACGACCAATACTGCGCTTGGCCGGGGAGTAAAAGGTAAAGCGGCTTTAAGCGAACAGCTAACCGCGGCCGGAACAAATTTGTTCTCCGCAACCGGAGAACTTCAAGCCTCGCTAGTTGCCGATCTGGCCACACAAATCGGCGCGGACAATCTACGAGTTAAACTTCAAGGGTTGGCTAGAACTGGCGATAGTTATATAAAACCGGTATTTGAAAGCATGCTCCGGATCATGAGTCCAGAAACGCCAGAGGACGTGAAAATTGATCTTCGCGCCCTTTATGAAAAAATCAAATTTGAACAATACAAACTTAACGAGGCCTCGCAAAAAAAAGACGAAGAATTTTTGAAGGGAAATCTTCGACCTAGTAATAGTGTGGTTGATTTGGGGGCTGGTACTGGTCGGCTTACTAAACCAATGGCTGAAGCCGGAATGAAAGTTACAGCCATTGATTATGTGCCAAGACATGTTAGCTTGATTCGCAAAAATAATCCCGGAGTTGAAGTCAGAAAAGCCGATTGGACTGAAACCGGGCTACCGGACGAAGGCCAAGATGCAATTTTTTCCCTTGGTCGCTCGATTCTCCACGAATTCACTCTAGCTAGACAAGAGGCCTTATTTCAAGAAGCCAATCGAGTCCTAAAAGCCGGCGGAAAATTCATTATCGATATTCCTGACAGAACCAAAGGTAACTACGCCCACTTAGTTGAAAGTTACAAGGCGGCTATGGCTGAACGAAAAATTCCAATTCGCGAGGGTCTAATATACGACAGCCCTGATGGCCAAAACTTTTTTACCAGATATGTTTATTCTTTAGATGACATTCGCCAGTTGGCAGAACAAAATGGTTTTCAAATTGAAAAAACTCAAACCACACCAATCGAAACTGGCAAGGACGATGAAAACATTTATATTGTTATGAAGAAGATTTGTCGACCAAAGGAACAACTTCCTCTGGCAACATAGCTACTCCCTGAGAAAACAAAATAAATTTTATGGCCGCGCGTAAAGTGGCGGCTAAAGAAGAGCTTTCAATAATTGTTCCAATGAGCTCTTCTTTTTTGTAACTGATAAAAGCGACCTTATCACCAAAAACATCAATCTCACCGTGAAAATCGTAAAGATCGTGATCAATCGTGACTACCGAACGCAATTGTTCTTGGCTGGTTTTAACATAGGTCTCCAAATTCTTTTCACCAGAAGCCACAACATAAGCATGAATACCCTTTTCTGCCCGAGACGACCCATAGGTTTTACTAAGCCAACGAAAAAGTTCAGGTGCTGGGTCATCTGGCCCAACTAGAGCGAAAATTGGTTTTTTATCTCCTAAGGTTTCGCGATAAATATCTTTTAAACCATCAATTCCCTCAAACATCCTAACCGTCGGACGCTTAGTAACCAGGTTAAATTGGGACTTAAGGGTCGGCATGGCCGCTGATAATTGGCTTAAAAGATCATGACTAGCCGCCACTTTGGCCCGGGCAATCCCGCGCAAAACCTCGGGATCAGCCGCCTTGAAGACGGTTTTAACCCCGGACTCCTCGAAGATTAGCCCCTTTTTCTTTAAAGAAGACAATACATTATATAAGTTGCCGCGGCCCAAACCCGAGGGAACCAGCAAATCCTGGGCTGGTTTTGGCCCTAATTCCAATAAAAGCTCGAAAACCAAGGCCTCGGAATCGTTAATTCCCAGCTGGGAAAGGATCGGAAAATGGACTTCGTGAATCATATAAAATCATTATATCCCCTTTCTGCCACCTCGTCAATGACACAAGGTGGATAACCGTATTGGCTTAAATTGGCCTCAATCCGTAATATCTGCCACTTAACCCTTGACAAGTTTCCTCTTTTATGATACTATAGAGTCATCAAGATGAGAGCTGGGAAGCGAAGACCAGAACCCATCAGATCCTTAAAAGATAAAAAGTCGAGAGAGCCCAAGGCCAGGGTTAAACGGCCGCCTATAAAATCTATCTATAGATATATAGGAAAAGGCAGGTTTGTGTAATTCTCTCGCAGAAATACATAGACCTGCCTTTTTCGTTAGCAGACGCCTGCGCCAATGCAGACGCCTGAGAAACGAAATCAGGAAGTAGTTTGGTCCAATTTGTGAGATGCAGTCGGTCGAGCCTAACTTCATTGGTTCCCGACACGCGACGCGAGAGAGATTCACACATTTGACTAAATGAAACTTCTTAACGAGTGCGCCAGGATTGGAAGTGAGAAGTTGGGAGTTAGAGGTTGGAGCAAGTTTGCTCCCTCAACATCCAACTTCCAACATCTAACATCCAACTTCCAATCTTGTGCAGTCCTTAAGAGGATAACGAGGTCTTGCAAGAGGTGTTGAAACCATCGTCTGTCGGATGATCGTTCACAATTGAATAATCATCAAAAAACCTGACCGAGAATTCGTATATTCGTATATTCGCGAATATTCGTATTCATTTCTGGGACAAGCCGATTTCGGATACTCGACCTATAGCCAGCCATGCTTGGACTATAGACCATCGGGCCCGAGACGCAGGACGCTCTGGATAATTTCGGTCTTCTTAGGGAATCGAATTACTAATTTGGTACTAATATACGAATTTGTTTTTTGAACAAATCCGATATTCGTATATTCGCGTGCCCTCCGTAGCCCTAGCGTAGGAGGGTAAAAGATTCGTAATTCGCTTCCCCCTTTGAATAAATCCTTAAACCCCCACCCCCGCCCTCCCCCAGGGTGGGAGGGAGAATAAGTTTGAGGGTTTTGAGAAGAAACATTTTCGCGCCTTCGGCCGCACAAATTGTCTGATGAATAAAAAAGTTTACGCTTTTACATTCACCAAACAATTTGTGCGACCGAGCTGAAACCGAAGCTGTCATCTATAGACTCAACGCTTTTGTTGAGAATAGATGCCAGATAGGTAAGAAGCGCAACTCGCACGGGTTTCTTTCTTGGTTTCTTTTCCTTTCCCAAAAAGGAAACCAAGCCGAAGTTCAGCTCGGACCAGCTGGACAAAAAGTTGTCGGTCGCACACCGACAGCGCCTCGAGGCGGACCATGTTCGCCTCTTCAACTAGGTCATCGAGAATTTTTTCGATGGTCTTGAGAAGAAAAATCCTGTCCGCCCGGACAGGTCGGCTACCATGGGCCGCATTTCCCGAAAGGAGAAACCATGCTGACGAAAAAGTACTTCGAGTCCCGTCCCGGCCTCGCCGAGGCCGTGGGTGTCGTCCTCCCCGCCGAGGAGAGCGACGAGGTATTCTGCCCCCGTTGCGACGGGGAGTTGGTTGCTTTCTCCCCGTCTGGAAACGGGGAGGCCGCATGCGACGCGTGCGGCACCTACTGGGAAAGGGAGGAAAAGTGAGGGCCTCCTACGAGGATATCGCCCGGACCATGTTCTGGGCGGAGATCGCTTTTTCCGCCGCCATGGAAGCGGCGGGGCTCCGGGGATTTTCCCCGGATGAAAGCGCTGTAAGAGCGCTCGAAGAAACACTCGCGTTCCCGCGCCTCGGAGAGGTGCAACGTGAGCAGTTAGCACGCGCCCTCGAGGTTTGGGGGGAAATCGTCGAGCTTCGCAAGAAGCTTGCGACTTTGTCACCCAAGGGCGAGGCCCCAAAAGGTTGGCGGACGGCGCCCGGACCGATCTGCGGCGACTGATGCCACCAGAGGACCAATTCCGCGCCTCTATAAATAAAAACGGCGTTACTCCGACGCTTCCGCAGGGCAGACGCAAGTCACAAGTCCCGCGAAGTTTCGACCGAATTCGGTCGGAGGACGAAAACTCAGATGGAGTCGAAACAAGTTCTTTTCCGTGTTTGATAAATTTTCAAACACGGAAGCGACAGGTGTCGAGCACATCGGCACCCACTCAAGGACGGTACGCAATTCACCGTCTCTTCGAATAAGTTCTTGAGGGTTACGAAACTACGAAACTCTACGAAACTACGAAATTGTTTGGATAAAAACTTTCATAGTTTCGTTGCTCTTCACGAGTTCGTAACAGCATCGAGAATTTTGAGAAGAATAAAATAAATCCGGCAGCTGCCGGATAAATCTTTAAGCCAAAATAGCAAATTATTGAGCAAAAGGTTCCATGGCTAAGACCTCTTGGACATCAGCAAGCGGTAAAACTTTACGCACGCCGAGTTTGGTGACCAAAACCCCAAGCTTGTTGTCTCCTTTTCGAAGCAAACTGACAAGCTCGCCGCGAAAATCATTAAGTTTGTCGACGAAAAATTCTTTAGTGACGAATTTGGTTTCAAATTTTGCTAATTCGATCTTTAGCTCGTCTTTGGTGACCAATTTTGCTAATTCGGCTTTAAATTCGTCTTTAGTAACCATTTCCTGCTTGATTTCGCCAAAAGATTTCTGGATAGCGGCAAAAAAATCGTCATGTTCAGTTAATGTACGCCGAATCGAGTCAAAAGACTGTTTATTTTCAACAAGCGTCTGACGAATTAAATCAAAAGATTGTTTGTTTTCAACAGATGACTTTCGGACGAGGTCTAAAATTTGTTGATTAGTTGGTTGATTATCCATATTGGAGACACAAGGTTTGAATTATTTACCTACCGGAAAAGGTTCCATAGCCAAGACGTCTTGAACATCGGCGATCGGTAAAACTTTCTGAAAACCAAGTTTGTTGACCAAAGCCCCGAGCTTATTGTCCCCCTTACGAAGCAGTGTCATCAACTCGCCGCGAAAATCAGCAAACTTTTCATCGAGTTTGTCGACAAAAAACTCTTTGGTAACAAATTTAGTTTCAAACTTAGCAAATTCGTTCTTTAATTCGTCTTTGGTAACCATTTTGGCTAATTCTGATTTAAACTCATCTTTTGTAACCATTTTCTGTTCCAATTCAGAAAATGATCGATTGAGATTGTCGATAATATCTTGATTAGTTGGTTGATTATCCATATTGGAGGCACTTAAATTTTATTAAATGGAGGAGCCTCTTAAACCTATCATAAAATGACGAAAAAATCAAGGGTAAAAAAGGGGATATTTTGTGGGTTGGGGGGTGGTTTGGAATGATTGGTATCAGGGGACTAAGGTTGGTTTGGATAAATTGGTATTCGGGGACTAAGGGATTTTACTCACGTGTGCTTCTAAGGAGATTTTTAAATAAATCTTTTTGGAAGCCCTCGTAAGGGGTCGCTTTCGATCCGCGGACACGGTGTTCGCGGAAAGATTGTTGGCGTTTGAAAGACGCAACTAAGGATGTTCAGGCACAGACGCAAGTTAATTCTCGCGCCGCCGCCACTTACGACTGGAGACAGTCGTCATCCGAGGTTGTGTTTTGAAAGACGCTTAGTTTCGAAATCCCGGGTAATCAACAACTCGGGTCGGCTTCATGGGCCGCTCTTCCAAACAGGAGAAACCATGTCCAGCTACAACATCACCCGGTCCCCCCTCGCCGCCCCCGCCCCGGGGACCCTCCTCCGGCTGTTCTTCGGAACCCCGGCGCAGAACGACCAGATCGTCCGCGACGCCGCCCAGGCGCTCGCAGACCTCGGCCTCCCCGGTGGGGAGCTCGTGCTCCTCAACGGGCCGGCGACGAATGTCGCCATGTGCGCAATTGCGCACGGCGTCGGGCACCTCTACCAGGCTGTCGGGGTCTTCGACCCCAAGATGGCCGGGTACGTGGTAGCGGTCGCCCACAGCGACCGCTACTCCGTCGGGGATGTCATTCCCGCCGGCGAGGTGAAGGAGGCCTAGGGCAAGGCCTCCTTCAGGTCCTGGCTGGTATATCTAGGACGCAAAAACATATACCAAAAGCACTCGAACTCGGGCGGATTGCACATCCGCCCCTTCGAATAAACTCTTGAAAATATTTCGAGGGTTTTGAGAAGAACAGAGGCGTGGTAAAATAAAAATATATGTATGAATTAGCCGAAAAATTTGAGGCCTCAATTCCAAGAATAGAAACAGCAAGTCCGCAAGATATTTTCGTTTGGGTTAAAAATATCATTGCTGAAAAAGAAGCGGCCGGCGATTATCGCGGCGCGCAAAAATTACGATGGGAATTGGGAAATATTATCACCGAAACAACGCCTGGCGCGGAACACGCCGACGATGCCGTGGTTATAAAAGAAGGTCAAAAAATAATCGGCGCCGCGTTATTAGCCCCTGGACATTTTGTTGGATTCTTCGTCCTACCTGAATACCAAAGAAGAGGTTTAGGTAAAAAATTAATGGAAGAAGGAATTGAACGGCTGCTTTCTCGAGGAGACAAAAAAATACGAATTGATATCTGCGATCACAGAACAGAAAAAATCATCGAGAACCTTCCACCAGAAATTAAAAAACATTTAAATATTAGAGAAGACTTTCTAGATGACTAAAAAATAGATGATTAAAAAAATACGAGCGAAAAAACGGCTCGCGTTTTTTTAAGTGTCTTTTTTAGACGCTATCGGTTGGTTGTGACAAAAGTCATGACCTGGTAACTCCATTTTGGAGCCGACAAAACCCGCAAGCCCAACCAAGGGTAGGAGGAGACGATGAAAGTCGTTCTCTGTGGACCACCGAGGTCCGGCAAGTCCTGCCTTAGGCAGGGTTTGAAGGATGCCATACGGCAGATTCCGGGCGCGCCGTATCCGTATGTAATTACGGCGTGCCCGGATGGTGAAGGGTCGTGGTTCCAGGAAACTGTGAGCTCCGACCCGGTCTTGGCCGCGGCTTGCAAGGCCGCCTACAAGGCCAAATTCACCCCCGAGTTCGTGAGGCGCATCACGGACTCGGTCACCACATGCGCGCTTCCGCTGGTGTTGGTAGACATCGGCGGGATTCCCTCGGCGGAAAACAGAGAGATCTGCGCTTCCGCCACCCATGCCGTCCTCCTCGCGGGTGACATGGGACGCTTGCCCGATTGGCGAGCGTTCTGCGAGGAGCTGGGAATCTCGGTGGTGGCCGAGATTAACAGTGACTACCACGGAACCACCGACACCGTCCCTTCCCTCGGCGAGGACGGTGTCTGGCGGGGATCGGTTCATCACCTCGAAAGAGGCGAACCGGTCTCCGAGCGCCCGACAGTTCGGGCGCTGGCCGAGATTCTCGTCCAAATGGCTTCGCAAGAGGCCTGATGGACGAGACCTTCAAGAGCGTGAAGTTTGCACAACTCTCACGCTCTGCCTTTCCGAGTTCGTGATTTTTAATCGCGAATTCAGAAGGGAAAATAAAACCAACAAAATAATTTTGTTGGTTTAAAATTTTCTTTTTTGCTGGGTAGCGTTGATAAAAGGAAAAATCTTTTTATGAACACTATTCAGCAACGCTCACGCCTCCGCGAATAGGACGCCGACAAATGTTGTCGAAGTCCGAAGGTCATCCGACTATTTCGCATGAGCAAGAGCAAAGGGAAGAGAATATGTCCGGCACCGCCAGCAACCCCACCACCACTGCCACCACCCCCCTCCCCAAGATTTTCATGCTGGGATCCTTCAGCAATGAAGGATATTACGGGGACGAAAATTTCGGGAGGTGGACCACCTCCTTGGAGGAGGCCGTGGCCTACCTCCGCGGCCCCGCCGGGTACCCCGAGCGGGGACAGAACGTCGTGTTCGTCCCCGTCCCCGGCGGGGACTTCGAGAGGTTCTCCAGGGCGGAGGACCTCGAGAAGTTCTGGGTCACCGGCTCAGACTTCGTCCCCGCCCCCCCATGCCCCACTTGCAGGGGGATGAAATATACCACCCCCTGCGGCGGCGGCTGCGAGGCCGCGGAAAATGGGAGTTGCAAGGGATTGACCTCGGAGGGTTGCCCCCTCGGGTACTCGCACCCCTGCCCCGACTGCAACTCCCCGCCGGCGGCCCCCCGCCAGTGCCACCGGTGTGGGGATTACCAGGCCCGCCCCGGGTCCTGGTTCGGAGTCCACGACTTGGACTCCGACGGGACCCCGCACAACGGGGGGCTCGGAGGGTGTGGCGACCTCCACGACTGGAGGTAGCCGCCCACCAAGGTTTCTTTTCTTTGTTTCTTTCCCTTGTCGTAAGTGACGAAAAAGTAAACAAAAACCAGTTGGTGTGTTTGGTTCAACACACCGATTGTTCCAACCAGAACTAAAAGGTACGTCGCTTCCCCTGAAGCAAGCGACAAAAACAATGTACTCAAAGGCGACAGGTTGGTCACTCTCCTGTCTCTTCGAATAAGTTCTTAAACCCCCACCCCTTACCCTCCCCCAAGGTGGGAGGGGGAATAAGTTTGAGGACTTTGAGAAGAATAAAATAACAAAACACCGGCCAGCCGGCCGGTGAAAATTGATGATAATTTAGATATTTCTGGGGAATGGTTCCATGTTCAAAACCTCGTTGACATCAGTAGTTAGCAAAACTTTATGTGACTCGAGTTTTACGGCTAGAACACCGAGTTTGCTATCTTCTTTACGAAGAATGCTAACAAGGTCACCGCGAGTTTCGGCAATCTTCTCATCAACCTTGTCGAAGCGTTTATCAATTCTGGATTCAAGGATCTTAAGATCATCTTTGGTGGCCATTTTCTGTTCAACTTCTGTAAAAGAAGATTGAATAACTTCTAAAATTTCCTGGTTTGATTCTTCCAAACCGGTCATTCTTTGGCCAAGACCTTGAACCGCATCTAAAATTTGTTGATTTGTTGGTTGTGAATTTTCCATAACTCGAAAGTGTTTGAAAATAGTTAAATAATAACTAACTTAAACTTATCAGAAATTGACAAAAAAATCAAGAGTAGAAAGTGGATTATTTTGAAAATAAACGGGAAATCTTTTTGGAAGCGTTCTTCGATTAAGTTCTTAAAAATTATTTTTGAGGACTTTGAGAAGAAAAACAACCAAAACATTTTTGCTGGGTAGCGCTTACAACATAAAAATTGTGTTGTGGGTGCTATTCAGCAAGACACGCTCACGCCTCCGCGAATAGGACGCCGACAAATGTTGTCGAAGTCCGAAGGTCATCCGACCATTTCGCATGGGCAAGAGCAGAGGAAGAGAGAAATGACGACCGAAATCATCACATGGTCAGACGAAATGGGATCCCGTTCCCGCAGCGCTTGGTTGTTGCTGGTGAAGGGCGAAAAAATCGTCTCCTTCACCGGCCAGAACCTCCCCAGTATGGTGGTAGTTCGGGGAACCGACTACCACAAGAACGGGAAGTGGTCTCATACCACCTACCGTCTCGAACTGGCGACTGGCGTCCGCGCCATCCCCGGGAAAAACGGCTGGGAAACCGGCCGGTTCGTCGAGGGGCTGCGGGACGCCACCCGCGGCAGCACCCCGATCGATACATGGGTCGATGTGGCAAACGCTCTCGGTGTCTCGGTGCCGAGCGCGATGGCCTTCCTCCGCGAATGGCGGCCGAAGGCAGCGGCCGCTCTCGACGAGGTTGACACCCAGCTGTCCGCCCTCGACGAGGCGGCCGGCACGGAGGTCGTCGTCGACACCGAGACCATCGTGGTCTCGTTCGGGTCGCCGACCAACCGCCAGATGGCCGCGGGGTTCTGGCAAAACCCCAAGGCCATTCCCGGCGGCGGTGAGCTCCGGCTCCTCGACACCACCAAGGGGTGGGTCAAGGAAAACATCCGAGTGGAGGGGATCGTCGGAACGGTCCTCTCGGCGACCCTCGCGTCCGGCCACCACGGGGGCTATGTCTCCGTGACCGTGGCCGTGGTGCCCGGAACCACGACACCTCCACCGGGCCCGGAAGAACCGAGCACCGAGGCCGCCCCACCGACGGCCGAGCCGGTGGCTCACGCCACCACGGCCGACTTGCTGGCCAAGTTCGGCCGCCGCTAGCCACCAAGGGTTTCTTTCCTTTGTTTCTTTTCCTGTCCCGCCTAGACGAAAAAGCAAACAAAAACCAGTTGGTGTGTTTGGTTCAACACACTAATTGTTCCGACCAGAACCACGGGTCTCGTCGCTTACCCTGAAGCAAGCGACAAAAACAATGTACTCAAAGGCGACGGGCTGGTCACTCTCCCGTCTCTTCGAATAAGTTCTTGAGGGTTACGAAACAGCGAAACTCTACGAAACTACGAAATTAGTTTGAAAAAACTTTCATAGGTTCGTAGCTCTTTCGTGGGTTTGTAACAACATCGAGGACTTTGAGAAGAAAAACAACCAAAACATTTTTGCTGGGTAGCGCTTACAACATAAAAATTGTGTTGTGGGTGCTATTCAGCAAGACACGCTCACGCCTCCGCGAATAGGACGCCGACAAATGTTGTCGAAGTCCGAAGGTCATCCGACCATTTCGCATGGGCAAGAGCAGAGGGAAGAGAAATGTCCAGCACTGCCAGCAACCCCATCCCCACCATCTTCATGATGGGGTCCTTCTCGAACGAAGGATATTACGGGGACGAAAACTTCGGAAAGTGGACGGCCTCCGCGGAGGAGGCCCTGGCCTACCTCCGCGGCCCCGCCGCGTATCCTGACAGGGGACTGAACATAGTATTCGTCCCCGTCCCCGGTGGAGACTTCCAGAAGTTCGCCGTCCCGGCGAACCTCGAGAAGTTCCTGCGGGGGTAGCCCCCGCAAGGTTTCTTTCCTTGTTTCTTTTTCTGTCCCACCCAGACGAAAAAGTAAACAAAAACCAGTTTGCGTGTTTGGTTCAACACACTAATTGTTCCGACCAGAACCAAAGGGCCTCGTCGCTTCCCCTGAAGCAAGCGACAAAAACAATTGCACTCGATCTCGGCGGTTTCACTCCCCGCCTCTTCGACTAAGTTCTTAAAAAAATATTTTTTGAGGACTTTGAGAAGAAAAACAAACAAAACATTTTTGCTGGGTAGCGTTGATAAAAGGAGAAATCTTTTTATGAACGCTGTTCAGCAACCACGCTCACGCCTAGATTCGCCAAGGTGGCGGATAGATTGGCAAGAGCAAAAAACAAGGCAAACAAAATGAAGACCTACACATGGTCCCGTAGTTCCCTAAAGGTCGGTCTCTCCCTCACCGACGACGAGCACCTCGGCCTCGTTGTTTTCTTGGGAGAAAATGGCCGCGGTCGGCGCTACGAAAAAGTAGCGCTCGATCGGAGAAATCCGCCGTTCAAGTTCGGCCAACCGACCCCCGAGGGGGGCATCTCGAATCCACGCGTGGAAGAGGCTTCCGTGCGCAAAATCGTCCTCCCGGCTCAGGGCGGAAAGCCCGAAAAGGCATTTTTCGTCCTCGAGCAATCCCGACAGGACGGCTGGGAGGTGTTGATTCGCGTCAACACCTACTCGGCCTATATTCGCGGAGGAAACGGAAACTGGACGACGGTCGAGGGGGAACCCGAAACTGTGATCTCCGGCTACGGCGCGTTCGGCGATGCTGGACGCGTCGGCACGTGGGATGATGGACTCGTTCGGATGAAACCGGGCGATGTCATCAAAGTTCACCCGAGCCGGTCGATCGACGGGGTCTCTTCATTCGCCCTTTGGGTGGACGAGGATGGAACTCCGCAGACCGCCACCTGGCGGGAGTACGAAAACTTGAAGGCCGTGGCCCAGGTCGAGGCGCTTGTCGCCGAGACCGAAGCTGGCCAGAAGGGACTCGAGCTCGCCTTTGGGATGATGTCGGCGTTCACCTATGTCGGTCGCGGACAGTTCCAGCCCGGCATCGAGGTAAAGACAGGCGTGACTGGCCCGTGCGTGATCCTCGGTGAAGAGGGTCGTGGTCGCATGAAGACCGAGGTCGCCATCGTGGGGTTCGTTCCCGGTGAGCGGCTGGAGTCAGCCGCGGTCGCCAAACTCCTCGAGGAAACGGTTCCAGGCCGGTATTCGTATGATCCCTCGACGACGAAAGTCATCTGGGGTCTCATCTCGAGTGAGCAGGCCGAGCCCGGCGCAGTGCTGGTCCGGGTCAATCCGGGCCTGGGCAAGCGTGTCAGTCGGACCACCAAGCCGTTGAGGGGAAACCCGACACTGCTTGGCAGAGGCGTTGTTGCCGGAGGAGCCGCGGGTTACTGCGAATCCTCTGACGACGGGCTGTGGGTTCTGCGGTCCGGCGAAAGCCTGACTGTTGGAACCTACGACAACCCGGGCTGGGTCGTCGAAAACGCGGATGGCAACATTCGCGTCGAGGCGACCGAAACCTGGGAAGCCCGCGACGCCGCGGCTGATCCCGCCCCGTACCTGGCCAAGGGACGGGCGGCCTGGAGCCAGGTGCCGGCCGAGTGGGTCGGACGAGTCGTGTCCGTGCACGTCTTCTGTCAGGAGAACGGACGGATGTGGCTCAACCAAACGCACGAGGGCGAGCTCGTGTCGACCGGAAACGGTCGGCTCGAACTCAACCTTGGCTGGGACGGCCGCGACCGCAAGGTCGTCACAGTCGATTCGGGTCTCTGGGTTCACCTCGAGACCTGTAAGACGGTGACGCCACCGAAGCCCGAGCGGGAAACCGCAAAGGCCGAGGTGACGCGGTTTCAGGGCGAGGCACAGGCGGTTCGCGACGAGGGGCACTTCAAGTGTCTCGAGTCCGGGCTGCAAGGACGGGTCGTCAAAGTGGCCGACGGCAAATCGGAATCGAGCTGGAGCGAAGACCCTGTCGATTTCGTCGCCGCCTCCACCGAGGAGATCGGCAGGTGGACCAAGTGGGCTGAGACTGTTATGATCGAGGTTCGCGAGACCAGCCCGGCAGCTAAGGAGTTGCACCGTCGCCAGACAGGCGGAGAGGTTCTCGCGAACTTCGAGACCTGGAAGCGACGGGGCGGCGCCACCAACTGCGGCCAGGGTTGGGTGGTTCGGCCGGACGGTTCGCTTCGCGAGCCGGATCGAATGGACTGCCCGCGTCCCCGGCATCAACACGAGGGTACCCAACATTGGGATCTCGTCGCCGAGATCGAGCTCGCAATCTCGTGGAGCAAGGCCTACACAGCCGCGCCCCACGAGTTCACGGTCGCCAAGCGACCGGTCAGCGGGCTCACCCAGGCCCAGCTGGCCACCGTCGAACAGCTCGAGCGAGAAATCGCCGAGCAGTGGGACGGTGCGGTCGGCATGTCCGGCCACACCAGCTCGCCGCCCGTCGGCCGCGGTTGGGGTCTCAAGCCCTTGCCTGCGCCAAAGCCCGCCGCCCCGGCTGGCCCGCCGGTCAAGCTCGGTGGCCTCGACCTCGCCGGCCTCTTCGGCGGAGCTGTCGTTGTGAAAAACGACAAACGTCGCCACTAGGCCAACAGTTTTCTTTCCTCATTTCTTTCTATAAAAAAGAAATCAGGCCGAAGTTCAGCTCGGACGGGCTGGACACAAGTTGCTGATGCACAATCGGCAACTCTTCGTGGCGTGCCCTCGTTAACACGCCACCCCTTCAGAATTCTTAAAATATTTTTTTGAGAATTGTGATGGGTTGATTCAACCCGTTCCGCACCAATCCACCAAAGCCCAATCATCGATTTCGGCGAGGAGCTTGCGCTCTCTCGCCGGGCGCCTCGTCGAAAGAGACGCTTGCGGTTTTGGCGGATTGATGCGGGACAAAAAAATAGCGATTAATCTTTAATCGCTGTTTTTTGTTATAACTTATAAAAATTAAACTCGAACAAAATGCAAACTTACCATCGAACAGGCGGCTTGTTTGGCTAAATTCGGTTCTTCTTCAACACACAAAGAAATAGCTTCTTTAATATTTACCAAACACTCATCAATTGTTTCGCCCTGACTTAAACAACCTTGAAGAGTCGGACATTCAACCCAAAAACCGCCGGATTCATTGTCTTCGTGAACAATAACCGGATAAGTCAAAACCGAACGGAGAAAAGTTTCATTTTTTTTCTTTTCCATATGGTTATAATTTAACAAAAAAATCGCATTTTATCTAAATTTATCGACTCGACGAAAACGGCTCCATGGCCAAGACATCTTGAATATCAGTAAGCGGCAAAACCTTTCGAGCACCGAGTTTGGTAACCAAAACCCCAAGTTTGTTGTCTTCCTTGCGAATCAAGGTCACAAATTCGCCGCGAAATTCATTAAGTTTGTCAACAAAAAATTCTTTGGAAACCATTCTGGTTTCAAATTTGGCAAATTCATTCTTCAATTCATCCTTAGTAACCATTTTCTGTTCCAACTCAGAAAACGATTCTTTAATCGCACCAAAAAACTCCTGATTTTCAAAAGATGACTTCTTAACTAACTCAAAAATTTCTTGATTAGTTGGCTGTTTGTCCATAATTAATCCCTAGAATTTAATTAAATGGTGTAGCTTCTTAAACCTATCACAAAAAGCCCTTTTTGTCCAGAGTAAAAACCGCTAAAAATCCACGCAAAACTACCTTGTGGACAAAAAAAACAACCCAATTCCATACCCAACCGCCAAGCCGATGGCGAGCAACGGCACAGCCGGAATTCCCCCCTTGATTTTTCGCGCCAAAAAGATATTTCCAATGTTTCCAAGCATTGCCCCGACCAAAGAAGCCAAAGCGATCTGATATCCGGCTTGAACCGAAACGGCTGAAAGAAACAAAAGCGGAATAAATAAGTCGCCGGCTCCGAGCATCGAAGCAATCGTGTCAGGTGTGGGCGCCTGAAACCATGAACTGCCTTTTTTTGGCACGACCAAAAGTAAAGGCATACCAATCTTAGCCGCGTTTTTGGCTACCTTGGTTATAGTTTTAATCCAAAAAACACCGACCAGGTCATAAAGAGTAAACAAGCAGAGAAGAATCAATAAAAAATTCACGTGATAAGAACCGGCAAAAGAAATCCCCGCGGCAAAAATACCAAAAATAATCAATAAATTGTTAGTAACAAACGATCGATAGGCTCGTTCGAGAAAAACAATCAAAACTGAAATTGTAAAAGCAACTAATGGTTCGATAAAAACTAACAACGTGTTAAAAATAACAATCCCAAGTAAAATCGAAACCGCCGGTGCCAAAGCCCGCTTGCGCCTGAGCCAATAAAAAATAGCCAAAGCCGCCACCACTGAAACCATAATGGAAAAAGCGTCGAAAATGTTCGCCTCGCCGGCTATGCGCGACATAGCCACACTTGATTTTGGTAAAGGCAAGTAAAAGAAAAAAATTCCTGTCAGCCAGACGACAAGACAAATTATTTCTAAGACAATAATTCCCAGCAAAGATTTAGGTTGTTCAGTAACTTGATTTTTCTCTTCCATATGGCTAAAGTATATCCTGTCCGAACGATTATTAAAACGGGCGTTTTAAAAACGCCCCCATAGCTCAATGGATAGAGCAGGGCTCTTCTAAGGCCTTGATGGGGGTCCGATTCCCTCTGGGGGTACCACAAAAATCATCTGTAAAAGCAGATGATTTTTGTTATACCAAAGGCACGATTAGAAATAATATCTGTGTTTGGAATGCCGGATGCGGGATGGTAGTTGTCTTGACGTTTTTTGGTAAAATTATTATAGTCTAACCTGACGACTTCATGACGTGTGGACTCACCATTCGTCGAAGCTGTAACTGGAGGATTCGTGGGCCGAGATCAAACCGATTGGTTTCCGAGATCGCTTGTGGTTATAACTTCAAACAGAGAAACTTTCCGATGCCCACCCAACTGTGTCTATAATTCTTACATAGGCATCAAACCGGTATGCACTCTTCCAACAAAAACGCGACTGCGGAACGCAACGCAGGAGGAAGGAAGCCCTTACTCTTTGCCGGTGTGTCCGAGACGAAGGTCAGAATGATGCACCACAAGCACTCACCCCGCCCGAAGTTCTTACTCGGACGGTTCTTTTTTTTAAAAAACCTCCCCCCATTCATCCCTCCTCCTTAAAAATTAACAACAAAGATTCGACCCAATGCTTTATTTGATAAATAGGGGTGTCAAAAACATCCTTATTTTGTCGAAACACCTCAAAATATTTATCTGTTCCTTATTAGCTTTACCGGTGTCGACGAAAAAGCCGATGCTTTGGCTTTGGTGGTAGAATAAATCATCAAAACTTTCCAAAGCAAATAAATTAAAAAAGAATCTCCGAAAATCGGAAATTCTTTTTTGGACGATCCTTAATAGACACCCTTTATATTTTATTCCTTTCCCGCCCTTCCCAAATCATCTCAAACAAATAACAAAACGTTTTAGCAAGCAGAGCGCTCGTAATGACCGTGCCAAAGACAGGATCTTGCAAAGTGATCAGGGCAATATGATCATCCCAAACAAGAATGTCGGTTGGAAAATCCGCGTACTTTTTTGGTAGAAGACGAAAGTCATACAAACCCTGTAAAATTTGTTTTGTCTCTTTCGTTCCAACTAATTGGGACGGCTCTGAAATAAGGTCCTGCAAAAAAGTCCCGTTCTCTTTAAGTTTCTTTTCAAAGGCCAGAAAAAACCTGGCATCGCGATCAACAAGGGCTTTGGTTGAACCAATAGCCAGAAGTTTTTGCGTCTTTGCCGCTTGCCAATAGATTTCTTTTACCTGTTCGAACCCTTCATAAAATTGGATCTTCGGTTTATTTTTTTGCGTTGTATAAAGCGCGCGCAAATCCGGCAGGAGTTGTTCGATAAGTTCCTGCTTTTTTTGAATCGTCTGCAGAAGCGCCTCGGGATCACTCGCAAGGTATGCCCGCCGGTGTCCCTTTTCTTGTTCTCGAATAAGCCCCTGATCTTTAAGTGATATTAGAATGTTATAACAATTCGTCCGCGCAATACCCGTTCCCTTGGCAATTTGCGGCGGAGAAGAGACACCTTGTTCTAAAAGATAGAGGTAAATTTTTGTCTCTGATTTTGTAAGGGATAGTTGTCGTAATTGATCTTCGATAGTCATAAGTTTATATTGTCAATCAAAAGTATATCATTTTTATTCAATTCTGTCAATAAATACTGTAATCAATATAAAAATAAGCCATAACTACGATTGACATAGGGTGGTTTTTATGATATTATGGCTTGTTCATTATTGAGGATAGACCTTAATGATGAGCACCTTCCAAAAAAGGAGAAGTCATGATTGACGCAACAAAAGTACACCTTACTGTTATCCAGCTCATCATCGATCTTTGGGAGCTCGGGTTTCCAAAGCATGACTGCTTCGGCGCCTCATGTCGGCACGAATACAAACAGAACGAGATCTTTCCGACTATAATCGAGAGGATTGACTACGCGCCGTTGCCAGCGGAAACGCTGGCTGGCATTGTAAATGCCCTCCAAAAAGCCGGATTCTCCCTTGAGGAGATCCGAGAACTACTTAAGGTTAGGATGTTGGATGACATACCCAACGACGATGATATGGTCAACGGCCGATTCAACGTCATTGGCTGCGTAGGTCCTTTGAGCCTTGTAGACGCCTTGTGCGAGCGCCATCCTCTTGGCCAGTAGCATTCTCTAGATCACGTAGCCGCTCCGAAGGCCTTCTGTACGACGCAGGCGGCCTTCTTTTTTTAACAAAAAAACCTCCCGAAAGGGAGATTTTCTCGTTCCATCCCCCATAGCCCCAATAAAATTTGGGCGACGGGGGATGGGGCGATCAACGGGAATTGCCAGCCGCTCAGAGGCAGAGCCGGCTGGCCCGCCAGTCCTGACGCCACGGATGGACGGCGGGAACCCGAAACCGTGCAACGATAAAACCACTCAAATCCACACTTCGTGGTCACCCGGTGGGCACCGTCCTCCTTCGCCTTTTTAGGCTACGGTGGACACGGGCTTCGAGAAGTGGGAAATGAGTGGTTTTTGGTTTGTAAAAAAAGAAGACCCCGCACAACTTACGTGTACGGGGCACGGCTATCCTGAACGGAGTCGAAGACGACCCGATGTCACTCAGAGGAGAATCCGTCGATGGTTCGGTCGAACGAGTAGACAAAGACCTCTATCAGTCCAACTACCGAAAATTGGAACTCACCGACAGTGTTTCCAACCGCACAACGGACAATCCGAGCCACATTCTGAATTACATCGTGTGTACGTTCAGGTTTCTTGGTGAGGCCAACAACCTCAACGATGACATCATTGACCTTGAGGTTATGATCAGCGACGACGAAGACATCGATGTGGTCGGTGGTGATCCCGAGTTCCGAAACACCAGCGATTTCTCGTTTGATGCTTATGGAAAGTTCCAATACGAAGCGGTTGGCTTCCTCTGGCGGAAGAGCTCGAAGTCCGGCACTGAGACCGTAGATTTTGACAATGGGCACGGGTGACTCCTTCGGTTTAGGTGCTACTGGAACTTTCCCGGACGACTCTGGTCTGGAGTTCCTCGAGGAAGGCGCGGAGACCGAATATATCTTCGCTGAAGCCAGCGGTAAACAGCTTTTCGCTCCACTCTCGGAGGATGGCTTCAATCGCACTGGGGTCGTCTGGTGAACCGGGAATGGTTCTCTTGGCCATCTCGGCGAAGGAAGCAAGTTTCGGAGCGTCGTCTAGCGGAAGAGATCTGATCTCTTCGAGGATTCTTTCGTAAAACGGGGCAAAATGGGGCATTAGCGGCTCCTATTGTAAAAGGAAGTTCGTTCAAACCAATGAACGACTGACCCAATCTCAACATAAAACAGCAGTTTTGTCAAGCATCGACCTGTTTTAGTTTTCGGAATCACCAAAAAATGAAGGCCAAAAAGTGGCTAAAATAAGAGTAATTTCAAAATAAACCTGTTACGAAAATTCAAAAAAATTTTGAAAAAACAAAAAACACCTGCCTAACAGATGTTTTTGCTACCATCCCCCATAGCCCCAACCAAGTTTGGGCGACGGAGGATGGGGCGATCAACGGGAATTGAACCCGTGTGGCCGGGACCACAACCCGGTGCTCTACCATTGAGCTATGACCGCCGTTTTAAATTGTCTGAACTGGGATTCTTGAGATTTTGGGGATTTGTGGGATTGTTGGTTATATCGAAACCAATCCAAAATCCCAAAAATCCTTTTAATCCCATAAATCCCAGTTCAGACAAACAACCAACACGGCTCAGATTACCCAAAAAAACCACCCCCGTCAAGCCGCCCACAGTTTATCCCTTTACGAAATGGGGGTTTTTAAGTAATGTTTGGGGAATGAAAGGTATGAAATATCTGATTCTGGCCACGATTTTATTGCTAAGTCTTACGGGCGGCGGCTGCTTGGAAGAGGCTTTAGAATATCCGAAAGAATTCACTTCCGATAATCAAACATCGGTTGAATCAACCGTTAGTTTAATTGGCGTTATTCGCTCCTTGAATACGGCTACGGGGCAAATGGAACTGGAAACAGACAATGGTTTTGTTGAAGAAGTCATAATAACCACCGAAGCTGCCATTTCTTTAAATTCCGAGGAAAGAAAAACCCTCACCGACCTGACAGTAAATTCGTTGGCGGAAATTTTTGGCACGCGCAATCCGACAACTTTGATTATAACAGCCAGAACCGTTCGAGCTGAAGATTTAACCAAAATAAAAATTGTCACCCCAACCACTGGAGTCACCGTAACCTCGCCGCTTATTGTCAACGGCTTTGCCAAAACCATTGATCAAAAAATCTACTGGCGCGTCAAAGATCAAAATAACGCCACCCAGCTTTCCGGTTCAGACGTTGTTGGCGGAGAAGCGCAAAATTACACTTCTTTCCGTTTAGAAATTTATTTGCCGGCCTTTGAGGCAAACAATTTTACCTTGGAAATTTTCTCGCAACAAAAAACCGCCGAAGTTGGTTTGGTTTCTTTGCCTCTTAATCTGCTTTCGACCAACAAAAGCGAATTCCAAGTTTTCTTGTCCAATGACCGTTTAAACACTACTCGCGCCTGCGACATTGTTTTTCCGGTTAAACGAGTGGTGGCCGAAACCTCGGCCGTTGGCCGAGCTTCACTGCTTCAACTTTTGAACGGCCCAACCGAAACCGAGCGTTATGAAAGTTACCGCTCCAGTCTTCCATATAACACAACCATTACGTCGTTTGTTATTAATGGCGGTACGGCCACGGTAACGGTTTCTAAAGAACTTGAAAAAGCCAGCAAATGCGAAAAACAACGCGCCGAGGAACAAATCAGACAAACTCTAATGCAAATTAAATCGATTCGGGATGTGGTGATTCAGATAGAAAAGTAACGACAACTGTCAGCTGGCGGTTGTTTTATTTTTCGCGCATCAAACAAATAAAAAAATCCACCAGAGTCAGAATGACCATGATGGACAGAAGGGCGTGTAAGGAACTACTTCCCGCGTTTGAGAAGCATGTCCTGTGAGAAACGACGCGCATCGTGCGGACCAGGCATCAGATCCTGGTAAACGAAGCCTAAACTGCCAAAAGGCACTTGAAGATTACACACGGAATTGTCAAGATTGGTTTGAAGCACTGATCGCAAAAGTCCGGTCTCAGACCCGTAGATAGGTATACTGGTCAGTTCTTCCACTTGATTCACCAGGACGGTTACGTACATTTTCCGCAAGATCAATTCCAGGGCGGTTGTTCTCACGGCTTCACCGAGCCGCTCAAGCACTTCATGAAACCGCTGGATTCCCGCGTACAAGGTCTCAGAACTTGGACGATACATGAAGAATCGCAAACCGGTCGGGGTAATGACCAACGGCAGGAACTTGAGACCCGTGAGCCGCCGATAGTTGTCGAGATGACGAGAACTAACCGCCTCACCGAGTTGAAGGCAGCCCGAGAGAAGCAACCCGACCTCGGCCGGAATCTTACCACTGTTCTCGACAAACGCGTCGATCTTCATCGGCAGTTCGAGCCAGTGAGCGACGAACGCGCCATAGGTGGTTTCATCACGAACCCATACTGTCTGTTGCGTCCAGCCTGCCGGGAGCTCCGTATCTTTGAAATCCTGGATGATAAACCTAAGAATATACGGAGAATGATTCAGCGGGTCTGACCGGAATCCGTACCCTACCTCATAAAAAGTGCAAAGGTAAAGCCCTCCGAACAAAACACCATGATCTTTGGAAAAATAAACCGCCTTACGCACAGACGACTCTTTAGAGAATTGACTCAAATCGACTTGACTGCTCGACATGTCTGTCTCCTTGCGCCACTGACGCAAACGAGTTGTTTTTTGTGCGTCTTTAGCGCTGCCAGGGTTCGCACGCCCTGTTCTGACCGTCACGATGCAGAACAATGGAATATTAAAAGGAAAAAGTGAATTTGTCAACCATGCTCACCTGACATCAATCAAAAAAACCGAAAAAATCTTGCGCGATAGTTTGCGCGATTGTTGCGCGATTCTGTTTTTTGATGTATAATAACAATATAGGTTCTTCCGACTTTCTTATGGGTAAGTCGGTTCGCGACAGTGTCTCCCCCCACCCCGACCCTCCCCCGTATGCCATAAACAGAAGGGCATGCGTGGGAGGGAGAAGGTGACAGAAACTCTGATATCATAATTGTACTAACACTATCTCTCCCTCCCACGTATGTCTTTTTATCTTTCATACGGGGGAGGGTCGGGGTGGGGGCTGATACTGGCTTGGGAGGTTTACCCACAGGAAAGTCGGAAGAACCACAATATATGTTTAATCCACAATATAAGCTAACCAATAAGGTAATTTCTTGGCTTTCCGCTATTGCCGAAGCGCGAGTGGTTATTTCACAAGCCAAACTTTTGCCAAAGCAAGAATTGCGCTTGCGGCGACACGCCTTGGTTCGCATGTCTCACGCCTCGACGGGAATTGAAGGAAACGGTTTAAGCCTCAATCAGGTTGAAGCCGTGGTTGATCAAAAAAAAGTCGACGCTCCGGCGCGCGATATTTATGAAGTTGAAAATTATATTAAAGCCATTAAATTTATCAGCCAATTGGTGACAGAAAAAAAACCAATCACTGAACGAACGATTTTAAAAATTCATAAATTGGTTACTACTAAAACTTTACCTCAAGAAAAATCCGGATATTATCGTACCGGCCAGGTTTACGTGGTACGCAGACAGCTTGGTCGCCCGCAAGAAATTTTATATACGGCGCCTTCGGCTAAACAGGTGCCCTTACTTGTAAAAAATTTGGTTTCTTGGATTCAAGAAAGTGAAAAACAAGAGATTCATCCGGTGGTGGCCGCGGGTATTGTCCACGCCGAAATTGCCGCTATCCACCCCTTTGCCGATGGCAACGGTCGAACCGCCCGAGCCGTGGCCACTTTAATTCTTTATAGCCGCGGTTATGATTTTCGGCGCTTGTTTGCTTTGGAAGACTATTACAATAAAGAACGGGAAAAATATTACGTGGCCATAAACATGGGTAAAAATTATCAGGCTCGAAAAAAAGATTTAACCGATTGGCTTGAATATTTTATCAAAGGATTTAAAGAAGAAATTTTAAATGTCCAAGAACAAATTTCTTCTCTGCGTTTTGCCAAGGGAGAAAATATTGATTCACAAATTTATCTTGAAAAAGAACAAATGTTGATTCTTGATTTTATTGATAAAATGGGGAGAATAACCGTTAACGATGTGGTGGATATTTTAGAATGTCCAAAACGCACCGCCCAACTTTGGCTTCAACGGCTTAAAAAAATAAAATTAATTAAGCAAGAAGGAAAGGGCCGAGCCTCACATTATAAACTTATAAAATAAATATTATGCCTGACAAAAAACCCCTCTTCCTCCTCCTCGACGGAAACGCCCTGCTCCACCGCGCCTGGCACGCTTTGCCGCCGCTAACGACCAGTGATGGCCGGGTGGTCCACGCCGCCTATGGTTTTTCCATGATCATGGAAAAACTCCTCGATCAACTCAAACCCGACTACACGGCCGTGGCTTGGGATTTGCCGGGGAAAACTTTTCGACATGAGGCTTTCAAGGCCTACAAAGCCCAGCGCGAGAAAAAAGAGCCCGAACTTTACCAACAAATTCCCATCATTCAAAACATTTTGAAAGAATATGGAGTAATGAGTGTTTCTAAAGAAGGTTTTGAAGCTGATGATATTATCGCCACTTTAAGTTTGAAAGCCGAACACCACAAAGTTAAAACCATCATCGCTACCGGCGACATGGACAGTTTTCAATTAGTGAGCGAACTGACACATATTCTAACTTTCAAAACCGGCATTTCTGAAACCAAAACTTATGATCTTGCGGCTATCAAAGAACGTTTTGGATTGACTCCGGAACAGTTGATCGACTACAAAGCCTTGCGCGGCGATCCTTCAGATAATATTCCAGGCGTAAAAGGAATTGGCGAGAAGACGGCGGCGGAATTGATTCAAAATTTTCAAGGCATTAAAGGGCTCTATCGGGCGTTAGGGGCTGGCGAGGTGCCGGAAAAGTATGCTAAAAAACTTGAGGGAACAGAAAAAATCGCCGAGGAAGCGTACGGTTTGGTCAAGCTGGTTCGTGATGTGCCACTCGGGACTCTTGAATTTATTGATTTGAAAAGAAAAGAACCGAATGTCGAAAATCTGAAAAATATTTTCCGCGATCTGCAATTCAAATCCCTGCTTCGCAAGTACGAAGGCGCGGCGCCTGGCGAAATCGTCGCTGGCGAACCGAAAAAAAATAAAAAAGAATTAAAACACGGCGATTGCGTCATGGTAAAAGACGAAAAAGACGCCGCGGAACAATTAAAACATTTCGAAAAAGCTGAAACCCTCGGAGTAATCATTCAAGAAGGACCAAAAACTCTTTTTGACAACGGCGCCCTGACCTTTGCCGCGGTGTCTGATGGAAAAGCTTGCCTTATTATTCCTTTGCCAAAAACCACGGAATTAAAAAATCTGCTTCAAATTTTGGAAAAAGCCAAAACCGTGGTCACTCATGATTTAAAAAAACTTTTTCATCTTCTTGAACAAGCTGAAATCGAAGTCGCGCCTTGGACCAAATTACCTTGGTTTGACCTGATGATCGGCGGCTACCTCTTGACTTCGGGCGAGCGCGATCATGATCTTGAGCAAATCGCCGATCGCTATGGAAAATTTTCCTTGCCGGCGTTGCCGAGCGGCGCTCTTGGCAAAACCGAACGCGAGGCCGTGGGAAAAATCGTTACCTCGCTAGTCGTGTTGCGCGAGGCTCTAAAAAAAGAACTGGAAAACGACAAACTTTTAAAACTTTTTAATGAAATCGAAATGCCGCTTGTCCCAATTCTTTATCAAATGGAAAAAGACGGCATTGAACTTGATGGCGAATTCTTAAAAGATCTTTCCAAAGAATTTAAAAAAGAGCTTGGCAACTTGGCCAAAAAAATCCACAAAGCCGCTGGCAGCGAATTTAATATTCAATCGCCGCAACAATTAGCCGAGGTGCTTTTCGACAAACTTAAATTGCCAACCAAAGGCCTCAAAAAAACCAAAACCGGCATTTCCACCGCCGCGCCTGAGCTGGAAAAAATTTATGAGGAACATGAGATTATTCCGTCCATCATGGAATATCGCGAACTGGCCAAACTGCAAAATACTTATGTCGAGGCCTTGCCGTTATTGGTCGCCAAAGACGGCCGGGTTCACACCACCTTCAACCAAGCCGTGACTTCAACCGGCCGCTTGTCTTCGTCTGACCCTAACCTGCAAAACATTCCCACCAAAACCGAGCTTGGCAAAAGAATCCGTCGCGCTTTTATTGCCGGCCGCGGCAAGATTTTACTTTCCGCCGACTACTCGCAAATCGAACTGCGCCTAATGGCTATCGTGGCCAAAGACGAATCGTGGATCAAAGCTTTTAAAAAAGGCGAAGACATTCACACCCACACTGCCTCTGAAATTTGGGGTATTCCTGATTGCGAAGTAACCAAAGAACAGCGGAGCGCGGCCAAAGCCATTAATTTCGGCATTCTCTACGGCATGGGTCCGCGCTCGCTCGCCCGCTCGACCGGCCTCACCCTCGAAGAAGCGAAAAAATTTATTGATAAATATTTTGAAGTCCATCCGGCCATTAAAAAATATCTGGAGAAAACCAAACGCCAAGCCCACGAACTCGGTTATGTCGAAACCATCTTCGGCCGCCGCCGCCATTTGCCTGACATTAATTCCGGCGTGCAAATGTTGGTCTCAACCGCCGAACGCATGGCCACTAATATGCCAGTCCAGGGCGCCGAAGCCGACATTGTCAAAATGGCCATGATTCAAGTTAGCGGCTGGATTCAAACCATGACTAACTCTGAAAAGAAAAAAAATGTTGATCCTAAAATTAAAATGCTTTTGCAAGTACACGACGAATTGGTTTTTGAAGTCGATAAAGATTACGCCAAACAAGCCGCCGCTTCGATTAAAAAATTAATGGAGACTGTGGCGACTTTTGAAGTGCCACTCGCGGTTGAGGTGGAGGTTGGAAAGAATTGGGGGGAATTGGAAAAAATTGAATAAAAAATCCAGCTGTTCGTCAGCTGGAAAGTTGCTATCTACCGTACCACTGTTAAAACAGGCGCGGCAGCGCGAAGTCTCTCTGGTTGGAAGTCGGCGAGAGTCTTATCCACAATCTCGAGGTAGCGGCGTGAGTCGAGATTGCGACGTGAATCTCTCACCTCCACTTCTGAAGCGACAAGTATTCTGGCCTGGCCAAAGCGTTCGAGTACGTCGCGGCGCAATTTGTCTTCCAAACCACTAAGTCTTGTCACCACGGTCGCGGCCGCAGCCCAAGCCTGATCTTCCGCCATCACCATATCGTGAGACAATTCGTTGGTCTCGCGAATGAGGTCAAGATCACCAAGCGGTTCCCTGACACTAGAGACATCCTTTCGACAATCGGCAAGAAATCTTTCAACTTGAGCGCGAAACTCATCCAGCTTCAGTTCAAGTTCCTTCGCGCGAGCGAAAACTTCCTGATTAGACGCGACCAACATTTTAAGATGCTCGGCTTCCGGCCGAGATCTCAAATGTGTTTCGATATCACTAAGAACGGCCGCGGCTCGTTTTTTTATTTCCCGCACTCGAGTCAAAGCCTTCTCAAACTGACTCCCTTTACCGATCAGTTCGCACTCAAGATCCAGAATTCTCTGCTCGAGATATCGGGGAATCAGAATTGCCGGGCTTGTTTCCTTTACGGAAACAACAAACGGAGTTTTTTTCTCTCTTGCTTTTGTGTCCGCCTTAAAAAAAACAAAACAAGCAGTAGCACAAACCAAGGAAAAAACACTAAACAATACCATCGCGGAAAATTCTGATGACAAAAGAAGAAAGAAGAAGAAAAAGAACGATAATATCCCAATGATTCCAAAAGCCACCATAAAACCTCCCCAAATGGTATCGTCACTACTTGTCGTTATGCGCCAATTTTTTCTTTCTTTGCCAATCACTTCAGCTGCAAGTTTCTTATGCAGTCTCTCAAGTTCGGTATACATGAATTTTCTCCTGTGTTTGTGGCGAGTTAAGTTAAGGAACAATCTGACGTGTAAAATTATCACTTCTGTAAAAAATTGTCAATGAAAGCTTTATTTTTGGATGTCACAAATTGTGATATCCAATTTTTATCTCATTTTAGCATAAATATGCTAATTTTTGTCAAAATGACTTGAAGTCACAATTTGTGACTTCAAGTTTCAAATCCAATCTCCACCTCCGGCTGATCATCAGAATCCAACAACCGTCTAATCGCATCAAACACAATCGCAAATTTTTCGTCATAATCTTTCTCTAAAACTTCGAGTTTGCGTCGTAGATAATCGTTTTCTTGAATCATTTCACGAAGTTTGGCAAAAGTACGAATAATTTGAATATTCACGGCAATAGCCCGCGGGCTATTTAAAACTCCGGAAAGCATGGCTACACCCTGCTCGGTAAAAGCGACGGGGGGATATTTAATATTACTGCCTTGTTTTGTTTTTCTATTTTCTTCATTCAAGGTCACAATTTGTGACCTTGAAATTTTTGCCTCAATTTCGCTTAAAACGAACATAAAATCTTCTGGAAATCGCTCAAAATTCCGTCTCACGGCTTGGTTGAGAACTTTGGTCTCGACTCCATAAAGCACTGCCAAATCCCGATCCAACATGACCTTTTTACCCCGCAAAAGATAGATTTTCCCTTCAATTTGTTCATAAGGAACGACTTCGGTGATTTTTTCCTCCATAATTGTTTTGATATCACAAATTGTGATATCAACTTAATTTTTAAAGCCTATTAATTCAGTTGGTTCATCTTCTGAATCCAGAAGTCGACGAATAGCGTCAAAAACGATACTAAATTTTTCATCATAATCTTTTTCCAAAATCTCAAGTTTGCGGCGTAAATAATCGTTTTCTTGAATCATTTCGCGAAGTTTTGTAAAGGTTCTAATGATTTGAATATTTACAAAAATAGCTCGATCGCTATTAAGAACACTGGATAACATGGCAACGCCTTGTTCTGTAAAAGCCGCGGGTGGTTTTCGAACACCCATTCGTTCTTTATTGGAAGTCACAATTTGTGACATCCAATTTTTTATCTCACTTTGGCTTAAAATAAACATAAAATCAGCTGGAAATCGTTTTATATTCCGTCTAACAGCTTGATTAAGAACCTTGGTATCAACCCCATAAAGCCGGGCGAGATCCCTGTCCAACATCACCTTTTTGCCTCGCAAAAGATATATTTTCCCTTCAATCTGTTCGTAAGGTACGACTTCGGTAATTTTTTCCTCCATATTGATAAAAAATTAGTTAATAAAAGACATTTTCACTCACAAAACCCAATAATTTCCTTCGGTTCTTCGTCTGTATCTAATAACCGTCTAATCGCGTCAAAAACAATGGCAAACTTTTCATCATAATCCTTTTCCAAAACCTCGAGTTTCCTCCGTAGATAATCATTTTCCTGAATCATTTCGCGTAATTTAGCAAAAGTCCGAATAATTTGGATGTTCACAGCGATAGCTCGCGGGCTGTTTAAAACACCGGAAAGCATGGCAACACCTTGCTCGGTAAAAGCGACAGGGAGATATTTTAAATGTTGACCTCTTCTTGAATCTGAATCGTTTAAGATCACAAATTGTGATCTTAAACATTTTGCCTCAACCTCGCCTAAAACAAACATAAAATCTGCGGGAAAACGTTCGATATTCCGCTTAACCGCTTGGTTCAAAATTCTTGTTTCAACCCCGTAAAGAACCGCCAAATCCCGATCCAACATGACTTTTTTGCCTCGCAAAAGATATATTTTCCCTTCAATCTGTTCGTAAGGAACAACTTCAGTTACTTTTTCCTCCATATTGGTTAAAAATTAGTTAATAAAAACAACTCTGGTTCAATTTAAACACAAAGAGTTGTTGAAAATGTATTTTTAGTTTGCTTGATTTTATTCTGGCACTTTTTTTGATTTTTGTCAACGATAAAAAGTGGAAAAATCCAGCTCGGCGGGATACAATGGCAACACTATGGATATCTGGCAATCAAAACTCTTCGAACAAATCCCCTGGCTTTTTCATGCCACCTCGACAAAGGGTTTCGGCTCGCTTCGCTATCCGAATCAGGACGAAACGACCGATCCATGGCAATCGGCCAGGGAAAACTTCTATCAAGAAATCGGAATCGAGCCAAAAAATGTCGTGATGTCGGGAAATATTCATGGCAACAAGGTTATCAAAGTCTCTTTCAATGAAGCTGGTCGACGAGTTCAAGGATACGACGGGCTTATCACTAACGAAATTGGTCTGGCTTTGGTTGTAAAAACTGCCGACTGTCTGCCATTATTTTTCGTTGATCAAAAAAATAAAATTATCGGTCTTATTCATGCTGGCTGGAAAGGTGTGGCGGCTAACATTGCCGCGGAAGCGGTCGAAGAATTTAAAAAACTCGGATCAAATCCTTCTGAACTTTTGGTGGCCATCGGCCCGTCAATTAAAAAATGTCATTACGATATTTCTCAAGAGCGGACAAAAGAAATGACTGGTTGGGAAAAATATTTAACTGAAAAAAACGGAAAATTTTTTGCCGATCTCCAGGCCGCGGTCGTTGATGAACTGCTGGCCGCCGGAGTTGCTCGAGAAAACATCGACGCCGATCCGCCCTGCACCATGTGCGAACCGGAAAAATATTTTTCTTATCATTCTTCAGGCAAATTTGAGGATAGTTTGCTGTCGATCATTGTAATGCGCTAATATAGTGTCGCTATGGTAATTTTAGTCTACGGCGACGATTCCTTCCGTGTGCAAGAAAAGGTCACGGAATTGCGCGCGGCTTTTAAAAAAAAGTTCGACCCGACTGGCATAAACCTGTCGGTTTTTCCTGATGCCAAAACCGGCAAAATGGATCCGGCCGAAGTTATTCGTTCGGCCATGAGTTTTCCTTTTCTGGCCGAACGGCGCATGGTCGTGGCTCGCGACATGATCGCCGGTTCTAAAAAAGATACTGATTGGGTGGAAAATCTAAACAAGGTTCCGACTTCAACAATTTTTATTTTGTGGGAAACACTGGAGCCAAGAGAATTGGAAAAAAAACCGTTATTCAAAAAACTGGAAAAAATTTCCGAGGTCCATTTTTATCCATTTCCGAAACTTGAGGGCGCTTCGCTTTCCAAATGGGCCAGTCAAAAAATCGTCAGCTGCAACGGAACCATCGCGCCCGAGGCGCTCCGCGCGCTCGTTGAGCGCGCGGGCGAGGATCTGTGGCAGCTTGATGGCGAGATTCAAAAACTGGTCGCCTATGCTGATGGCGAGCAAATCATCAAGGAGATGGTCGACAAACTTGTTCGCGCTTCTTTTGACAGCAACATTTTCGCCCTCATGGACGCCGTATCGAGTCACCGAACAGCCCAAGTTCTCCAACTCCTCGAAGAGGAGCGCGCCTCGGGCGCGGCTGATGGTTACATTTTTTCCATGCTGCTCCGCCAAATCAGAATCCTCCTCGGCGTCCGCCTCTGCCTCGACGAAAACCCGCGCGCCAATCAAAACGAAATTGCCGCAGCTCTCGACCTCCATCCGTTCGTCGCCGGCAAAGCTGTCCAGCAGGCTCGTAATATTTCTACTGAAAAACTTCGATCAGTTCATGATCTGCTTTATACTTTTGATGTGGGAATAAAAACCGGAAAATATACTGATAAGATTTCGGTGGATTTGGCAGTGGTGGAACTATTAAAATAATGTTATGCAAAACGAAGAATTGTATAAAAAGTACCTGGCGGGTCGACACTGGGAACAACATCCGATCATTTACGCCGAAAAATTTTCCGACTTTTTAAAAGAAAAGAACTTTAAAGACCTTCTAGTTGATCTGGGTTGCGGCACAGGACGAGATGTTAATGTTTTTAATCAAAACAATCTAAATGTTTTAGGAGTTGATCTTTCTGATGAAGAGATTTGGAAAGCAAATAAAAATTTTCCCGAATTAAATTTTTCAGTCATGGATGCCGAAAATCTAAAACTTGAACCAAAAAGTGTCGGCGCTTTTTTTGCCATAAATATTATCCATTACCTTGATCAAGAAAAAGCTTTTGCTGAAATAAATCGAACCCTTAAACCGAACGGATATCTTTTTATTCATTTTAATTTGAGTATTATTGATCAGGACAGTTTAAGCGACTATCAAAAACCAGAAGAAGAAATCATTAAATTATTTAACGGCTTTAAAATTTTAGAAAAAAACACCTTCAAAAGAATTGACTACAAACCTTTCGAACACACTCATACAATCCTAGAAATCATTGCAGAAAAAATATAAAAAAAAATAAAAAACCAAAAACCGACCGGCTTTCGTCGATCGGTTTTTTTATTTCCTTAATGCCCTTTAGTGCCCTATAGTGCCCTATAGTGCCCGGATGCCGACCATCCAAGCCAATCCCCGAAGGCCGCCTATTTCATGGCGTTAATCTTCTTCATCATCCGCGACTTAATCCGCGCCGCCGCATTCTTTTTTAAAATCTTTTTAGCCACGGCTTTATCAACTTTTTGACCAATGGCCTTGGCCGCTTCGACAGCTTCGGTTTTTTGAATCGCGACTATGGCTTTGCGAAATTTAACCCGTAAAGAATGGATTTCGGCGTTAACAACTTTATTTAACTGTGCGTGTTTAACATTTTGGCGCAGGGCTTTGATAGCGTTCTTTTTAATAGGCATAACTTTTTTAAATTACAAATTCCAACCTCCAAATCCCAAACAAATTACAAAGTTTTAAAATTACAAAGTTTTAAAATTTTTTGACGTTTTAAATTTTGTAATTTGTGATTTGTTTGTTATTTGGGATTTGTAATTTGGATTTTATTTACGACGCCAGTATAGCCTCGACGCTAATTTTAGTCAAGAAAAAACCCGCATCAGAGGATGAGATTGAAGGCGAGTGGCGCGGCGTTATCAAAGGCAATAAAAATCCGTCAGTTTGGAGTAGTAAGTAAACTACTCAACAAACATGACGGATTCAAGAAGCTAGCCTCATCAAAACCGAGTTGGTTTTGGTTTCGAAGCCGAGCGATTCGTAGAGGGCTTGGGCTTCGGGGCTACTAGTACTTAAAAGAACTTCGCGGCAACCGAATTTTTTGGCTTCATGGAGTGTGCCTTTCATAATCTCACGTCCCCAACCGTGCCGACGATACAATTCTTCAACCACCACATAATCAATATATCCGCGCCAGCCATACTTTGGATTAAGTAGGCAATTGAGAAAAGTCATGGCTACCACCTTACCGACATAATCTTCCATAACAAAAATGTGGAAAGTCGGTAAAGACAACTGCTCTAAAAACCATTTTTCTTCTGGCGGCTCAAAGTAAGAATTACCAACCTGGCGAAGCAAATCAACAACGCGAGAAACATCGGTGATTCGCATAGGACGAAAGAGATCTGTTAAGGTACGAAAATGATCCGCTGAACAAAAGAGCATTGATTACCTCCATGATTAAACAATAACTTCCAACCAAAAACCTGACAAATTTATTTTCAAAATTTTTTTCAAAACCAAAATAAAAAGCTGTGTCTAGCAAAATTTTTAGCACAACTTTTTGTTTGGAAATGGCCGACGAAGTTAATTGTCTGAACTGTGATTAAAATGATTGAATGATGAACTATGATGTTGGGGTGGAATCACGAGGCGAGATTCCTCTATGGCTTGGAATGACACCGTGCTAATCATGTTAATCATTGAATCAGTGAAATCATAGTTCAGACAGCCTTCCACTCAATTCCCTCACCATAAAAAATCTTCGCTCGCTCGGCCACTTCAACCGGATCACCGGTCGTAAAAAACTCGCGCTGGCCGTTCTTATCCAGTTGAGAATCAATTTCCGGATGTCTTTTCAAATAATCAACGAGTTTTTCAGCCACCACTTCGCCCTGCGATAAAACTAAGGCGTTCGGCAGATATTTTTCAAACCAATGTTTCAAAAACGGATAATGAGTGCAGCCGAGAAGGATGGCGTCGCCGTCGAAGTCCTGACAGTATTTTTTTACCAACTCTTCGGCCTCTGTGGATTGGCTGGTTCCGGCTTCGACAAACTCAACTAAACCTGGGCACGCTTTCTGACACAGCGCGACTTGTCGTCGAGTCAGCGGCGCCAATTTCTCAAACTCATGAACATACGCTTCGGAGCGCACCGTGGCCGGCGTGGCAAAGACGCCGATTTTTTTTACGTCTGTATCTTCGAGAAAGTACTCAACCGTCGGGCGAATCACGCCAAGGATACGGCGATCAGGAAACTCAACTGGCAGAATTTCCCGCTGGATTTTTCGCAAGGCTTGAGCGCTCGCGGTATTGCAAGCGAGGATCACAAGTGGACAACCCTGCGCGAACAAAAAACGCACGCCCACCAAAACGCGCTCAAAAATCTCCTCAAAACTTTTGGTGCCGTACGGCGTGTAAGCGTTATCGCCGAAGTAAATTGTCGAAATTTCCGGCAAACGTTTATTTATTGATTGTAAAACGGTTAGACCGCCGAGACCGGAGTCGAAAACGCCTAGTTTCATACATTATTCTTGACTTTTATCTTATTTTATGACAAGTTGTCCGAGACCTCTCTCACCCCAACAAGGAGCCAACATGAGGCATATCCTCTCTTTCTTCCTTCTCGCTGTTCTCTTCATCTCCATGCCGGCCATGGCTGGCGGGTGGCTCGGTGATGTCGAAAAAGAACGGGACTTCCTCGATCACGTCATCCGGGAAAACATCAACGGCCTCCACGCCTGCGTCAGTCTGGCCAACGGTGACGGGATGCACGCGCATGGCGAAATCGACATCCTTCTATCCCTCGCGCAAGGCGAAAGTCGCCCTCGCGCGGCCTTTGTCCACCAAGACAGGACGGGGAACGATGGACAACTGGGCGAGTGTTTTGTGAGAAGGTTCGAAGCGGCCGCGATCAAACTCCCGACTGGGATGCTCAACGGCCCCTACATCATCCGGTTCGCCGTTGTCGATGTGGGTACAAGCCTGAACTTCAGAGACCTGGGAGTGTACGACCCTCGCCCCATCGGCCCTTATTCGATCCAATGATCTGGCGGAGCCCATCCGGCCTACGACTGCTCACACCGTTGAGTGGTCGTTTTCTTTTTTTTAGACTATCCTAAATTTCATAGTTAATTCGATTCCTTGACTTTTTTTCCTATTATGATAATGTAATTTTCCCTTCGCCCCACCAACCACCAACCCCATGAAGGCAAACCATGAAACGTTCTTTCCTTTACCTGATCGTCGTTCTGTGCCTCTTCATTGTTCCGTTCGCTTCCAACGCGAAAGACAAGAAAGTAACTCTCACACGCGAAGGTTTTGCCTGGTTCGAAGGCAATGACCGGGGGGCAAAAATTTTCGCCGATGAACTTCTTCTCCCCAGCTTCGGAAGTTTCCGTGCTTGTGTCGCCCTCTCGAATATCGTCAGCCAAGAATCGGCTCACGGTGCCATCGATGTCTTGTTCTTTTTCAGCGATAATCAGCTTCGACCAACCGCAGCCAAAGTGACCAAGAACGAGACGCGGCACAACGACCTTGGTGAATGTCTTGTCAGAAGGATCGAGGAATCCAAATTCCCTGGAAACCCGCTGTCCAGAAGGGAAGGATTTTACACATACCATTTCATGGTTGTTGTAGGAGGAGCCGACGATCCGGACATCAACCGCCCCGATGAGGAACCGGCCTTTCTTGGATCATCTCTCTGACAGAATGAACCGCACCTGACCGTTCGCGACATCGCGACGGTTTTTTTAAAGTTTCCAACAAACTCTGGCTATCCAAAACAAAATCGAAGAATAAAAAAGGATTAAAGTAAGATCATGAAATCCTCTTAACCTCCACCGGCTCCAACTGCTTCTCCACCACCCCGTCCGTAATCTTAAAAATATCTTTATCAATTTTTTTCAACTCGCCCGAAGCGTCGGAGTAGGCGTTAATCGAGGCCTCAAGGTTTTTTCCGATCTTATTGTGATAATCCTCGTAGGCCTTAAGGTGGCGCATCAAATGTTCGGCCTGTTTCTGAATTTCTTTTACCGACTCTTCAATTTGAAGTGCTTTAAGGCCGAGAATGACGGTTTGCAGATAAGCGAAAAACGAAGTCGGCGAAACGATCATGACCTGTTTAGTAAAAGCGTATTCAATAAGATTTCGCGCGTTCACTTCGGCCGAACCGACATTCGCGCCGATCAAATTATAATAAACGCCTTCAGCCGGCACGAACATGAAAGCAAAATTTGTCGTGCCGCGTTCGGGATGAATATATTTCGAGGTCTCGTCAATTCTTTTTTTAACATCAGCCTTAAAATCTTTTTCCAGAATTTCCCTTCTGGCCGGATCGTTCTCTTGCGAAATGCGATTATAATTTTCCAAGGAAAATTTGGCGTCAATCGGAATAATCATGTCCTTCACGAAAATGACCGCGTCGGCAATCAACTTGGCGTTAGTGTTTTCATCGACACCAAGATCGTACTGCATGCGATATTGTGTTGGTTGAAGGACTTGGCCAAGCAACGTCTCAAGCCAATACTCGCCGAGAATGCCGCGGTGTTTGGGATTTTTCAAAATGTTTTCCAAACTCTGCAACTGGCTGGAAAAACCCAAAACCTGTTTGTTGGTTTCGTCGAGCTTGGTAAGTTTTTCCGTAACATCGCGAATAATGCCCGAGGTGTGTTCAAAATGTTTTTGTAAAGTTCCAGACGAATCAGTAATATTTTTATTAAATTGTTCACTCATCGAATCGAGACGTTGATGAATTTCCTGGCGCTGTTGGTTATTGGTGCTTTGCAGTTCGCGGCGGAGGTCGTTCAATAAATTGGAAATGGAATTAACATCGGTTGGCATTAATTGTTTTTTATTTTTTAAAAATAAATAAACAATCACGCCGCCTAAAATAAAAACAATTAGGCCAAGGATAACCATGATGGTTTCAGAAGACATAAATTTACATGTAAAGATTAGGTGGATTATTTCGATCGCGATCCCATTTGGCAGGATTGTCTTGAATATAATATTTTATTCTTGTATACGCGTTCTCGTTGCGAATAATACAATCGTAAAATGAACGTTGCCAAACAAATTTTTGTGCGCCAAATTTGTTTTTTATATTTTTGGTGCACGCCTCTTTAAACGATTTAATAATTTTTGATAATAAACCGAACGTTGGGGTTGTTGGTGGCGTTATGGACGCCGGTACCACGGTCGTCGGCGTCATGACCGCCGGTACCATGACCGCCGGTACCATGACCGCCGGTACCATGACCGCCGGTACCATGACCGCCGGTACCATGACCGCCGGTACCATGACCGCCGGTGTAGGGACAGAACAATGTTCTGTCCCTACGTTTGCGCCGCCGTCCGTACCAATCGTAACGCCGTCCGTACCACGAACGCCCGCGTCCGAATTTTCAATTTCAATAACCATGTGAATATGGTTTGGCATGACCACAAATTCGTCCAAAACAACACCGTCATAATGAAATGGAATTTGTTTCAAAAAATTTTCCACAATTTTTCCAATATCGTTTAAAACCATTACACCGTCTTTAACCTCGCCAAAACATTTAACCCGATTTTCTGTACAAATTGTGACAAAATAATATCCCGGGGACGAATAATCAAAACCAGTCAAACGATTTTTCTTTCTCTCTGGGTGAATGGATGGCGGCGCGGGTAACACAAATCTTTGACTTGATGATTAAATTCCTTTATTATTTATCCGGTAGCTGCCAAATTTACGCGTTAGCCGTTAGCGTAAGTAGTATATCATGCCCTGCCGTTGAAAAGAAAAACATTACTAACGACATTTTACGACACATAAAATTGCCCCGGTAGTTCAATGGATAGAACAAATCCGTCCTAAGGATGAAATGGGGGTTCGATTCCCTCTCGGGGCACCATCCTTCGCTCCTCGCCTGCGTCTAAAAGCTTCGGAGCTACGGATGGCACGCCATCCTATCAGTCAAAATCACTAAAAAAATTATAATCAAAAAATATGAAATCAGTTGTTTTATGCGGCAGTCGCCGTTTTAAACCGGAAATAAGAGAATTTGGTAATAAACTCAAAGAATTAGGTGTTGTTGTTTTTGAACCCTATCTCCATTCTGGACAAGATGAATGGCAAAATCTATCAGAGGAATATAAAAAATTTATTATTCTTGGTCTCACCCACGATCATTTTTACAAAATAAGAATGGCCGGTGTTATATTCGTTTTCAATAAAGATGGGTATATTGGTAACAGCACAACGTTGGAAATAGGTTATGCGGTTGCCTTCGGAAAGCCAATTTACGCCCTTTCACCAGATACCGAACTGTGTCGTCAAGTGTTATTTCGAGAAATTATCCAAACACCGGAAGAATTGGTTAAAAAACTGTAATTATGGAAACTATTCGTTGTAAAAACAATCTTGGCGGGTATTCAGATGTCCCTAAGGAAAAATTCTTTTTTCGACCCAGTGTTTACGGGGTTATTTTAAAAAACAACCAAATACTTTTGTTATCTAATAAAAGTAATGGAAAATATTGGTTCCCCGGCGGCGGCGTGGAAATCGGGGAAAAAATTGAAGATGCCCTAAAACGAGAGTTTAAAGAAGAAACCGGATTAGAGGTTAGAATCATAAAACCCCTGCTTTTTAAAGAAAATTTCTTTTATTACAAACTAGAGGACGCTGCCTATCATGCTCTTATTTGGTTCTTTGAGTGTGAACAGGTATCAGATAAAGAATTGGTTTCTGACGATCTCGTTGACGATACCGAATCAGAAAAACCACGGTGGATATCAATAGACGATTTAAAAAACCAGGATTTCTCTGATTTAGAGGCGGATTGCATGTTAATGATCCAATCCTTAACAAAAGAGCAAGGATAAGGTAAAATAAAACCCGAATTTGAAAATTGAATATTAAAAATTCGATAATTTAAAAAACGGGCCACTAGCTCAGTTGGTAGAGCGTCGCATTCGCATTGCGAAGGTCAGCGGTTCGAATCCGCTGTGGTCCACCATTCGACTACGGCTGTATATTCTACAGCCGTAGTCGAATGCCCCGAGGCCTCTCGAGGGACTCATGTTTGCTCTTATCCAACCGCTCATGGTCTTCGACCATCATTTTGTCACAAAATTCGACTGTCGCTCAGGGATTCCGAGGCCAATCGAGGACTCATGGTCTTCGACCATCATCCAACATAATTATGTCAAATTTTAACCTTGAATCATCTCCAAATGTCAGAAACGGTTCTATTAACGAAGTTCTCGAAAGAGTGAATTATCTCGAACACGTTAGAGAAAATCCGACCAAAAATTTTTCCGAAGCGGTCGATTATCTCTATGAAGAACTTGATAATTTAGAAACTTTTTTTAGCAATGGAATTTCCGACCAAGATATTGAAATAATTAACTCACCTTACGCACTCCACCCACGACTCTGTCTTAACCGTGTGAGTTCGTTCATACTGGATCGAATGGCACAGAGATACAGTTTGGACTTTAAGGCGAAGTGATTTAGACGAGTTTTCTTTTT
>Ga0265296_1000321_pt1 | contig 80128 bp, 71 predicted proteins | sample MunlanPumphouse1_FD_189073 | JGI IMG/M metagenome (GOLD analysis project Ga0265296, IMG submission 189073) | Groundwater microbial communities from a municipal landfill in Southern Ontario, Canada - Pumphouse #1 | ecosystem: Environmental > Aquatic > Deep subsurface > Groundwater | place...
ATATCGGGTTTGCGGATATCATGGGAGTATCTGGCGATGAGCTCTTGACGCAACTGCTCCGGGGTCAGATTGGCGGCCTGGACCTCCCCCACAAGGGGCAGCGAGACCTTGCCGTCGGACTGGATACGCACCCCGATGTTCAGCTCCGGGTTATAGACGAACTTGAGATCAAAGTAGTCGTTGGGCCGCAACACCTTGCTGTAGCCGGTCCGATTGATGAATTCCCGGTAACGCTGCCCAATGGTCTGCTGCAATTCCGGGATGGTCATGCCGTAAGCATTGACTTCGCCCACCAGGTTTAAGAGGATTTTGCCGTCCGGACGAACCAACACCGGCTTAAGATCAAGCTCGGGATTAAGGGGGAAGCTGATAGTCAAGGTGTCGCCTTTGAGGACCCGGTAGGACTCCACCACCACCGGCCCCTTAGGCGGCGGTTTCATCTCCGGAAAGGCCACCTGCTTAACTCCGGTGCCTTTGCCGCCGGCGCACGCCATAACCAGAAGGAGTAGCCCGCTCACCCATATAGTACGCCATCTTTTCATAGTCAGCCTCTACTTCATTTCGAGACCAAAGGCCTCTCGGAATAGGCGTCTCATGGTCTTGACCATGATCTTTACATCAAGCCACAAAGAACAATGCTTAACGTATTCCAAGTCATTAATGATCCAGTCGTTAAAATAAACATTGGTATGGGCCTCAACCTGCCACAACCCGGTCATGCCGGGGCGCACCGACAGCCGCGCATCTCGCCATTTGGGGTTGTAGCGCATCTCATCTAAAGACAGAGGCCGGGGGCCCACCATGCTCATATCTCCTTTCAGGACGTTCCAGAGCTGCGGTAGCTCATCCAGGTTGGTGTCCCGGATAAACCTTCCCACCCGGGTGATCCGAGGATCTTGGACGATTTTGAACATCGGCCCGTCCACTTCATTCAAGTCCTGAAGTTCCCGCTTCAGATCTTCCGCGTTATTCAACATGGACCGAAATTTATACATGGTGAAATTGCGACCACCCTGGCCACATCTTTCCTGCCTGAAGATGACCTCCCCCGGGGAATCCAGCTTGATAAGCATGGCTACAACCAGCATAATGGGAGCAGTGATAATGAGCCCCAACAAGGACAAGAAAACGTCCATGCCGCGTTTGACGTTCTGATAGATCGTTCCCGCGTCCGTCTGCCATTCCAGCGGCCCTCCCATATACGCCGGATTGCGCCGGGCATGTTCCCGCAGGGAGACAGCGGTTTGCTCGGGCAGCGCAGCCTGGGTTCGCATCACCGCCATTTCGTGGAAACTCGTCAAATTGTCAATGATGGCCCCTGCGCAGATGACGCAACGGTGGAGGTAGGCCCCCTGACGAATCCGAGCGTTATCCAGAACCACGCACTCATTGATGACCGCCCCCCGCTCCACCTCGCAGTGGGAGCCGATGGCCGAAGGGCCGAGAATGATGGCCTCAGCGCCCACCTTCGAACCCGAACCTACCACTACCGGGGCAAATACCCGGGCCGAGGCGTTGATTTCGGCCTGAGCGGCATTATCCGGCGCTGTGTCCGGGTCTGGCAGCGGTACCCGACCATTCAACACTTCCAGATTGGCGCTGAAGAAATCGCCGACGCTGGTGATGGTGCGGCTATAGCCCGGAAGCTCCCAGACCGCAGTGCGGGCCCCCTGGTGGTAAAGAGGTGCGAAGAGCTGCTCTTTGAGATCGAAGTAACCGCTCTCGGGGATATAATCCAGAATCTCCGCTTGAAACAGGTAAAGGCCGGCGGGACGCAAGGTGCTCCGCCGTTCCTGGGCCGGGTGGATGCGGTGGATGCTCCTGACCTGTTGATCCGCATCAACTTCGACCCGCTCCATCTCCCAGGGGGCCTCCCGCACCTTGAGCCCCCCCACGGTGGCCAGGGCCCGGCATTCTTGGTGCCAGGCCAGCATCTCGGCGAGGCCCCCGCTCAACAACAAATCGCCGTTCATCACCCAGAAGGCGTTCCCGTGCAGGGCATCCGCCACTTCCTTCAGGGAGCCCCCGGTACCATAACTGGTTTCCCGGACCAGGTATTGCAGGGAGTCGGGCAGCGTCCTGAGGTGGGCAGCCACCACCTCCGCCATCCCCGGCTGAACGCAGAGGATCAGGCGGGTGACCCCGGCTGCGGCCAAAACTCCGGCCTGATAGTGCACCAGGGGACGGTTGGCCAGGGGCAGAAGAATCTTGGGATAAGCGGCCAGGGCCAACCCATGAAAGGTGGCCAAACTGCCGGCCAGCACCACCGCGGTATTGGGAATGGGGTTCATAGGCGTCGGTAAATCCAGGGAGGAATAGGAAAGGTCCTCCGGTTAAGAATCAGGTCAACTTTTTCACAACCGCCGGCATCCAGTCTGTCCAAGGCCGCAGACACCACCTGAACCCGGGTGATGCCGGCATGAACTACCAAGAAAGTCCGGTCGACTTGGGCGGCATAGAGCATCGACTCGGGAGACACGTTCACAGCCGGGCCATCGATAATGATGGTGGAGTATTCCCGGTTCAGGCAGCCTAAAAGATTTTTCAAGACCGGGGGCTCCAGCAGGCTGATGTGATTAATGGGTGCGACGCCTGCGCCCATCACCTTTAACTGGGGCATGGGAGTGGCCTGCACCACGCTTTTGGCCTCGATTCTGCCGGCCAGGCAATCACCGAAGCCGTAAAGTTCCGGCAACCCAAACGCGGCGCAGATTTGGGGCTGGGCAAAGTTGCCGTCGATGAGCAGCACCGGCTGATTTTGGATCTCAGCGGCCGCCATGGCCAGTCCGATAGCCACGGTGGTGCCGCCTTCCCCGGGGTTGGCCGCACAGATCAGAAAGTGCCGTTGCCGGGCGTCAGCCGTAGTCAACAGAATATTGTTGTATATCCCCATGAAGACCCGACGGACCCCCGGACCATAAAAGTGCTGCACGTTTGGCTGGTTGCTCAAGGCCGGGGCATAGTGCATGGTCGCCTCCACCGGGTGCCGGATTGATGCTGAACAATTTCTTGGGGTTGCTGTACCGCCATATCCATAAGCCTACCCTACTTTCTCACGCTTACCGGGATTATCACCGGACCGCAAACCCTAAACAATCCGGTGCTCACCTGATATTGTTCTCAGGAATTCCCTGAATTTCCCCTGCTTAAACCGGCTGGGGTGAACTCTTGCCTTTCGATAAATTTTTATCAGCTTGCCCGCATAATCCTCTTGCCAGACATTCGCTGCATCATCCCTCTCGGGCCTTCCCCATCCTTCCATGATTTGCTCTTCAGGCACCTCGCCTAACCTAAACCGGTGAGGCGAGCGTCAGGCAGGGTTCGCATTGAAGTTTCAGGACCGAGACCACACCAGGAATATCGGGAATTAATTTCGGGAACTTTAAAGACGAATTAATTTTGGCCGCAAGAGCAGGCCCATCATGGGCCTGCCAAAAAGTATTTATGTTAGGGCCTCCTTTGACCGATTAGGAGCAGTAGCCGAGTGAATCTAAAATGCAGCAGAAACGACGGGATGGCCCAGTTCTGTCCGAGGATATTATGAGAAAATATCGTGGCCCCGGTTCACAGGTGGCGACCTCCCTCTACTCCCCTAATACATCGGTATTCTTTGGCGATTTGTAGTAGCTGGTTGTTCTATAAAATATTAAATAAAGTTTACTATTAAAAGTATTAAAGCTTAGTTTAATTAAACTATAGTTAATATAACGAAATATGAAATGGTGTTACGTTATATGAATTTTTTTATATTACAAAGGAGTTTTTATTACTTTATCTCTTGCATTATGCTATGGTTACTCTGATTATCAATAATTATGCCTTGGTTTGCAATAAGAATTCTGGTCATGGGTCAACTCATGATAAATGAAGCTTGGTACTACGGCGAAGAGATTGAGCGCCCCACGACCCTGTTGTCTGGAACTTTACAATGAGTATTACGATCCTCCTGGCCGACGAACACTCAGTCATGCGCAAAGGGTTACGGTCCCTGCTGGAAAAAGACCCGGAGGTTACCATAGTCGCCGAAGCCCGGGACAGCCACACCACAGTCCGGTTAGCCCGGGACCTCAGTCCCGATATAGTCATACTTGATGAAAGGATGGCCGAATTCAGCGGCGTTGATACGGCCAGAGAAATACTCGCCACCTCCCCCGGGGCCAAGGTTATCGCCTTATCCGTCCATTCCGACCGCCGCCTGGCCTTAAATCTACTCAAGGCCGGGGTCTCGGCCTACCTGTTAAAAGATCGCGTCTTCGAAGAATTGATCCCGGCCCTGCGCCTAGTCATGGCCCACAAGATTTATCTCAGTCCCGAAATCTCCGATTTGGTGCTCAAAGATTACGTCGAAGCCTTGCGGGACAGCGAGGCCCGCTTCCGCACGGTGTTCGAGCAGGCTCCCTTCGGCATTGCCTTGACCGATCTGGATGGCCGCCTGCTGGAGATCAGTCCGGCGCTGCTTAAGATGCTAGGATATAACCGGGACGAACTCCATCGCATGATCTTGGCCAAGTTTTCTCATCCGGACGACGCCGACTCCTGCCAGGAACTTTTTCGGGATTTGGCCCAGGGGCGCCGCCAGACCTTCGAGAAAGATAATCGCTACCTCCGCAAGGACGGCCGCCTGGTCTGGGGCCGCCTCACCGTTTCCGTGGTCCGGTCCTTGCTGGAGCAATCCCAGTTCGCTATCGTCATTGTAGAAGATATCAACGAGCGAAAAAGGTCCGAGGAAGAGATCCGAGCCTATCAAGAGCAGTTGCGATCCCTGGCCTCGGAAATCTCTCTGGTAGAGGAACGGGAACGGCGTCGCCTCGCCACAGATTTACATGACCATATCGGCCAGACCCTGGCTCTGGCCCAGATCAAACTGGGAGAGATCAAAGAGTGGGCCGAGGGCACTCCCGTGTCCGGGTCTCTGGGAGAAATTCGGCTCTTGGTGGAACAGGCCATCAAATCCAGTCGAGAGTTAACTTTTGAGCTGAGCCCGCCGATTCTTTACGATCTGGGGTTTGAATCTGCCGTGGAGTGGTTCGGGGACTACCTCCAGGAACACCACGGCCTCCAGGTCATTGTGCGATCAGACGAGCAGTATAAGCCCATGGGTAACGAAACCATGGTGTTGGTCTTCCAGATGGTGCGGGAACTCATGCTCAATGCCGCCAAGCATGCCCGGGCCCGCCAGGTTGAGGTTTCGATCCGGCGGGAAGGGGACAATTTGGTCATCGACGTCACTGACGACGGCGTGGGGTTCGACCGCCAACAACTCACCACTTCCCGTTCCCGGGAAAAGCCCCGCGGTTTTGGGCTCTTCAGCGTCCGGGAGCGCATCGAATGCATAGGCGGCAGTCTGCGGATAGACTCCCGGCCTGATCGAGGCAGCAAGGTCTCTCTCACCGTGCCGGTTTGGCAGGATCATTAATCTGAGGCGAGGAACGTGACGTGGGCATAACCATCATAGTAGTGGACGACCACAAAATTTTGCGGCAAGGATTGCGCACTCTTCTGGCCCGGGAAGCTGACATGGAGGTGGTGGCCGAGGCGGAGGACGGGCGGCACGCGGTGCGTCTGGTCCGGGAATTGTCTCCCCAAGTAGTGATTATGGACGTGGGCATGCCCGATTTAAATGGCATTGAAGCTACCCGTCAGATATTGCAGGAGGCGCCCGAAACCAAGATTATCGCCTTGTCCATGCATTCCGACCGGCGCTTCGTTACCAACATGATCAAGGCGGGAGCCTCCGGTTACCTGCTCAAGGATTCGGCCTTCGAGGAATTGGCCACTGCCATTCGCGTGGTTATGGCCCGGAAGACCTACCTGAGCCATGAGATTGCCCACGTGGTGGTGAAGGACTATGTGAAGGGAGGTGGCTCCAAGGACGATCCGTCGGTATTTTCGGTCTTGAGCCCCCGAGAACGGGAGGTGCTCCAGCTTATGGCCGAAGGCAAGACCAACCGCCTGATCGCCGAAGCCTTGAATGTTAGCCTGAAAACCATTGAAACCCACCGCCAGCAAATCATGAATAAGCTGGAGATTCATAATATCGTCGAGCTTACCAAATACGCCATCCGGGAAGGCCTCGCCTCCCTGGACCATTGAATCCCACACACTCCAGGGTCTGACCTGCAGACCCGTTTTGGTGTCCCACTCCTAAAGATCGACCTGATTCTTCCAAGCCGATGGAGGTTCACCCCAACCCAGGCTTGAGAACCAGGTCGTGGTCCTGTAAGAATATTTCTGACAAAAAAATCAGACATATTTCCATTCACACTCATCTTTGAGGATGTTAAAGTAGATAAAATTTTCCCTGTCTTCCTTAATTACTCAAACCCGACAAGATTAAGAAGGTAGAAATTAATGAACTGGGTTACGCAAGCCTTAAGCACGTCCGTGGGCAAAAAGCAGTTGATGGCCATAACCGGCCTGTTGTTTCTGCTGTTTCTGACCACCCATCTCCTGGGCAACCTGAGCATTTATGGCGGACCGGCGGCGTTCGTGGCCTATGCCGAACACCTGCACGCCCTGGGGAAATTGCTGGTGGCCGCGGAAATTGGCATGGTCTTGGCTTTAATCATTCATGTCGGTACCGCGATTGTGCTGTTCTTTGAGAACCGCAGCGCCCGTCCGGTCAAGTACGCGGTGGACAAAAGCGGTGGCGGCGGCCGCACCTTCAGCTCGCAAACCATGCCCTATACCGGTCTGCTGATTCTGGTTTTCCTCGGAGTGCACCTGGCCACCTTTTCCCACCACATCGTCGATCAGACCACCCGGAACATCTTTCAAATTGCCGTTGACGTCTTCTCTCATAAGGGCTTTCTGGCAATTTATTTAATCGCCATGATCATCGTCGCCTTGCATGTCCGGCACGGGCTCTGGAGCGCCTTCCAGACCGTGGGGGCAAACCAGCCCAAGTACATGCCATTTATCCAAAAGCTGAGTATTGTCTTCGCGGTGATCGCCGGCATCGGCTTTTTTTCACTGCCGCTAGTCATCCTGGCGATGAGATAGGGAGGTCTTGTAATGCAACTTGATGCTAAAATTCCCGTAGCGCCTTTGCCGGATAAATGGGATCGCTGCAAATTTGAAATGAAACTGGTCAGCCCGGCTAACAAGAGAAAATTTGATATCATCGTGGTAGGAACCGGCCTGGCCGGCGGCGCCGCGTCTGCCTCCCTGGCGGAACTGGGCTACAACGTCAAGACCTTCTGTATCCAGGACAGCCCCCGCCGGGCCCATTCCATCGCGGCCCAAGGCGGCATCAATGCGGCCAAGAACTATCCCAACGACGGCGACAGTATCTGGCGGCTGTTCTACGATACCATCAAAGGCGGCGATTTCCGGGCCCGGGAAGGCAATGTCTACCGCCTGGCCCAGGTGAGCAACTTGATCATCGATCATTGCGTGGCCCAGGGAATTCCGTTTGCCCGGGAATACGGCGGGCTTTTGGCTAACCGCTCCTTCGGCGGAGCCCAAGTCTCCCGGACGTTCTACGCCCGGGGGCAGACCGGCCAGCAACTCCTGCTGGGGGCCTACAGCTCCTTGATGCGCCAGGTGGCCTCGGGCCGCGTCACCATGTTTCCCCGCCGGGAGATGCTGGACCTGGTGCTCGTGGACGGCCAGGCCCGGGGCATCGTAGTGCGGAACCTCATCACCGGGGAAATCGAGCGCCACTCGGCCCACGCGGTGGTCCTGGCCACCGGCGGTTATGCCAATGTATTTTTTCTGTCCACCAACGGCATGGCCTGTAACGTCACCGCCAGCATCCGGGCCTTTAAGAAAGGGGCCGGTTTTGCCAACCCTTGCTTTACCCAGATACACCCCACCTGCATCCCGGTGCATGGCGACTATCAGTCCAAGCTAACGCTGATGTCTGAGAGTCTGCGCAACGACGGCCGGGTCTGGGTGCCTAAAAAAGAGGGCGACACCAGGCCGCCGGAGCAGATCCCCGAAGCGGAACGGGATTATTATCTGGAGCGCATCTATCCCAGTTTCGGGAACCTCGCCCCTAGGGATATCTCCTCCCGGGCCGCCAAGCTCATGTGCGACCAGGGCAAAGGCGTCGGCCCCACAGGGCGCGCCGTGTATCTGGATTTCGCCGATGCCATCGAACGGCTGGGCAAGGCCGAGATCGAGGCCAGATACGGCAATCTCTTCCAGATGTATGAAAAGATCGTTGCCGCCAATCCTTATGAAACGCCCATGATGATTTATCCGGCCTCCCATTATGCCATGGGCGGCCTTTGGGTAGACTACAACCTGATGAGCACCATCCCAGGCCTCTTTGTCCTGGGCGAGGCCAACTTCTCTGACCACGGGGCCAACCGCCTGGGGGCCAGCGCCCTGATGCAGGGTTTAGCCGACGGCTACTTTATCATCCCTTACACCATCGGCGGCTACCTGGGCGGCACCCGGCTCCCGGAAGTTACGGTAGATAATGACGCGTTTAAGGAGTCCGAAGCTGAAGTTACGCAGCGCGTCGACCGCCTGCTCAATATCAAGGGCAAAAGAACCGTGCAGGACTTTCACCGGGAACTGGGGAACATCTTGTGGGAGCATTGCGGCATGGGCCGCACTGATGCGGGGCTCACCAAGGGCCGTGGGCTCGTGGCCAACCTCAAGGCCGAATTTTGGGAGAATGTGAAGGTGCCGGGTGAAGAGAAAGATTTCAATCAAAGCCTGGAAAACGCCGGCCGGGTGGCCGATTTCATAGAGTTCGCCGATATCTTGATCGCTGATGCCCTGGCCCGCCGGGAATCCTGCGGCTGCCATTTCAACGAGGCCTTTCAGACCGAGGACCATGAAGCCTTGCGGGACGATGAAAACATGTGCCATGCAGCGGTCTGGGAATATGCCGGAGAGGGCCAGGCGCCCATCTTCCACAAGGAACCGCTGGTGTTTGAAAATGTCAAATTAGTGACGAGGAGCTACAAGTGAGCGGCAAGACGATCAACCTCACCCTGAAGGTCTGGCGGCAGCAGGGGGCAACCGCCCCGGGTCGACTCGAAAGCTATAAGGCTGAGAATATTCCCACCGACGCGTCATTTCTGGAGATGCTGGACATAGTCAATGAGCGCCTCACTCTTACGGGTAAAGAGCCCATCGCTTTCGACCACGATTGCCGGGAGGGCATCTGCGGCATGTGCGGCACGGTGGTCAACGGCCGGCCCCATGGCCCGGAGAAAGAAACCACTCTGTGCCAGCTCCACATGCGCCACTTCAAAGACGGCGACACCGTGGTCGTCGAGCCCTTCCGGGCCCGGGCCTATCCCATCATCAAAGACCTGGTAGTGGACCGCAGCGCCCTGGATCAAATCATTGCGGCGGGCGGCTTCATTTCAGTCATCACCGGTCAGGCCCCTGAGGCCAACACCTTGCCGGTCCCCAAGGAAAGTGCCGACCTGGCCATGGACGCGGCCGCCTGTATCGGCTGCGGCGCCTGCGTCGCGGCCTGCCCCAATGCCGCGGCCATGCTCTTTACCAGCGCCAAGATTTCCCAGTTTGCGTTGCTGCCGCATGGGCGCCCGGAAGCCGCTAAACGGGCCCTGGCCATGTTGGCCCAGATGGACGCGCAGGGGTTTGGCAACTGCACCAACCATAAGGAATGCGAAGTGGAGTGCCCCAAAGGCATTTCCATCAGCAATATTGCTCGCCTGAACCGGGAATGGCTCAAAGCCGCGTTCCTGTCCAAGGAGAAAATTCCCGCTTAATATTTCTAAAAACCCAGGTGGCGGGCCTCTGTGCCCGCCACATTGGTAGCACAGGCTTTCCAGCCTGTGTAGGTGAGCCCACCTTACTTTTCCCCAAGCTTTTTCCCGATCACGGGCGCTGATCGCGGGCAACTGCGTAACAGAACCATGCCGGCTTATCCGCCCAAGCCCTGCCTCCTTAAAAACCCGGTCATCCATTTCATGACTCCTCAAGGGCTTGAATCGGCCCATAAAAGTATCTATTTAATATAAAGATGTCCTTGCTTCGACTCTAAGAGCCGAATCCACCGAATGCCGGGGGTGATTATGTACAAGGTGAGCCTGGAAGGAGACGACACGGTTGTCCGCATCAGGCGCGAGTTGATGGGCCAGGATACCGTATCCAGGTTCCTGGATTTAATTAACCTGGCCGCGGTGATGGAGAACAGCAGGTTTGCCGACGCCAAAGAAAAGATCCTGGCCCGCATGCTGGGCTTCCCCACCGGGGTGGATGTGCTGCGCGATCCGGTCCTCAATAAAGACGCGGCGTTTTCGGAAGAGGAGCGGGAGATCTTAGGCCTCCGCGGGCTTCTGCCCGCCCGGGTCCAAACCATGGAAGAGCAGGTGATGCGGACCCTGGAGAATTTCCGCAAAAAGCCCACGGATATCGAAAAGTATATCTTTATGATCGGCCTCCAAAACCGTAACCGGACCCTGTTCTACCGGGTGGTTTTGGACAACATCGAAGAGATGATGCCCATCATCTATACGCCGACCGTAGGCCAGGCCTGTCTGGAATACGGTCATATTTTTCGCCGGCCCCGGGGGATCTTTATTTCGGCGAAGGATCGGGGGCGCATGCCGGAACTCCTGCGCAACTGGGCGTATAAAGATATCCGCATCATTGTGGTCACTGACGGCGAGCGCATCCTCGGTCTGGGAGACCTGGGCGCAGACGGCATGGGCATTCCCGTGGGCAAGCTGGCGCTCTACTCCGCCTGCGCCGGTATCCACCCTTCCCACAGCCTCCCGATTACGCTCGACGTGGGCACCGAAAACGAAGATTTGCTGAACGACCCCTTATACATCGGACTCAAACAACGGCGTCTGCGCGGTGCGGCCTACGATGATTTTATCGAGGAATTCATTGTGGCCGTCGCCGAAGTCTTTCCACGCACCTTGGTGCAGTTTGAAGATTTCGGCAACCTCAATGCCTTCCGGCTCTTGGAGCGCTATCGGGAACGCCTCTGCGCCTTCAATGACGACATCCAGGGCACCGCGGCGGTGGCCCTGGCCGGATTGTATTCAGCCTTACGGATCAAAAGCGGTAAGCTCCAGGATCAAAAATTCCTGATCGTGGGGGCAGGTGAGGCCGGAACCGGGATTGGCGAACTGACCGTGGCCGCTTTGATGGATGAAGGCTTAAGCGTTGCCCAGGCCCGGGAGCGCTGCTGGTTTGTGGACTCCAAAGGCCTGGTGGTCAAAAGCCGCAGCGACCTGACTGGCCGCAAACTCCGCTATGCCCATGACCACGAGTTCATCTTTGATTTGGCGGCCGTGGTGGAAGCCCTGAAACCCACCGCCATTATTGGCGTTACTGGGAAGCACGGTCTCTTTGCGCACCCGGTCCTGGAAGCCATGGGTAAGATTAATGACCGACCTATTATCTTCCCCCTGTCCAACCCCACCTCCAAGGCCGAATGCTCCGCCGAGGAAGCCTATAGCGCCACAGGGGGAAGGGCGATTTTTGCCAGCGGCAGCCCCTTTGCCCCCGTTGTCCTTGAGGGCAAGACCTTGGTGCCGGGACAGGGGAACAACGTCTATATTTTCCCGGGGGTGGGGTTGGGCGTGATCGCGTCCGGGGCCCGACACGTCATTGATGAGATGTTTTTTGCCGCGGCCAAGGCCCTGGCCGCACAAATATCGGCAGACGACCTGGAGCAAGGGCGGGTCTATCCACCCCTGGCCCGGATCCGGGAGGTCGCGGCCGCCGTCGCTGCCGCGGTAGCCGGAGTAGCCTACCAGCACAACCTGGCCACCAAGCCCCGGCCCGACGATATTTTGGCCGCGATCAAGGCCCTAATGTATGAGCCGCAGTATCGCAGTTATGTTTAGGTTACTCCGGTTCCGAAAAAAGATCGTTATGCAATGCACTCTCTTGCCACTATCAATTAGTCCTAATTATACCAGATAAGTTATTTATATGATCTTCATATAGGAAACACGACAGGGCTGATTGGATTGTGAATAAATAGCAGTGATCGAATATTTGAAAAGTGAATTAGGGGTTCTGTTTTAGCCACTCAGAAACTAACAAAGCATAATCATTAAATATCAAATTATCCGGTTCAAGCTTTAGAACTGAACATAAATCTGGCAACTCGGTTATAAAAAGTTGATAGCGTGATCGTATCGCGGCCCCACCTGGTATGGTTGATCGTCCTGATGAATTCCGTAGCCAGTCTCTTATGATTGGAATGACCATGTATCGGTCATTGTTATGAGATTTTACGTCCTGACCACTTATGTCAGAAATAAATGCCTGATAACGATACATTTCTCGGTCTAATATTAAACATATCTTGGATTTATCCTTTTTAGATCCATATTTTTTTGCACCCATAAAAAGTCCCAGCTCAAGAGGCATGTTGAATCTTGGTAAATTGGATATAGTATCTAACTCTGTTCTTGAAATATCATGAATACCAAACTTACATTCGGAAATGATCCTTGCAATTTCCTGAATCCGTACTTCTCCTCCATCGCCAAGTTCCAGGGCACAACGAGGAATATAGCCACAATCGAATATAGCAAATAAAATTGCATAGAAAATTTCCCTATATTCCTTGTCAAACGGGCAATTTATAAAAACATTACGCGTATATTCCTGAGCACCCATAGCTGTGTTTTCTTTATTTCTTTGTTGAACGCTTGTGAGAAACTAAAGTTACCGCCTTAGCTACGTCAGATTTTTTCACAGAGCCAGATTTGGGGGGAGATTTCACGTCACGTTTTTTTTGAGAGAGGGCGCTTCCTGCAGCGGTTTTTGAAGAACTACTAGTACGTTTATCTTTCAAGACTTGCGATGCTGCTGTAGCAGCCTTTTCTGATGTTGTTTTTTTGGGAGCTTTAGTTTGCGACAAGGCGCTTCCAGCCGCAGTCTTCGATTTGGGCCCTGTTTTTTTGCTACTCAGAGTCTCGGATGCCTTGTTCGCAGCTTCCTTGCCAGTGACCTTCGATTTCGGCATTTTTCTTCTCCTTGCCAAAGGGAATTACATTTATTTTACCATATTCTTCCATATTATTGCTAAATTACAAAAATTGTGACAAAAAATCAAAAAGCATAGCCCCTTTCGGAGAATAAAATTATAACTTGCTACTATCAGGTAATTATGAATAAATCAAATTAGTTGAATATATGACCTGCATATCCTACGCACGGATTTGTTGGGAAATCTGCCCACATTACAGCCTCTCAGAAACCGTTTTCATTTCCAGGAAGAGCCGCAGGTAATCCGGGCCGCCGGCTTTGGCGTTGGAGCCCGACATCTTGAAGCCGCCGAAGGGCTGGACCCCCACCAGGGCCCCGGTGATCTTCCGGTTCAGATAAAGATTGCCCACGTTGAATTCCCGCTTGGCCCGCTCCAACCGATCCCGGCTCCGGCTGAAGAGCCCACCCGTCAGGCCGTATTCGGTGCCGTTAAAGATGCGCACTGCGTCTTCGAAATTCTCAGCTTTGATAACTGCCAGCACCGGCCCAAAGATTTCCCGCTGGGCCAGTCGCGCCGTTGGAGGCACATCGGCAAAAACCGTGGGCTCCAGATAATAACCGCCGTCACGGTCAAGAGACTTGCCGCCGCTTACCAGCCTCCCCTGCCCTCGCCCCTGCTCCATTTCGCTTAAGATCATCTTCTGCTGGGCCTCGGAAATCACAGCGCCAAGCGGATAGTTCTCCTCCGCCGGTCCCACCCGGATGTCTTGCACCGCGGCCACCAGCCGCTCAAGGACCTCATCGTAAACTTCCGCCACCACAATGAGACGCGACGCCGCGGAGCACTTCTGCCCTTGAAAACCAAAGGCGCTTTTGATCACCTCCGGAATCGCGGCATCGAGGTCGGCGGTCTCATCGATCACCACCGCATCTTTGCCGCCCAATTCGGTGTAGACTCGCTTGAGCCACTCCTGACCCGGATGAATCTGCGCCGCCCGAACCGCGATCCGCACCCCCACTTCCCGAGAACCGGTGAAGTTGATAAAGCGGGTCCGCACGTGGTCCACCAGGTAATCCCCTACGTCGCTCCCCAGGCCCGGCAAGAAATTAATAACACCGGGGGGAAGCCCGGCGGACTCCACGACCTGCATAAAGATCGCGCCGATCACGGGGGTATAGGACGAAGGCTTGATCACTACGGTATTGCCCGCGGCTACCGGTCCGGCGGCCATCCCCACGAGAATGGCCAGGGGGAAGTTCCAGGGCGGCAGGACCACCCCTGCTCCCAGGGGTTGCAGCCAAGACTGGTTGATCTCACCAGGGAAGGGATAAATCGGCAAGGGCTTGGCGAATTCCAGAGCCTGACGGGCGTAGTACTCACAGAAATCGATGGCTTCGGCCACATCGGCATCAGCCTCGGCCCAGTTTTTGGAGGCCTCCAGGGTTTCCCAGGCGGCCAATACCAATTTACGCCGGCGCAGCTCTTGAGCCAGCTTGATCAGGACGGCGGCCCGGTCCTCAGCCGACCGCCTGGCCCAAGCCGGAAAAGCCTGCCAGGCCGCATCTAGTGCCCGGTCGACGTGAAGCGAGGCGGCTGCGGCCACGGAGCCCACGATCTCCGCAGGACTGGCCGGATTGAGGCTCATGATCCGCTGGCCGGCATCCACCCTTTCACCAGCAATGATGAGAGGCCAATGGCTGCCCAACTGCCGGCGCACCTTGGCCAGCGCCTCCCGATAGGCCGCAATGTTGGCGGGATCACTGAAATCGCTCAGGGGCTCGTTGGAAAATGGCGGGAACATAGCGGATTCCTCTGATGGCTACAGGCTAATAGTTTGCGAATGGCTCTCTTAATATCCCCATAAATCCCCTCTGACAAAGGGAGATTTAAAAAGCATTCCTTACTGTTCCCCCCTTTACCAAAGGGGGTTAGGGGGGATTTTGGAGCAAACGCTCAAGAACTTAAAGGTGGCCCGGGCTCAAATAATCAACTCCTCCGGAACCAGCCTTCGGTTGGCGAGTCCCAGGTCGGCGACCGGGAAATCGCGACCATCGCCAAGCCCCACCCGGTCCTGGCCGAAGTACAGGCCCGCGGCGATTCTCCCCAGTGCATCGGCCTTCATGATGCCGCTACCACTGTCGCCCCCGACGACGATAGCCCCCCCGACCCGGTCCACCACCGGGTGGCTGTCAGCCAGATGGTCGGCATAGTGCCCGGCCCAGGAGTACTGCGGCACGACATCTTGGAAACAGGGAAAATACGGCTCTACCTGGGGCCGGACCCGCCCCTGGAAAAAGTCCCGCTCCGCCGCCGGAGGCTCCTCCAGGCCCGGAGGTTGGTCTTCATTGGCAAAACCCAAGATAAAGGAGCCCGTGCTCGGCCGCAGATAAGCGCCACCGGGCATGATGGTGAAAGGCAGCAGGTTATGAGCGTTAAAACCTTCGGCGTGGAGAAGCCGCTGCAACGCGCCCTCTTTGGCGGCCACCGCGAACAACTGCCGCTTCCTCGGAACCACCGGAACCTTAAGCCCGGCCAGACTCATAGTCAGACTTATCCACGCACCGGTGGCGACTACCACGGTTCCATAAATGATTTCGCCATCTCTCGCCTTAACCCCGAGCATCCGGCCCTCGCCGTTGGTGGCAAATCCAGTAACTTCGGTGCCAAACGCAAAGTTGCCCCCTAATGCCGATATCCGTTTCTCGTAAAATCGGCACAAGAGATTGGGATTCAGGATGCCGCAATTTCGGCCCAGGATACCTTGGGCAATTGCCCCGATCCGCATTTCCGGCAGACGCCGGTGAAGCTCGTTAGGCTCCAGGGTCTCAAACTTCACCCCGGCCTGGACCATGGCGTCCAAGACCGCCTGGGATTCCCGCATCTGGTCCGCCGTCTTGAGCCACAGATAGCCAATCCGCCTGAGCCCGATATCGGCGTCTTTCTGGACTTGTTCATAAAACGCGATACTGCCCTGGCTGAGAGCGCGGTTCAGCGGTGAGGAGAACATATCGCGATAGGCTGCAGCGCTTCTGGTGGTATTGCCCTGCCCCGGCCCCTGCAACCGGTCGATGACCAGGAGGTCGAGGTTACCGTCGCCTTTAAGAATATGATAGGCGCTGGCCAGGCCCAGGATTCCCGCTCCGACAATTATGACCCGGGGCCTGCCGGCCGTATCAGACATCGGGATAGGCCATCTTGTAAGGATCGACCAGTCGATCAAACTCTTCCGCGGAAATATAGCCGAGCCTCAAGGCCGCTTCCTTGAGCGTCAGCCCCTCATCTTTGGCCAGATGGGCAATTTGCGCCGCCCGGTCATAGCCGATGGCCGGGGACAGGGCCGTAACCAGCATCAGGGAGCGGTGCAGATAGGCGTCGATCTGCTCGTAATTGGGTTTCAGGCCAACCACCAGAAAGTCGTTGAAGTTATGGCAACTGTCGGCCAGAATCTTGATGGACTGGATCACATTAAAAATTAGCAGCGGTTTGTAGACGTTCAGCTCCAGGTAGCCTCCGGCCCCGCCGAACGTCACCGCGGCATCGTAACCCATGACTTGCACGGCCACCATGGCCAAGGCCTCGCACTGGGTGGGGTTGATCTTGCCGGGCATAATCGAAGACCCCGGCTCATTGGCAGGCAGATGCAGTTCATTCAGTCCGGCTCTCGGACCGCTTGCCAGCAGCCGGATGTCATTGGCAATCTTGTAAAGGGACACCGCCAGGGTCTTCAACACGGAGCTGGCCATGATGAGGGCATCGTGGGCGCCGAGCGCAGTAAACTTATTGGGCGCTGGCACTAAAGGCAGACCGGTGAGGTCGGCAAGGTGCTGGATCGCCAAATCCCCGAAGCCCTTGGGGGCATGGAGACCCGTACCCACCGCAGTCCCGCCCAGGGGCAGCCGGTACAGCCCGGGCAAAGCCAGCCGGATGCTCTCCAGGTGGTTGTCCAGCAGACCCACATAGCCGGAAAATTCCTGGCCCAAAGTCAGGGGCACGGCATCCATCAGGTGGGTCCGCCCGATCTTGACGAGTTCCGCCCAGCTCTGCGCTTTCTCGTCCAGGGCATCTCGCAACTTCTGGACCTTAGGAATCAGGCGCGCCTGAAGCGCCGTAGCTGCGGCAACATACATGGCCGCCGGGAACACGTCGTTGGTGGATTGCGACATATTGACGTGATCATTGGGGTGAATAGGGTCTTTACTTCCCAAGACCCCGCCCGCCAGCTCGATGGCCCGGTTGCCGATCACTTCATTGACGTTCATGTTACACTGGGTGCCGCTCCCGGAGATCCAGACATGGATCGGGAAATTGCCCTCCAGCTTGCCCTCTATGACTTCCTCGGCAGCCCGCAGAATGAACCCGGCTTTATCATGCGGCAGTTTGCCCAGTTCATAATTAGCCAGGGCCGCGGCCTTCTTAATTACGGCCAGGGCACTGATCACCTCCTGCGGCATCACGTCATCGCCGATGCTAAAGTAGGTGATCGCCCTCTGGGTTTGCGCGCCCCAATAGCGGTTCGCCGGTACCTCAATTTCTCCCAGGCTGTCACTTTCCCGTCTCGTTTTCTCCTCTTCAGGACCCATGCGGCTTTCTCCGTCAAAGTTGGCAATTACACGTTATCCCGGCACTCCGGCGAAGTCAGATGCTCGAGCTTCTCCGTGAGTTTGGTATTTTCCGAATAATCCACCGGGCAAGCGATCACGGACACCGTGTCGTCAGTCAGCGCTTTTTTAAGCGTCGGCAACAATTCGGCGGCAGCTTGAATCAAGTAGCCCTTGGCCCCGAAACTCTCGGCATATTTTACAAAGTCCGGGTTGCCGAAGTCCACGTGGGAGGAGCGTTTAAGCCTCATTTCCATCTTCCATTTTATCAGGCCGTAGCTGCCGTCCACCCACACCAGGATGACGAAAGGAATCTTTTCCCGCAGCGCGGTTTCGATTTCCTGAGAGTTCATCAAAAAGCCGCCATCGCCCGTAACCGCCAGCACCCGGCGTCGGGGGCGGGCCAGCTTGACCCCCAAGGCGCCTGGCACGGCAAACCCCATGGTAGCCAGGCCGTTTGAAACCAGGCAGGTGTTGGGCTGATACGTGGGAAAAAGGCGAGCCATCCACATCTTGACCGCGCCGCTATCCACGAGGACGATGTCCTCCCGTCCCAGCGCGGCGCGGGTATCTGCCACCAGACGTTGGGGCTTCACCGGAAAAGACGCATCGTGCCGGCCGTGCTCTAATTCCTCGCGCAGCAGGCAGCGGATTTTAAGATCAACCGCGGCCAAGCCGGGCTTGGGTGAGACCTGCGCGCCCAGGGCGTTAAGCGCGGCGGGAATGTCCCCAACCACATCCGCCGTTACGTTGTAATAGGTATCCACCATGGCCGGAAAGCGATGCAGGTGAATGATCCGCTTGTCTCCCTGGGGATTAATCCAGGCCGGGGCGAATTCTTGCAGCTCATACCCGACGCTGACCACCACATCCGCCTGATCGAAGCCGAAGTTAACGTAATCGTGCACCATGAAACCCATGGTGCCGAGCGCATTCGGGTGGTCGTCGGGAAACACGCCTTTGCCATGGAAGGTCGTGGCCACCGGTATCTTGAGCTTTTCCGAGAAGTGAATCAGGGCCGCCTGGGCCTGGTGGCGCGCCGCCCCGTGTCCGGCCAGGATGATGGGAGCCTTGGCCGATTCCAGCACCTTGGCCGCCTGGGCGATTTGGTCCGGGGCCGGGGCATGGGCATGATCCGGATGCACGACCAGAGGCCGGATCTCCGGGGCGACGGGCATCACTTGGACATCCTGGGGGAGGGCCAGATAGGCCGCGCCGGGCCGCGCCGTCTGGGCGGTGTGAAAGGCGTTACGGATCATTTCGGGCGTAGCCTGCGGAGTGAAGAGCGTGTCGGCCCACTTGGTCACGGGCTTGAACATGCTCACCAGGTCAACCACTTGATGGGTCTCTTTGTAAATCCGGCCCAAGCCAACCTGGGCACTGATGGCCACCAGGGGCGCGCTGTCCGTCTGGGCGTCGGCGACCCCCAACAGGAGATTAATGGCTCCTGGGCCCAACGTGGCAAGACAAACCCCGGCTTTGCCGGTGACCCTGCCGTACATATCCGCCATGAAGGCCCCCGCCTGTTCCGAACGCACCAGGATAAAGCGAATGGACGTATCATTCAGGGCATCCACCAGGTGTATGATCTCCTCACCGGGGAGGCCGAAAATGAACTCCACTCCCTCGTTCTCCAGGCATCGTGCCATAAGCTGCGCTACGTTCATGGTTCTCGAATCCGCCACGCTGGGTTAAAGGCTGCATCTGATCCTTGATTACATAGTAAGTCCAGAGCCGGGCCTTAACAAGCAGAAGAACGCGGGTCTAGGAAAAATGGTTTTTCAGAAACAAATCAGGGCCGCAGGCGTCTGGACCTTTGAAAATAAAAGCCATATATTATCCACATGCCTGATAATTTCTCGTCAAACCTTAAGGGGGATACCATTGGTGGCTGATATCCTGCGATTTGTGGATAACCTGGGGCCGGCAAAAATCGTCCAGGTGTTTGAACCTTCCGTTGATTTGAAGGCTTTGCTGGTGCTGGACAACGTAGCTATGGGGCCGGCTATCGGCGGCATCCGCATGGCTGTCGACGTTTCCATCGAAGAGTGCTTCCGGCTGGCCCGGACCATGACCCTTAAGAACGCCATGGCCGGCCTGCCCCACGGCGGCGGCAAGGTCGTGGTCTACGCCGACCCGAAGATCCCCAAGCCTGATAAGGAACGCTTGATAAGGGCCCTGGCCTGCGCCTTGCGGGATGTCCAAGGCTACATCATGGGGCCGGACATGGGGACCGACGAAGAGTGCATGGCCTGGATTAAAGACGAAAAAGCCCAGGTTGCCGGGCTCCCGACCGAACTCGGCGGCATGCCGCTGGATGAAATCGGCGCCACAGCCTGGGGCATCAAACATGCCATTGAAGTGGCCTTGCCGCATTGCGGCTTCGGTCTGGAAAAGGCCCGGGTGGCCGTTCAGGGCTTCGGCGCGGTGGGCAAACACAGCGCCCGGTTTCTGGCCGCACAAAAAGCCGTCATTGTGGGCGTGGCGGACTCCCAGGGCTCAGTGTATGATCCGGAAGGCCTGGACGTGGACAAGTTGATCCGGCTTAAAGATGCCAGAAAAAGTGTAATTGATTATCCTGGGGGCGAAAAGTTCGACCGGGATGGCATCATCGACTTCGACTGCGATATCTGGATTCCGGCCGCCCGGCCGGACGTGGTCAACGAGGACAATGTCCAGCGCCTTAAGGCCAGGCTGGTGGTGGAGGGCGCCAACATCCCGTTCACCTATGGCGCGGAAAAATATCTCTACGAAAAGGGCGTCTTGGTCATTCCGGATTTTGTTGCCAACCCTGGCGGGGTGATCTGCTCGGCCATGGAATACCGGGGAGAAATCCTGGTAGAAAGTGAGGTCTTCAAGGTTATCGAAGATAAGGTGCGCCGCAACACCCATCTGATCGTTGAAGAATCCAGGACGAAAAAGCTCATGCCCCGGGATGCGGCCATGAATCTGGCCTTGGCGCGAGTAAAAAAAGCCATGTCCTTCAAACGCTGGTCGATTTATTAGCGGTAAAGGTTGGTAGCACAGGCTTTCCAGCCTGTGCCAGGTCACCCCGGAATGGGTGTCCTGGACATTTGCTGAGGAACATTTTCAGGACAGATATATCGCGATTCCCAAAAGGTCTTTCCCCTTATCCCCTCTCCCCTCGAGGGGAGAGGGCTAGGATGAGGGGTGAGTAAGAAACGCTTATGCTAACCAAAGTCATCATCATGGGCGCGGCGGGCCGGGATTTCCACAACTTCAACCTGTATTTCAGGGATAATCCGGACTACCGGGTTGTGGCCTTCACGGTCGCCCAAATTCCCCTGGTGCACGACCGCATCTATCCCCCGGAGCTGGCCGGGGCGCTCTACCCGGAAGGCATCCCGTTTTACCTTGAGGATGAGTTAGAAGGGTTGATCCGCTCTCACCGGGTCGATCTCGTCGTCTTTTCTTACAGTGACGTTCCCCATGTGGAGGTGATGCACAAGGCCTCTTTGGTGATGGCCGCAGGGGCCGATTTCCTGCTCCCCGGCGCGGCCAGGACCATGCTTCAGTCCGCCAAGCCGGTGATTGCAGTCTGCGCCGTCCGAACCGGTTCCGGCAAATCCCAGACGACCCGCAAAATCTGCGGCATCCTGCAAAGCCTGGGCAAAAAGACGGTCGTCGTGCGCCATCCCATGCCTTACGGCGACCTTAAGCGTGAAGTGGTGCAGCGCTTCGCCGGTTTCGAGGATTTTTCCCGGCATCAGTTAACCATTGAAGAACGGGAGGAATATGAGCCTCTGGTGGACCAGGGGCTGGTGGTCTATGCCGGCATCGACTACCAGCAGATCCTGGCCCAGGCGGAGCGCGAAGCTGACGTCATCGTCTGGGACGGCGGCAACAATGACACCCCGTTTTTTCAACCCGACATCCACGTGGTGGTCTTCGACCCCTTAAGGCCAGGGCATGAACTCTTGTATTTCCCCGGGGAGACCAATCTCCGGCTAGCCGATATCGCCATTATCAGCAAAGTGGATTTCGCTCCGGGCGGCAACATCACGGAAGTCCGCCGCAATATTCAAAGGGTGGCGCCCCGGGCCGACATTATCCTGGCCGGCTCCCCGGTGCTGGTCAACAACCCGGAGAAGATTCACGGGAAAACAGTGCTGGTGGTGGAGGACGGCCCCACCCTGACGCATGGCGGCATGGCCTTTGGCGCGGGGTTTGTCGCCGCGGAACAATACGGAGCGGCCGCCATCGTCGATCCCCGGCCCTTCGCGGTAGGAACCTTAACCGCGGTGTTTGAGCAGTATCCTCATATCGGCCCGGTCCTCCCGGCCATGGGTTACAGCGAGGCCCAGATCAAGGACCTGGCCGCCACCATCGCCAACACCCCTTGCGACCTGGTTCTCTTTTCCACCCCCATCCACCTCTGCCGCCTGCTCTCCTGCAACAAACCCACCCTCCGGGTCGGCTACGAATACGCCGACCACGGCGAACCCCGCCTGGAAGAGGTGCTGAAAAAAAGAATGGCCGCATGTGCGCGGTTTTAACCGGTGATTATTATTTACCAGATAACGGCAAGATCTTCGTTATACTTGGGTAAACTTTCTTTGACGTCCTCACAATCAGCTTATATCAGGGGGCGGCCCCTTCCCGCCCTCGTTCCCAAGTTGTACTTGGGAACGCCACTTTCCGCCCAAGCTCTGCTTGGGCACCACTGTAGGGGCGGGGTCTCCCCGCCCATGGTGACATAAGCTTCCAGCCTGTGTTCCTTTAACACCCCCATCCCCACCCGCAGGGGAAATATACAGATCATATCTGGCATTTTCACCGCGGTACTAATAACTGCCTAAAATGGCAAGGTATGTGGCACCGGCCTTTGCTTTTATTCGTTTCCATCACTCTCAGAACAAAGATCCAGGTAGGCTTTGGGAGCTTTTAACTCCAAACCTTTGGCATATGTAAAAACTAATCGATTATCCTGTTCGTCGAAGCTGATGCTACCTATGAGACATGATTCTGCTACATCAGGTTGGATCCGTTTTAAGCGTAAAAAGTTATTCATAGCCCATGCAAGGACTACTTTGTGAAGAGGGTAGTAATAGCTGCCGTATCCTTTCTTTTTTCCGATTTTCAGTCCCATAACGTTCAGACAGAACCCCAATATTCTTGAAGACTTATAGTTTGGAAATTTCTCCAACTTGAGTATTTCATCATATAACAGGCGGCGGAGTTTAAAGTGGATAACTTCCCATGCTTTTCCTTCCCCGGACAGCCCGAAAAATTGATCCCAAACAGTGTTGTGATGAATACCCCAGCATTTGTCTGGTGGGGCTGTAACTAACGCAGCAGAGAATATAATTTCAAACATAATATCAGCAATGTGGTCGTAAAAATCATTCTGCCACCGATCACCGCGTACCCTCAATCTAGTCGTGGGAAGTTGTTTTTGCTTGCCGATAAGATCTATCACCTCTTTGATGAAGTCAACGACAGCTCCGAGTCGCCTAATTACATCTGTAGAATAGTAATCCGAGGGAATGTCATTGAGTTTGTAAATATCACGGCAAGAATCCTTGATATGCCCCAAAGCGCGAAATAACGTAAAGGAGTGATGAGGCCAGTTTCCGCTTTCAAGGTAACCTTTTAGAGTAACCATCACGGCTCTACAATAAGCTTTAAGCTGTGATGCATCCCATGAGCATATTATCTCATAGTGTATATCAAAAGGTGATCCGAAATTGGAGCCAAGAGCTTCAACCAGCTGATAATTCCCGTACATGGCTTGACTAAAAGGCTTTAGGTAACCAATAAGCCCAGAACTGTATCCTTCGTCCTCATGATATAATATCGAGTCCTTGTTAATAATCGCTTCTGTAGAGATATTTTTGCTGAAGTGCCCAATAGGAAGCTCGAATTTTTTATGGGTTGTCATCTCTTCAAAAAATGCCATCGCTGTAATAGGTGATGAAGCAATTATATGCCTACATAGCTTTCTGTTGCCGATCAATAATAAAACCTCATAAGCATAATCTCCGACGCCAGGCTTATGTTTTACTCCCTCCTTCTTATCTTTGGTATCATTTCGCGACATAGCTGGAATTTGGTTAGAGAGTTTCACAAGAGGTTTTGCCGACCTTACCAACTCATCTGCAATAACAGGCAATTCACTGTCCGACCCCTTCAATATTGCTCTGTACAATTGGAGGGCAAATTCCCGGCAGTTTTTCTCGCAGAACATAGGAGGGTTGATGAAAGCATAGTATATCCACATCATGGCAAGAAGCAGAAAAATGAACCCAAACACTCCCTGCCATATTGATTGATCGCTAAGATAGGTTGGCATTGGCAAACCCTCTGCAAACCAGATATCCGTCAGTAACGTTCCAAATCCGATAACCCCTATGAGGATGAAGGTTAGACGAAAAAGAGGAATAGGCGCCACGGCAAGTCGGAACCGATATCGTATATCTGTAACCGTGTATACAATTACCAAGAGCGCCAGCGCCTGAACAAATGTGGCAAAGCCGAATATTGGCAATCCTAAGCCAGTTTGGGGTGTTACAAAACAAATTCCCAGAAAGTTATCTTCACATGCCATCACAGACTTCCAGTTGGCGGAGTTTTGCGAGGAATGATAACACAAATTTCGATAGTAAGATAATTTGCGTCTAATCTCCTGGCTTTAATCCTTCCCGGTCATGCGTCCCGTCTGTGCTGGCCCCTGGCTCTCTGCATTGCTAAGCTTGCCCTGGACTATTACTATCCTGACCGATTCTTGCGGGTCCGGTTAACCGTGCCCGCCTCATATCGCCACCCATGGAAAAACGCGGTTCCATCTGCACTCACCCCGACCTCCGGAAAAAAATCGCCCCTCCCGTTAAGGTCTTTTTCAGGCCGCCGATCCGCATCCTAAACCAGCCACATCCGATTTCCTGCGGGTATTCAGTGAGTTGCACACGCAAACGCTCCGCTTCGATCCGGCGCGCCTCCGCTCAGGATGCGGCGCGCGCTGCGTGCGAGATGCGGCGCGACCCTGCCCATCCGGTACGGCCCCTGGAAAAAAACGCTCAAAAAGGTCTAAAAAGGTCCAAAAAGTGGGTAAAAAAATGGCGGCAAAAATGCGGATGGTTCCAAATAAGGCGGCTTTAAGAAGGAAGAAGAGCGGAACAGATGCTTATTTCTTATGGGATAAGCTAACCCTTTCCTCCCGGGGCACCTCCGTGTCAATCCCTTTGATAAACCCGCGCAAAGCTTTGGGCTCCCGCAAGGGGATGAGTTCGATGCGATTCTCGTACTGGAGGACCTGAACCCGGGTGCCGGGCTGAATAGCCAAGGCTTCCCTCACTTCCCTGGGAATCACCACCTGAAATTTTGAAGAGACGGTGACTATTTTCATGATGATCTCCATCGATAATGGCTTTTAACTCGTTCCCAAGTTGCACTTGGGAACGAAAATGAGTGCCAAGCTTAGCTTGGCGGTAATAAAAGGCATTTCCCAAGCTCAGCTTGGGAACGAGGGAGAAAGCACAGGCGGGACGCCTGTGCCACCAGACGCTTGATGGCGCCTAAGATCCACCCTACGGGCCGCATCTGCCGCTCAGGCCCCTTTCCAGAATCACCAGAAAATCCTGGGCGTTGGTCAGTATGGACCGGGCGGCCAGGGAGCCGCGGTTGGCCAGTTTGTCCGCGGCGAATTCACTCATATCCACGGTGTAGAAATAGACTGGCCGCACCTGGCCATTCTCCAAGACCCGGTACATGGGAATCATGTTCCCCGCGGCAATGCTATGTAACTGGCTGGCCACCGCAATCACGGTGGTGGCGCGGCTGCTCAAGCCCCGCATGGCATCCTGGGCCTGCATGGCATCGGTGATAACCTCGGGGAGCGGCCCGTCGTCCCGGATGGAGCCGGCCAGGACGTAGGGAATCCGGCTCTGCCAGAGGGCGTGCATGACGCCGTCTAAGATCAACCCGGTTTCCATGGCTGCCGCGATGGAGCCCGCCCGGCGGATAAGAGTTATGGCGTCCAGGTGCTTATAATGCCCCAGGGGCGCCGGGCGCTTGGTATAAATCTCCTGCCCCAGGGCCGTCTGAAAGAGCGCGGCTTCCAGATCGTGCACCGCCAGGGCATTGCCGGCCAGAAGCCCGTGGACAAAACCCTTGTGGATCAGAGAGACCAGGGCGCTGCGGGAGTCCCGGTCAAAGACCGCGGCCGGACCCAAGACCCACAGAATGAAGCCATGCTCCCGTTCATAGGACAGCAATTCATAAAGCTGATCGTAATCGATGGAGAACGCGGTCTCCCGGGACGCATGGGTGCGAAAGGCGAATTTTTCCGCCACCGGCGCAGGTTGGGCAAAAGCCCCGGTGTGGACATAGATGCCATCCTCGCCATTTTCACCCCGGCCTATAGCCACCGGTTCTCCCGCCTTCAGGTGGCGAAATTCTTTTACCAGCAAGGAGGCATCCGGCGCCCGGACCACCACGCAATCCATCCGGGAGTTTTGCAGCAACACCCAGTGGCCCTTTTGTACCTGGTAGTACTCGGGGAAGATGGTGGTGGCGTGATAATTTTCCGGAGCCAGGCCGTTTGTGAGCACCGGGGCGAAGCGGGCCAACGGGGCATCTTGGAGAAGCGGCCGGCTGAAATCCGGAGGCTGATAGGCCGGAAGGCTGAATGCCATGGAGAGGACCTCCAGCAAAATTGATTCTTAACCCTGATGGGGCTAGTTTTAGGGTTCGCCCAGGCAGGCCAGCATCCGGTCCCAGAGCCGGTCTTTGCCCTCCAGATTAGGGGCGGAAAACCAGATAAAGTCAGCGGGGTCTACGCCGAAGGGCGTCAGAGCGCCGGCAGCAAGTTTCAACTGGCGACTGCGCTCCCCTTGCTTCAGCTTATCGGCCTTGGTCAGGACCGGGATCACCTTTCGCCCCTGTTCCAGCAAGAATTCCCACAGGAACAGTTCCTCGTCCCCAGGCTGGCGGCGCCCGTCCTGGAGAAACACCACCGCAGCCAAGGACTCACGTCCACCCAGGTAATCCAAGACCAGACGTCCCCAACCGGCCTTGAGCTCCTTCGACACCGCGGCATAGCCGAAGCCCGGCAGGTCCACAAAATACCAGCGCTGGTTGATAAGGAAAAAATTGAGAGCCCGGGTACAGCCGGGATGGGAACTGGTGCGCACCAGTTTTTTGCGCCCCAGCAGGGTGTTGATCAGGGTTGATTTCCCCACGTTGGAACGCCCCAAGAAGGCTACTTCAGGCAGCCCCGCCGGGGGACATTGATCGGCCCGGTGGGCGCTCAAGCTGTACTCGGCGCTCAGGATCTTGGGGCTAGTCATGGTCTGATCGAACGGCAGTCATTGAAAGATTCATGGTTTATTATAGCCGGGCTCCAACAAAAAATCCAAGGTCCGGGGCATTATCCGGCTCCGGACCCGCCCAGCGAGCCATGATTAGCCGCTGGGTCTCTTCGCCATAAAGGTTGACGGGTCGTGGGTCTCCGGGTTAAGGTTAAAAAATGGATGTGGAGGGAGGATGGTAGTCGTGGCCTGGGGCCTATGGTTCCAATTCTGGTTGGTGCTGCTCACCCTGTGGGCGGGAATGCTAATTATTGGCTGGTCATACATAGACCAAGACAGCCCCATGATCCATCGCGCCTGTCGGTGGTGGGGCCGGAACCTCCTCAATGTCGCCCACATCCCGGTCCAGGTGGAGGGCCTGGAACACCTGCAGCCCGGACAGGCCTATGTCTTCGCCGCCAATCACCGCTCCAACTTCGACATCTTTGCACTGATCTCGGTTTTGCCAGGCCGGTTTCTCTGGGTGGCCAAGAAATCGCTTTTCCACATCCCAGTGCTCGGCCAGGCCCTCTCCCGCATGGGCTCCATCTCTGTGGACCGGGAAAACCTGCGCTCCGCCGTTCAGAGTCTCGATCAGGCTACGGCCATTGTTAAGAGAGGCGTGTCCATGGTCATCTTTCCCGAAGGCACCCGATCCCTCTCCCGGGAACTCCTGCCCTTTAAAAAAGGGGTCTTCGTCATGGCCATGAAGGCGGGGCAGCCCATTGTGCCGGTGAGCATCAGCGGTACCCGCTTCATCCAGCCCCGGGACACCATCCGGATGAAACCGGGACCTATCAAGGTGGTCATATCCCCCCCCATCGCCCCGGGCACGTTCAGCCGTAAAGAAGAACTCATGGCTGCGGTGCGCCAGGCCATCGACGCCCACTACGACCCCGATTTTCCCCATGGTCCTGAAAACCGAACCTCCTAACTGGGTAGACCTGACCTTCCTGGGCGGCCTGGGGGAAATCGGCCTCAATATGATGACCCTGGAGACCGACAACTACCTGGTGGTGGTGGACGCCGGACTCATGTTCCCCGAAGACCAGATGCTGGGGATCGACATTGTCATCCCCGATTTTTCCTACCTGCGGGAGCGCCGGGACAAAATGGCGGCCATAGTCCTCACCCACGGCCACGAAGACCATATCGGCGCAATCCCCTTTTTGCTCAAAGAAATTCCGGTGCCGGTGTATGGCACCCCCTTCACTCTGGCCCTGGTCAAAGAAAAGCTGCGGGAACACGGCATTCTGGAAGACACCGAACTGCTGGAGATCACCCCCGGGGTCCCTCTGGTCCTGGGACCTTTTGAATTCGAGTTCATCCGGGTGTGCCACTCCATCGTGGACGGGGTGGGGTTGGCGGTGCGCACCCCCCAGGGCATCCTGGTCCATTCCGGCGATTTTAAGATCGACCAGACTCCGGTGACCGGCAGCGCCACTGACCTGAACCGTTTCGCCCACTACGGTGAAGAAGGCGTCCTGGCTTTGATGTCCGACTCCACCAATGCCGAACGCCCCGGTTACACTTTGAGCGAACGGGAAATCGGCACCACTCTGGAAGGGTTGATCCGGGAAGCGGCTGGCCGGGTCATAGTCGCTGTTTTTGCTTCCCATATCCACCGCCTCCAGCAGATCATAGACATTGCCGCCAAGTTCAAACGTCAGGTGCTGTTCAATGGCAAGTCCATGGTCCTCAACACCCGGCTGGCCAAGGAACTGGAGTTGCTTACGGTCCCCGGCGGTCTGGAGATTACCGTGGGGGAACTGGACCGTCTGGACCCGGCCCAAACCATCATCGTCACCACCGGCAGCCAGGGAGAGCCCTTGAGCGCCCTGGCCCGCATCGCGCTGGAGGCCCACAAGCAGATCCACATCCAGGCGGGCGATCTGGTAATCCTGTCCTCCAAGTTCATCCCCGGCAACGAACGGGCCATAACCACGGTGATCAACAACCTCTACCGCTTGGGGGCCGAGGTGGTGTACCAGGAGGTGGCGGACATTCACGCCTCCGGGCACGCTTCCCAGGAAGAGTTGAAACTCTTGTTGAACCTTACTCGGCCCCGGCACTTCATTCCCATTCACGGAGAGATGCGCCACCTCATCAAGCACACCCGGCTGGCCCGGGCCGTTGGAGTGTCTACGGACGGCATCCTCCTGGCCACTGATGGCGACCAGGTCCGTTTCGAGGGCCAGGGTGCGACCTTTCAAGAAAAAGTGGACACTGGCCGGGTCTTCGTGGACGGCAAAGGGGTGGGGGACGTCAGCCGCATCGTGCTCAGGGACCGCCGCCATCTGGCCGCGGACGGCCTGGTGATCGCCTATGCCGCGGTGGACCCCACGGCTGGAAAGATCGTCACCGAGCCGGACCTTATTACCCGGGGCTTCACCCTGGAAGAAGAGCAGGCGCCGCTTCTGGACCAGGCCCGCAAAATCTTCCAGGAGATTGTGGTCCGAGCCTTGTCTGAGCCCACCCAGGACTGGCTGGAAATCCAGACCCAGGTTAGTAAAGCCTTGCGGAAGCTCTTCTTCAAGCTCCTGGAACGCCGCCCCATGATCCTGCCGCTGATTTTAACGCTGTGAAAAAACAGCTTTCAGGTTTCAGCTTCCAGCTTTCAGCCAAAGCAGATTTGGAGCCCTTGCCTTTTCTGCAAGGCTTGGTATCATAGAATTGTTATGAAAAGGGCCGTCACCGCTCGCTACCTGATGTTAGTCGTTATTGCCTGGGCGGTGCTTTTTCTGCCGTTAGGAAATCTTGCCGCGGTGGCGGCCCTTCCGGTGGGCTGTCCCCATTGTCATGGGGCCGGCGTTGGCATTGTCTCCGGCCAGTGTTGTTGCCCATCCGGGATGCCCGGTTCGTGCGGGGGCTGCGGCCATGATGGCATATCTCTGTGCCGTTGCAATTCCGGCAGTCCGGCCTTCATCGCCACGCCTGCTTGCGCCATGCCCACCTGGCATGTTTCCCCTTATGTACATCCCCTAGTAAGCGTTGCCTCGAAATTATTTCCCCTCAACATTTTCCATCCTCCCGAGCTCCATTACTTCTCTACTTTAATCTGATTTAAATTTAGCGGTTCCCTCATCGAGAGTATTGGAGGTCATGACGTGCCTTGATTCCAGGAAGCGAACTCTTAATCGCTCCTGAGGACCACGCCGGGCAAGGTTTTTTTTGCGCCCTTACAGGGGAATTGAGAACGATGCTCCAGGGGCCTCCGAATACTTGGCTCGGTGGGGAAAATTCTCAAGGCGCCTATAAAAACTTGTATACATCTTAAGGTCATGCTTATAATTCCCAATAATCTAAAAGAAGGCAGAAGGGGAGATGGCTAAACCGCGGCGACTTTTCCCAAGCGCACTCTTTTTGGTCCTGTGTCTTACCGGGACTTTTAGTCTGTCCACGCCATTGCGGGCCCAAAGCAACCTGCCGCCGGACCTGCAAAACCTCATCAATGAGGCCCTCAAATCCAATGCGGAAGTGAAGCAAATGGCCTCGTTAGCTGGGGCCGCTAAGGAAACCATCAAACCCGCCGGAGCCCTGGAAGACCCCACGGTGTCTTTCGGTATGAACAATATTCCCACCGACACCTTTGCTCTGAACCAGGACCCCATGACCCAGAAAATGCTGGAACTGTCCCAGAAGTTCCCTTTTCCCGGGAAGCGCCGCCTCCGTTCCGAAGTGGCGGCGGAGCAGGCCAAATCGGAATTACTGGCATATCGAGACAAATCTAACGAGATCAGGGCCAAAGTGGTGGTGAGTTATTGGAACCTGGCTTTGGCCTATGCCGGATTCGATATTGTCCAAAAGAACAAGCAAATCTGGGAGCAGGTGGTCCAGGTGACCGAGACCCGCTATAAAGTGGGCCAGGGAATGCAGGCCGATGTGCTCCAGGCCCAGGTTGAACTGGGAAACTATCTCGATCGCCTGCTTCAATACAAGCAGCGTCAGGAATCCTCACAGGCGGACCTGAACGCCCTGCGTTCCCAGCCACCCCAAACTCCGGTGGGGCGTCCCCAACCCCTCAGGCCCCGACCATTTGCCCTTAAACTGGATGACCTGTTCACCCAGGCCGAGGCCCGTCCTCAACTTCAGGCCCTCAAAGCCTTGGTGGCCAAGCAGCAGAAAGCGGTGGACCTGGCTAAGAAGGAGTATTTTCCCGATGCCACCATTTCCCTGGGATACGCTTTCCGGGAAACCCTGGGTCCGCCGGTGAATCTGAAACAGGCCGACATGTTTGCCGGCGGCGTGATGTTTAATCTGCCCGTCTGGCAAGGCTCCAAGATCAAGCCTAAAATCCGGGAGGAGCAGCAACGCCAGACCGCAGCCAAGGAAGCCGTGGAAAATACCTGGAATCAGGTGGCTGCCGCCATTAAGGACCGCTATGCCAAGTTAATGCGCCTGGCGCAGCAAATCACTCTCTATAATCAGGGGATTATTCCCCAGGCCAGGCAAGCGGCGGAGGCTTCCCTGGCGTCCTACCAGGTGGGGAGTCTGGGGTTCACGCAGCTCTATCAGAACCAAATCGCCGCCTATAACGCTGAGCTGACGATGCAGGAATACCTGAAAGATTTTGAAGAAAACTGGGCGGAAATGGAATGGCTGGCGGGTGTCGAACTGCCCCGGCCACCGGGAGGAAAAAAATGACGCCTGCTGCCCGAGGCAAAGGCTGGTGGGGCCTGGTGGTGGTCCTGATCCTGGGAATTCTAGGGGTGCTGTATCTTTCCGGGGTCCTGCCCCTGCCTTACGGCAAAGAGAAACCCAACCCCCTCTGCTATGTCTCTCCCAAGAACCCCAATTATATTAAGGAAGCGCCGGGCAAAGACCCTGAGGGCCATGAACTGGTGCCGGTTTACCCCACCGGCACCCCTGGCCAGCCGCCGCCTCCGGCGGTGACGCCCAAGGCCGGGGTCCCGGCTCCTGGGGCTCCAGCCGAGGCCCCCAAGAAAGAACGCAAAATCAAGTATTGGGTCTCCCCCATGGACCCCGGCTACGTCCGGGACAAACCCGGCAAAGCACCCTGCGGCATGGACATGGTGCCGGTCTATGAGGAGGGAGGGGAAGAAGGCCCGGGCACCATCAAGATATCCCCCACCACCATCCAGTCCATGGGGGTCAGGACCGCCAAGGTGGAGGTGCGGCCTCTATCCCGGCTTACCCTGGCCGTGGGGCTGGTGAATTTTAACGAACGCAACCTTGCCACCATTACCACCAAAGTAAATGGTTGGGTGGACCGCCTCTACGTCAACGCCACTGGCGACCCGGTGCGCAAAGGGCAGGCGCTGTTGAGCATCTATAGTCCCGACCTGGTCTCCAGCCAGGAAGAATATCTGTTGGCTCTACGTAATCTCAAGGCCATGAAATCTAGTCCGGTGAAGGAGTTGGCCGAAGGAGCCCGCCGCCTGGCCGAGGCCTCCCGCCGCCGCCTGGAGTATTTTGACATCGGCGCGGGTCAGATTAACACTCTGGAACATACCGGCCAGGTTAAGAAAAATCTGACGTTGGCCTCCCCGGCCAACGGCATTGTCACCAAACGCCTGGTGACCCAGGGCATGTATGTCCAGGCCGGCATGCCATTACTGGAAGTCGCCGATCTATCTACGGTTTGGGTGGATGCGGATATCTACCAGTATGAACTGCCCTGGATAAAGGTGGGACAGCCGGTTACCATGAGCCTGGATTATTTGCCCGGCGAGACCTTCCAGGGCAAGATTGATTACCTCTACCCCTACCTCAAGGAAGCCACCCGCACGGCCCGGGTGCGCCTGCGCTTCTCCAACCCCCAGCTCAAGCTCAAGCCCGAGATGTTCGCCCAGGTGAAGATCGAATCCCCGGTGACTCATAATGCCGTGGTGGTGCCCGCGGATGCGGTAATCGATACTGGTCTGAAGCAGTACGTGTTCATCGCCCTGGGTCAGGGCCGCTTCGAGCCCCGGGAAGTCAAGTTAGGGGTGCTGGGCAATGACGGCCTGCAAGAGGTGCTCTCCGGCCTCAAGGGCGGCGAAGATGTGGTCACCTCGGCGCAATTCATGCTGGACTCCGAATCCCGCTTCCGGGAGGCGGTGCAACTGATGATGCCGGGCATGGACATGGGCGGCAAAAAAGAGGAAAAGCCCCAGCCCGGGCCAGGGATGAAGATGGAAGGGACACCTCCGGCCGCACCTGCGCCGTCACCTATGCCTCCTGGGCATAAACATTAAGTGGGCTCGGATAAACCATGATTGCCCGAATCATCGAAGCTTGCGTTCGCAACCGTGTCCTGATCCTGCTCATTTGGATCTTGATCACTGCCTGGGGCATCTACGCCACCTTTAAGCTACCGGTGGATGCCATCCCCGACCTCTCGGACACCCAGGTGATCATCTCCACTAACTATCCCGGCCAAGCCCCTATGGTCGTGGAAGACCAGGTGACCTATCCCCTCACCACCGCCATGCTGGCCGTGCCCAAGGCCAAGGCGGTGCGGGGCTACTCCATGTTCGGCGTGTCCCTGGTCTATATCATTTTCGAGGACGGCACCGACATCTACTGGGCCCGGACCAGGGTGCTGGAATACCTGAATTTTATCCGGGGCAAACTCCCCGCCGGAGTGAACCCGGCTTTAGGTCCCGATGCCACCGGTGTGGGCTGGGTCTATGAGTATGTGGTGGAAGACCCCACCGGCAAACATGACCTGGCCCAACTGCGCAGCATCCAGGATTGGTACTTGCGCTACCAATTGCAAACCGTGCCCGGTGTGGCCGAAGTCGCCAGTCTCGGCGGGTTCGTCAAACAGTACCAGGTGGTGGTGGACCCCAACAAACTGGCCTCCTATAATCTCCCCCTCTCCAAAATCAAGCAAGCCATTCAGATGTCCAACCAGGATGTGGGCGGTGGGATCTACGAGCGGGCCGAGACCGAATTTATGGTCCGGGGCCTGGGTTACATCAAGGACCTGGCGGATGTCCAAAACATTGTGGTGGGCACCGACGGCAAGGGGACCCCCATTCTCATCAAAGACGTGGCCCTGGTCCGGTTGGGCCCGGAGATGCGCCGGGGTCTGGCGGAAGCCAACGGTGAGGGGGAAGCGGTGGGAGGCATCGTGGTGATGCGCTTTGGGCAAAATGCCCGGGACGTCATCCAGGGGGTCAAGGACAAGCTGGAAGAACTCAAAATGGGCCTCCCTCCCGGAGTCCGCATCGTCAGCGCCTATGACCGGGCCGGCCTCATCGATCGCGCCATCGACACCCTGAAAGAGGCCATATATGAAGAAATCGCCATTGTGGCGTTAATCACCATACTCTTCCTGCTGCACCTGCGAAGCGCCTTTGTAGCCATCATCAGCCTGCCCCTGGGGGTGTTGATCTCCTTTATCCTGCAATACCAATTCAATATTACCGCCAATATTTTGAGCCTGGCGGGCATCGCCATCGCTATCGGCGACATGGTGGACGCCTCCGTGGTCATGGTGGAGGACGCGCACAAGAAGATCGAGCATGCCCCGCCAGGCACGCCCCGGGAACCTCTGATCCTGGACGCCGCCAAAGAGGTTGGGCCTTCCCTGTTCTTCGCTCTCCTGATCATCACCGTATCTTTTTTGCCGATATTCGCGCTGGAGGGGGAAAGCGGCCGGCTATTTAAGCCCCTGGCCTTTACCAAGACCTTTGCCATGGGCGGGGCCTCCATCCTGGCCATCACCCTGATCCCCATTTTAATGGTTTATTTCATCAGGGGAAAAATCCGCCCGGAGTCCGCCAATCCCCTGTCTCGGATGACTATGGCCATCTACCAACCGGTCTTGCGAGGCATTTTACGGGTGCCTCTCCTGGCCATCTTCGTGGCCGTAGTCCTGATAATCATTACCCTTTATCCCCTATCCAGGCTGGGCTCCGAGTTTATGCCACCGTTGGATGAAGGCGACCTGCTCTACATGCCCACCACCATGCCGGGCATCTCCATCACCGAAGCGAAAAACATCCTACAGCAGACGGACCGGATCATCCGCACCTTCCCGGAAGTGGACTATGTTTTCGGCAAGGCGGGTCGGGCCGAAACCGCCACCGACCCGGCGCCTTTGAGCATGATTGAAACCACCATCCGCCTCAAGGACCGGAAACACTGGCGTCCGGGCCTGACTACGGAGGGCCTCATCCAGGAACTTGACACTGCGGTAAAATTTCCCGGCCTGGCCAACTCCTGGGGCTACCCCATCAAAATTCGCATCGATATGCTTTCCACCGGCATCAAGACCCCGGTGGGCATCAAGTTATTGGGTAATGATCTGAACGTCCTGAGCCGGTTGGGAACGGAAGTCGAGGGCATCTTAAAGGGTGTGCCGGGAACCGCTAGCGTCTTTGCGGAACGCACGGTGGGAGGCTATTACCTGGACTTTGACATCAAACGTCAAGATGCGGCCCGGTATGGACTTACCGTGGGAGATATTCAAGAAGTCATTGCCACGGCCATGGGGGGAGAAAATATTAGCCAGACGGTGGAGGGGCTGGAACGCTACCCGGTAAGTCTGCGGTACTTTCAGGATTTTCGCAGCAACCTGCCGGCTCTGAAACGGATCCTGATCCCCACCCCCAAGGGGCCACCCATCCCCATGGAGCAGGTGGCCGACATTAAACTCCACCAGGGACCGGACATGGTGAAAAGCGAAGGCGCCCGGCGTACCGCTTCCATCTTTGTAGATATTCGGGATATTGACCTGGGCACCTATATCAAAAAGGCCAAGGAGGCCATCCAGGCCCACTTGAAAATCCCCCCGGGCTACAACCTTATCTGGAGCGGCCAGTTTGAGTACATGGAACGGGCCCGGGAGCGGCTCCAGTTGGTGGTGCCCATTACTCTGGTGCTGGTTATCATGCTCCTCTACCTGAGCACCCAATCCCTGGTGAAGGTGGGCATCATCCTGCTAGCTATACCCTTCTCACTCATCGGGGCTATCTGGCTGCTCTATCTGCTGGACTACAATCTGAGCGTCGGAGTGATCGTGGGCATCATCGCCCTTGCAGGTCTGGATGCGGAAACCGGGGCCATTATGCTGTTATACCTTGATATTTCCCACGATGAACGCAAGGCTCAGGGAAAACTCAACACTTATGAAGACCTGAAAGATGCGGTAATGCACGGTGCGGTTCAACGGTTGCGCCCCAAACTCATGACGATTTTGGCTAACATTTTTGGCCTGCTCCCGGTCATGTGGGCTACGGGCACCGGCGCCGAAGTGGCCAAGCGCATCGCCGCCCCCATGGTAGGTGGAGTGACGACCTCCTTCCTCCTGGAACTTCTCATCTACCCAGCCATCTATCTGCTATGGAAGTGGCATTTTGAGGTGAAGAAACAGAAGGTTGCTAAACCATGAGCAGCCATCAAACCCCTTGACTGGGATTTCCTTGTTCTTATCTTTAAGGCACACCTTGTAAAGGGAGGGAAAGCTATGCGGTCAAAAGTTATCATCTTAACCTTGGCCCTGCTTATGGCTCCCGGAATTTCTTCCGCTGAACACCCCGGCAGGGGTCACATGATGGGCGGAAAAGGCATGAGTCAGTGCGCCATGGGAAACATGGACATGATGAACCAGATGACGAATGAGATGCATCAGATGATGGGCCAGGGTCATATGACCCCTGTACATCAAAAGCAGATGCAGGGCATGATGGACCAGATGGATCAGATGAAGCAGCAGATGGCCGGCCCCCAGAATCCTCAGATGGAACAACAGCAGCGTCAACAACTTCAGCAGATGCAGCGTCGGCTTAATACCATAAAGCAACAGTGGGAACATCAGCATTAATTTAGGGTCCATGTCCCAGGACCTCTTATTTAGTCATAGGTGCCTATGGGTTACCCGCGGCTAATATGGTTCACTCTGGGAGGGATAGTCGTGGGCTACCTGCTTATGCACCCCTTCGCCATGCTGGCCTATGTCTTGGGTCCCCAGCATCCTCAGACCGCCATGGACTTCCACCTGTGGGGTCGACAGGTGCACCTGGCTTTCAGCTTCGAAATGCTGGTCATGGGCGGGGCTTTTACCATTATGGGAGGAATCTCCGGTTTTTGCCTGGGGGCCTGGTCCCTCCAGAAAGAGCGGTGGATGGCAGAGAAGTTGGAGTCCCAGCAACGCCTGGTCGCTCTTAGAACTATGGAAGAATTGATGGTGACTCTGGCCCACTATATCCGCAACTCCAATATGGTGATCGGGGGATTCAGTGCCCATCTCCTGAAGCACATTTCCGATGTCGATTTTGCCCAACAACTGCAAATGATCCAGCAAGCTTCCCGGGAAATCGAAGCGGTGGTCAATTCTCTGCAAAACCTAACGGAATTCAGCACCGTCCAATATGCCACCGAAGGGCAGGCCAGAATGATCGACCTGAAAAAAGAACTGGAGGTTCATTTATCCGGAAAGGCGACCAAAGAGCAACATGGAACCTGAAGAAATCAAGCCGGTAGTCTTAGAGGCCCAGACCCGCAGAGAAAGAACCTGGTTCTATCCCTGGATAGGCGTACTATTCGGGGCGGCTCTCGGCATCTTTATCGGCCATCCGCTCTCTATGCTGGTGCATGACTTTTACAACTTCATCAATTCAGGCACCCCTTTAGATGTGAGTGGAGCCCTCTTTCACAGCTTTCAATGGCATATGTGGCCCATGATGTTGATCTTCGGCGGGTTTGGTGGTCTGGTTTGGGGTTTTATCGGCTTCATTTTGCAGCGTCTCAAAGAAAGTCGCTTACGCCTGGATAACTTCCACCAGGAGTTCGAACTTCAGGTTGCCACGTTAAGGCATCACTACAAAAACCTGGCCATAGGCATTCACGGCTTTTCCGGCCGCATCAAACGGAAATTGGCGAACCTGGATGATACCTATCGCCAGTGCTTTACTGAGGGCAAATGTCCTACATACGGGGACTTTCATAAAGAATATGAATTGCTGGAACATAACGTTAATATTCTTGAGGAGGCCGCCCAACGCCTGACCCACACCTTGGGACAAGAACTTCTCTTCTTAAAGGCTCTGACTTCAAGCGCTTTGCCCTCGATTCCCAGAGATTTTTATCCCCTCCTGGTTCATTGCGTTGACGACCTCTTAGGACTGCGCTTCCGAGAAAAGGATATTCAGGTCGAAATCAATGGTCAGTCCTTGGAAAATTGCCGGGAAACGCTGATTTTTCCGTTCGAACCCCCACACCATGGAGGTTATCTTGCAGAATGTCCTGGCCAACGCCATGAGATATGGCGACCACATTCAGATAGGGGTGGCGGACTCGGGTGACCACTTGCGAGTTGAGTTCCGGGACAATGGTCCTGGCTTGGATGTTCAGGAGCTTAAACGCCATCTCACAATTTCCGGGGAGCGACGGGAGGCCGAGAGCACCCACCTGGGTCTGAGGGTCAGCATCCACTTGCTGACGAAAATCGGTGGAAGTCTGGCAGCCTGGAGCCATCCAGGGGCAGGCGCCATTTTTATCGTTGACTTTCCTAAGCATCCTTCAAGAGTTCCTTGATTTATAATATATCACGTTGAGGAGTTGGAAAACCCGGCCAGCCGGAAAACACGTCAAGCAATTTCCCAGGAATGACGCTCACCCGATAGGGGCGGAGGCTTGAATCCAAAAAGGAGGCAATAATCTTGATTAAAATCATGGTGTTACTATCGGTAGTAATCTCGTTGGCCCTGGTGTGCCCGGTGTTGGCCCAGCCCGGCTCTGGCGGCGGCATGGGCATGGGAGGCGGAATGGGTCCCCGGCTGTACAACCCGCAGACCGTCACTACGGTTAAGGGCGCGGTGGAGAAGCTGGAAGAGCTCAACATGGGGCGCGCCGGTGGCATGGGCATGAAGTTTCGCGAACTGCTCCTGAAGACGGATAAAGGGAGCCTCATGGTGCATTTGGGGCCCACCTGGTATCTGGACCAGCAAAAGTTCGCGGTGAAAGTGGGAGACACGCTGGAGGTCACCGGTTCCCAAGTAACCTTAAATAATCAGCCGGCCATCATCGCCCGGGAGGTTAAAGCCAATGGACAAACCATAAAACTCCGGGACGACCAGGGGCTACCGGCCTGGCGCGGTATGGGTGGCGGCGGTATGGGCCAAGGGGGTGGCCAGGGTCCTTCCGGCGGTCAGAGGAAAGGTCCTGCGGGAATGTGATTTTTTAGGTCGCCTCCGGCTCAAGCAAAAGGGGGAATGGGCGGCGGCACAATTGCAGCATGAGCCCAAAGAGGGCCGGAGCTTCGGCCCTCTACCCCCTTCCCCGAACTGACCTCGGGTGGGCCATGCAGTTTTGCCGGGCATAGTGCTCAGGCTGCAGGATCGTCTGTGCTGCTGCCGGGAAACAGGGTTGTGAACCCATAATCCTCTAAGAGGGAGGACAGATACGTGCCCCCTCGCCTGACGGTCGCAATCGCCGCCAAGAGCTCTTTATCCAGTTCGTCTTTCAGGAGATAGCCCTCGGCCCCTGCCAACCTGGCCTGGTCCACATATTCCCGGCGGTTGTGCAGGGTCAGGAGCAGCACCTTGATTCCGGGGTGCCTCGCCTTGATCATTCGGGTCGCTTCGATGCCACCCAGACACGGCATGGAGATATCCAGGATAACCATTTGGGGTTGCATGGTCTTCAGGGCATCTAAAAGTTCCAGCCCGTCCTGGAACTCCCCTACCACCTTTAAGTCGGATTGTTCTCCAATGATTCTTCGGACTCCTTGCCGAACCAGTGCATGGTCATCCACCAGCAGAATTTCATAGAAAAATGGCGTTATCGCATCCATAATGGTGCCCTTGATAGCTAATCTCCATAAATTCGATTTCACATTCCCATCCGGAGATATGCAAGGTCAGAGGCCACATTTCTCAGTTAAGCATTGACGGGAATATATCAAGGAGAGCCTTACTATTTCCCCTGAAAAATGATATCGGTAAAATATGAATTTTCATAAAATGAGAAGTTGGATCTGGCCCAAGAAATGTTGAGGCAAGACCAAAGATGGCAGGATGTGACCTCATGCCCGCCTTGATCCCCGGGAATTTCCATACCACCGCCATGGCCATTCTGCCCCACGAGCAGGCAGAGCCAGCCCTGGAACTGGCCCTTTCTTTGGATATCCCCTTCTGGCCCCAATTGCCCCATCTGAGTTATTACGAAGATATGTATGTCCAGGCGGCGGAACATTTTCCCGGCATCCTGCTCTTTCCGGAGGAAAACCGCATCAGGTTCGATACGGAAAAATTTTTCGAGGACCTGCCCCAGCTTTTGGAACATTGGGACGACCTGGCGTATTTCGACATCTCCCCACAATATTCCGTGGTGTATCACCGCTTTCTGGAACTGGACCTCAGTGGCTATATCGCCATCCGCGGCCAGTTGGAAGGCCCAATCAGCTTCGGCTTGAAGATCCTGGATGAAAACGACCGGCCGGTAATCTTCAATGATGAAGTGCGGCCCATCCTGATGGACTTCATGGCCCGACGGGTTCAATCCCAGCTCAACCGCCTCAAGGCCAAACATCCCCGGGCCTTTATGTTCATCGACGAGCCGGGTCTGCAATTCATCTTCAGCTCCGTCTCGGGCTACCCGGACATGCGGGCCAAAGACGACCTGGATCGGTTCCTGGCCCAGATCGAGCGGCCTCGGGGCATCCACCTGTGCGGTAATCCGGATTGGGAATTTCTCCTCAACCGGGATTTAGATATCCTGTCCATGGACATTTACACCAACGCCGAGGTCTTCCAGTGCTACGGCAAAGCCATTCGCCGGTTTATAGAACGGGGCGGGGTCTTGGCTTGGGGTTTGATTCCCACCGGCTGTGAGCCCTTCACCCAGGAGTCCCAGGACCATCTCATCGCCCACTTAGAGAGCCTCTGGCCAGCCCTCATCAATGCGGGTATTGACCGGGACCAGCTCTTGGCCCAAAGTCTGATCAGCCCCGCCACCTGCTGTCTCATCAACCCGGACCGGGAAAAGACCGTGACTGAGGCCTATGCCTGGCTCCGGGAGGTGTCTCACCGCCTGCGGGACAAGTATCATTTGGAGTAAGAACATTCAAGAAGGGCACCACCTTGATAAGACTTTTGGGCAGTAATTCATGAGCCCTTGGCTCACCCGAAGCGTATGAAAAGCAATCACTTTGCGACTTTGCGTGAGGATTTTTCTCTCCGCCAAGGCGCCAAGAACGCTAAGAATCATTGACTAACTTTTCGGAACAGTCGCTCATGAGCCTTAGGCTCTCTCAAAACCATGAAACCCCGGCGGGGCGGGCATCCCCGCCCGCCACTCTACTTTGAACTTTCAACCTTGAACCTTGAACTTTTCCAAGCAGAGGTCTTTATTGGCCCCGGCCGGAATTTTCGGGAAAGTGTTGGTCAGGACCACCCCATCATGACTGAGCGGCAAACCCCGGCTATCGTGCTGACAGTGCGGGAATACGGCGAGGCGGACCTCCTGGTGACCTTTCTCACCCCAGAGCGCGGTCCCCTCACCGGCATCGCCAAGCACGCCCGAAAAAGCCGCCGCCGCTTCGCCCATTGCCTGGAGCCCTTGAGCCGGGTGGTGTTTTTCCTGTCTCCTAAGCCTGCCCGGGATCTGGAATTCCTCCAGAAGGGGGAACTGGTCAGGTCGTTCCCGTCCCTGCGCCGGGACCTGAAGCGCCTGGGCGCGGCCGCGCTGCTCTCTGAGGTAGCGGGCCTCCTGGCGGGTCCCCCGGATGCCCTCCAGGAGATTTTCGCCACCCTGGAAGACGCCCTGGCCCTCCTGGAACAAGGCGAGCCCCCCGATTCGCTGCTGCCTGCTTTTATGCTCCACCTCATGGGTTTGGGGGGTTACCGGCCCCGCCTTCACCACTGCGGGGGCTGCGGCGCCGAACCGGAGGCGCCCCTGGCCTTCAGCCTTCCCAAAGGCGGCATATTCTGCGGGGCGTGTCGCGGAAAGGCCCCCGGGCCCTTGCTGTCCTTGAACCCCGGCACCTGGAAACTCCTGCGCCTGGCCCAAGACCTGCCGCGGCACAAACTTTTGCGCCTGCGCTTTCCCCCCCAACAGCGGGACCAAAGCCTGGTGATCTTCAGGGCCTTTCTCCGTTACCATTTAGGGAAGAACCTGAAGTCCTGGTCTTTTTGGGAAAAAGTCATCCGCCCCACGGGTAACAAGGGGCTCAATTCCGGCCACACTGACAAGATTTCCTCACCAGAAGGTGAATCGCATGGGTAAACATTTGGTGCTGGTGGGCGGGGGACACGCCCACCTGACCTGTTTGAAGCAGCTGAAATATTACGTGGATCGAGGCCACCGGGTGACCTTGATCAGCCCTGCCGCCCACCACTACTATTCCGGCATGGGACCCGGGATGTTGGGAGGCACGTACTCACCCCGGGAGATTCGCTTTAACATCAGAAAGATGGCCGAATCAGCCGGAGGGGAATTTATCTCCGGAACCGTAACTCGCATAAGCTGCCCAGGCCGCGTCCTGCACCTGGACTCTGGTCAGGAAATCACTTTCGATGTAGTTTCTCTTAACACCGGCAGTTCCGTGCCCCTGAATTCGGTAACCGTTACGGACTGCAAGAACGTCTTCCCGGTCAAGCCCATCATTAATCTGCTAAAAGCCCGGCAGACCATTCTGGATCTCCGGCGTGATAAAAAACTTCGCATCCTGGTAGTGGGAGGGGGACCGGCGGGTCTGGAAATCGCCGGTAATACCTGGAAGCTGATCCATGAGCAGGGCGGCGATCAGATAACCCTGCTGGCGGGAACACAACTCCTGGGCAATTTCCCTGAAAAGGTTCGCAGGTTGGCTTTCCGGTCCTTTCAGGCTCGCACCATCGAGATTATCGAGGGGACTCACCTGAGCGCCCTGGAAAGTGACTCTGCCAGGTTGGTCGATGGTCGCCAGCTTCCCTTCGACGTGGCGCTGCTGGCCCTGGGGGTAAAGCCGGCCCCATTGTTTTCCGATTCCGGGCTGGCCATAGGCCGTGACGGCGGTATGTTGGTCAATGAGTATTTGCACGCCGTCGACCACCCCACCATTTTTGGCGGCGGCGACTGCATCAGCTTCCAAGGCAGACCCCTTGATAAGGTTGGGGTTTATGCCGTGCGCCAGAACCCTGTCTTGTTTCACAACCTCCTGGCGTCCCTGGAAGGGCAGAGCCTTATGCCTTTTCATCCCCAAGACGACTATCTGCTCATTTTCAATCTGGGCGACGGCCGGGGAATCTTCCGCAGGAAAAGCTGGGTGTGGAATGGCCGCCTGGCATTTATTCTGAAAGATTATATCGACCGAAAATTCATGCGAAAATTTCAGATATCCGGTGAGCTCCAAGAATCTGATGCGGACAATGAACCTTAATCTGGCTTTTATCAGAAATTTCCCCTCATAAAGCGGTAAGCCGGCGTCTTCCTAACGCTTGCCACGGCCCGGAACCGCCCTTATCTTTAGGGCAAATCCGGACATATGCCGGTCAGGCGTATCCAGCCCGCCATGCTAGGACAGAAGGAACTCCTGCCTTTCCCTGGCCGCTTACGATTTCACTGAGGAGGCACCCATATGCCACTGAAAAAACGGTTACAAGGCAAACGCGTCGCCATTTTTGCCGAAGATCTCTATGAAGACCTGGAACTCTGGTACCCCCTGCTGCGGCTTAAAGAGGAGGGGGCCGAAACCGTGGTGGTGGGGCCTGGCGACGCGAAGGAACACCACGGCAAGTATGGTTATCCCGTTACCGTGGATAAAGGCATCCAGGAGGTGGACGTGGAGCAGTTCGACGCCGTGGTCATCCCGGGAGGATACGCCCCGGACCGTATGCGCCGCCATGCCGCCATGGTGGCCTTTGTCCGGGAGATGGCCAACCATGGCAAAGTTGTGGCGGCCATCTGCCATGGGGGCTGGATGTTGGCCTCCGCCGAAGTGGTGTCAGGAAAAACCGTCACCTCCTTCTTTGCCATCAAGGATGACCTGGTCCATGCCGGGGCTCTCTATAAGGACGCCGAGGTCGTCGTGGACGGCAATCTCATCACCTCCCGGAAGCCTGCCGACCTGCCGGCCTTTCTCGCTGCCATCATCGCCGCCCTGGGAGGCGAGGTGCGCTGCCCCACATGCCAGACGGTGCTGCACCACGGCCAACCCTGGGACTAGTGGGACATGTCTGGGACAGGCCATGGGACAGGGGTTGAGGGGTGTTTCGGTAATGACTTTATTATGTAACTAAATCAGCCTGATACCCAATTCGCATTTCTGGCCTGGAACTTGCATTTCTTACCTCCACCAGAGCTTGAAGCACCCTTGATTTCAAGACTGGAAATCACGTGGAAAAGCCCGGGGAGATAAGGTTTCCATCTCTCACGGTTCCGGTGGAACGATGGATGGAAGCAAAAGAACCCTTGGCTCACAGCTGGCCTCCAAAGGCCGAGGTGCGGAAGATGAGCGGTTGAATCGAGCCCTGGTGACCGGGTTGATGCTGGAAGTGATCCTGGAAACCTCCGCCCTTCAGGGCGACCCCCACAACCGCCGCAGCCTGGTGAAGACCCGCCTGAAAAACATCCTGGTGACCCATCTGGCGGGGCGGGTCACCCTGCAGCGCTTTCACCATCTGCTCCGTGAGGTGGACCATTGTGTCCCGCGATATTATCCTCTGATCACCTCCAGCGCCACCCAAGTCCCCGGTCCCATCGCTATAGAGATTCCAGAAAATTTATCCCGGACTGCGCCCGCTGCTCCGGCCCATCGGGTGCTCCGGGAAGACGTTCTCAAAGCCTGGCTTGAGGCCGAAATCCGTAAACTCCTGCCCCAGCGGTCTCACCGCAAGCTCGGCGTAAAACGCCTTCTAGACTTTCTGCAACGTACCCAGGGCAACTGGTTCCGGCTCAAGGATTTTGAACTACACTTCGGGGTGGATCGCAAAACCGCCTGGGAGTATCTCCAAAAATTCCTCTCTGCCGGGCTGCTGCGCCACAACCAGGAACGCTCCGCGGCGGTCCGTTACGCCCTGGCCACCCGATTCCTGGTGGTCCTGGCCGACTCCCTGGCGCCTAAGGTCATAGAGGCCCTGCCGGACCTGCCTTTAAAGCAGGCGGATCAGGTCTGCGACTGGCTGATAGCCACCGGCGGCGAACCCTTTGGGGAAGCCGAATGGCATGTCCATCTTAAGGGCTCCCGGTGCAGCCAGATCATTGCCACCCTCCGGACCTCGGGCCTGTTGGAAGAAGTGAGCCCCGGGGGGCTCAACCAAAGGTTTCAGTTGGCGCGCCACTGGCTCCAGGACTAAGCCCCGGCCTTACTCCCCTCAGCCTCTCAAGGTTTCTTCTCAAAATTGCAAACATGTTTGACCCTCGGCGTGACTTTGTGCTATCTTTAGCGAATGTCTATGAGGGAGGAGTACAGGATTACATGATCCGTGACGTTGAACATGAAACTATGCCCCGGGAGGACCTGGAAACCTTACAGCTCAAGCGCCTGCAAGCCGTGGTGGAACGGGTCTACCATCTGGTGCCCTTTTATCGCCGGCGTATGGATGAGCTGGGGGTCAAGCCGGAACACATCCGCACCCTGGAAGATATTCGCCTTTTACCTTTCACCGCCAAGCAAGACCTGCGAGACAATTATCCCTTTGGCATGTTTGCGGCTCCGATGGACCAGATTGTCCGCATTCACGCCTCATCCGGCACCACCGGCAAGCCTACCCCCGTCGCCTATACCCAGCGGGACCTGGAGACCTGGTCCGAGCTGATGGCCCGGGCTTTGGCGGCTGCAGGCGCCCATCGCGGCGATATCATCCATGTCGCTTACGGTTATGGCCTTTTTACCGGGGGGTTGGGGGCTCATTACGGGGCCGAGCGCCTGGGCGCGGCGGTTATCCCCGTGTCGGGCGGCCAGACTCGGCGCCAGATTATGCTCATCCAGGACTTTGGTCCCACCGTCATCTGCTGCACCCCGTCTTTCGCCCTCTATCTGGCGGAGGTGGGTCAGGAAATGGGGGTTGACTTCGCCAAGACCAAGCTCCGGGTGGGGGTCTTCGGGGCCGAACCCTGGACCGAGGGTATGCGCCAGGAAATCGAAAAGCGCCTCCACCTCGACGCCGTGGACATTTACGGCCTGTCCGAGATCCTGGGGCCGGGAGTCGCCATCGAGTGCATCGAAGCCAAACAGGGGCTACACATATTTGAAGACCACTTCATGCCGGAAGTTATCAACCCTGCCACCATGGAAGCTGTCCCGAACGGCGACTTGGGCGAATTGGTCATCACCACCCTCACCAAAGAGGCCTTCCCGTTGTTGCGTTATCGCACCCGGGACATCACCTCGCTGAATTTCGCCCCCTGTAAATGCGGCCGGACCATGGCTCGCATTAACCGATTCCAGGGGCGCAGCGACGATATGCTCATCATCCGGGGAGTTAATGTCTTCCCGTCCCAGATCGAGTCCGTACTCATGGAGACCCCGGGCGTGGCGCCTCATTACCAGCTCATCGTCGACCGGGAGGGGATGTTGGACACCCTGGAAGTCCAGGTGGAAGTGGATGAAGCCACCTTCTCCGACGAAGTCAAACAAATGCAGGCCCTGGCTCAAAGCATCCAGAGGCAGATCAAGGATTACTTCACCGTTTCCGTCAAGGTGAAATTGGTGGAGCCTCGGACCATCCCCCGGAGTGAAGGCAAGGCCAAGCGGGTCATTGACAATCGCAAATTATAAAAAACCCGGATCGGTTAGGCGGCAAATCCCTGGCCGCCTTCTTTCAAAAATTCAAGGTTCAGCGTAGATAAGGGAGCCACACCATGAAAGTGGAGCAAATCTCGGTATTTTTGGAGAACAAGGCCGGCCGTTTGGCGGAAGTCACCCGGGTTCTGGGCGAAGCCGGGATCAACATCCGGGCGCTGTCTTTGGCCGACACCACTGATTTCGGCATCCTGCGGCTCATCGTCGACCAATACGACCGGGCCCGGGAAATCCTGAAAGACAAAGGCTTCACCGTGGGCAAGACGGAAGTGGTCGCGGTGGAGGTGCCGGACCGTCCCGGAGGGCTGGGGCTCGTCCTCCAGATCCTGGCCGGGGCCGGCGTCAACGTGGAATACATGTACGCCTTTGTCCAGCACAGCGGTAAGAACGCGGTTATCATTTTCCGTTTTGACAATCTGGACCAGGCCATCGAGTTACTCCAGAAAGAAGGTATTCACATCTATAAGGGTGAGGAAGTATATCGGTTATAAACCATTGGGGAGGGTGAGCTTATGAAAACAAAGACAATTCTGGTTGGTGTTACTCTGGCCCTGGCGAGTTTGGGTCTGATCTTCCTGGGCTGCGGCGGTTCCCAGAAGTCGGCGCCTTATGTAGTCGGCGGCATCTTTTCCATCAGCGGCCCGGCCTCGTATCTCGGGGAGCCCGAACGGAATTCCATGGAGATGGTGGCAGAGGCAGTCAACGCCAAGGGGGGGATTAACGGCCACCCCTTGAAACTGGTGATTTATGACGACGAAGGCGATGTGACCAAGGCCCGCCTCCATGCCACCAAGCTGGCCCAGGACAAAGATGTCCTGGCCGTCATCGGCCCCAGCCTCACCCATACCTCCATGGCCGCCCTGGAAATCACCCAGAAGGCCAAAGTGCCTATGATTTCATGTGCTGCCGGCATCGGCATCACCGCTCCGGCCAAAGACCGCGTCTGGGTCTTCAAGACCGCCCAAACGGACCAGATGGCGGTAGACCGTATTTATCAATACCTGCAAAAGCAAAATCTTAATCAGGTGGCCATCCTCACCGTATCCACCGGTTTCGGGGTCTCAGGTAAAGAGCAACTTTTAGCCCTGGCGCCTAAGTACGGTATCCAGGTGGTGGCCCAGGAAGTCTTCGGCGAAAAAGACACCGACATGACCCCCCAACTCACCAAGCTCCGGGGCACTCCGGCCCAAGTGGTGATCTGTTGGGGCACCGGCCCGGCCCCGGCCCTGGTGGCCAAGAATATGAAACAGTTGGGGATTACCTTGCCCTTGATCCAGAGCCACGGCGCGGCCTCGAAGAAATTCATCGAGCTGGCCGGGGACGCGGGCGAAGGGATCATCATGCCCGCCGGCAAACTGGTGGTCTGGCAGCAGTTGCCCGATACCGATCCGCAGAAGGCCGTGTGTAAGGAATATGCCGAGAAGTATACAGCCAAGTTCAAAGCTCCGGAATCCAGTTTCGGAGGCTATGCCTATGACGCGATTCGGATGATGGATCAGACGTTGACCAAGGCCGGCAATGACCGGGACAAAATCCGCGCTGAGATTGAAGGCCTCAAAAACTTCGTGGGCATCAGCGGGATTTTCAACATGAGTCCCGAAGACCACAACGGTCTAACCCCGGCGGCGTTTGTCATGGTAAAGATCCACAGCGGCGGTTTCCAACTGATAGATTAGTAATCAGTGGCCAGTTGTCAGTTGTCAGCCTCTCTCCAGGTCTCCTGGCGCTGAAGCTGACAACTGGCTCTGGAAAGCAAGTTATTAATTCAATCCGTTTCAGAGGCTGGTAGTGTAAATGCGCATTCCTGCCGGCCATGTAAATCAGTTTTTACACTGGCCACTGACCACTGACCACTGATCATGGAGACCCTTGCCGATCTGCTGCAATATCTCATCTCCGGGGTGACCAACGGCGCGATTTACGCCCTCATCGCCTTGGGCTTCGGCATCATCTACAATACCACCACCATCATCAACTTCGCCCAGGGCGAGATGGTGATGTTGGGCGCCTTGTGCGCCATCAGCATTTATCAGGTGACCCCTTCCCTGCCCCTGGCCTTCGGCGGCGCGGTTATCCTGGTGACCTGCGTGGGCCTGGTGTTCGAGCGGTTGGCCCTGCGCCCGGTCAAGGACCCCAGCCCCATCACCCTGATCATCATCACAGTGGGCGGCGCCGTCTTGATCAAAGGTGTGGCCATGCTCCTGTGGGGCAAAGATGCCTACACCCTGCCGCCGTTTTCCGGCAATGCCCCCATCCACCTGGGTCCCGCCACCATCCTGCCCCAAAACCTCTGGGTGCTGGGAATTACTGCGGTCATGGTCGCGGCCCTGGAGGCCTTCTTTCGCCTCACTTTGGTGGGCAAAGCCATGCGCGCCTGCGCCTATAACACTCGGGCCGCCCGCCTGGTGGGGATCGCCGCCGGCCGCATGGTCCAACTCTCCTTCGGGCTCAGTGCGGCCCTGGGAGCCGGCGCCGGCATTCTCATCGCCCCCCTTACCCTGGGGGTCTATGACATGGGCGCCATGTTGGGCCTCAAGGGCTTTTCCGCCGCCATTATTGGGGGCCTCGGCAGCCTGGCGGGCGGCGTCCTGGGCGGCCTGGTCCTGGGCGTGGCCGAGGCCCTGGCCACCGGGTTCATCTCCTCCGGCTACCGGGATGCGGTGGCCTTCCTCCTGCTCCTGCTGGTCCTGTTCCTGCGTCCCCAGGGGCTGGTGGGAGGACGAAAATGACCCTGCCCCGGTTCGCCAACCGCTGGTTTCTCTTTGCCCTGGTGGTCCTGGCTATCGTCATTTTTATGGATGACGATTACTACTACACCCTCCTCAACTTTATCGGCATCTACACCCTGTTGGTGGTGGGGCTCAACCTGCTTTTGGGCTACGCCGGCCAGATCTCCCTGGGGCACGCGGCGTTTTTCGGCCTGGGGGCCTATACTTCCGGCATCCTCACCGCCACCTACGGGGTCAACCCCTGGCTGGCCCTGATGGCGGGCCTGGTGGTCTCTGGCACTTCTGCTTATTTGATCGGCATCCCGGCCTTGAAACTTAAGGGCTATTACCTGGCCATGGCTACTTTGGGCTTTGGCATCATCGTCTACATTTTTCTCAATGAGGCCCACAACCTCACCGGAGGACCTTCGGGCCTGCACGGGATTCCCTCGCTGGCCCTGGGCGGCTTTGTCCTTGACACCCCCCGGCGCCTCTATCTCTTGATCTGGATTATTTTAGGCGTGATCCTCGCCCTCAGCGCCAATCTCATGAACTCCCGCACCGGCCGGGCCATCCGGGCGCTTCATGACAGCGAGGCCGGGGCCGAGTCCCTGGGGGTAGACACCTTTCGCATGAAGCTCAAGATTTTCGTCTGGAGCGCCCTCTACGCTTCCCTGGCCGGCAGCCTCTACGCCCACACCTTGAACTTTATTGCGCCATCTTCCTTCGGCTTTATGTTCTCCATCAAGCTGGTGACCATGGTGGTCTTAGGCGGCATGGCTAGCATCTGGGGCTCGCTTTTGGGGGCCGGAGTGCTCACGGTGCTCCCTGAGATGCTCACGGTCTTCCATGATTTTGAAGCGGTGATTTTCGGGGCGATCCTCATGGTGGTGATGATCTTCCTGCCCCGGGGCCTGGTGCGGGGCATCCTGGACCTGTACGAATTCCGGCGCTACAAGCGGCAAGGAGGGAATCTTGTTGGAAACAAGTGATCAGTGGTCAGTAATCAGTAATCAGTGCAAAGCCCGCGATCACCTACAACCACTGATTACTGATTACTTTTGTCTCTGTTCTTTCACTGATTACTGTTTACTGGTTACTGATCACTGATTACTTTTGTCTCTGTTTTTTATTTATTATGAACTTGCCACCAGACCAATCCATATTGGCACTGCAAAACGTCAGCCTGGCCTTCGGCGGCCTTCAGGCCGTGGAGCAGGTAAGCTTTGACGTGCACAAAGGCGCCATCAAGGCAGTCATCGGCCCCAACGGCGCGGGCAAGACCACCCTGTTCAACCTGGTGACGGGCTTTCTGGCCCCTCAGCAGGGGCGCATTGTCTATCAGGGCAAGGAAATCCAGGGACTCCCGGCCCATCGCATCGCCAGGCAGGGGATCGCCCGCACCTTTCAACTGGTGCAGCTCTTTAATCATTTGACAGTCCTGGAAAATGTTATGGTGGGGCGCCACCGTCTGAGCCGCTCCGGCCTCCTGGCCGGAGCCTTGCAGTTCCCCTGGACCCGGACCGAAGAAAGGCTGATCCGGTCTAAGGCCATGGAGGCCCTGGAGTTCGTGGGGCTGAGCGACCGGGCCCAACAGCCCGCCGCAATTCTTCCCCTGGGACTCAAGCGCATGCTGGAAATCGCCCGGGCCCTGGCTGCGGCCCCTGACTTACTCCTCCTGGATGAACCGGCTTCGGGGCTGGACGCGGTGGAAACCGAGCGTCTGAAAGACCTGATCCTTAACCTGCGGGACCAGGGCATCACCATCCTCCTGGTGGAGCACGATATGGGCCTCACCATGGAGGTAGCGGATGAAATCGCGGTCCTCAACTACGGCAAACTCATCGCCAACGGCCCACCCCGGGTCATTCAGAAAAACCCGGAGGTGATTGCCGCGTATCTTGGTACTGATTGGCAGGGATAAGGACAGGTTTTAGGTTCTGGGATAGAAAAGTTTTTGGTGGCCCAGGCGTCTCGCCTGTGCTGGACTGGACATTGTCTCCGGTTAATGCAGGGCGGGCACTGCCTGCCAGCATCGGGTGATTCTGATGCTATAGGGAGCGGTACGATGTCTCAAATAATCCTTTCTTTTCTATTTGCAGTTTTGGGTGCAGCTTTTGGAACAGTATTTACCTTGTTTATAGAAAAGAAGAGACTGCCGAAAATCGAGATTATTGCCGTAGATAGGGCAAACGCTGATCATACATACGAGTCTGGGCCTCACAAAGGAGAACGCTGGAAATTTTTTAGACTCGCTGTTATTAACAAGAAAATAACTCCTTTTTTCAGTTGGTTAGTTATTAGGCAAACTGCTGAAAATTGCAGAGTAACAATTAATATAAAGGGTATGGATAATCCAATTGATATCTCCTTTAAGGGTCGATGGGCATCTACTCCGGAAATTCCGCATTTAGGTCAAAATGCCGTTCTTAAATTGTTTGAACCTGATCCCGTAACCATACCTGAAGATCATGAAGAATTTTTGGATGTAATTGTTAAATATGAAAACGATAAAGAAGGATATGGTTGGAATAATGAGGCATATTTCCATGATTGGAGGACGCCTCATTATAAACTTAATCCTGGAAGGTATCAGGTGCAAATCAAAATTAATACTCAAAATGGTATATCTTTTTTGAAAATATTTTTATTAACAGTTGGAGAAAGAATTGAGGATACTCGCTTAAGTTAATTACATAAAAGATGCTAAAAATACGTAACCTCTCCGCCTACTACGGCTCTGTCAGAGCACTCAGCGGCGTGACCTGCCACATCCGGGAAGGCGAGATCGTCACCCTGATTGGGGCCAACGGCGCGGGCAAGACCACCTTGCTCAACGCCGTCTGCGGACTGGTGCGCCGAGACGGTGACCTGGAGTTTTCCGGGCATTCGTTAAAGGGTATGGCGCCCGAAGAGATCGTGGGATTGGGCATCTCCCAGGTGCCGGAAGGCCGGCAGCTTTTCGCGCCAATGACTGTGGCGGAAAATCTGGAACTGGGGGCCTATCGCCGCTACCGCAAAGAGTCCAAGGCCGCTATCCAGGCAGACCTGGAAAGAATCTATCAGCTCTTTCCCCGCTTAAAGGATCGCTTGACGCAGAAGGCCGGGACCATGAGCGGCGGCGAGCAGCAGATGCTGGCCATCGGCCGGGCCCTCATGGCCCGTCCCCGGCTGCTGCTGCTGGATGAGCCCTCTTTAGGCCTGGCCCCCATCGTGGTAGAGGACATCCTGGCCCGGTTGAGCCAGTTGCGCGCTGAGGGCATGACCATTCTCCTGGTGGAGCAGAACGCCCGGGTGGCGCTCAAGGTGGCCGACCGGGCCTATGTCCTGGAAACCGGCCGCATCATCTTAAGCGGTACAGCCGCCGACCTGCTCCAGGACCGCCAGGTGACCCGGGCCTACCTGGGCCGGGACTACAAAGATTTCACCGAAGGGAGGTAAGGCACATGCGCCATCCGGAAATTGAGGCCATGATCCGCGGGGAATTGGAACTGCTCCAACTGGAGCGCCTCCAGAGCACCCTCACCCGGGCTTACCGCCAGGTGAAGTTCTACCGCCGCCAGTTCGACCGCTTAGGGTTGAACCTCGACGGTATCCGCAGCTTGAGTGATCTGACCCGGCTTCCCTGCACCACCCGGGAAGACCTGTCGGAGAACTACCCTTACGGCCTGTTCGCCGTGCCGCTCAGGGACATCGTCCGTATCCTCTCCTCCCCCGGCACCACGGAGAAGCCCCTGGTAGTAGGCTACGCCGCCCAGGACATCAAGCTCTGGCTGGAGTTGCTGGCTCGCCTTTACACCGCCGCGGACATCACCCGGGAAGACATCTTACAAATCATCCTGCCTCAAGGGTTGGCCAACTGGCGCCGGGACCTCCAGGCCGGGGCCGAATACCTGGGAGCCTCGGTGATCCCGCCGGCCACCCTCAATTTTGCCAAAGAACTCATGGTGATGCGGGATTACAAGACCTCGGTCCTGGTCACCACGCCCCCTGTGGCCAGGCACCTTTTGACGGTAATGGCCCGCATGGACCTGACCCCGGCGGAGCTGAGCCTGAAAAAGGCCCTATTGGTGGCGTCCCCGCTGCCTGAGGCGGTGCGCCGGGAGATCGAGGCGGGGTTCCAGGTCACCTGCGCTACGGCCTATGGCATCACGGAAGTAATGGGTCCGGGTCTGGCCTTCAGTTGCGGAGCCGATGGCGGCCTCCACTTTTCCGAGGACCATTTCTACCCGGAGATCATCGATCCCGAAACCGGCGCGCCAGTCCCGCCCGGCACCCAAGGGGAACTGGTGATCACCACCTTAAGCACCGTGGCCTTCCCCTTGGTCCGTTTCCGCAGCGGCGACCGCACTTCCCTCATTCAGGAACCCTGCGCCTGCGGCCGCACCCTGGTGCGCCTGGGCGAGATCGCCGGACGTACGGACCCCATTTTCTCTGTGGGCGGCATCAAGGTGCATCCGGATCAGATCGGCGCCCTGCTCGCCGAAGCCCTCCAGGGCCACCCGCCGAAATTCTCATACCGGGTGGTGTCTGAGGAAGGCCTGGAGATTTTAGATATCGAACTGACCGTGGAAGAAGTGTTTTTCTCCGACGAAATCAAGGCTCTGGAATGCCTGTGCCGCCGGGCCCGGCGTCATCTGGCGGACCACCTGGGCATTAACGCCCGGATAATTCTGAAGGAGGAAGCGGCCCGATAGGGGCCAACGGATCACATTTCTATTTTTTTTTTGTCGGAAATGGCCTATAAGAAAAAAATAAGGAGGATGTGCAGATGGTGAAGTTGAGCAGAATCTTAATAGTAGCGGGTTTGGCTATTACCCTATTAACTGCCGGACTGGCCTGGAGTGCGCCCGAGCCCATCAAGATCGGCACCGTGCTCCGTTTGTCCATCGGCGCTGAACATGGCACCCCCTCTCGCCGGGGCGTGGAGATGGCGGTGGCCGAATTCAATAAAGCCGGCGGCATCAATGGCCGGCCGGTGGAACTCATTGTGGAAGATGAGAAAGACTCCCCAGCCGCCGCGGTGAACGCGGTGCAAAAACTCATTAACGTCGACAAAGTGGTGGCCATTGTCGGCCCCATGACTTCCGGCGGCATGATGGCCGCCGGCAAAACCGCCAACGAGGCCAAGGTAGTGGAAATCAGCCCCACCGCCACCACCCCTAAGCTCAGCGGCTACGGTGATTACATTTACCGAGGCTGTTCCCGCATCGACAAGCAGGCCCAGGTCCTGTCCGATTACGTGGTGAAAAACTGGAAGCCCAAGACCGTGGCCATTTTTTTCTCCAATGAACCCTATGGCAAGGGGTGCGCCGACCTCTTCACCAAATTCTTTGAAAAGAACGGCATCAAGGTGGTGGCCACGGAGTCTTTCATGCGGGGGTCCCGGGATTTCAAGGCCCAGCTCACCAAGATCATGGCCACCAACCCCGATTTCTTGTTCATCCCGGGTTATACCCCGGAAACCGCCCCCGCCGCGGCCCAGGCCCGGCAGTTGGGTATGAAACAGAAGATCTTGGGAGTCTACGGGGATATGGACCCGGTTTACATACAATTGGCCGGACCAGGGGCCGAGGGCCATGTCATCGGGGGCGAGTATGACGAAAACTATGACACCCCCAAAAATAAGGCTTTTAAAAAGAATTACGAAGAGTTGGTGAAGAAAAACAATGATCCCTATAACATCATGTTCGCGGCCCTCCATTACGATGCCACTTCCATGCTCCTGGATGGCATGAAGAAAGATGGGCCTACCGCTGACGGGATCAAAAAATTCTTAGACAACGTGAAGGACTATGACGGCGTTACCGGCAAGCTGTCGTTTAATAAAGAGCACGATGTGGTGCGGGCCGGGACGGAAGGGGTTTATATCCTGGAAGTCAAAGATGGCAAATACGTGATCGTGAAGTAATAACGGCGGTTCGTTATTTCTTGACAGGAAAGGCAGGGCGGGCGAACCCCCCCTGCCTCTATTTTTGCAGTTTAAACATCAAACAGGTCTTTGACCAAGACAGATGGCAAGAATATTAATCGGTTATTGCAGTTACCGAAAACAGAAAACGGCTATTTCTCCACCAGTAAAACCTTATGATTGATCAGATTGAGGCTGTGGATTTCGGCCTTCAAAATCTTCTGTTCGCCGAAAATATTGACTAACCTGACGTTGTCGCCATCGGGTTCGACGACGTCCACATCCTTCAAGATCAGTTCTTCCTGGCCGTTTTTCAACAGGTACGCGGTCGCTTCACACATGGTCGATGATCTCCTTTAACTTCTCACTTACGATCTTGTCCACCAGGTGGGGAAGAGGCTCGGGCATCAGGCCGACGATCTCCACCGCTTCCTGGGTAAGGGGCAATAAAATCTTCCGGGCCGGGGCCGAGGCAATGGCTTCGGCGATTTTGGGGGTCACTTCCCCCATCATAGCGTTGGCCAGCACAATGGAGAGGCAACCCAGAATCACGTCGGCCCCGGCCACTGTCCGGACAATGGCGTTTTCGCCGCTGGCGCCCCGGTTGGCCCTGGCCTTCATCATTTGGGCGGTGGCCACGGCGTTGGTCCCCAGCGCGATGACTTCGTGCTCCTCCCGGTATACCTCTTTCAGGCGTTTAATCAGCGCGGCGCCGATGCCGCCTCCCTGCCCGTCGATGACGCAGATGCGCACGTTATTCGTCCTTATTCCAAGCCGAATTTTTCTCTGAGACGGTGAAACACGATTTCCGGCACCATGCCTTCGATATTCCCGCCATGCACCGCGGCTTCCTTAAGGATGCTGGAACTTAAGAAGACCCAGCGCAGGCCGGTCATGAGAAATACCGTTTCAATTTCGGGCTCCAGCCGGCGGTTCATCATGGCCAGTTGAAACTCGTATTCGAAATCGGTGACTGCCCTGAGGCCCCGCAGGATGGCCCTGGCTTTCTGACCCCGGGCGTAATTGACCAACAGGCCGTCAAAGGTATCAATGGAGACCATGGGGTAATCCGCCAGGGATATTCGGATCATTTCCATGCGCTCCTCGATGGTGAAGAGGGACTTTTTAAAGGCGTTGGTGGCCACGGCCACGATGATCCGGTCAAAGACCTTTAAAGCCCGCTGGATGAGGTCCAGATGGCCATTGGTAATAGGATCGAATGAGCCGGGATAGACTGCGATATCGGGCATCAGTTACTCATGCTCCTGTTGGGCTGATTCTTCCAGCAGATAGAAAGCCACCTGGGTATCGCCGTAGCGCCGCACTTCTGTGCGCCTCAGACGACCGCTCTCTTCCGGCAGGGTGTCCCTCCGGCTGTGCTCCACCACGACGGAGGCCTCGGTTGAGAGCAGATTAAGTTCGGCCAGGGCGTCCAAAGCCGCCGGAGCCTTGCCGCCGCCGTAGGGCGGGTCCAGGAAGACCAGGCCGAAGCGGTCACCTTGAGCCGCCAATTTTTTTAAGGCTGTGGTCACCGGCAGGGGCCAGACCCTGGTTTGTCCTGGCAATCCCAAATCTTCCAGATTGCGGCGCAACGCCTTGACGGCCTCGGGGTGATCCTCCACAAATACCGCAGCAGAGGCTCCCCGGCTCATGGCCTCGATCCCCAGGGCGCCGGTGCCGGCAAACAGGTCCAGCACCCTCACGCCGACAACCGCAGGCCCCAGGATATTGAACACCGCCTCCCGGACTTTGGCGGACGTGGGCCGGGTCCTGCCTTTTACCGGGGCCAGCCGGCGGCCTTTGAATACGCCGGCGATGATGCGCATTGATGCTCCTTCGGAGCAGTCAGGTTTCAGGTTTCAGGTGCCAGGTTTCAGAATTTAGAATGAGCTGAATCAGGTTTATCTTTACTAACACCTGGAACCTGACACCTGAAACCTGCTACTTCCTCAAATAATCCCGAATCAAAATCTCGGCTATCTGCACCGCGTTGGTGGCAGCGCCCTTGCGCAGGTTGTCGGCGACCACCCAGAAGTTCAGACCATTGTCGATGGTGAAGTCTTCCCGGATGCGCCCCACCAGGGTGAGGTCTTGGCCCGCGGCGTCTATAGGCATGGGGTACTTGTTGCGCAGCGGATCATCCACCACCTTCACCCCCGGCGCTTTGGCCAAAATATCCCTGGCTTCCGCAGGGGTAAGCTTGCTCGCGGTCTCGATATTCACCGCTTCCGAGTGCCCATAGAACACCGGCACCCTGACCGTGGTGGCCGTCACCGCGATGCTGTCATCCCCCATGATCTTCGTGGTCTCGTTGGCCATCTTCATTTCTTCCTTGGTGTAGCCGTTCTCCAGGAAAACGTCGATGTGGGGAAGACAGTTGAAAGCAATGCGGTGGGGATAGACCTTAGGCTTGGCATCCTGGCAGGTTATCAGGGCACGCACCTGCTCCGCCAACTCATCCACCGCCTTTTGGCCGGTGCCGGACACCGCCTGATAGGTGGATACTACCACCCGTTTGATCTGAGCGGCATCGTGCAGGGGCTTCAACGCCACCACCATCTGGATGGTGGAGCAGTTGGGGTTGGCGATAATGCCGGTTTTGGTGTAGAGGCCGATATCCTGAGGATTGACCTCCGGGACCACCAGGGGGACGTCCGGGTCCATACGCCAGGCGCTGGAGTTGTCCACCACCACCGCGCCGGCCCGGGCGGCAATGGGGCCGTATTCCTTGCTGATGCTGCCTCCGGCGGAGAACAGGGCGATCTCCACGCCGGTAAAAGAATCTGCTGACAGCACTCGGACCGCAATTTCCTTGCCTTTGAAAGACACAGCGCGGCCTACGGAGCGCTCCGACGCCAACGGAATCAGCTCGGCTACCGGGAAATTTCTCTCCTCCAAACAGGCCACCATCTGCTGCCCCACCGCACCGGTGGCCCCTACTACCGCGACCTTATATGTGCCACTCATAACTAGTAAGTCTCCTGGTATCATAAGCTGTCAGCTATTAGCTTTCAGCTATCAGCAAAGGTTCCCTGTCATCCTTAACGAATTGAAGGATCTCCCATTTTTAAAATAAGAGATTCTGCGCTACGCTCAGAATGACATCTTTTTGCAACTCGCTTTTTTAAAACAGTAATTATAGGGCGTGCCGTGCACGCCGATTTCTGGCGGCCACGGGCCGCCCTATAGTTAAGTAATTCAATTATCCTATCAACTCCACCGCGTACTTGGCCACCTTATCGCCAACCTGGCTGGTGGATAGGCCCATCTTGCCCGCGGCCATGCTCTGCATGTCGTTGGCCGCGGTCTTCTTGATGGCGGCTTCAACCGCGGCTGCGGCCTTGCTTTCACCCAGTTGCTCCAACATCAGTTGGGCCGCACCGATGGCGGCCAGCGGGTTGACCACATTAAGGCCGGTATACTTGGGGGCGGAGCCGCCGATAGGTTCGAACATGGAGACCCCTTCGGGGTTGATGTTGCCCCCCGCGGCCACGCCCATGCCGCCCTGGATCATCGCTCCCAGGTCGGTGATGATGTCGCCGAACAGATTATCCGTCACCACCACGTCGAACCATTCGGGATTTTTGACAAACCACATGCAGGTGGCGTCCACGTGGGCGTAATCGGTGGTCACGTCCGGATACTGGGGCGCCATGGCCTCAAAGGCCCTAAACCACAGGTTGGAGGCAAAGGTGAGCACGTTGGTCTTGGCCACCAGGGTCAGCTTCTTGGCCCGGTTGCGTTTCCGGGTCAACTCAAAGGCGAATTTCAGGCAGCGGTCCACCCCTTTCCGGGTGTTGATGGACTCCTGGACGGCGACCTCATCCGGGGTGCCGTATTTCAGGAATCCTCCGGCTCCGGCGTACAGGCCTTCGGTGTTCTCCCGGACCACTGCGAAATCGATGTCCTCGGGGCCCTTGTCCTTCAAGGGCGTCTCCACCCCCGGGTAAAGCACCACGGGCCTGAGGTTGATGTACTGGTCCAGTTCGAAGCGGGCCTTAAGCAAGATGCCTTTCTCCAGGATGCCGGGCGCCACATCCGGGTGACCGATGGCCCCCAGATAAATTACCGGGAATTGCCGCAACTCGGCGATCACCGAATCCGGCAGGGTCTCGCCGGTGCGCTTGTAGCGCTCGCCGCCCAGGTCATAATAGGTATAGTCGAATTTGATGCCCGCGGGACCAGCCACGGCATTGAGCACCTTAATGCCTTCGGCCACCACTTCCGGGCCGGTGCCGTCCCCCGGAATGACCGCGATCTTATATGAACTCATGCTGATTTCGCCTCCAGATGCTTTTTAACAAAGGCCATGAGGCCACCAGCCGCCAGCAATTGTTGCATGAACGGCGGAATGGGTTGACTGCTGTATTTCTTGCCTGTGGCGAGATCGGTGATGACCCCGCTATCCATATCTACGCTGATCTCCTGGCCGTTTTTGAGGGCAGCCGCGGCCTCCGGAGACTCAAAAATCGCCAGCCCCATATTGAAGGCATTGCGATAAAAGATCCGGGCAAAGCTTCCGGCAATCACGCCGGAGATCCCCGCGGCCTTAAGCGCAATGGGGGCGTGCTCCCGGGAGGAGCCGCAGCCAAAATTCTTGCCGGCCACGATAAAATCCCCCGGGTTCATCTTGTTGACAAACTCCGGGTCCGCGTCCTCCATGGCATGTTTGGCCAGTTCCATTGGGTCGGAGGTGTTGAGATACCGGGCCGGAATGATTTCATCGGTGTTGACGTCATCGCCGAACTTGTGCACTTTCCCTTTGAGTTCCATAAAGGGCTTCCCTTAATTTGGTTTTAATCTATCAAAATAACCATAAAACGCGCCAAGAGGCAATGGCTTTTCGAAAAAACTTACGAAAAGTTCCCAAAAGCGATTTGGTTTTTTCTTGGCTGTCTTGGCGCCGTTATGGTTAAATGTAAGACCATGCCGCCGCCGGAAAAACTCTTCATCTATGAAATCGAGGGCCGGGTCTATCCGCCGGATGCCCTCACCGGGGAGGATTTTCTGGGGTGCTGGCGGGAGGGGGATTATACGTACCTCTTCTTTGGCAGTCCCAGAGAATCCCAGGTCAAAGCCTGGGTGGAGTCGCTGCTCGAGGCCCGTTACTCCTCCGAGACCGAACTTAAATACTCCGATTGGGAGTCCGGCCAACCTCTACAGGCCGCGTCCATGGCCGGGTTTCATCTCTGTCCGGTGTGGGAGACTCCGGTGCCCGCGCCCGGTGAGATCGTCATCCGCATGGAGCCGGGTCTGGCCTTCGGCTCCGGCTATCACCCCACTACCCGCCGCTGCCTGGAACTGCTGCGCCGGGTCTATGACACCGATACTCCCCGGCAAGTCCTGGACCTGGGCACCGGCACCGGCATCCTGGCCCTGGCCGCTTTGGCCCTGGGAGCCGAAAAGGTTGTGGCGGTAGAGTACAACGAACTGGCGGTACGCACTGCGGCGAGAAACCTGAAGCACAATCAACGGGCCCCTGAGGTGCACCTCATCCAGGCCGATGCCCGCCATTTCGCCCACCTGCCCGCTGGCCTGGTCCTGGCCAACATCCACCTGGACGTGCTTCTGGACCTTCTGGATATCCCGGAATTTCTCAACAAAGACTGGTACATCTTCTCCGGCATCCTGGGTACGCAGCTCGAGGTGTTTCTGAAACGCCTGCGGGAGACTCCCCTCAGGGAAGTGGCGACCCTTGATGAAAATTTGTGGTTTACAGTGTTGGCCCGAGGCGGGAGACAGCTCTAATGCCGGTCCGTTATGACAAAATAAGCCCCGGACGGCGTGCGGTCCGGGGCTTGTTTCGTTTTAGCGGTCCAGCTTAATGACTTCCGGGAAAAAAGGTATTTCTGAGCCAGAATAAGAAGCCCAGAGCCACCACTCCGATGGCGATGCTCCAGCCGATGAGTTTCTTTTCCACCGGCAGCAGCGGCTCATATTCCATCTTCTGCAATTCATCGATCAGTTTAGCTTCCATCGGCGGTTCCACCACCGGCGCTTCTTCAGGCGGCAATTTGGATTCTTCCGTCATAACAACCTCCTTTGGCGGCTAGCCGGCCAGCGGCGGCTTTCAAGGGGAGAGGGGAATATAAGGGAAGAGCTTTTGGCAATCGCTACCACGATTTTGAATCCTCAGGGGCAAAGAGATGTCGGATATTGTTTCGTTATTAAAATACCCCTAAAGGCGCCAAGGCCCCGGATTTTTCTTTCCGGGGCCTTGAGTCTGATTTAAGACCTGAAGCTCAGGGCTTGATTTCTAGAAACTGAAGGCGGGGAAGATGATGCCGCCAAAAAGCAGGTAAGCCAGAATCAGGGTCCAAAAGACATTGACTCCCTGGGCAATGAAGAAGGCTGCGGCGGGCCGGCCTCCTCCCATCTTCACCAGGTCGCCGAAGTGGGTCTCCAGGCCGATGCTGGTGAAGGCCAGGGCAAACCACCAGGTCCGCAGGCCCCCCAGGCTTCCCTTGACCGCGCTCACGGTCTTGGGGTCCAGCAGGAAAGAAAAGACCAGGGAGGAGATGATGAACCCCAGGATGAACTTGGGAAAGCGGTACCAGATTTCCATGAGGCTGGGTTTTTCTTCCACACCGGCGGCGGTCCGGCCCTTGAAGGTCCAGACCACTGAGAGGATAAAGGCGGCCACGCCGATGAGGACGTTTTGGGACATCTTGACGATGACCCCCACCTTCATGGCCACCTCGCTGATCAGCGCCCCGGCCGCCACCACGGAACCGCTGGTATCAAGAGTACCGCCCAGCCAGGCGCCGGCCACCGCATCCGGCATACCCCACCATTTGGCGATCATGGGCTGGAGAATCAACATGGGAATAGCGCAGACCAGCACCAGGGAGGTGACGTAGCTCAACTTCTTGGGATCGCCCTTTATCGCGCCGGCGGTGGCGATGGCCGCGGAAACCCCGCAGATGGCTACACCGCTGGAGAGCATGGCGGCAAAATCCGAGTCCACCTCAAACTTGCGGCAAAGCCAGTAGCAGAAGTACCAGATTACCCCCACCACCGCCAGGGCCTGAACAATACCGTAGAATCCGGCCTGGATGATCTCGCCGAAGAGGACCCCGGAGCCCAATATGACCAGACCGGTTTTAATGAAAAACTCGGTGCGCGCCGATTTCAGCAGCCATTCGGGAATGCCGATGACGTTGCTGATAAACAGGCCAATAAAGAGGCACCAAATCACGTACTCAAGACCGTAGTAAAGGACGGTATAGTTCCCGGCCAGCATCTGGCCCACCCAGGCGATGATGAAGACGATGGGAAAACCGGCAATGAACTTGAGAACCGGCTCCCCCATAAGGGCCATGGCGATGATGCTTAGGATCAGAATGGCAATGCCGATATAAATGGCCAGAAGAATGTTGTCCCAGGAAAAGACGGTGCCCGCGAGGTTGCCGGCCTGGCCGCGCATGTCCTTCCCCAAACTCCCGGCCTTCTTCTTCAAGCTCGCGTCTTTGGCCTGTTTGGCGCCGTCCTCCAGTTTCTTGGCTGCGGCCCCTATGGCCTTGCGGTCTTTGGCGGCGATGCCGGCTGATAGAGCCAGGGCCTGCTCCTGCAAGGCCTTCTCATCCTTTTGGGCAGCCTGCTGCGCCAATTTGTCGATGGCCGGGGCGGTCTCGGCCATATAAGTGTCAAACTCAGTGCCCGTGGTCCATTTAAATTTGGGGGTTTTTACGCTCAGACCTAATAAGATAAGGATAATAATGAAAAAGCCGATCCAGACGGCCAGCCAGTCCTCGGTGCCCCATAGAGCGCTCCATTGGCTGGCCTTCTCCATTTGCTCGGCCTCTGCCTGCAGCTTCAGGGCTTCCAGTTCCTCATGTCGGCCCTTCAGAGATTTGACTGCTTCCCTGACCTGTTCGGAAGTGGCATCAGCGGGTAATCCCAACGTCTCCTTAATATCTTTCAGTAACTTGTCCACGTCATTCATAGGAGCCTCCTTCCTCTCCATTTGTTGGGTCTGGATAGGTTAGTTGTTGGGGATGTTCATTTTTGCAAGTAACTGACTGCTCTTCACCTCCAATCTTAAATGACTTGATTAATTCTGGGACGTTAACACAGCATGACAACTCGTAAATTATTTTACAATAAAATTCCCCATTGATCCTAATTATATATTTGCTTTTCAAGGCCCTTGGGAAAAGGAACCTGGCGGCAGAAACCAGGCTTGTCAGACCCCAGGAAATAAAACAGGGGCCGGCGATTGCCGGCCCCTAAAGGGAATAAAGATTTGCAGAAAAGCTTATTAGACCTGACGTACCAATTGCCGGGGGCCGCTGGCCCCGGCGGGGCGCCAGTCTTTGGGACCGCAGTAGGTCATAAGACGATCCAGTTCACCCAACTCGCTCAAGCGGTCATAAATCAGGGCCCAGACACAGGGCACGTCGCACTTTTGGGTCATCGAGACTTCGCATTTGCCACCTTGGGAGCCGCCGCAGGGACCGTTAAGGAGGCCCTTGGCGCAGCGGGTCACAGGGCAATACCCTCCGGTGGTACCCAGGACACAGTCGCCGCAGCCCTGACAGCGTTCCTGCCACAAACCGCCGCCTGCAGACTCACCGATGAACATGGTATTGAGGCCCGGCAACACTGCCTTACCCGGCAGGCGTTCCGCCAGGCTTTGAATCCCGGCGCCGCAGGCGATGGAGAGCACCGCGTCGGCATTTTCGGCGACATCGATGACGTCCAGGAGGAACTCTTGGATGCACTGGCGGTCGACGGTCACCTCGAGGATCTCCATCTCTTTGCCTTCCAGGCGGAAGGCCATGTCCAGGGCCGCGGCCAGTTCCGCCACCTGCTTGCGCCCGCCGCTCAGGCACTCCGCGGTGCAGGTGTCACAGCCGGCGACCAGAATTTTTCCATATGGACGCACCATCTCCTGGATTTCGGAGAGGGGTTTTCTTTCTCCAACAACCATAATTTCCGTCCTTTACAAAAATGCAAATAAAAAAATTCCGGGAGGATCGGTGATTGCCCCCCGGCTTGAGACCTAACATGGCCCGAAGCCATCTTATCAATTATAAATTATCTTGATTCAGGGGGCAACTATTCTTGTGAAATATGGGGTGGGAAAATCCAGTGATCAGTGGCCAGGGGTCAGTGATCAGAGAAACCAGGGGAAAAAAGTGGGATGGTAAGGACCACCAGCACAGGCTGGAAAGCCTGTGCTACCGGAGGGGGCGAGGGCGGGGTGACCCCGCCCCTGCCGCACATTTTTGTTAGTTCCACTGAAAACCGAAAACCGCATTACATGCACCCCTCCCCCGATTTTTTGTTACAACAGCCTCCGGCCACCCCTGACTTGCGGGCTTTGAGCGCCGACAGGTCGCCACTCCCATAAATGGTTTGTAGGGCCATCTCGATGAAGCCGTTCATGACCACCGGCTCCACCCCGGCTTCGCTTAAAATGGCCTGAGGCGTGTCACCGATGCCACTTACCAGGACAGCGCGGCAGTCTTTCAGGGTTTCGGCCATCGCCCACCAGCGGTCAGCGCCGCCGCCGGGACGGGGAGCCGGCCGTACCTCGATCATCCGGAAGCCGCCGTCCTGGGGGCCCCAAATCTGGAACCCGGCCGCCTCACCTAAATGCAGGTTCACCAACATGCCCTCCTGGCTGGCCACGGCCACGTAGGGCCGGTCGGCCGGGGCCGGAACGGCATTGGCGCAGGCCGACAGGCAGCCCCGGAATTCGTCGGTGCGGTCGGAGTCCAGCAAACCCACGGCGTCAGCCCGGCAGCGGGTGCAGTGGTGCATCTGGGGTATAATCTTCTCAGCCTCCCGGCGGATTCCGGTCATCTGCGAAGGCTGCGGTTCCGGCACATCCCCGAAGGGGGTATCCGCGTTGGGATACATGGGCATGCAGTTGAGGATATCCACGCCCAACTCCGCCATCTTTTTGGCCACATCCTGGACGTGGTGGTCATTGATCCCGGGTATGATGATGGTGTTCACCTTTACCGTAATCCCCCGGGCCTTGAGGCCGCGGATGGACTCCAGTTGCCGCGCAAGCAAAACTTCCGCTGCTTTGATACCCCGATAGATCACCTTGCCATCCCGCACCCAACTATAAATTTTGGCCCCAATTTCGGGATCCACCGCGTTCACCGTCAAGGTCACGTGGGAGACGTTAAGCTCCGCCAGTTCATCGAGATAAGGCGGCAGCCCCAGGCCGTTAGTGGCCAGGCAGAGCAAAAGTTCTGGAAACCGCTGGCGGATCAACCGAATGGTCCCCAGGGTCTCCTGGGGGTTGGCAAAAGGGTCTCCCGGGCCGGCGATACCCACCACGGTGATGCGGGGCTCTTTCTCGAGGACCCGCTCAAGATAGGCGATGGCCTGCTTCGGCTTGAGCACCGCGCTGGTGACCCCGGGACGGCTCTCGTTAACGCAATCATACTTGCGGTTGCAATAGTTGCACATGATGTTGCATTTAGGCGCCACCGGCAGGTGCACCCGGCCGCATTCGCCCTTGACATTGACATTGAAGCATGGATGTCGATCTATATTTAGCTTGGTATTCATGACATGCGTCCCCGTAGGGGCGGGTTTTTAAACTCGCCCCTACATATAGCCGTAGCCCACCGGGCTGGTTTCTTGCTTGCGTTCAATCATGGCATTGACGATCTGGTCCAGGAGATTCTGGGCGCCCCGGTAGCCCAGATGCAGAATCCGGGGGCCGCCGAAACGGTCGTGAATGGGAAAGCCGACCCGCACCAAAGGCGCGTTCCAATGCTTGGCCAGATGATAGCCCTTGCTGTGGCCGATGAGCAGATCAGGCTCCATTTTCTCGGCCTCTTCGGCAATCTCGTAAAAATCCATGCCTTCCCGAACCACCGGGGGCTCCGGCAGCAGGCCCTCGGTGACCTCGGCCACGGCCTGCGCCAGGTTGCCGCTCTGCCCGCCGGAGGCGCAGAGCACCGGCTTTACGCCGATTTCGGCCAGGAAGGCCACGAGCCCCACTACCAGGTCTTCTTCGCCGTATACCACCGCCCTTTTATTGAAAATATACTTGTGCCCGTCCACATAGGCGTCGATGAGGCGGCCGCGTTCGGCGGCGTGTTTCTCAGGAGTGATACGCCCGGCCAGTTCTTCCAGCACCTTGAAAAAGGTATCCGTCTCCCTGAGGCCGACGGGCAGACCCAGGGAGTAACACGGCACCCGAAAGCGCTGTTCCAGTAAATGTCCCGCAGTCTCTTCCAGCCCCAGGGTGCGCCCGAACTGCAGGGTGGCCCGGGAGGCCCCCATGGCCCGTATGGCGTTAAGTGGCGTACCGCCGGCGGGAATCTTGTCATAATCCAGTTGGGCCGGGCCATCCAGGGTGTCGGAAAGATCCGGCAGGACGATCCCGGGAAGCCCGAAATCCGCCAGGACTTCCTTCAAATACCGGATATCCGCAGGAGAGACGAACCCTGGCAGGAGATTAACCGCCTCTGTGGGCTCCCCCGATTGGGCCATCTGTTCCACCACCGCCTTGACCGCGGCATGGAAGCCTTCCATGTGGGTGCCGCTGTAGCTGGGGGTGGAGACCGTAACGATCTCCGGCGATTCGGCCTCATGCAACTCCCGGCGAAACTCCTGAACCAATCCAGGCATATCGTCGCCGATGGTCTCGGTGAGACACGTGCTGGCCACCCCGATGAGCCGGGCACCGTACTTGTTCATGACATTGGTGAGGCCTTGCTTCAGATTGGGGCCGCCGCCGTAAATGGCGTGTTTTTCTCCCAAAGAGGAGGACGCAATGTCCATGGGTTCCCGAAAATGGCTGATGACATAGCGCCGCATATAAGTAGCGCAGCCCTGGGAGCCGTGGAGAAAGGGCACCGCCCCTTCGATCCCCCGGAAGGCCAGACAGGCCCCCAACGGCTTGCAGAGTTTGCAGGCGTTGGTGGTGGAGACGTATGCTGGATCTTGGTTTTTGCCAGTATTCATGGCTTTTTCCTTTTAGTAATCAGTGATCGGTGATCAGTGAAAACACTCTATAATCACCACTGATAACTGATTACTGATTACTGATTACTGACCCCTGCTTTCCGGGGCACAAACCGCCACACCGGGCTCATCACGGTGTTATAAACTTCCCGGGCAAAGTTGAGCATGCCCACGAAGCCTTCCAGGGCTTCCTTGCGTTCGTGGTTGTGGTCGCAGAAACCCACCCCCAGCTTATAGGCGATGGGGCGCTCTTTGACGCCGCCCACGAAGATGTCCACGTCCTGCTCCTTGAGAAAACTGGACAATTCCAAGGGGTTGGAATCATCTACGATGATGGTGCCGTCGTCGGTAATATCGTGGAGCTCCTGGTAGTCTTCCTGGGTGCCGGTCTGGGAGCCCACCATAACCACTTTCATGCCCAGGAGACGGAAAGCCTTGACCAGGGAGAAAGCTTTGAAGGCTCCGCCCACGTAAATGGCCGCCTTTTTGCCGAACAGGGCCTGCTGATATTCCCGGAGTTGCGGGAGAAGTACCGATAATTCCTCCCGGACCAGTTCCTTGGTCCGTTCCATCATCTCCGGATCATCAAAGAACCGGGCCACGTCATAGAGGGACTCGGCCATGTCCTCCACCCCGAAGTAGGAGACCCGGAGGTGGGGAATGCCATACTTTTCTTCCATCAGCTTGGCCAGGTCCATGGTGGACCCGGAGCATTGGACCACGTTCAGGGCGGCGCCGTGAGCCCGTTGCAGGTCGCCCACCCGGCCGTCACCGGTAATGTTGGCCACCACTTCGATGCCCATGCGTTTGAAGTAGTCCCGGATAATCCAAATCTCCCCAGCCAGGTTGAAATCTCCCAGAATATTAAGGCTTTTCTTGCTAATGCCGGTGGTGTCGCCCATGCCCGTGAGGTTGAACATGGCCTGGCAGGCGGCGTTGTAACCGGCCCGCTTGTTGCCCTTGAAACCCTCGGACTGCACCGGCAGGACCGGGATGCCCTTCTCGGCACTCACCTTCTTGCACACGCTCTCCAGGTCGTCGCCGATGATCCCCACGATGCAGGTGGAGTAGACAAAGGCCGCCTTGGGATGGTGCCGGTCGATGAGCTCAATTAAGGCCCGGTAGAGCTTGTTTTCCCCGCCGAAGATCACGTCCAATTCCTGGAGGTCGGTGGAGAAGCTCAGGCGGTGCAGTTCCGGACCTGACGACAGCGCCCCCCGGATGTCCCAGGTGTAGGCGGCGCAGCCGATGGGGCCATGCACCAGGTGCAGGGCGTCGGCGATTGGGTAAAGCACCACCCGGGAACCGCAGAAGACGCAGGCCCGCTGGCTCACCGCCCCCGCCAGGCTCTCCTTGTCGCACTCCATGGCAAAGGGGGCCTCCCCCTTGCGGTGGATCTGGTCCTGGAGTTCTTCAAAAATTCCTGATTTCATGGGCTTTCCTATTTGCCGGTAAATTTTCCGGCAATTTCGAGGCGGGTTTGCAACCCGCCCCTGCCAGCGGCTGCTGGGGCTCAGTCCACCAAATACTCCTTGGCCGGGCCACCGTTTTCCAAGGCGTCCAGGATGGCGTCGATGGCGCCTTCACCGTCCACTCCCTGGTACCAATACCCCTGCGGATAGACCAAGACTACCGGCCCTTTTTCGCAGAGCTTCAAACAACCGGTGCTGGACACCATGACGTTGTCCAGGCCGCGGTCCGCCAGTTCCGATTCCAAGTAACCCAAGAGCTCCGGGGCGTTTTTCTTGATGCACTTGCCCTTGGGCTCCAGGCCCCGGAAACTCATACACACGAAGATATGATGTTCAGGTTTTTCCATGATAATTGTCCTTTCTCCAAAAATGTGGCGCCGCCGCCTCGGCGGCGCGTTAACCGCCGGGGCGGCGGTTCTACATGACTAATTCAAAGCTCTCCTCCGGGGCATCCCGGTCCTGGCGGTCCAGCAGGGCGTCCAGGATCTTTTCCAGAAGGCGCAAGCCCCCCCGGTAGCCCACGGTGGGGAAGTAGCTGTGGCCGACGCGGTCCATGATGGGAAAACCGAACCGTACCAAGGGGATGTCTTCATCCCGGGCGATGTATTTCATGTAGGTGTTACCCATGAGCAGGTCCACCGGGTCGTTTCTGATCCACTGGTGCAGCAGGAACATGTCGCCGGAGCTCTTGACGTTGACCGGATGGGGCACGTCTTTGGTGATCTCCCTGATCCGGGCCTCGAACTTCTTGCCCGGAGTGCCGGTAACGATATGAATGGGCCACATGTCGATGGATACCAAGAACTCGGTGAGGGAGATCAGTTGATCCGGGTCCCCCGCCAGAGCCACCTTGCGGCCATAGAAATACTGCTGCATATCGGTGATGACGTCCAGGAGCTGGCCCCGCTCGATATTGATCGAGTCGGGCACCGTTACCCCGGCAATCCTTCTTAAAGTGTCGATGAAGGTGTCGGTGGCCGCGAGCCCAATGGGCAGGTTCAGGATTTCACAGGGCACCTTGCACTTGGTGTCCAGGGTCCTGGCAGCCAGCCCGGACGCCAGGGGGCCTAAGGCCACCGTACCCATACTGCTGCCGGCCTCGATCAACTCCGGAATCGTGGTGCCCCCGGCGGGAAACATATGGTACTTGCCGGTTTGGGGACCGTTCATCACCTTGGAGGTGTCGGGGAACATGATGATGGGCACTCCCAGTTCCCCGGCCAGGCGCTTGATCTCTTCCATGTCGCACGGTTCCACGTAGCCGGGAATAATATTGATGCGATTTTCCTTGTGGCCGTTGGCCTGGGCGAAGTAGTCCACCATGCCCTTGACCATGTTGGCAAAGCCGGTGACATGCGACCCCACGTAGCTGGGAGTATTGGCATGAATGACGTATTTCCCCGGCGGGATCTTGCCCTCATCCCTGGCCTTGGCGACGATCTGAGGGATGTCGTCCCCGATGGTCTCCGACAGGCAGGTGGTATGGACCGCAATGACGTCCGGCTCATAAACCGTGAAAATATTGTTAATGGCCTGGAGCAGGTTAGCCTGCCCTCCGAACACGGAGGCGCCTTCGGTGAAGGCCGAGGTCGCCGCGATCGCCGGCTCCTTGTAGTGCCGGCTCAGGGTGCTGCGGTGGTAGGCATAGCACCCCTGGGATCCGTGGCTGTGGGGCAGGCAACTATGGATGCCCAAGGCCGCGTACATGGCCCCGATGGGCTGACAGGTCTTGGCCGGGTTAATGGTCAAGGCCGAGCGTTCCGTGATTTTATCTGGTGTATGTCTCAGTAACATGTCTTTATCCTCTTTGCGCCTTTGCGACTTTGCGTGAGCATCTTCCTCTCGCCAAGACGCCAAGGCGCCAAGGCCGGTTGATTAGGCTCATTCCCACGCATATTTGGCAGCCAGTTCGGGATTCTCCTGCCAGGGCGCCTTCATGCATTTCCACACCTTGCTGTTGACCATGCGGTCGATCTCCCGATAGAAGTTGATGGCGCCTTGAAAGGCGGCGTACGGGCCGCTGTAGTCGTAACTGTGGAGTTGCTTCATGGGCACGCCGCTCTTTTGAATGATGTACTTTTCCTTGATCCCGCCGCAGACAATGTCTGGCCGGTAGAGTTCGATGAGGCGCTCGGTTTCGAACTGGCTGATATCGTCAATGACCAGGGCGCCATTATCCATCTCCGGCATCATGCCCTCGTATTCCTTAAAGGTGAGGCCGGCTTTTTCCAACCTGGCCAAGCCCGCTTCGTTTAACCTGGGGCGGAAGCGGTTGGGGTCCGGTTCCACGTGCAGTTCTTCAATGTTGCGGCTGTCCGCGTCCACCTTGAGGCCGGGCAAAACCCGCCGGCCTTCGTAGTCATCCCGGTGGGCGAACTCATAGCCCGCGGCAACGGTCTCCATGCCGATTTCTTTGAAAAGCTCCTGATAATGATGCGCCCGGGAGCCACCCACGAAAAGCATGGCCTTTTTGCCCATGGTCTTGGGTTTAATTTCCTCGCGCGCCTGTTCCACTGCTGGCATCTCCCGGGCGATGACCGCCTCGACCCGCTCGGTCAATTCAGGATCGTCAAAATAACTGGCGATCTTCCTCAGGGACTTGGCCGTGGCCTCGGCCCCGATGAAATTGATCTTGATCCAGGGGATGCCGAATTTCGTTTCCATCATCTCGGCCACATAGTTAATGGAGCGGTGGCACATGATGAGATTCAGGTCCGCGGTGTGGGAATTGGCAAAATAGTCATAGCTGGAGTTGCCGCTGAAGGTGGAAATCAGCGTGAAGCCGCAGTCCTCGAAGAGGCGCTCGATCTCAAAGGCATCGCCGCCGATGTTATATTCCCCCAGCAGGTTGATTTTGAACTTGCCTTCCTTCACCGTGTCGTCCAGACCCACCACGTGTTTGAAAATACCGTTGTTGGCGATGTGGTGGCCCGCAGACTGACTTACACCTTTGTAGCCCTCGCAACTGAAGCCGAAGACGTTGCAATCGCCGAATTTTTCTTTCATCTCCCGGGCCACCGCGTGCACGTCGTCACCGATGAGGCCTACGGGACAGGTTGAGAAGATGCCGATGGCCTTGGGCTTGAAGAGGTCATAAGCCTCTTGCACCGCCTGCTTCAGTTTCTTCTCGCCGCCGAAGACGATCTGCTCTTCCTGCATGTCCGTGGAAAAACAGTAGGTCATAAAGTTATGGTCTTCCGGGCTTGGGGGCTTGGTCTGATTCCGGCGGGTCAGCCAGGAATAGAAGCCGCAGCCGATGGGACCGTGAGTGATGTTAACGATGTCCCGGGTAGGGCCTAAGACCACGCCTTTACAGCCGGCATAGGTGCAGCCCCGCTGGGAGATGATGCCGGGGATGGTCCTGACGTTGGAGGCGATCTCCGGCACGCAGCTATCCGGGTCAACTTCATTGATCACGATCTGCTTGGCCCGCTTGCGGGCGACTTTGGTGGGATATTTGCTGAGCAACTCTTTTTTGACTTCCTCAGCATTGATATCCAGCACCAAAGCATTCAGGTCTTCCGGTGTTAAAGTAGCCATGTTCCTTCTCCATTGGTGGCACAGGCTTTCCAGCCTATGCGGGCGCAGGTTATTTGTAAGGGCCTGCGTTACCAAAATACCTTTCGTGGTTATGTCAAACTTCGTCCAAGACCTGGTCGCCGGACTCTCCGGTACGCACCCGGACGGAATCCATAAGGGGCATAACGAAGATCTTGCCGTCTCCGGATTTACCGGTGCGATTCACCGCGATGATGGTCTTCACCGTCTTTGACACCAGCCGGTCCGGCACCGCAATAAAGAAGATGCGCTTGGGGATCAGGCGCTGGCTCTGGCCCAATTGCGCCACGGCCTCTTCGTAGCCTTTTTCCGCCCCTTCCAGCAGGGTCAGGTCAACCAGACCCTTACCCCGGCCCAGCGCATCCCGGGCGGTCATGGAGGAGATACCCGCGTCCGCCAGGGCCTTTTTGGTCTTGTTCATCATATTGATGCGCACGATGGCCATGATCTCTTTCATATCTTGACCTCTTCCAGCTCGCCGGCGCCGCTCTCCTTGATGCCGGAGCTGATGGTGTAGACTTCTTCCACCGGGGATATAAAGATCTTGCCGTCGCCAAAGGCGCCCTTGTCGCCGGTGCGCGCCGCCTTGACGACGGTCTTGATGACAAAATCTTTATCCGCATCTTTCACCACGGTGAGCAGCAGTTCCTTGGGGATTTCGTCATAGGTGATCTCCCCGATCTTGATGCCCCGCTGCTTACCCCGGCCCACCACGCTCATCTTGGTGACCGCGGGGAACCCCGCTTCCATTAAGGCGGCCAGGACCGCATCCACTCTTTCCGGCCGCACGACCGATCTGATCATAATCATGAGGTTGCTCCTCCAGATAAATTTCGGTACTTACTTACGGTGGCGTTCGCCGTTGCGGTAGCCCTAACCTTCAGACCGGCCCTCACTGCCGCGACCGCCCAACCTGCCGCCCACAGACTCACCAGCATGGCGCCGATAAGATTCATGATTCCTTCTCCTTCCGGTTAGCCCGCCAGCCCGTAATCAATGAGCAGCTTTTCCAATTCGTCGGTGCTCATGGGCTTGGGGATGATGTGTAATTCATTCACTTCAATTTTCCGGGCCAGGGTCCGGTATTCATCGGCCTGGGAGTGCGCCGAATCGAATTCGATAACAGTCTTCCGGTTGATCTCGGCCTTCTGCACCATGTTGTCCCGGGGGATGAAGTGGATCATCTGGGTGCCCAGTTTAGCGGCAAAGGCCTCGATCATCTCCTTTTCGTTATCCACCTGGCGGCTGTTGCAGATGAGGCCCCCCAGGCGCACGCCCCCGGCCTCGGCGAACTTGACGATACCTTTGCAGATATTGTTGGCCGCGTACATGGCCATCATCTCGCCGGAGACCACGATGTAGATCTCCTTGGCTTTGCCTTCCCGGATAGGCATGGCGAAACCGCCGCAGACCACGTCGCCCAGGACGTCATAGAAAGCGTAATCGAGTTTTTCACTGTCGGCATAGGCCCCCAACTGTTCCAGCAGGTTGATAGAGGTGATGATGCCCCGGCCGGCGCAGCCGACGCCTGGCTCCGGGCCGCCGGATTCCACGCACACTACCCCGGCGAACCCGGTGCGGCGAATATCTTCCAGGTCCACGTCTTCGCCTTCTTCCCGCAGGGTGTCCAGGACACTCTTTTGAGCCAGGCCACCCAGCAGCAAGCGGGTGGAATCGGCCTTGGGATCACAGCCCACTACCATAACCTTTCGCCCCATTTCGGCGAGCCCCGCCACAGTATTTTGAGTGGTGGTGGACTTGCCGATGCCACCTTTGCCGTAAATCGCGATCTTGCGCATAACCACTTCCTCTGTTCAGAATTTTGCCTATATGATAAGCAAGCCTCATGCCACACCAGCCGTATCTTTTATAACTTACTAATATTACTTATATTAATAATTTTTTCAGGTTAAGCTCATCCAACTAAAAGACCTTTATTATACATTTGTGTCAATTACGATATCATATTAAATACATTTTCGTATTATTTCAAAAACTAATTATACGTTTTGGTATTTTTATTGCAGGGGAGGGAGAGGGCCTGTTCCTGTGGAAGATAGTCGTAATAGGGTTTTTAAAACAAACAGGTTTGCCCCTTACCGATTTAAGGTGACAATCGTGGGCCGAAGGGGCCAGAGATGGCTGGTTTCCGCCTCTCCCTTGACAATTGCTAATGAGTTTTTATTTTACATATATATATTTTTTTCAGGAGGGTGGTGCTTTGCCCCCCTAACCTCTTAAAGACTATCTTACTTAAATTAAACGTTTTTATTGCAACTTACTTAAGACATTGCCGGCAGGCAGTCCCGCTTTAATTTATCTTTTTAAGTAGTCCCCTATTATTTAAAGGAGAGGAGGTCAACCCATTATGCCAAAATATGGCAGGTTATTGCCAAGGACCATTTTCTTAACCGCGCTGCTGGCGCTGGCAACCTTCTCGGCTCCTGTCCTGGCTTCCGACCCGGATGCCGTCCTTTTCCTCAACCAGGTGGCCCTCGATGCCATCCGGTCTGATAAGACCGCTCCTCCCATGGCGTCTCGGGATTTGGCGATTGTGCACGCCTCCATCTTTGACGCCGTCAATTCCATCACCCGCATGTACCAACCATATTTTGTTAACCTGGTAGCGGATAAAAATACCTCTATGGAAGCCGCGGCCATATCCGCGGGCTTCACTGCCCTGAGCAGTCTCTTCCCTGCCCAGAACTTCGATGCCTTGAAGGCTTCCGCGTTTACCGCCATACCTGACGGACTGGCAAAAACCAGCGGCATCTCCCTGGGACAGAATGTCGCCAATCAAATACTCGCCTGGCGGGCCGGCGACGGCTGGAATGCAACGTATAATTATGTTCCCGGCGCCCAGCCTGGAAACTGGCAACCGACCCCTCCTGCGCACGCCCCGTTTCTCTTACCGCAGTGGCCGGACGTCACTCCCTTCGCCATGAGTTCAGGAGACCAGTTCCGGCAAGCACCTCCACCGGCCCTGACCAGTGACGCTTATACGACTGCCTTTAACCAGGTCAAGGACTTGGGGGCCAAAAACAGTTCAACCCGGACCGCGGACCAGACCCAAATCGCCCTCTTCTGGGCCGACGGCGCCGGCACTCACACCCCGCCCGGGCATTGGAATGCTATTGCCAGCACGGTGGCCCATGCGCAGAAAACTGACCTGGTCCAGGATGCTCGCCTGTTCGCCCTCCTCAATATCGCCCTGGCCGACGCTGGCATTAGCTGCTGGGACATGAAAAGAGACTATAGCTTATGGCGGCCGATAACCGCCATCCGGGCAGCCGATACCGATGGAAATCCTGATACCCTGGCCGATCCCGGCTGGGAATCCCTGTTAGTTACTCCTCCCTTTCCCTCTTACTCCAGCGGGCATAGCACCTTCAGCGGGACTGCAGCTGAGTTGCTCCAGGATTTTTTCGGTGAACTACCCTTTACCATCGGCTCAGATGGTCTTCCTGGGGTAACGCGCAGCTTCTTGGACTTCTGGGACGCAGCCGCAGAAGCGGGCGAAAGCCGCATCTATGGCGGCATCCATTATGAATTCGATAACCTGGGAGGGTTGCGGGCAGGCAAAGCCCTGGGGGATTACGTATTTGAAAATTTCCTGCAGCCTGTGCCTGTTCCTGCCAGCCTGTTGCTGTTAGGCTCGGGCCTGTTGGGCCTGGTAGGATGGGCACGGGGCAGGAAACGAAAATAATAAATCACAATTCTTCTTAATATGAGGCAGGGCTTAACATGGCCCTGCCTTTCATATTTTTGGATTTCTCTCACAGGATCGGGGTCAACTTACCTTACTGCCTCGCGACCGGAAACCCCCGGCTAACCCCGAAGCTTGAGGCCAAAATCATCCACCGCCCCGGACCACTGCGACAATCTTGTTTAACAGTTCAACAGGCTCACCGTTCCCAGCCGGGCGGCGGCTCCACCAGGCTTTCAAAATTGCCATCTAAATCCGTGAGCAGGATTTTTCTGCCCGAGGGCAACCGGAAAGCTCGCCGCGTTTGGGACGCCGACTCTAGCACGGGCGGCACTTCGGTCTCTAACAGTTTTGCCTTCACTTCGGTGACTTCATAGGCGACTTTCCCCTCCACCGCCATGGAGAAAGTTTTGCCGGTTACCTCAAAGGTCACCCCTTCTTGGGTCAATACCTCCGAAACCTGCTTGAGTTGAGTAGTGGGGACATAAAGTTCCATGATATTCTCCCGTGAACCAGTTTGAACTCGTTTTCCGGACTCCCGCCCAGGTTTTCGATTTATTGAGTATTTAATAATTACTTTAAAAACAATGTCAATGACACGGATTTGCTAATTAAACTCAAGGTGATAAACTACCAATAATATTTGCCAGCGAAAAAATTCCAGGAGCCCTACTTTACTCTTGCCTGTGAAAACCTTCTTGACCGCCTCCATTCCAATGGCTAGCGCACACCCCATGGACGTCACTGAAATCACCGCCAAAACCGCGCTGGTCAAATCCAAGATTCCGGGAGTGGCTTACGTCATCAACCCTTACCTGGGTTGCGGCCATGGCTGCCGCTATTGCTATGCGGCCTTTATGCGCCGCTTTGCCCGGCACCACGCCGGCGCCCCCTGGGGGACTTTCGTCGAGGCCAAAGTCAACCTCCCCGAGATCCTGGCCGCGGAACTAGCCCGCAAAAAACACCGGGGCCAGGTCTTTCTGTCCAGTGTCTGCGACCCCTATCAGCCCGTGGAACTCAAATACCGCTTAACCCGGAGCTGCCTGGAAATCCTGGGCGACTTCGGCTGGGACGTCAGCATCTTAACGCGCTCGCCCCTGGTAACCCGGGACCTGGACCTGCTCGCGGCGCTGCCTGGGGTAAGCGTGGGCCTGTCCATCCCCACGGATGATGACCAGGTGCGGCGCGTGCTGGAACCCCATGCCCCACCTATCCCGGCCCGGATCGCCACGTTAAAAAGGTTACATGAGGCGGGGCTGTCTCCCTGGGTCTTCATCGCGCCCATGCTGCCCCTGCATCCGGCCCGGCTGCATGAGCTTATCGGCCCGTATGCCAGCCGGGTCATGATGGACCCCATGAATTACCGCACCCAGGTAAGCGGGGTTTTTCGGCGCCAGGGGTGGGATTATGCTCTCACCGACGCTTATGCCCAGGAAACCAGGGAAGCCTTAAGGAACTTATTTCAAGGCCACGTGCGGGAGGCCTGACCCGACCAGGTCCCCCTCCCCTTCTGAAATGGTGGCACAGGCTTTCCAGCCTGTGCTGACGCTGGCTCAGGCCTCATGTTGCATAAAGCCCGCAAGATTGCCAGAGCTCTTTTTTGGCAATATTATCTGGGTAGAGTTTTTGTAGCCGAGTGCCGGCCTTTTTGATATAGACGGGAAGAGGATCATCTCCCTGCATGGACAACGCCACGCCGACCCTGTCCTGGCCCCCGGTGCGCCGGGCAGCGGTCCCACCTCTGTCACGGCACCGGCTATCATGGATTCGCTGGCTGGACCCGGGGCTCAAGCTCCTGGTTCCGGCCTTGCTGCTCGTCGCCCTGGTTTTGGCTTTCAACTTCGGCTCCTTTGCGGCCTATGTGGAACTCTTGAGCCGCTGGACCAATATGTCTTTCCTCCCTACCCTGGGCGCAGTCTATACCCTGGTGATGCTCGGCTTTCAGCTTTTCCGCACGCTCCTTTGGGCCTATTATAAGCCTTACCCCTTACCCGACGGCCCTTGGCCCAGCCTCACCGTCATCATCCCCGCTTATAATGAAGGGGCTATGGTAGAAAAAGCCATAGCGTCCGTGGCGGCTTCGGACTACCCGGCGGACCGGTTGGAAATCATCTGCATCGACGACGGCTCCCAAGATGACACCTGGTCATATATCCAGCGGGCCTTAAGACGCTACCCCAAACTGGTCCGGCCTATCCGGTTTGCCGCCAACCGGGGCAAAAAGGCAGGACTGTATACCGGCTTCTCCCGGGGCCGGGGCGAGGTCTTCGTCACCATTGATTCCGACAGCCTGATCGCGCCGGACGCCCTGCGCCACCTGGTGGCCCCTTTGCTGCACGACGCCAGAATCGGCGCAGTGGCCGGCAACGTCAAGGTCTATAACCGCCATCAGAGTTTCATGGGCAAAATGCAGGGCGTGCGCTTCGTAAACCTGGATTATCTCCGAGCCTCCCAATCCCTATACCGGGCAGTGGTGTGCACGCCCGGGTCGCTGTCGGCCTATCGGCGCACCGCACTTGCCCCGCACCTTAAGGCCTGGCGGCGTCAAACCTTTCTGGGCGCCCCCTGCCACCACAGCGAAGACCGGGCCCTGACCAACTTTATTCTGCGGAGCGGCCACTACACCTATTATCAGCGCACCGCGCTGGTCTATACCCTGGTCCCCGAAACCTACACCGGCGTATGCAAGATGTACCTGCGTTGGGAGCGGGGCAACGTGCGAGAATCCTGCGTCCAGTTGGGCTACCTGTTTACCCGGTACCGGGATAAATACCGGCTTCTGCCCATCGTGGAATTCTTTCTGGCCCAACTGGAATACCCTCTGACCCTAATCTTCTTCGGGATGCTGGTGGTGTCGGTAGTACTCTACCCGCTCATTTTGATCAAACTGCTGGCGGTCCTGGGGGTTATCTCCCTGATCAATCTGATCTATTACCTCTGGTTGGAGCGGGATCTGGAATTCGTCTATGGCGTCATCTATTCTTACTATGCCTTTTTTCTGCTCCAGTGGATCTACCCTTACGCCTTGGTCACCGTGCGTAACCGCCGCTGGCTGACGCGCTGAGGTTAGCGCCCGGCGTTTATGCCGATTTTGTTCTGGGCACCGAGTTATTCTTAAATAGGGATAAAGCTGTTATACTGAACCAATAAAGGGATAATTGAACCTCAAACAAGAAGAGACCCATGACCGACAAGCCTTATCAGCCTCTGATGGAGCAGGTCCGCGCCGCTGGTTGAGCTGCCAAGGTTCCTCCCGGGATGTTGGAGGAAATTTTGCAGTCTTTGCCCCGCCAGTCGCATCCCGACCTGCTGGTCGGTATGGAGACCGCGGATGATGCGGGCGTCTATCGCCTGACCCCAGAAATTGCGTTGATCCAAACGGTGGATTTTTTTACCCCCGTGGTCAACGATCCCTACACGTTTGGCCAAATCGCCGCAGCCAACGCCTTAAGCGACGTCTACGCCATGGGCGGGAGGCCCCTGACGGCCCTCAACATCGTCTGTTATCCCAGCAAAACCGTTCCCAAAGAGGTGCTCCAGGCGATTCTGGCCGGGGGCCTGGACAAGATCCACGAAGCCGGTGCCCTATTGGTGGGCGGCCACAGCGTCGATGACACCGAATTGAAGTACGGCCTCTCCGTGACCGGCGTGGTCCACCCGGAACGGGTGCTCACTAATGGCGGCGCTCGGGTAGGCGATCAGCTCATCCTTACCAAGCCCCTGGGCACCGGCGTCATTGCCACGGCCATGAAAGGGCGCCTGGCCTCCCCTGAGGCCGAGGCCGAAGCTATCCGAATCATGACGACCTTAAATCGACTGCCCGGGGACTGCCTGGAAAGCCGGGCGATCCATGCCATTACGGACATCACCGGGTTTGGCCTTCTGGGTCACGCCCTGGAAATGGCAACCGCCAGTAAAGTCGAGATCACCTTTTATGCCCACCGCGTTCCGCTTCTCGCGGCCGCCCGGGAATATGCCGCCATGGGCCTGGTGCCAGCCGGCAGTTTCGCCAATCGCAACTTCTGCGCCAAGAACCTCCAGGTGGCCCCGGACATCGACCCGGTGCTGGTGGATCTCTTGAGCGACGCCCAGACCAATGGCGGGCTGCTCCTGGCCGTGTCGCCGGATCAGGTGCAGCCCTCTATGGATTGCCTTACGGGTCATGGCATCTCTGCCAGCCACATCGGCGAGGTGACCGGTCAGGAATCTGGGAGGATCAAGCTGGAACCCTAAGAGCCTCTTGCAATAATAATCTTCTTACAGTGGAAACCTTATAGGGGTATTTAAAAATCGCCGGTAGCACAGGCTTTTCAGCCTGTGCTCATATAGGCTAAAACCTGCGACTGCATAATGTCCGGCA
>Ga0265296_1000322_pt1 | contig 79893 bp, 50 predicted proteins | sample MunlanPumphouse1_FD_189073 | JGI IMG/M metagenome (GOLD analysis project Ga0265296, IMG submission 189073) | Groundwater microbial communities from a municipal landfill in Southern Ontario, Canada - Pumphouse #1 | ecosystem: Environmental > Aquatic > Deep subsurface > Groundwater | place...
CGCCCCTCCCTGCGCCGGTGTTTTTTCAATCAGGATCACATCATCACTGACCCGGGCGCTCAAGCCGCTGCGCAGTAGCAACCGATCAAGCCCCTGCTGCACCGGATAATTTCCCTTGAGCCCGTCCGACTGCTGACCAGCGACCAACTCGCTGACGACCATCAATCGCAACCCGGACTGCTCGGCAAAGCGCGTCAGTACCTGGTCCAGTTGGCCGGCTTCGATGTCGTAGGTCCGGGTGTCGGTCTTCTGCTGCTGCGCGGCCTGTGCCGGCAGGCTCATTGCCACGGCACTGGCCGTGGCAAGTGCCAGGCTCAAGGCGGTGTGCCTGATCAGATGCTGCATAACGCTCCCCCTGCTGAAATCAGCCAAATAAAAATCAATCTCAACAGGAAAGACGTCAGCCTTCTGAAACCCGACAGCGGCAGCCAGCGTATTTTTTAAGCCCGGGGTTACTGGCGCGGTGAGTCGTCGCGTTCGATCACGGTCAGCCATGGCAGCAGGCGCACGCGCAGTGGCAGCGTGCGTTGCAGCAGTTTCAGTTGGGCGTCGGTGTCGTCGGTGGCGATGATGCCGGTCACGGGCAGGTCGCGCAGGCTGTTGTCGCGAACCCAGATCACGCCACGGTGGTAGCGGCCGAGTTGTTCCAGCACCTCGCTCAGGGGTTGGCGGTTGAAGACCAGTTTGTCGCGGCGCCAGGCGGTAGCGGTGGCGACGTCAACCGGTTGGCTGCGCGAGAGGCCGTCCGGGCCGTATTGCACGGCCTGCCCGGCTTCCACATCGGTGGTCTGCGGGTCGCCGTCCAATGTCACGCGCACGGTGTGTTCGGTGACGACCATGCGCACTTGCTCGCCCTCGCGCCGCACGTCGAAGCCGGTGCCCAGCGCGCGCAGGCTGCCACGGCCGGCGCGTACTTCGAATGGGCGCTGGGTGTCGGGGGCGACCTGGACGAACAGCTCGCCGCTATATAAATGCAACACCCGGCGACCCGCTTGCATGTCGATATCCACGCGGGTGCGCGGCGCCAGCTCCAGGTGCGAGCCATCGGCCAATGTCACGCGGCGGTGCTCGCCCAGGCCTGTCACTTGGTCCGCCATCCAGCCTTGGTGTTCTGCCTGCCAGGACAAACCGCCGGCCAGGCCCAATGCGACGACCAGCCCCAGTTGCAGCAAGCGGCGTGATGAGCCGGGTGGACGCTCCAGTGCGCTGCCCAGGCTCTCCCACAAGCGTTCCGCCGCGTGGGCGGCACGCTGGTGTTCGGGCGAGGTTTCGCACCACTGCAGGTAGGCGTCCCAGGTAGGTGCCTCGGCGGTGCCCGAATGCAGGTCGACCAGCCATTGCAATGCTTGCTCGGTGAGCAGCGGCGAAGGTTTATCCGGGGCAGGCTCGCGCGTCACTCGGTCATCCCAAGACGCCGGGCGCAATGCAGCACCGCGCTCATGATGTATTTGCTGACCATGCTGGGAGACACCCCGAGTTGCTTGGCAATCGCCGCATGGCCCAAGCCGTCGAGGCGGTTGAGCAGCAAAGCCTGGCGGCTGTTATCGGACAATTCTCCCAACGCCTGTTGCAACAGCTGCAACTGCTGGCGCATCTCCACCAGTGCGGCAGGGCCCGGGCATGGGTCGAGGAGCTCGTGCTGCACATCTTCCAACGAATCCATAGGCCCACGCCGCGTACGGCTGCGGCCCAGGTCGATGATCAGGTTGCGCATGACGCGAATCAGGAAGAACCGCGGATTGGTGATGGTATGGGTGCGCTGCTGCCGGTCGAGGCCGACATAACGTACGAACGCGTCCTGCATCAGGTCGGCCGCCATTTCCCGGTCACCCAGGCGCCGGTAGGCAATCTGCTGCAGTTCGCGATGATAGAGGCGAAACAACCGATCCAGATGATCCAATGCACACTCCATGAGCATCCGTGTGCAGGGCACACATAGGGGGCGCTAGATTACAATTTATGAGAATCGTTCGCAACAGCATAAAATTAGCGGGCGCTGATTGACCGCCAGCGCCCGCCACTGCCTTAGCTCTGCACCGCCGCCTGTTGGCGCGCCCTTTCCAGCAATGCGGCCTTCTCTTCTGGGCTCAATGCATCCAGGCGCAAACGTGCCTGGGCCAGTTTCTCCAGTTGGCCGGGACTGTCTTCCTGGGCACGCAGGGCCTGGGCCAGTGCCCCGGGGCTTGGGTGGTCGAACACGATGCCAGGGTGGACTTCGCAGTGCAGCAGTTTGCGAATCCCCGCCACCAACTTGATCACCAGCAGCGAATGGCCGCCAGCGGCAAAGAAGTCGCGGTCGCGGCTCAGGCGTTCGCGGCCCAGCAACTGGGCCATGCGGCTGGCCAGCAGGGCCTCGAGGGCGTCCAGGGGTTCGACGAAGCTGTCGTCTTCTTCGATCAGCTCCAGGCGCTGCAAGGCCTGGCGGTCGACTTTGCCATTGCCCAGGCGGGGCATGTGCTGCACCACTTGGTACTGACGCGGCACCATTACCGCCGGCAAGTGCTCGGTCATGTGTTGCTTGAGGGTTGGCAGCCACTCGGCAGGCGCGTCCTGGCTTGGCAGTACAAAGGCTACCGGCTCATCCTGCGCCAGCAACACCACGGCTTCGCTCACTCCAGGGGCGCGCAGCAGGTGTTGTTCGATCTCTGCCAGTTCGATACGGAACCCACGCACTTTCACCTGATGGTCGCGCCGGCCATACAGCACGATACCGCCCTGGGGCAGGTAGCGGGCCAGGTCGCCGCTGCGGTAGAGGCGCTCGCCAGGGGCAAACGGGCTGTTGATAAACGCTGCGTCGGTCTGCGCCGGGTCGTTGAGATAGCCACGACACAATTGCTGCCCGCCGATATACAGTTCACCCAGTTCACCGCTGGCCAGCAGTTGCTGGTTCTCGCTGAGAATATACAACTGGTTGTTGGGCAGGACCCGAGTCAGGGGAACGCCCAGTTGCTGCAAGTCCTGCGGGCGGATCGCATGCACAGCGACGCCGACGGTGGTTTCGCTGGGGCCATAGTGGTTGAACAGGCGGCAATCGGGGCGCAGGTTGAAGATGCGCTCCACCAACCCCTGGCCGATTGCTTCGCCGCCCAGGATCAGGGTGGCAGGCACTTGCGGCTGCGGCGCCTCGAGCAAGGCGGCGAGATGGGACGGGACGATCTTCAGGCAGTCGATGCCCTGGGTCTGGATGAATGCTGCAAAGGCCTGCGGGTCCTGCATCGTGGCTTCATCAGCGATATGCAAGGTGGCACCGTTGTACAGCGCGCCGAACAGGCTGGTATTGCCCAAGTCTGCGGCGACCGTGGAGCCCTGGGCGAAGTGCCGGCAGGCGGCCAGGTCCAGTTCACTGCTGACACCCGCGACATAGTTGAGCAATTGCCGATGCTCCACCACCACGCCCTTGGGCACACCGGTGGTGCCGGAAGTAAACAGCACGTAAGCCGCGTCGTGGCCTTGCAGGTTGGCGCTGGGCCCTTCCGGTAATGGCTGCTGCAGCGGTTGATCGAGGTCCAGCACTGCGCAGCCCAAACCAGCCAGCGCCGTGCCCTGGGTGACGAGCAGTTGCGCGCCAGCCTGTTCCACCAGTTGGGCCTGGCGCGCCGCCGGCCAGCTCGGGTCCAGGGGCAGGTAGGCGGCACCTGTGCGCCAGGCGGCGAGAATGGTCTGCACCTGCGCGACACCGCGCGGCAAGGCCAGGGCGACGATGCTCCCCGCGGTCACGCCATGCTCGCACAGGCGGCTGGCCAGTTGACGCACCCCGCCCTCCAGCTCGGCATAGGTCAATGCTTGATCGCCCGCGACCAGCGCCACTGCATCCGGGGTGATTTCGGCCCAGTTGCGAATATGCTCGGGCAACAGCACCCGCTCTTCCAGCACTTGCGGCGCTGGGTTTAAGGCCAACAGGCGTTGGCGTTCCGCCTCACCCAAAAGACTCAGGGTGGCGATGGCTGCGTCCGGCTGCGCCAGCAAACTGGCGAGCAGCACTTGATACTGTGCCAGCAGCGTCTGCATCGCGGCCTGGCTGTACACGGCCGCGGCATAGTCCAACGACAGGCCGCAGACGGCACCGCCCTCCTCCACACTGACGGTCAACGCCAGTTCGAACAGCGGCCGACTATCAGCACGGTAGGCGCAGCGCCAGGCGCTGGTGCCCTGCGTGCGCGGGGCCGGTTGCTGGCGCACGCCAAAGCCGTGGGTCAGCGGCAGGCCCGCGTCGAGCGGCGCATATTCCTGCCAGGTGCCATGGCTGTCCAGCACGCCCGCCAGCTGCGCCAAAACGCTGCTGAACGAGGCCGTCGGCGCCAGGTTGAGGTTCAGCCCCAGGGTTCTTTCCAGCAGGCCCACAGTCGGCGCGAAGAACTCATAGTCCTGGCGCGTGTCATGCCGCAGGCCAGCGACAAACCCTTCGCGGCCGCTGATCCGCGCCAGCAGCACCCACCACGCGGCTTGCAAGAGCGTGGTCACTTGGGTGTCGTGCTGGGTGGCGAGCGAGCCCAGGCGCGCCAACACACTCGGGTCGAGGTCGCTGCTCAAGGACTGGCCTGCAGCGTTGCCCTGCACGGTATTGGCGTAGCGGCCCGGCAAGTCCGGTGCCAGCGCGCCCGCTCCCGGCAGGTAGGCTTGCCAATAGGCTTTGGCAGTGTGCGCGTCTTCGTCCAGCACCACTTCTGCATGCCACTCCAGGTACTGGGCAAACTGCCCCAGTTCCTCGTCCACACTGCAACTGCCCTGCTCATAGGCTGTGCACAGGTCTTGATAGAGGATCCCCAGGCTCGCCTGATCGCCGACAAAACCCGCCAGGCCCAAGGTCAGTTGCCACTGCTGGGTGTCGATACGCTGCAATAGGCCCTCGAAAAACAGCCCCGACGCCAGGCTCACCGGGCGCTGGCACCACAGCGCCAAGACCTGCGCGGTGTTGCTGGCCTCATCCACCGTCAATGCGTCATTCGCCGCACCGGCATCAAAGAACTGCCGCAGGCCGCGGTAACCGGGGGCGTTCGCCAAACGCGCGGCCAGCGCGGTATGACGCTGACGCAAACGGTTGATAGCCGCCCGCAGGCGTGGCACGTAGAGTGCGCCGCTGATCTGGATCGTCAGCAGGTGCGCGATATCGCCCCAGCTCGCGCCGTCCTGGGCGTCCAGCACCCGCTGTTGCTGTTCCGCGAGCAGCGCCAGGCCTGCATCGTTAAGCGTACTCATGCGTCAGTCCCTTCAGTTTGCATACGTGTGGAGGGCGCTACCGTTTCCAGGTCGCGCCGTTCGATCATTTCGCCCATGGCCACGACGATTTTGCGCGGGCCTTCAAAGGGGTCGCGGGCGTGGGCGGCGAGCATGTTGTCCAGCAGGATCACATCGCCCTTGCGCCAGTCAAAGCGCACCGCGCAGGCCTCGTAGAGTTCGCCCAGTTGCTGCATCACCTCGTCTTCAATCGGGCTGCCGTCGCCGTAATACACGTGGCGCGGCATGCGCTCGGCGCCGAACAGGCCCAGCAGGTCGTCGCGCACGTCGGGGTCCAGGCAGTAGATATGGTGCAGTTGCACCTGGTTGAAGAAGGTTTTTTCGCCGGTGCTCGGGTGAGTGATGATCGCCGGGCACGGGGTGCGGATTTGCAGCTCGTCGTTGTCCAGCCAGGTCCACTGGATGCCGGCCAGGGCGCAGCGCTGCTCGACCTGGGCGCGATCTTCAGTCTTGAAGAAGTGCTGCCAGGACACGTCGAGCTTGTCGGCGAAGGTGCGCACATACAGCAGGCCCTTGCTTTCGAAGGTATCGCGCAACGCCTGCGGTAGGCGCTGGTACATCAGCCGGCAATCGACCACCGGCGTGGCCCCGCCCACGGGCGACGGTTGTTCACAGAAGAACAGTTGCTTGCGCGGCCAACGATCCTGGTGCGAGCTCTCGTTGTGGAACAGGATCATTTTCTTTTCCGGATACGGCGTGGAGCGGTAGGTATTCTTGCCGCCCTCTTTCTTCGGCAAGTCGCCGTACTGGCCGTACAGGCCCGGCTGGACCGCTTCGGCAAAGGCCTCGAAATCGTGGATATCGCGCATGGCAAAGCCACGGAACAGGATCCCCGCGTGCCGCGCGAGTTTCTCTTCGACCAGGGCGCGATTGGCCTGGACCCAGGTCACCAGGTCGAGACCCGGGTCGTTGGGCTCCATCAGCAACGGGAACACCTGGTCGGCGTTCAACAGTGATTCGCGCATGACCGGCAGCGGCGCCCTGGCCACCGGGTTCGACGGTTTCTTGAGGAACTTGCCCAGCTTGTCGGCCTTCGGGCTGGCAGGAGTGGCAGGAGCAACAGCGGTATTCGACGGCATGATGATGTCCCCTAATCGGATGTCTGGATCCATGACAATCTGTTGAAGAATTCCCATCCAGGCGCTCACTAGTTCGGTGATGCGCTCTTGTTTGAATAAGTCATTGGCGTACTGCCAGGTGCCTTGCCACTGCCCAGCCTCTTCGTCGATAAACAGCGCCATATCGAACTTGGAATAGCCGCCCAGGCTGGGCACCATTTCCACGGCAATGTCCGCCAGGCCCGCGCTGTGCACCGGCAGGTTGTTCATCACAAACAGCACCTGCACCAAGGGGTTGAAGCCCTTGTGACGCGGCACGTTGCTGGCTTCGGCGATCATGTCCAGGGGCAGGTCCTGGTGCTCGAAGGCCGTAAGCGTGGTTTCCCGGGCAGCAGCGAGGAAATCGCTGAACCGCGCCTTGGCGTCGAAGCGCGAACGCAGGGGCAGGATGTTGACGAAGAAACCAATCAGGCCTTCCAGCTCGGCATGCTGACGCCCCGCCACATCGGCGCCCACCAGCAGGTCGTCGCTGGCAGCGAGGCGGTGCAGCAACACCTGGAATGCGGCCAACAACGTGGTGTAAGGCGTGACACCCTGGCGTGCGGACAGGCTTTTCAGTGCCTCGCCCAACGCCGGCGGCACGCTGAATGACTCGCTGGAGCCCTCGAAGGACGGCATCGGCGGCCGCGCAAAGTCTGTCGGTAGCAGCAGTTGCCCAGGGTGACCGGCCAGGGCGTCCTTCCAGTAGCCGGCCTGTTGCTGCAACACCCCGGCCTGTTCCAACGCCAACTGCCATTGTGCGTAATCGCTGTATTGCACCGGCAGCGGCGGCAGATCGATGCCACGCCCCAGCTTGAGCGCGGCGTAGTGCTGCACCAGCTCACCGACCAGTACAGCCATCGACCAGCCATCGGAGATGATGTGGTGCATCGAATACAGCAGCACATGTTCATGGGCGCCCAGGCGCAGGATCTGCCCACGGAACAACGGCGCCTGTGCCAGGTTGATCGGGCGCCGGGTGTTGTCGAGGGTGGCCTGGGCGACCTGGGCTTCCTGTTCGATACGGTCCATGTGCGACAGGTCGACCAGGGCGAAGTCCACCGTCACGTCAGGTGCGATCACCGCCAGGGGATCGCCGTCATCGTCGGCGACATAAGCGGTGCGCAGCACCTCATGGCGTTGCACCACGCACTTGAGGCTTTCCATCAGCAACGGCACCGAGACTTCGCCCCGCAAGCGCAGCGCCAACGGCATGCCATACGCGCCGTTGCCGGCCGAAAACTGCTCGGCCACCCACAAGCGGCGCTGGGCCAGGGACAAGGGCGCCGTGCTGCGCGGGCCATGGGCGTGCAAGGCGATCTGCGCCGGGGGTGCGGCCGAGCGGCTTGCCAGCAATGCGGCAAAGTCTTCCAGCACCGGGGCATTGAACAGGTCACGCAAACCCGGGCTGCTGGCCAGGATAGGCTTGAGCCGTGCGATCACCTGGGTGGCCAGCAGTGAGTGCCCGCCCAACTCGAAGAAGTTGTCGCTCACCCCCACCTGTGCCAGGCCCAGCACCTGTTGCCAGACCTCGGCGATCTGCTGCTCCAGGGTATTGCGCGGCGCGATGTAGTGCTGCTGCAAGGCACTGGCATCCGGCGCCGGCAACACCTTGCGGTCGAGCTTGCCGTTGGGGGTCAGCGGCAGGCTATCAAGGAACACCCAATGGCTGGGCACCATGTATTCCGGCAGGTCGCCCTTGAGCTGACGCTTGCAGGCGTCACGCAAAGCCTGCTCATCGCTCACCGCTTGCATGGCGACCACGTACGCCACCAACTGCGGATGGCCTGCGACGTCCCGCACCACCACGGCCGCTTCGCGCACCTGTGGTTGCTCCAGCAGTCGCGCTTCGATTTCCCCCAGTTCGATCCGCAACCCACGGATCTTCACCTGGTGATCCACCCGACCGATGTACTCGATCACCCCATCCGCGCGGTAGCGCGCCAGGTCACCGGTGCAATACAGGCGCGCACCGGGAGCGCCGAACGGATCCGGCAGGAAGCGCTCGGCGGTGAGTGCCGGACGCTGGAAATAACCCCGCGCCAGGCCGTCGCCGCCAATCAACAACTCGCCGGCGACCCCGACTGCTACCGGCGCCAGGTTATCGTCGAGGATAGACAGGCTGGTATTGGCAATCGGCCCGCCGAGCCACGGCTGTGGCTGGGTTGGCGCGAGTGGGTACTGCGCCGACCAGATGGTGGTTTCAGTCGGCCCGTAGAGGTTCCAGACCTGGGGCGATAGCGCCAAAAGGCGGGTCGCCAGTTCCAGGGGCAGCGCTTCGCCGCCGCACAATAGTTTGCAGCCCTTGAGGGCATCCGCCTGGGGGTGATCGAGCAGCATGCGCCATGTGGAAGGCGTGGCCTGCAACACGCTGATGCGCTGCTGTTTGACCAGGGTGAGCAAGGCTTGCGGGTCGAGATTGATGTCCTGCCCGGTCAACACCAGGGTGGCGCCGACCAGCAGCGGCCCGTAGATTTCCAGGCCGAAAATATCGAACGAAAAGGTGGTCAGCGACAGCAACCGATCATGGGCGTCCAGCCCCGGCTGGCGGGCCATGCTGCACACGAAATTGGTCAGGGCGCCATGGCGCACCATCACCCCTTTGGGTTTACCCGTGGAGCCGGAGGTGTAGATCACATAGGCCAGGTGTTCGGCGGTGCTACGCGGCAGCGGGTTTTCCACGCTGTAGCCATCGAGCCACGCACCCGGCTGGTCCAGGGCCAGCGCAGTGACCCCGGCCGGGATCGGCAAGCGCGCGAGCAACGGTGCCTGGGTCAGCAGCAGGGCCAGGCCGCTGTCTTGCATCATGTAGGCCAGGCGATCCTCGGGGTACGCCGGATCCAGCGGGATATAAGCGCCACCGGCCTTGAGAATCGCCAGCAGCCCGACCACCAGGTCGACACTGCGCTGCACCGCGATGCCCACCAGCACATCCGGGCCCACACCGCTTTCGATCAGGCGATGAGCCAGGCGGTTGGCCTGCTGGTTGAGCTGGGCAAAGGTCAGCGATTGGGTATCAAACACCAACGCCAGCGCATCCGGGGTACGGGCAGCCTGGGACTCGATCAACTGGTGGATGGCACTGTCACGGGGGTAGTCGGCGGCGCTGGCGTTCCAGGTTTGCAGCGCCAGGTGTTGTTCGGCGGCGCTGAGCATCGGCAATTGGCCGATGCGCTGCCGGGGATCATCGACCATGCCCTGCAACAAGGCCTGCCAGTGCCGCGCCATGCGCTCGACGGTCGAGGCGTCAAAAATATCGGTGGCATAGGTGAGCGCCGCCGACAGGCCGTCGGGGCCGTCGAAGGTGTTGAGGGTCAGGTCGAACGGCGCACTGAGGTTTTCCGAGTCGACGGGGGTACACAGCAGCCCCCCCAAGGGTTGGCCATCGGCAAACCGCCCGGCTTCCATCTGGTGGTTGAACATGACCTGGAACAACGGCGTGTGCAGGCTGTTGCGCTCGGGTTGCAGCGCCTCCACCAATTGCTCGAACGGCAGGTCCTGCCAGGTCTGGGCCTCGTGGGCGGCCGCCTTGACGGTTTGCACAAAGTCCGCAAACGGCTGCTGGCTGTCGAGCGTGGCCTGCATCACCTGGGTGTTGACGAAAAAGCCGATGACCCGCTCCGTCTCGGCCCGGTTGCGGTTGGCGGTGGGCACGCCGACCCGGATATCCGACTGGCCGCTGTAGCGGTGCAACAGCACCTGGAACGACGCCAGCAACAGCATGAACGGACTCACCCCTTGCTGCTGCGCCAAGCCTTTGAGGCCGTCGCTCAAGGCGCGGTCCAACGCCAGCGGCAGTGTCGCGCCGCGCTGGTCCGGCGGCGCCAGGCGTGGGCGATCCACCGGTAGCTCAAGCAACACGTGCTCGCTGCCCAGCTTGGCGCACCAATAATCCAGCTGCCGACGCCCTTCCCCGGCCTCCAGCCACTGTCGTTGCCAGGCGGCGTAGTCGGCGTATTGAATGACCGGCGCCGGTAACTCACAGGGCGTACCCGTGACCTGGGCGATGTACAGCGCCAGCAGCTCATCGATCATGATCTGCATCGACCAGCCATCGGTGATGATGTGGTGCAGCGTCAGCACCAGCACATGCTCATCGTCCGCCAGGCGCAACAGTGCGGCACGCAGCAGCAGATCATGTTGCAGGTCGAACGGCTGGTTGCTCTGCGCCTGGACAAAGGCCTTGACTGCGGACTCGGGGTCGCCCGCCGCAGCGTCCTCTACCACGAGTTCCAGCGCTTCGATGGGCCGGACAATGCAACGCACCTGCTCATCCTGCTGCACAAAGCCGGCGCGCAAGCCTTCATGGCGCGCCAACAGCTGCGACAGACTGCATTGCAGCGCCTCGACATCCAGTTGGCCCTTTAAACGCAATGCCGCGCAGATGTTATAGGCACTGCCCTGAGGGTCGAACTGCCAGAGAAACCATTGCCGCTGTTGGGCATACGACAGTTGCTGGGGCCCGGTTTCGCTCGCCGGCACAATCGGAAAACGCGCGACGTTGACGCCCTGTTGTTCCAGCTTGCTGAACAGTTGCGCGCGCTTGGGTGCGCTCAAGTCCTTGATGCGCGCCACCAGTTCCGCAGTTTTGTTAAGCATTGCTTTCCTCCAGGTTTTCCTGCTCCAGCTCATCGAGGGCATCGAAGATCAGGTCAAAGTCATCTCCCAGGCCGTCGTCCTGGACCGCGTCGGCCAACGTTTGGGCCAACGCCCCAAGGCTGCCCTGGGCATAAAAGTCCTTCACGGCCACGTCCACCCCAAGCACCGCCCGCACCCGGGACAGCATCACCACCACTTGCAGGGAATGCCCACCGAGGTCGAAGAAGTTGTCGCCAAGCCCCACACGCTCGACCGTGAGCACTTGCTGCCAGATCTCGGCCAGTTGCTGCTCAAGCGGCGTAACCGGCGCCACATAGGCCTGTTGCATCTGGCTGACGTCCGGGGCCGGCAGGGCCTTGCGGTCCAGCTTGCCGTTAGGGGTCAGGGGCATCTGTGGGACAAACACCAGGTGTGTCGGGACCATGTAGTCGGCCAGGTGCTGCTTGAGGCCGGCCTTGATCGACTCGCGCAACGCTGCGTGTTGTTCAGTGCTATCGGTAGCTTCGGCGAGCACCACATAGCCCACCAGTTGTGGCCCGCTGGGGCCGTCCAGGGCCACCACGGCCGCTTCGCGCACCGTGTCCTGGGCCTGGATGCGCGCCTCGATTTCCCCCAGTTCGATACGGAAGCCGCGGATTTTCACTTGGTGGTCCAGGCGTCCGAGGTACTCGATCACCCCTTCGACGCGATAACGCGCCAGGTCGCCGGTGCGGTACAGGCGCTGGCCGGGGGCACCGAATGGGTCTGGCAGGAAGCGCTCGGCAGTCAGGCCCGGGCGCTGGAAGTAGCCGCGCGCCAGACCATCGCCGCCGATCAACAGCTCGCCGGGCACGCCGACCGGGGCCAGCGCGCCGTCCTGGCTGAGGATGTACAACGCGGTGTTGTCGATGGGCCGGCCCAGCCATGGCTGGCCGTCGAGGCGATGGGCGGCCGACCAGATGGTGGTTTCGGTCGGCCCGTAGAGGTTCCACACCACGCCGCCAAGGGCAAGCATGCGTGCCGCCAGTTCATCGGCCAGGGCTTCGCCACCGCAGAGCAAGGTGCAGCCTTGCAATGCCGCCACCTGCGGGCTGTCGAGCAACATGCGCCAGGTCGAGGGCGTGGCTTGCAGGGTGTTGACGCGCTGGGTCGCGACCGTGGTGAGGATTGCGTCCGGGTCGAGGGTGGTGTCTTTGTCCACCAGCACCGCACAGGCACCGACGGTCAGCGGCAGGTAGATCTCCAGGCCGAAGATGTCGAACGAGAACGTCGTCAGCGAGAGGATCCGCTCACCCGCCGCAAGCCCCGGTGCGCGGGCCATGCTCGCAATGAAGTTGCCGAGGGCGCCATGGGCCACCATCACGCCTTTGGGCTTGCCGGTGGAACCGGAGGTGTAGATCGCATAGGCCAGGTTGTCCGGCCCCGCCGACGCGGGAGGGTTGTGGCTCGGATAACCGGCGAACCAGCCCGCCTCGCCCTCCAGCACCAGAGCCTGCACACCGCCCGGAATCGGCAGCGCGCCGAGCAGTGGCGCCTGGGTAATCAGTAAGCCCAGGCCGCTGTCTTGCATCATGTACGCCAGGCGATCGGCCGGGTAAGCCGGGTCCAGCGGCACGTAGGCGCCACCGGCCTTGAGGATCGCCAGCAGGCTGATGATCATCGGCAAGCCACGCTCCACCGCAATCCCCACCAGATGGTCCGGCCCGACACCTTCGGCCAGCAGCCGGTGGGCCAGTTGGTTGGCCTGGCGGTTCAGCTCGCCATAGGTCAGCGACTGTTGGCCAAATACCAGGGCGACGGCATCGGGCGCGCGCTCGACCTGGGCCTCGAACAACTGATGAATGCACTGCTCGCGCGGGTATTCCACCGCTGGCGGATTCCATTGCGCGACCACCAGGCGTTGGCGGGCGACGCCTTGCATCGACAAACCACCCAGCGCCAGCTCGGGCTGATCGAGCATGCCCAGCAGCAGGTGACGCAAATGTTCGCTGAGTTCGTCGATGGTGCCGACGCCAAAATGCGCATGGATAAAGCGCATATGCACCGTCAGGGTCTCACCCAGGCTGACCAGCAGGCTCAGCGGGTAGTTGGTCTGCTCGACACTGCGTACCTCACCGAACACCAGCCCCTGGGGCGCACCGCGCTTGAGGGTTTCGGCCACCGGGTAGTTTTCAAACACCAGCAGGCTGTCGAACAGCGCGTCACCGCTGTGCCCGGCCCAGCGCTGGATATCGAACAATGGCGTGTGCTCATGCTCGCGCAGGGCCAGGTTTTGCGCCTGTACGGCGTGCAGCCATTGGCTGACGGTTTGCTCGGCGCGCGGGCTGGCAATCACCGGCAAGGTGTTGATAAACAATCCAACCTGCTGCTCGATACCCGCAAGGTCTGCCGGACGGCCGGCAACCGTGGCGCCAAAGGCCACGCAGTCCTGCCCGGTATAGCGTTGCAACAGCAGCAGCCACGCGGCTTGCACCAGGGTGTTGGGGGTGACTTTCTGCTGGCGGGCAAACTCGCCCAGACGGCGGGTTTGCTCCACATCCAGCGTCAGGTAATGATCGCCATGACCACTGCCAAGCGCCGGCCCCGGGGCGCTGACCGCCTGGGCCAGCAAGGTCGGCTCTTCCAGTGCCGCCAGGTTGGCGCTCCAGAACTGTTGGCCGGCCTGTTGATCCTGGCGTTGCAACCAGGCGATGTAATCGCGATAGCGCCCCACCGACGGCGTCGGCACCTGGCCGTCATAGCGTTGCAGCACTTCGCCCAACAGCTGGGAATTGCTCCAGCCATCCATCAGGATGTGGTGGTGGGTGTAAAGCAGCTCGCTACGACGCTCATCCAGGCGCACCAGCACCAGGCGCAACAGCCCTGGCTGGTTCAACGCAAAGCCCTGGGCCAACTCGGCAGCGGCCAGCGCTTGCAGTGCCGCCGGTTGATCGTTGCGGTCACGCCAGTCGAGCACGCTGAACGGTACTTCAAGCTGCTTGTGCACCACCTGCACCGGCTGCGGCAAACCACCCTGCCAGGCAAAGGCCGTGCGCAGGATCGGGTGAGCATCGACCACCGCCTGCCACGCCGCACGGAAGCGTTCGGGATCGAGGCCATCGATGCCGACCTGCATCTGGTTGACATAATCGCCGCCGCCCTGCTCCAGCAGGCTGTGGAACAACATGCCTTGCTGCATGGCTGACAGCGGATAAATGTCCTCGATGGCTGCAGGCACGTCAGCCAGCGTATCCACTTGCGCCTGGGTCAACGTCGCCAGCGGGAAGTCCGACGGCGTCACGCCGTGTTCGCCACGGGTCGTGCAATGCTCAATCAGCGCCTTGAGTTCCACGGCCAGGGCATCGGCCAGTGGCTCAATGGTCGCGGCGTCGAACATCTGCTGGCTGAAGGTCCAGCCCAGGCACAGCTCGCCGTCGAACACCTGGCCGTTGAGGGTCAACCAGTTGCCCAGTGGCGCATCCGGGTGCTGTTCCAGCCCGGCGTGTTCACCACTGGGTACGAACAAAGCTGCTTGCCCGCCTTCGAGGCTGCTGTCGAACTGGCCCAGGTAGTTGAAGGTAATACGCGGCACCGGCAGCGCTGCCAGGGTTTGCTGCACAGCAGCGTCGCCCAGGTAACGCAAGGCGCCAAAGCCTACGCCCCGATTGGGAATGGCGCGCAGTTGCTCCTTGACCTGCTTGATCGAATCGCCCAACGCCTCGGCAGGTGCCAGGCGTACCGGGAACAGGCTGGTGAACCAGCCCACGGTGCGGGTCAGGTCCTGGCTGTCGAACAGCTCTTCACGGCCATGGCCTTCGAGCTGGATCAGCACTTCGTGGCGCCCGGTCCAACGCGTGATAACCCGCGCCAATGCCGTCAGCAGCAGGTCATTGACCTGGGTGCGATAGGCCGCGGGTGCCTCCTGCAACAAACGCCGGGTCAGGTCGGCATCCAGGCGGGTGTCGAGCGTCACGCCATCGCGACTGCGCAGGCTGGCACCAGGCTTGGCGCCCGGCAGATGGTTGTCGGTTGCGTGCAGTGATTGCCAGAACGCGATCTCGGTTTGCAGCGCGGGGCTGCGGGCAAGCCCTTGCAGTTGCTCGGCCCAGGTTTTGAACGCGGTGGTCTTGGCCGGCAGGCCCACAGCGGGCTGGCGGTACGCGTCCTGCAGGTCTTGCAGGAGGATGCGCCAGGACACGCCGTCGACCACCAGGTGATGGATGATCACCAGCAGGCGCTGGCTGCCATCGGCCTTATCGAACAATACGGCGCGCAGCAGCGGGCCGTGTTGCAGGTCCAGGCTGGCCTGGGCTTGATCCGCCAGCGCCTGCAGCTCGGCTTCATCGTTGACCCGGTGCTGCCACAGCAGCGCGGGGGTTGACGCCTCGCCGTGGCTGGCGAGCCATTGCTCGCCGTGCTGCTGGAACCTCAGGCGCAACGCATCGTGATGGGCAACCAGCACCTGCAAGGCCTGGGCAAGTCGTGCGCTGTCCAAAGGCTGCTGGGGCGTCAGCAGCACGGACTGGTTCCAGTGCTGACGCTGGGGAATCTCCTCGTCAAAAAAGGCCTGCTGCACCGCCAGCAACGGCATGCCACCGGCCACCGGCCCCTGATCGATGCTCGGCAAGCCATCGCCGCTGCTGGTTACAGTGGCCAGGCCGTGAATGGTCTGCTGCTCGAACAACGCCTTGGCAGTAAAGTGCAGGCCCGCCTGACGGGCTCGGCTGACCACCTGCATCGACAGGATCGAATCGCCGCCCAGTTCAAAGAAGTTGTCGTTCAACCCCACGCGCGGCAGGTTCAACACCGTTTGCCAGATAGCCGCCAGTTGCTGTTGCAGCGCCGTGACCGGTGCCACGTAATCGTGTTGCAACAAGCTGGCGTCCGGCGCTGGCAGGGCCTTGCGGTCGAGTTTGCCATTGGGGGTCAACGGCAAGTGGTCGAGCAGCATCCAGTAGGTGGGCACCATGTAGTCCGGCATGCTCGCCTTGAGACTGGCCTTGAGCCGCTCGCGCAAGGCCGGCTCGGCTTGCGCCGGCACGATATAGGCCACCAGTTGCTGGGCGCTTGCGCCCTGATGGGCCAGCACCACTGCGTCACGGACACCCGGTTGTTGCAGCAGCCGCGATTCGATTTCGCCGAGCTCGATACGGAACCCACGGATCTTCACCTGATGGTCGATCCGCCCGCAGTAGTGCACCACGCCCGCCGCGTCCCGGCGCGCCAGGTCGCCGCTGCGGTACACGCGGCTGCCAGCCACGGCAGCGAATGGGTCGGGAATGAAGCGCTCGGCAGTCAGCGCCGGACGCTGGTGATAACCCTGGGCCAAGCCCTCGCACGCGGCAATGCACAACTCACCGACCACGTCATCGGGCAGCGGGTTGGCGTCGCGATCCAACACATACAGCGCCCGCCCCGGCAAGGCACGGCCAATCGGCACGCCATTGGCCGCGTCGGCATCCATCCGTTGGCACAAGTGGGTGCTGGATACCACCGTGGCTTCGGTCGGGCCATAGGTGTTGAGCAAGCGCACGCTGCCAAGGCCGGCGGCGTGCCAGAGCTTGAGCCCTTCCACCGACATTGCTTCGCCACCGACGTGCACCTGGCGCAATTGCCCGCGACTGCGCTGTGGGTCCGCTGCCCAGTCCTGGGCCAGCAGGAACCAGTACGCCGCCGGCAAGTCGGCCAGGGTCACACCGTGCTCGATGATCTGCTCGTACAGGGTCGCGGTGTCCCAGGTGTCGTCACCGCGCAGCACCAGGCAGGCGCCTTCGCACAACGGTGGGAAGCATTGCTCGACAAACCCGTCGAAGCTGAACGTGGCGAACTGCAGCACCCGCTCCTGCGGGGTGAGTTGCGAGTATTCGGCGGCGATCGTGCAGAACTCGCGCAGCGCGCCATGGGCGATGGACACGCCCTTGGGCTGCCCGGTGGAGCCGGAGGTGTAGATCACGTAGGCCAAGTGCTCGGCCAGCACCAGGTTGACGAGGTTGGTACACGGGTAGTCGCGCTCCGAACCGTCGAGCAGCAGGCACGGTACGCGGGCATCGGCCAGGGCGTCGTCGAGCACACCAGGCTGGCGCAGCAGCAAGTCCATGGCGCTGTCATCAATCATGTAGGCCAGGCGCTGGGCCGGGTAATCAGGGTCCAGCGGCACATAGGCGGCACCCGCCTTGAGGATCGCCAGCAGGCTGGCAATCATCGCCCCACCGCGACGCACCGCCAGCCCGACTCGCTGGCCGGGCATCACACCCTGCTCGCGCAGGCGGTGGGCCAGGCGGTTGGCGCGCTGGTTGAGTTCGGTGTAGGTCCAGCGCTCGTCACCGCTGATCAAGGCCAGGGCATCCGGGGTCGCCGCGGCGCGCCGTTCAATACGCTGGTGCGCCAGCAGTGGGTCGAGCGCCGGCTGCACTGCGCCTTGCTCCAAGGCTGGATCGCGCAGGCTCAGGTTGCCCAATGCCTGGCCGTTATCCTCGACAAACTGTTCAAGCAATTGCAGCAGACTCGTGCCGATAGCGTGTATCTGTTGCGGGCTGAAGTCGGCCTGGGCGTAGCTGAAATCCAGGCTCAGGGTTTCACCCAACTCGATGCCCAGGGTCAGCGGATAGCTGGTCTGTTCATGGTTGTGCAGCCCGCTGAAGCTCAAGCCGGCCGGAGCACCGGCTTGCAGCGCCTGGGACACCGGGTAGTTTTCGAACACCAACAAGGTGTCGAACAGTGCGCTGCCGGGCTGCCCGGCCCAGCGCTGAATGTCGTACAGCGGCGTGTGCTCGTGCTCACGCAGGGCCACGCTGTGCGCCTGCACCTGTTGCAGCCAGTTGGCGACGCTATGGGTGGCATCCGGGCTGCAAATGATCGGCAATGTATTGATAAACAGCCCGACTTGCTGTTCGATCCCCGGCAAATGGGCCGGACGCCCGGCCACCGTCGCGCCAAAGGCCACGCTTGGCTGGCCGCAATAACGTTGCAGCAAAATCGCCCATGCCGCTTGCAGCAGGGTGTTGAAGGTGACTTTGTTGTGCCGGGCAAACGCCCCGAGGCGCGCCGTGGTGTGGGTATCCAGCAGCAGGTGGTGACTGGCATGGCCGCTGCCTGAGCGCGGCGCCGGCAAAGCGTTGGCCAGCAGGGTCGGCGCGGCCAGCGCTTGCAGGTGCGCGCTCCAGAACTGTTCACTGGCGCGGGCGTCCTGGGCCAGCAGCCAGCCCACATAGTCGGCATAACGCCCGCTGACCGGCGCAGGCACGTGCCCTGCGTAACGTTGCAGGACTTCCCCAAGCAACTGCGCGTTGCTCCAGCCATCCATCAGGATGTGATGGCTGGTGTAGATCAGCTCATAACGCTGGCCCGCCAGCGGTACCAACACCAGGCGCAACAACGGCGCCTGATGCAGATCGAAGCCTTGTTTGCGTTGTTCGAGGGCCAATCGGTCGAGGTCGTCGGGGGCCTGGTCCAGCACCTTCAGCGGCAGTTGCACCGAGCGCTGGATCGCTTGCAACGCCTGCGCCTGGCCTTCCCAGACGAAGCGCGCGCGCAATACTTCATGGCGCTCCAGCACCGCTTGCCAGCATTGGCCAAACCGCTCCACGTCCAGGCCATCGATGGTCAGGCGCAGTTGGTTGATATAGGCGTCGCCCCCAGCGTCGTAGGCGCTGTGGAACAGCATGCCCTGCTGCATCGGCGACAGCGGATAGAGGTCCTCGATCTGCGCCAGGGGCAGGCCCAGGCCTTCCAGTTGCGCCTGGTCGAGGCTGACCAGGGGAAAGTCCGAAGGGGTGGCGCCGCCCTGTTGTGGATCGAGGCAATGTTCGATCAACTCGTGCAAGGTCTGGGCGCAGTGGTCCACCAGGGCCTGAATGGTCTGGCGACGATAGACTTCGCCACTGAAGCTCCAGTCCAGTTCCAGCTCGCCAGCGTATACCCGCCCTTCCACGCTCAGCCAGTTGGCCAGGGGCGCCTCCAGGCTCTGGGCCTGGCCGCCGCCTTCGCTGGCCGGCACGAACAGCGCATCCTCGCCAAACTGCTGGTCGAACTGCCCCAGGTAATTGAAGGTGATCCGTGGCTGGGCCAGCGCCGCCAACTCGTCAGCCGCAGCGCCGTAGCGCAGCACGCCGTAGCCAATGCCCTTGTGGGGCACCTGGCGCAATTGCTCCTTGATCGCCTTGAGCGTGTCGCCCAGCTCGCCACTGGGAGTCAGGCGCAATGGATACAGGCTGGTGAACCAACCCAGGGTGCGGGTCAGGTCGATATCGTCGAACAGTTCTTCGCGACCGTGGCCTTCCAGTTGGATCAGCGCCGAGGGTTGGCCGGTCCATTGGCAGACCGTGCGCGCCAGGGCTGCCAGCAGCAGGTCGTTGACCTGGGTGCGGTAGGCCGCAGGCGCCTGTTGCAGCAGTTGCCGAGTCTGTTCACGCCCCAGGCGCAGGCGGATATGCTCAGCCACTGCCTGGGTTTGCCGGCCTTGCGGGTTATCCCGAGGCAAGTCGGTTGCCACGCCCTGCAATTGCTCGCGCCAGTACGGCAACTCGGCCAGCAGCGCCGGGCTGCGGCTGTAGTCGTCCAAGCGCGCGGCCCACTGCTGGTAGGCACTGGTCTTGTGCGCCGACACCAGGGGTTCGCCGGCCACGCCCTGGGCGTAACCGCGCTGCAGATCTTCCAGCAGCACACGCCAGGACACCCCATCCACCACCAAGTGATGCAGCACCAGCAACAGGCGCTGGCTGCCGTCGGCCATGTCCACCAGCATGGCCCGCATCAATGGGCCGCGTTGCAGATCCAGGCTGGCCTGGGCGAGATCACATTGCTCACGCAAGGCCTCGACGCTGGCGGCCTGGCGCTGCCACAAATCCACCGTGGCCGATTCCGCGTGCGCCTGCTCCCAGCCTTCCCCGCGCTCGACGAAACGCAGGCGCAAGGCATCGTGCTGGGCCACCAGTGCCTGCAACGCGGCCGCCAGTGCCGCGACGTTGACCGGCTGCCGGGGGGTGAGCAGCAGCGACTGGTTCCAGTGCTGGCGAGCCGGAATATCCTGGGCAAAGAACCATTGTTGGACCGGGGTCAGCAACACCGGGCCCTGGGCCGGCCCTTGCTCGATGGTCAGCGTTGACACTTCGCGGGCGGCAGCGGCCAGGCTGCGCAGGGTCTGGTGGCGGAACAGGTCGCTGGGCGCCAGCTGCAGGCCGGCCTGACGGGCGCGGCTGACCACCTGGATCGACACGATGGAGTCGCCGCCCAACTCGAAAAAGTTGTCATCCAGGCCGATCTGCGGCAGCCCCAGAATGTCCTGCCAGATCCCGGCCAGCAGCAACTGCCGGGGCTCCTGAGGCGCACTGAACGCCTGCACCTTGGCCTCGCCGGCCCGTGGCAAGGCCTTGCGGTCCAGCTTGCCGTTGGGGGTCGCGGGGAATTGCGCCAAGGCCATGATCACCGTGGGCAGCATGTATTCGGGCAGGGTTTCGGCCAGGTGCGCGCGCAAGGTTTGTTCGAACGCCGCTTGATCCTGCGGCATGGCCGCCGGCACCACATAGGCCACCAGCAACCGGCCATCCTGGGCGATCACCAGCGCTTCCTTGATCTGCGGGTGGCTGAGCAGACGTGCCTCGATTTCCCCCAGTTCAATACGCAGGCCGCGGATCTTCACCTGATGGTCAATGCGCCCGACGTATTCGATGACGCCGTCAGGGCGGTAACAGGTCAGGTCGCCGGTGCGATACAGGCGCTCGCCGGTGGTGGAAAATGGGTTGGGTACATACTTTTCGGCGGTCAAGGCTGGCTGGCCGAGATAACCCCGGGTGATCCCGGCACCGGCCAGGTGCAACTCGGCAGCGGACCCGGTGGGTACGGGCTGCAAGTCGGCATCGAGGATGTAACCCTGGGTGTTGCTCAACGGTCGGCCAATGCACGGCTGGCCCCCGGCTTCGCGGGGCGTCCAGGTGGAATAGGTGGTGTCTTCGGAGGGGCCGTACAGGTCATAGACCTGTTTGATCGACGGCTGCTGATAGAGGCTATCGACCAGCGACTGCTTCAGTGGCTCACCCGCGAGGTTGATGATGCGCACGCTCTCGGGGATCTGCCCGGCACGCTGCAAGGCATTGATCGCCGACGGCACGGTGTTGATCAGGCGCACTTGGTCGCGGGCCAGCAAGTCCGGCAGCTCCAGGGCATTGCGCGCAAGGATCAGCGAGCCGCCGTTGGCCAGGGTGACGAAAATTTCCCACACTGACAGGTCGAAACACACTGAGGTCGAGGCCAGCACGCCCTGGATATCTTCACGGCTGTAGACCTGCTGCGACCAGTGGATCAGCGCCAGTACGTTGCCATGGGCAATCGCCACGCCCTTGGGCTTGCCGGTGGACCCGGAGGTGTAGATCACGTAGGCCAGGTTGTCGGGCTCCACCTGCGTGACGGGTGCCGTCAGCGGGTAGTCGGCCAGGTGATCCATCAACAGCACCTGGGCCTGGGTCTCGGGCAAGTCTGCGAGCAGCTCGGCCTCGGTCAGCAGCACCTGGGCGCGGCTGTCTTCGAGCATGTAGGCGACACGGTCGGCGGGGTAATCCGGGTCCAGCGGCACATAGGCGCCACCGGCCTTGAGCACGCCAAGCAAGGCGATGATCAAGGCGTCGGAACGCTGCATGGCCACGCCGACTCGCACTTCGGGGCCCACGCCCAGTTCGATCAGTTTGTGGGCCAGTTGATTGGCCTGGCGGTCCAGCTGGCGATAGCTCAGGGTCTTGGCGCCATAGGTCAGGGCCAGGGCGTCGGGCTGGCGCTCCACCTGCTCGGCGATCAGTCGATGAATACTGCGCTGTTGCGGGTACTCAGAGGCGGTGGCGTTCCAGTCATGAATCTGCTGCTGGTAGTCTGCGGCATCCAGCATGGGCAACTCGGCCACACGCTGCTGCACGTTGTCGACCATGCCGCCCAGTATGTGAATCCAATGACGGGCCATGCGCTCGATGGTGGCGGATGTGAACAGGTCCGTGGCAAAGGTCAGCGCGGCGCGCAGGGTGCCACCCTGCTCCCAGGTGTCGAGGCTCAGGTCGAATTGGGTGGTGCGGCTTTGCCACTCCACCAGGCTCAGGGATAGGCCGGACTCCAGCACCAGCGCCTCAAGATCAGCCACTTGCGGCTGGTGGTTGTACAGCACCTGGAACAGCGGCGTGTGGCTCAGGCTGCGCTCTGGCTTGAGGGCCTCGACCAGGCGTTCGAACGGCAGGTCCTGGTGGGCCTGGGCACCATTGACCACGTCCTTGAGCACCTGCAGCAAGTCGCTGGCCCGCGCCTGCCCATCGACGTGCGCCGCCATGACCTGGGTGTTGACGAACAGGCCGATCAAGCCTTCGGTTTCACCCCGGTGCCGGTTGGCAATCGGTACGCCCACCCGCAGGTCGGTCTGGCCGGTGTAGCGAAACAGCAGGATCTTGAAGGCGGCCAGCAACACCGTGAACAACGACACGTTCTGCTGGCGCGCCAGCAAGCGCGCGCCTTCGGCCAATTGCGCCGGCACCGCGAACTCAAAACGCTGGCCCTGATGACTGGCCACGGCTGGACGCGCAAAGTCCAGGGGCAACTCCAGCACCGGGTGCTCATCGCCCAGTTGCTCGCGCCAGTAATCCAGTTGTCGCGCCTGCTCCCCGGCTTCCAGCCAGCGGCGCTGCCACAGGGCGTAGTCGCTGTACTGGATCGGCAGGGCCGGCAATTGCGGCGACTGCTGGCGTTCAAAAGCGTCATAGCAACGGATGAACTCGTCGATCAGCACGTTCATCGACCAGCCGTCCGAGACGATGTGATGCAGGGTCAACAGCAACACATGCTCCTGCTCGGCAAGCTTGAGCAATTGCACACGCAGCAACGGGCCGGTGGCCAGGTCGAAGGGCTGCAACGATTGCGCGGTGGCGGCGGCCATCACCGCCTGTTCGCGCTCGGCCGGCGGCAAGTTGCAAAGATCCAGAGGTTCGATCGCCAGCGCAGGCTCGCAGGGCACTTGCAACAGGCGCTCATCGGCCTGGCGCTGGAACACCGTGCGCAGGGTTTCATGTCGCGCGATCAGGCTGGCAAACGCCTGCTCGATCGCCGCCAGGCTCAAACGCCCCTTCAGACGCACCGCTCCTGGCAGGTTGTAGGCGGCGCTGGCCGGATCCAATTGCCACAGAAACCACATCCGCTGCTGGGCGTAGGACAACACCTGGCGATCCTCGGCCTCGACCTGGGCCGGAATCGGAAAACGCGAGAAGTCGATCCCTTCTTTTTGCAGCGCCTGGAGGAACATCTGGCGTTTTTCCAGGGGCAACCCGATAAACCGGCGAGCAAGTTTCAAGGAGTCTTCAGCGTTCATTTCTTGGGATCCGGAGCAATAGGCAGGAAGCACAAAGGCACGTCGTCCCTATAAAACGAATCCAGACGGGAAAAATTAGCGCAGGCGGGTGCAGTCATCAGGCGTTACATCAAAGCCGGGAGAAGTCCGCAAAGCGGTCCTATCATTGACGCACAACCGTATTTGCAACTACATTTAGTTACACGCAGGGAACGCCGTGTCCAAAAATGAAAAGCTGCTCGCCAAACTGCTCAACCTGCAGATGGCATTCACCTGGCCTGAGCTCGTCACATTGCTGGGCTGGCTGGGTTAACGACAAATCGAAGGGGCTGGGAGCCGCGTCAAGTTCGACATCGGCGACCCGAGTGCAATGATCACCTTGCACAAGCCCCACCCTGGCAATGAGCTGAAACACTACATTCGGCGCCAGATCATTGAACAGTTGGAATCAGGAGGCTTGCTTCAATGAGCAACCAGTTGAAATACAAAGGCTACATCGGCTCCATAGAAGCCAGCGTCGAGGACAATTGCCTGTTCGGCAAGCTGCTGTTTATCCGCGCCCTGGTCAGCTACGAAGGCCAGACCGTGGCCCAGTTGGAAGCCGCCTTTCGCGAGGCGGTGGAGGATTACCTGGCTACGTGCCAGACCTTGGGCCAGGCACCAGAAAAGCCCTGCAAAGGCTCATTCAATGTACGGGTCGGCCATGATCTGCACCTGGCCGCAGCCCTGGCGGCGACGCAGAAAAAGGTCACGCTCAACGACCTGACGCGCCAGGCCTTGAACGAGTTCCTGCGTCATCATGCGGCAGACAGTCACCCCGCCCTGGGGTGACTTAGCCCAGGCGGCGGTAGCCCAGCACGGCGGCCGCCAGCACCACCGCCCCGGCCACCAGCGCCACCCAGAACCCGCTGGGGGCGCCGAATTGATCGATCATCCAGCCGGAACTTGCCGCACCGATGGCCACGCCGATGCTCAGGCCGGTGATCAGCCAAGTCATGCCTTCGGTCAAGCGGCTGGGGGGGACGACCTGCTCCACCAGCGCCATGGACACAATCAGCGTCGGCGCAAAAAACAGCCCGGACACAAACACCGCCAGCGCCAGCCCCAGGATATCCCCCACCCACAACAACGGCAGCGTGGTCAACGCCGTGGCCAGGCCACAGAGCAGGAACTGCCGGGGCAACGGCATGTGCAATTTCAATGCACCAAAGGCCAGCCCCGCCAGGCACGAGCCAATGGCATACACCGACAGCACAATACTCGCGGCTGCCGGTTGGCCCTGATGCTGGGCGAACGCTACGCTGACCACGTCCACCACACCGACAATGGTTCCCATGGCCATCAGCAGGATCATCAGCACCAATACCGAAGGCTGGGTAATCAACCAACGGCCCTGCTGCTCAAGCTGAGCGTGAATAGCCGGTTCAGTCTGTTTTTGCAGGACGAAGGTGGTCACGCCGACCGCCAGCAAGATCGCCCCCACCAGCGGGCCGGCTTCGGGAAACAGCAGCACGCACAGCCCTACCGATATCGGTGGCCCAAGGATAAAGCACACCTCGTCCAGCACCGACTCCAGGGCAAAGGCGGTTTGCAAGCGGGGCTGGCCACGGTAGATCTCGGTCCAGCGCGCACGCACCATGGCCGACATATTGGGCATGCAACCGGCCAGGGCGGCGAAGATAAACAGCGTCCAGTCCGGTGCCTGCAAGCGGGTACACAACAACAGCATCAACAGCGCGCCCCCGCCAATCATGGCCGCCACCGGCAATACGCGGCCCTGGCCGTAACGGTCTACCAGCCGTGAAACCTGCGGCGCGCAAAACGCCGTAGCCAAGGCAAAGGTGGCCGCCACTGCGCCCGCCAGCCCATAACCACCGCGGACCTGGGACAACATGGTGATCAACCCGATACCGGTCATGGAAATCGGCATGCGCGCGAGCATGCCGGCCGATACAAAAGCCCTGGAACCTGGCGCCTGAAACAGCTCGGCGTAGGGGTTTGCCATGGTGCGTGTCCTCTTGCTGGGAGCCCTGGAGCTTGCCATTCAAGGCAATCCGGGCGAAATATATACGGTGCGTATGTGACAAATCATGAGTAACATACGCAGCGTATGTCAACTACCCACCTGACCAGGACGAGCATTTTCCATGAGCCGAGCCCGCGCCGAGATGATCGAAGAAACCCGCGCCCGCTTGCTAGCCAGCGCCCGCCACGCCTTTGCGAGCCAAGGCTTTGCCCATACCTCCATGGACGATTTCACCGCGCGCGCCGGCCTCACGCGGGGGGCGCTGTACCATCACTTTGGCGACAAAAAAGGCTTACTGGCAGCGGTGGTCGCGCAACTCGACAGCGAAATGGATGAGCACCTGCAACAAATCAGCGCCCAGGCCGCAAACCCCTGGGAGGGTTTTTGCGAACGCTGTCGCGCGTATTTGCGCATGGCCCAGGATCCGGAAATCCAGCGCATTGTGCTGCAAGATGCGCCGGCAGTGCTGGGTGCTGACGTCGGCGCCCAACAGCAATGCATCGACTCACTGCGTCGGCTGCTGGAGGGATTGATGCAGGTCGGATTGATTGAACAGGCCCCCAGCCTGGCGCTGGCCCGATTGATCAATGGCAGCCTGGTGGATACGGCGCAATGGATTGCCCATGCCGAACGCCCGGATGAATGCCTGGAGCAAGCGCTGCAAGGCTTGGATTTGCTGCTTCGGGGGCTGAAGCCTGTGGCCTGAGCCCCTAGCCTGTTGTGGAGAGGGGACGAGCCCCCTCTCCACAACAGGCCCCTCACCACAACTACCCCTGAAAACGAGGCTCAGGTTCGCCGCAACAACAGCGCCGCCACCGCACACAACGTCAGCGCCACACACGCCAGGTAGAACGCGTCGCTGTAAGCCATCAAGAAGGACTGGTGCCGTACGCTCTGGTCCAGCAACCCCAGCACCTGCTGATGCTGCGGCCATTGTTCCTGCAGCAAACCGCCGCCCGGCAAGCGTTGTTGCAAGGCCGGCTCGAAAATGTTCAGCGATTCACCGATCCGCGCCGAATGCACCTGCTCGCGTACCACCACCAACTGTGCCAGCAAGGCCGTACCCACCGCGCCGCCCAGATTACGCAGCATCGAGAAGACCGCCGAGGCCGAGCCTGACTCGGCCTTGGCCAGCCCATGCACCGCCAGCACCGACAGCGCCACCATGATCAATGGTTGGCCGATGCCGCGCACCACGATCGAGGGGATGATCACGTTACTGGCGCTGTCGGCCGACAAATGCGCGCCCATCCAACAGCCCAGGGCCATGATCGCGAAACCTGAAGCCACGAGGATTTTCGCGCTAAACCACTTCATCAGCCGCGGCAAAAACGGCGCCAGCACCAGCTGCACCATGCCGTAGGCGATCAGGCTGATACCAATTTCGCTGGCGTTGTAGCCCTGCATCTGGGACAGGTAGTTGGGCACCAGGAATACCAGGCCATAGGTGCTGGCACCGAAGATAAACATCGCCACGCTGGCCACGCCAAAGTTGTAGTGCGCCAACAATCGCAGGTTGATAAAGCTTTTGCTGCCCCACAATTGGCGACCGATAAACCCTGCCAGCCCGACCACCGCCGCCAGGCTCATCCAGACAATAAAGGCCGAGCCGAACCAATCCTTGCGCCCGCCCTCCTCCAGCACGATCTGCAACGCGCCCAGGCCCAGCACCATGCACGCGATGCCCAGCCAGTCGCCTTGGCGCAACAACCCAAGGTTCATCGGCTGGCGATCGATGGACCAGGCCACTGCCGCCAACAGCGCGATGCCGGGGAACAGCTGCAGGTAGAAGATCCAGCGCCACGAATAGACATCGGTCAGCCAGCCACCAATAGACGGCCCTGCGGCCTGGGCCACGCTGTTGGCCAGGCTGAACAGCGCCATGCCCAGCGGGATCTTGCTGGCGGGCAACTCGGTAATGATCAACTGGAACGACAGCGGAATCAGCACCGCCCCCGCGGCCCCTTGGATCACACGGATGATGATCATCACTGGCAGGTTCGGCGCCATCGAACAGGCCACCGAGGCCACCAGAAATACCCCGGAGCCCCACAGCATTACCCGCCGTAACGAGAACACCTGCACCAGCCATGCGGTGAGCGGGATCATGATGATTTCCGCCACCAGGTAGGCCGTGGAAATCCACGATCCCTCCTCAAACGTAGCGCCCAGGGCCCCTTCGATTTCCGGCAACGCGGCACTGGTGACATGCACGTTCATGCCAGCCATGAAGCAACCGAACAGACCACCGATCACCGCGACCCAGGCGCGAAACGATACCGTCGAAGTGCTGCGCGCATCAGCCGCCATGGGAACTGTCCTGCTGGCGGGCCGGACGCGTATCCACCGTGGCGATCACCGACATTCCCGGCAAGATCGCGGGGCCGTTGACCTCGTCCGCGACCAGGCGGATCTTCACCGGAAAGCGCTGCACGATCTTGGTGAAATTGCCGGTGGCGTTGTCCGGCGGCAACAAGGCGAATACCGCGCCGGAACCGGGGGCGATACTTTCCACCTGGCCGCGCCAGCGCTGGCCGGCAAAACTGTCCACCGCAATATCCACCGATTGCCCCGGCGCCATGTGCTGCAACTGGGTTTCCTTGTAATTGGCGATCACATAGGCCTGCTCCACCGGCACCACCGCCAGCAACGGCAGGCCCGGCATCACGTACTGCTGGCGTCGGACCTTGCGCTGGCCCACGACCCCGTCGAACGGCGCGCGGATTGCTGTGTCATTCAAGGCATTGCGGGCCAGGGCCAGATTGGCCAGGGCCTCGCCCACCCGGGCCTGGGATTCGGCGATGCGCGCCTGGGCCTGTTGGCGACGCGCCTGCAAGACTTGGCACTGCGCCTGCTGCCGGGCCACTTGGGCACGGGCTTCGGTCACCGCCGCCAGAGCCTTGGCCTGGCCGGCACTGGCGGTTTCCAGGCGCTCACGGGTAGCGATCTGCTGGTCCACCAGATCGCGATAACGCAGGTAGTCCAGGCGCGCACGATGGGCCTCGGCCTCGTTGCTATGCAAGGCCGCCTGGGCCTGGGCGATGCGTTGCTGCTGCTCGGCCAGCCGCGCGTCCAGGGTATGCAGGCTGGACTGGCGCGCCGTCGCCGCTGCCCGGGCTTGCTGCAACTTCGCCTCGGAGCTGCGCAACTGCTCGATAAAGTCCCGGTCATCCAACTGCACCAGCACATCGCCCGCCTTCACCGGCTGGTTGTCCTCCACCAGCACCTGGGCCACGTAGCCGGCGATGCGCGGGCTGACCGCCACCCAGTCGGCACGGACGTAGGCATCGTCGGTCTCTTCAAGGAACCGCCCCCACTGCCACCAATACCCGGCAAACAGCCCCAGCCCCAGCAGCGTCGCCAGGGAGGCGCCTGTGAGCAGTGCGCGGCGATGGCGTTGCATCAAGCTGGGAGTGGATTGCAGGATGGCGGGTTCAACAGCCTGGTTCATGGCTTGGCTCCAAGGGCAGCAAGGGGTAAGGGTTGAGGTTGATCGTCACGTTGCCAGCCGCCACCCAGAGCCTGGAACAGGTCGATCTGGCGGTTGACCAAGCGCAGGTCTGCCTGGGCCAGGGTGGCCTGCAGGCTGACCAGGCTGCGCTCGCTGTCGAGCAATTGCAGGGCATCAAGGGCACCGGCCCGATAACTGCGGGTGGCCAGTTCAAACGCCTGCTGGCTGTTGTCCAGCGCGGCTTGCAGGGCCTGACGACGCTGCTGTTCGCCCTGGTACAGCGCCAGGGCTTGTTCGACCTGTTTCAAGGCGCTCAGTACCGTGCCGTCGAAACGCGCCTGGGCCTCGCGCGCCTGGGCCTGGCGCTGGCCCACCCGGGCCTGGGCGACGCCGCGGTTGGGAAAGCGCCAGGACAACAACGGCCCCACGGAATACACCAGCGCCTCACTGTCCCCCAACTTGCCCAGGCTGCTCGCCGAAGACTCAAGTGCAGCACCGAACGTCACTCGCGGGTACAACTCGGCGCGTGCGACGCCAATGGCCAGCGTGGCCGCCTGCAATTGGCGCTCGGCACGCCGGATATCGGCACGCCGTTGCACCAGCGCCCAGCCGTCCCCCACGGGCAGCGGCGCCTGCAATTGCGGGGGCTGGGCACAGCTGTTGCGGGCCACGTCCTGGGGCCGCATGCCACTTAGCACCGCCAATTCATACAGTGCGGCCTGATGGCGGGCAGTCAACATGGGCAACGGCGCACGGGTTTCTTCCAGCAGGCCATTGAGGCGCGCCAGGTCCAGAGCGGTGGCCGCACCGGCCTGCTGCAGTTTGCGAGTGACTTCGACACTGCGCTCCAACACCTGCACCGAATGACGCTGCACCTGGCTGCTGAAGGCATAGACGCAAGCCTGGCCATAGGCCCGCGTGGTTTGCGCGGCCACCGTCACCCGCCACTCGTCCTCCAGCGCCCGCGCTGCCTGCGCATCGGCGCGGGCGGCAGCCAGGCGGTAACGCACCTCGCCCCACAGGTCCAGGGTGTAGCTCAGGGAGAATCCGGGAGCATGGCTCCACTCGGCATCGGCATGTTCACCGGTGGCCTGGGCCAGGGTCTGGTCGTCGCGGCTGCGGCCATAGCCCACGCCGTAGGTCAGCAAGGTCGAGGGCTGGCGCTGGCGGTCGACCTGCTCCAGGCGGGCCAGCAACGCATCGACGTGCGCGGCGGCGGCCTCAAGGTCTTTGTTGTGGCGCAAGGCCTGCTCGACCAACAGGTCCAGTTGCCGGTCGCGGTAAAGCTGCCACCAGCGCTGGGGCAGCGCCTGGGTTGCCGACCCGCTGGACAATTGCGGTATCGCCTGGGCCGCCAACGGCGCTGCAGGTTCGTCGGGCAGGCCGCTGCATCCGGCCAGCGCGCCCAGCAGAAGCAGCGTCAGGGCCGCCGGGAATCGATTGCTAGTGGGGGGATGAACGACAAGGCTGGGCATCACAAAGCTCGCTGAAGAATGAGCTTTGCAGATTAGGCATGCGCCCTGGCGGATTCGCCCGCGCCAGGGCCATGTATCGTCGCCAAATGGACAATAGGGTTACATGAAGCAACATCAGGCCCCAGGGCGGAAATGACTCGGCGGATACCCCAGCGAACGACGGAACATCGCACTGAACGCGCTGGGGCTTTGATAACCATGTTCCAGCGCTACTTCCAGGATGGAGGCGCCCTGGGCCAGTAACTTGAGGCTCAACGCCAGGCGCGCACGCTTGCGCCATTCGCCAAAGCTCATGCCCAGCTCGCGCTGGAAAATCCGGCTCAGGGTACGTGCGCTCATGTTCAGGGTGTCGGCCCAGGACTCCAGGCTGCTGTCATCGGCCGGGTTGCGGATGAACCGCGTACACAACCTGGCCAGCCGTGCGTCGCCGGGCACCGGTACGTGCATCGCCACCACCGGCGCGGCCAGCAACTCCATGCGGATCAACTCCACCATCGCCAGCAGGCGCGGGTTGTTGACCTGACCGGCGATCAGCGTGGCGGCCACGATCAGCTCCCGCAGCAGCGCGGACACCTCGATCACCTGGCACGTGCGGCCAAGGCTAGGCTCCACCTCAGGCATGAGAAACAAGGTGCGCATGTGCACCTCGCCGGCCATGCGAATTTCGTGGGGCGTCCCGGCGGGCACCCACAACGCGTGCCCGGACGGCACCAGCCAACTGCCCTGGGCCGTACTCACCACCATTACCCCGGTGACGCCGTGAATCAGTTGCGCCTGGGTATGACAATGGGGATGGACCACTTCGTCGTTGCGGTAGTTGTCGGCATAAGCCTCAAGCCAAGGCCGGGGCGCAGTTGTCATGGGCAGCGTCTCACGTCGTTAAGCCAGTGATTCTAACCAAAAGCCCAATGGCGAAAACGATAGATATAGACAGCCATCGTCGCATTTCGGACAAGCCACTGAACTTGTGCCGCGCACCGTCAGTCAGCTCAATGGACTCCCGCAATAAAGGTTGGGTGGACAATGCGCATCTCGTTGGAACAACAAGTGGCCGTGGTCACCGGCGCCAGCTCCGGCATCGGCGCGGGCGCCGCCAGGGCTTTGGCCGCGGCCGGCGCGGCGGTGGTGGTGAACTACAACCGTCAGGCAGAGCCCGCCCAGGCCCTGGCGGCGCAGATCAACCAGAGTGGCGGCCGGGCCCTGGCCATCGGCGCCGATGTGTCCCGGGAGGACGATGTCGAGCGCCTGTTTGCGCAGACCCTCGACGCCTTCGGTCATCTCGACATTCTGGTGGCCAATTCCGGCCTGCAAAAAGACGCCGCCATCAGCGACATGCCCCTTGAGCAGTGGAACACGGTGATCGGCGTCAACCTCACCGGGCAGTTCCTCTGCGCCCGCGCCGCCCTGCGCATTTTCAATCGCCAGGGCGTGCGAGCAGGCGTATCCCGGGCCGCCGGCAAAATCATCCACATGAGCTCGGTGCACCAGTTGATCCCATGGGCCGGCCACGTCAACTACGCCGCGTCCAAAGGCGGCGTCGAGATGTTGATGCGCAGCCTCGCCCAGGAAGTCAGCCACCAACGGATCCGCATCAACGGCATCGCGCCGGGGGCGATCCGCACGGCCATCAACCGCGCCGCCACCGAGGGCGATGCCGAGCAGGCGCTGCTGAAACTGATCCCCTATGGCCGCGTCGGTGACGTCGAAGATGTGGCCAATGCCGTGGTCTGGCTGGCCAGTGATGCCTCCGACTATGTGGTGGGCAGCACCTTGTTTATCGACGGCGGCATGAGCCTCTACCCGGAGTTCAAAGACAATGGTTGATCTGAAAAACGAAGCTCAAAGCGCCATCGATGCCCACGGCATCATCGGCGACATGCGCAGTGCGGCACTGATCAACGACCAGGGCAGCATCGACTTTTTCTGCTGGCCGGAATTCGACAGCCCGTCGATCTTCTGCTCACTGCTGGACTCCCCCGCCGCCGGGATCTTCCAACTGACCCCGGACCTGCCCCAGGCGCGTCGGGAACAGATCTATCTGCCGGACACCAATGTCCTGCAAACCCGCTGGTTGAGCGATGAAGCGGTGGTGGAAATCACCGACCTGCTGAGCATCAGCGACGATGTCGACGACCTGCCCCTGCTGATCCGCCGTGTGCGCGTGGTGAGCGGCAAGGCCACCCTGCACATGCGCTGCGCAGTGCGCCATGACTATGCCAGGGCACCCACGCGGGCCACGGCCGATAACGCTGATGTGTGCTTCGAGGCAGCGGGCCTGCCTGGCCTGCGCCTGGCCAGCAGCCAGCCTTTGCAGATCGACAATGACGCCGCCGTCGCCTGCTTTACCCTGGACCAGGACCAAGGTGCCGAATTTGTCCTGGGCGGCCTGGACGATGTGCGCGTCGACAGCAGCGGCACCGACCTGTGCCTGCAGCACACCCTGGCGTTCTGGCGCGGCTGGCTGGCCCAGTCCAACTATCGCGGACGCTGGCGGGAAATGGTCAATCGCTCGGCCCTGGCCCTGAAGCTGCTGACCTCACGCAAACACGGCGCGATCCTCGCTGCGGCCACCTTCGGCCTGCCGGAAGCCCCAGGTGGCGAACGCAACTGGGACTACCGCTACACCTGGATCCGCGACGCCTCGTTCACCGTCTACGCCTTTATGCGCCTGGGTTTTGTCCAGGAAGCCAATGACTACATGCGTTGGTTGCGCGGGCGCGTCAGCGACTGCTGCGGGCAGCCGATGAAAATCAACATCCTGTATGGCATCGACGGCCGCCAGCAGCTGCCGGAAACCGAGTTGACCCACCTCAGCGGCCATGGCGGCGCGCAACCGGTGCGCATTGGCAACGAGGCCTTTGACCAGGTGCAACTGGATATTTTCGGCGAACTGATGGACGCGGTGTACCTGGTCAACAAGTACGGCGAAGCCATCTCCCATGAGGGCTGGAAACATACCCTGGAAGTGGTGGACCAGGTGTGCGAGACCTGGAACCAGAAAGACGTCGGCATCTGGGAGATGCGCGGCGAGCAACATCACTTCCTGCACTCGCGCCTGATGTGCTGGGTCGCCCTCGACCGAGCGATCCGCCTGGCCTCCAAGCGTTCGCTGCCGGCACCTTTTGCCCGCTGGGACCAGACCCGCCAGGCGATATATGAAGATATCTGGAGCAACTTCTGGAACGAGGAACGCGGGCATTTCGTGCAGCACATCGGCAGCACCGCCCTGGATGGTTCGATGCTGTTGATGCCACTGGTGCGCTTCGTGGCAGCCACCGACCCGCGCTGGTTGTCGACCCTGGAGGCCATCCAGAAAAGCCTGGTGCGCGACGGCATGGTGTACCGCTATCGCAATGACGACAGCCAGATTGATGGCCTGCAAGGCACTGAGGGGGCGTTTACTGCCTGCTCATTCTGGTATGTCGAATGCCTGGCTCGCGCAGGCCAAGTGGAAAAGGCCCACCTGGAATTCGAACAACTGCTGCGCTATGCCAACCCGCTGGGGTTGTATGCCGAGGAATTCGACAGCCAGGCGCGACACCTGGGCAACACGCCACAGGCCCTGAGCCATTTGGCGTTGATCAGCGCGGCGACGTTTCTGGATCGTAAGTTGAGTGGAGAGAAAACGGTGTGGCAGCCTTGATCCGCTGGCTTTACAGCGCTGCAGCTTACTGGCCGTGGCGAGCGGGCTTGCCCCGCGCTGGGCTGCGAAGCGGCCCCAAAACCTGTTTTCGCGATCTGCCTGAGGGAACTCGGTAGCCTTATTGGGGCTGCTTCGCAGCCCAGCGCGGGGCAAGCCCGCTCGCCACAGCAAGCCATCTCGCCACAATAAGTGTGCTTGCCATTGGCATCGCAGAACCTCGACTTCTTTCATAATCGGAAAAAGCCAGGTATATACCGCTCCTCCTGTGTTCAAGGAAGAAACATGATGCCCGATAATGCTCGGCTGTCCCCCATTCTCTCCATCCTCATCCACGTACCCGACTGGCGTGCCGCGACCGACTGGTATGCAGCCGCCTTCCCTGGCGCAGAACGCCGGGCGCATGACCCGGATGACTTTGGTCATCTGGAACTGGACGGGGTAGCCATTGAGATTGTCAACGCCGACCACAAGGTCGCCAGCGGAGCAGCCGGGTCGGTGGTTTATTGGCGGGTGGCAAACCTGGAGCAGCAGGTACAACGCCTGACAACACTCGGGGCGATGTTGTACCGAGGACCGCTGGCCATCGAGGGCGGGCATTGGATCTGCCAGGTCCGCGACCCATGGGGCAACTGTATCGGCCTACGACAACCAGGCCATTCGACTTGAATAGCTTCCCCACCCTCTACACCGAACGCCTGCAACTGCGGGAGTTGACCGCCAACGTCCATCCCCAAAACCTGCCGTCACAGGCGTTGCTGGAACGTTTGGGTTTTACTCGCGAAGGTGTGCTGCGCGAGGCCGGATTCTGGGCGGGGTGTTATCAGGACCTGCAGGTATTTTCACTGCTGTCACACAAGCATTGAGCTGACTCAAGCCGGCGCCGAAAACCGCTCGCGGTAAACCTGCGGGGTGATCGACAAGGCGCGCAGAAAACTGCGGCGCATGGTCTCTTCGCTGCCAAAACCACATTGCGCGGCGATGCGCTTGATTGCTACGGCGCTGTCAGCCAGTTGCCGGCGTGCGGTTTCCACGCGGATCAGCTCGACTGCTCGCGCTGGAGTCTGCCCGGTCTCGGCGCGGTAATGGCGCACGAAGCTGCGTTCGCTCATGCCGCACGCCGCCGCCAGGGTCGGGATGTTCAAGTCCAGGTGCAGGTGTTCGGCAATCCACGCGTGCAACTCGCTGAAGCGGCTGCCGCCCTTTTGCAGGGACAGGGTGACGCTGAACTGCGACTGCCCACCGGGGCGCTTGAGAAATACCACCAGGTGCCGCGCCACCTCCAGGGCGACCGCGCGGCCCAGGTCCTCTTCCACCAGGGCCAGGCACAAATCGATACCGGCGGTGACCCCCGCCGAGGTCCAGACCGACCCCTGCTGGATAAAAATCGGATTGGCCTCGACCTGCAGACTCGGGTATTTGCGCGCCAGTTCCTCGCAGCGCGTCCAGTGGGTCGCGACACGGCAGCCGTCCAGCAGGCCGCTGGCAGCCAGCAGGAAGGCGCCGGTACACACCGACGTCACGCGCCGTGAGTGCCGGGCTTTGTCCCGCACCCACTCCACAAGGTCCGGGTCTTCGGCCGCGCCATACACTCCCCAGCCGCCGGCGATCACCAAGGTGTCGCAGGGCGTCTCGGCGCCAGGCAACGGCTCGGCCACCAGCGCCAGGCCGGCAGAGGTCATCACCGGCTCGGCCTGGGCGGCAATCACGTTGACCGCATAGGGCAACGGCAAACCCTGTTGGCGCGCCAGGTCGTTGGCCGAGGCAAACACCTGCAAGGGGCCGGTGACGTCGAGCACCTGCACGTTGGCAAAGGCGAGTACATGGATGATTTTTGGCATGATTGGCGTGATTCGTGGGCTCAATGGCGTATGCGCCAAAGCCTAGGCCACTAGAGTGAAGCCGTCCATCCTCTTTCCTGGAGTTTCACCATGACCTTGCAGATCGGCTTTGTGTTGTTCCCCGGCATCCAGCAACTGGACCTCACCGGCCCATACGACGTGCTGGCGTCATTACCGGATGTGAAGCTGCACCTGATCTGGAAAGACCTGGCGCCACTGACCTCCAGCAGCGGGTTGGTGCTCAGCCCGACCATCACCTACGACGACTGCCCGGTGCTGGATGTGATCTGCGTACCGGGCGGTTCAGGGGTAGGACCGTTGATGGAAGATGAGCCGACCCTGGGCTTTCTGCGCCAGCAATCCCAGACCGCACGCTATGTGACGTCGGTGTGTACCGGCTCGCTGGTATTGGGTGCGGCGGGCTTGCTGAGCGGGCGGCGGGCCACCACGCACTGGGCCTATCACGACATGCTGGCCACCCTGGGCGCGATCCCGGTGCAGGAGCGCGTGGTGCGCGACGGCAACCTGTTTACCGGTGGCGGCATCACGGCGGGGATTGATTTTGCCCTGATCCTGGCCGCCGAGTTGTACGGCGAGGCGGCCGCGCAACTGGTGCAACTGCAACTCGAATATGCGCCGGCCCCGCCCTTCAACGCCGGGCGGCCAGACAGCGCACCACAGCCTGTGCTGGACGAGGCCAACAAGCGCACCGCGCAATCACGCAAGACCCGCGGCGAAATTACCGCACGGGCAGCGGCGCGGCTGGGCTAAAGGCCGAACTAGTGTGGGAGCGGGCTTGCCCGCGATGGCATCGTGTCAGTCACCGAATGTTTTGGCTGACCCACCGCTATCGCGGGCAAGCCCGCTCACACAAGGAGATACACCTGCGCGCCATCTACACCGTGCGCGGCATCAACGCCAGGCGCACGGCCAGCACCGTCAACACCGTGGCCAGCCCCCATTTTTGCAGGCCTGCGGTCTTCTCACTGCCAGCAAAAAACCGGCTGATCGCCCCGCCAAAAATTCCCAGCACCGCGTGAAACACGCCCGCAATCAACGTCAGGACCAAGCCCAATTGCACCAATTGCAGGGCAATGGGACCGGCCTCAGGCTTGACGAATTGCGGCAGGAACACCATGAAAAACAACAGCGCCTTAGGGTTGAGCAAGCTGTTGAGCATGGCGCGCATAAACACCCCGCCCAGGCGCACCCGCACAACCTGGGCGGTGTCCAGGGACGGCTTTTTCTGCAGGGTCTTGAACGCCAGCCACAGCAGGTAGACCACGCCTGCATAGCGAATCAAATCAAAGGACGGAGGCCAACTGGCCACCAGGGCGGTGACGCCCGTAGCAGTCAACGCGGTCAGCAGCAGGTCCGCCACGCCGATCCCCAGGCCGGCCGCCACCCCACCCCGCCAGCCGTAACTCACGCCATGGCTGATGACAAAGGCCATGTTCGGCCCGGGCGACAGCAACAACAGCAACACGGAACCAGAGAAAACCGCCAGGGTTGCGAGATCGATCATGCTCAACTCATCCGCCAGGGAAAACCGTAGATTAGTCCTACCTCAGCCGCCGATGCCAGCTTGCACGCACGGCTACCTGAGCATCGGTGATTGCCCAATCCCACAGGCCACGTCTAGAATGCGAACCGTTATCAGTTAAGACTCCTGCGCCAGGACGACCATGTCGAGCGACTACCCTCCGGATCATGCGGCAATCGGCCAGCTCTACCTGGCCCACCATTCCTGGTTGCGTGGCTGGTTGAAGCGGCGCACCGGCTGCCGCGAGCATGCCGCCGACCTGGCCCAGGAAACCTTCGTGCGCCTGCTCAATAGCCGCAAGCAGCAGAGCTTGCTGCAACCCAGGGCCTACCTGAGCAGCATTGCCCGCAGCCTGATGATCGACCAATACCGGCGGCGCGAACTGGAACGCGCCTATCTCGACAGCCTGGCCCATTTCCCCGAATACGAAGCCCCTTCGCCAGAAACCCGCCTGTTGATCCTCGACAGCCTGGAGCGCATTGACCGCCTGTTGGACCAGCTCAAGCCGCGGGTGCGCGAAGCATTTTTGCTGGCGCAACTGGACGGCCTGACCTGCCCGCAGATCGCCCTGCGCCTGGGCGTATCCAAGGCCACCGTGGAGCGCGACCTGGCCAAGGCGCTGCATGCCTGTTATCGGTTGCGCTATGCCGATTGCTGATCCGCGCCTGGTGGACCAGGCCATCGAATGGATGATCAAGCTGCGTTTCAACACCGCCGATGACGCCAGCACTGCCGCGTTCGAACGCTGGCTGGCCAGCAGTGCCGAGCACCAGCAGGCCTGGCAGCGGGTCGCGACGATGAATGATGATTTGCGCCATCTGCCCGCCCAACTCGGCCGCCAGGCCCTGGACGGCGCCCGCCGGCGCATCAGCCGCCGCGAGGGCTTGAAGCTGCTGGGCCTGCTGGCCGGTGGTGCCGGATTGACCTGGCTGGGCCGCGACTACACACCGCTGCCGGGCCTGCTGGCCGAGTACCGCACAGCCACCGGTGAACGGCGCTGGATCAGCCTGGATGACGGCAGCCGCATCCAGCTCAACAGCGCCAGCGCCATCGACACCGCGTTCAACCGCGACCGGCGCCTGGTGCAACTGCGCCAGGGCGAGATGCTGATCGATACCGGCAGCGACGGCCGTTCGCCACGGCCTTTCTGGGTGCAGACCCACAACGGTTATCTGCGGGCGCTCGGCACGCGTTTTATGGTGCGCGAAGAGCCCCAGGGCACACTGCTCGCGGTGCAACAGGGCAGCGTCGCGGTGTTTGCCGACCTTGTATCGGGCCATGCCCGCCAGGTGGTCAAGCACGGCGAACAGGTGCTGTTCGACCGCCACGGGATCCATCCCCCACCCGCCAACGGCCTCGACCCCTGGGCCTGGAGCGACGGCGTGATCAGCGCCCGCGACATGCGCCTGGATGACTTTCTCAGCGAACTGGGGCGCTACCGCCACGGCTTGTTGCGTTGCAGCGAAGCCGTCCGCGGCCTGCGTGTGTCGGGCACCTATCAGGTGGGCGATACCGATCAAGTACTGGCGTTAGTCGCCCAGGCCTTGCCGATCAATGTCACGTACCGCAGCCGCTATTGGGTCACGGTTAGCCCGCGCACCGCTCTCTCCTGAAAAATAAATGAGGTGAATTCTCATTGCCGTTCGACCTGTAAGGAAAGGCCGATCAACAGGCCCGTTCTGTCCACTTCCTTCAGGAGCAACCCGCGGTCATGCAAGCGTTCCCCTCACAGCGTTCCCCCCTGCGTCAAGCCGTCAACGCCGCCCTGCTGGGTGCCTGCCTGACAAGCGCCCTGCCCGGCACAGCCCTCGCCCAGGCGCCGGCCCGCGACAGCCAGGCCCGCACCTGGAATATTGCCCCCGGCCCACTGGCCAGCGCCCTTGACCAGTTCGCCCGCCAGGCCGGCATCAGCCTGTCTTATGACGCCAGCAGCGTGGCCGGCAAAACCAGCGCGGGCCTGAGCGGCGCGTTCGACAGCCCGCAGGCCCTGGGCCAACTGCTCCAGGGCCAGGGCCTGCAAGCCCAGCGCCAGGGCGACAACACCTGGCTGCTGCTGCCAGCAGCGGGCCCAACCGGCGCGCTGAACCTGGGCGCCACCACCATCACCGGCCAACGCCTGGGCGCCACCACCGAGGGCAGTGGTTCCTACACCACGGGCGCCGTGACCATTGGCAAGGGCGAACACAGCCTGCGGGAAACCCCGCAATCGGTGAGTGTGATGACCCGCAAGTTGATGGATGACCAGAACATCAACACCATCGACGAATTACTGGAACGTACGCCGGGGATCACCACCTACGAATCGCCTATGGGCGGCAAGTACTTCTACTCCCGGGGCTTCAAGATGCTCGGGCAATACCAGTACGACGGCGTGCCGCTGGACATGGGCAAGGATTATGTCCAGGCCGACAGCTTCAGCGCCAATATGGCGATCTATGACCGCGTGGAAATACTCAAGGGTGCTGCCGGCATGCTCAAGGGCGCCGGTACCGCCAGTGGCGCGGTGAACTTTGTGCGCAAGCGGCCCCAGGACAAGCCCACCACTCGCCTCGCCCTTTCGGCCGGCACCTGGGATAACTACAAGAGCGAAGTGGATACCGGCGGCCCGCTCAATGACAGCGCCAGCGTGCGCGGCCGAGCGGTGGTCAGCCAGCAGAATCGTGCTTCATACATGGATATCGCCAAGCGCCAAGACCAGGCGTTCTACACCGCCCTGGACATGGATGTCACCCCCGACACCACCCTTGGCTTGGGCGCCAGCTACGAAGACGTCGACACCACACCCTGCTGGGGCGGCATCCCGCGCTACAGCGATGGCAAGAGCATCGGCCTGAGCCGCTCAACGTGCCTGGGCCAGTCCTGGAATGACTGGCAAAGCCGGCGCACCACGCTGTTCGCCGACCTGACCCACCACTTCAATGACGACTGGAAACTCAAGGTCAGCGCCGTCCACAGCCGCAACCTGCAAGACATCAAATACGCCGCCAGCGAAGGCACCGTGGCCTATGGCGACCCGGCCCCCACGGCCAACAGCTACGCGGCCCTGTTTGACTACGATCACAAGGACTATGGCCTGGACGCCTACATCGACGGCAAGTTCGAAGCCTTTGGCCTGGAGCATGAACTGATCCTGGGTGCCAACGGCAGCCGTGGCAGCCAGGACGATGTGTACGCGATCCGTAACCTGCCCCAGCGCCAGACCATCTACCAACCCAATCACCACCTCCCGGAGCCGGGCGACGACACGTTCTGGCCAACCATGTACCGCGGCGGCACGGTCAAGGAAACCGCCACGCAATACGGCACCTACGCCACCTTGCGCCTGCGCCTGGCCGAACCACTGCTGTTGGTGGTCGGCAGCCGCGTCAGTTGGTTCGAAAACCGCCGCCAATCCAACAACCTGGCGTGGGGCGAGTGGAGCGTGCAGGATGCGCGCACCAAGGAAACCGGCGAAGTCACGCCCTTTGCCGCACTGATCTACGACCTCAACGACAACCTGTCGATCTACACCAGCTACGCCGATATCTTCCAGCCCCAAAGCTCCTACGCCACCGTCAGCGGCGCGGCCCTGAAGCCGAAAGTCGGCGAAAACTACGAACTGGGGATCAAGGGCGAATGGTTCGACGGGCGCCTCAACGGCTCCGTGGCCCTGTTCCGCGCCCTCGAGAAAAACGCCGCCCAAACCGACTACATCGCCCACTGCGGCAGCTCGGCCGACGGCTTCTGCTACAGCGACACGGGCAAGGTCCGCGCCCAGGGCGTGGAGGCCGAGATCAGCGGCGAACTGCTTGAGCGCCTGCAAGTCTTCGGTGGCTATACCTACACCCAGACCAAGACCCTCAACAACATCGACAGCCAGGCCGAAGGCAAAGCCTCCACCAGCTACGTGCCACGGCATATGTTCCGGCTATGGGGCGACTACCAACTGGACGGCGCCTTCTCGAAATGGACGGTGGGCAGCGGCGTCAGTGCGCAAAGCAGCAACTACCGGCTCCAGACAATCAAGCTGGAACAACCCGGCTACGCCTTGTGGAGCGCACGACTGGCCTATCAGGTGGACAACACCTGGACCGTGGCGCTGAACGGCAACAACCTGTTCGACAAAAATTACTACCAGACCGTAGGCACGGCATCCTGGGGTAACTTCTACGGTGAGCCGCGTAATTTCACTGTGAGTCTCAAGGGCGACTTCTGACCCTACGAACGCAGGAGCCGGCCAGCCGGCTCCTTCCCCGCGTCAAAAAAGGTTTTCCTGCGCGGCAGGATAATTCCCGTTTTTGTTCCTACACTCCAAAAAGCCATCACTTATTCTCGATAAATCTGAGAACCCCCACAAAACATGTCAACAAACCGTCACAACAAGAGTATCTTATGAAGCTCGACGGCGATAACCTTGATAAAAGTCAAAACCTTGACGAGCCTATCAAAAGGAGCCATCATTTAGACATTACCGAGCAAAAATACCTGCGAGCAGACAGGTAATTGCGTTTTACCCAGCGAAAGCAGTCGTTCGCATTGCACCACTTATAAAGCAAACCTGCCTTATGGATGAGCATACGAACAGGGAAGTCCTGGTGGTGCATTGAGGGATGATTTATGCGTGAGAAGTCGTCAGTCGACAGCCTGTTTCTGACTCGTACCGGCTTTGTTGAATTCTTCGTGGTTTTCGTCAAATTACTGCACGGCCTGACGGCGGTCCTGCCGGCGATGATCCTGTTGTTCTATCCGGATCCGGTGGACCCGCAAATGCGTAGCCACTACCTTGGCCTGCTGCTGTTCTTTGCGATTCTGACCATCATTCTGTTCCAGGCCCTGGGGGTGTACTCCGAGGATCTGTTCAGCAACCGCCTGCGTTTTCGCGTGATGTTGGTCGCCTGGATTTCCGCGTTTTGCATCCTGCTGTTCATGTACCAGATCCTGCTGCTGTTCCCGCAGTTGAGCCCGCGCAACCTGATGTTCTGGTTCACCCTGAGCCTGATGTTGTTTGGCGTGGAACGCATCCTGATGCTGCGCCTGTATCGCAACCTGATGAAGAACGGCAAGTTCCTGCAACGCACGGTGATCCTCGGTTTTACCGACACCGCCGTGCATGTGGCCGAACACCTGTCGCGCAACAGTGATATCCGCTCCGGCCTGATCGGTTTTATCGACGACCGTACCGAGCGCATCCCCAAGGAATTGAGCAACCTGCCGCTGCTGGGCAACACCCGCGACCTGGAAAAGCTGATCAGGTCCGAACAGGTCAACCAGGTGATGATCACCCTGCCCTGGGCCGCCGAGCAGCGCATCAACGGGCTGGTCAAGCGCCTGCGGCAGATGTCGGTCAACGTCATGCTGGTGCCCGACATGGCGGCCCTGCGCTATGGCCACAACCGCATCACCGATGTCGGCGGCATCCTGATGTTCAACACTTCGCAACTGCCACTGCGCGGCTGGTCACCCTTTATCAAGCGCTGCGAAGACCTGTTGCTGGCCAGTGCCGGGCTGCTGCTGTTTTCCCCGATCATGCTGGTGACGGCCATCGCCATCAAGCTCGATTCCAAGGGCCCGGTGTTGTTTCGCCAGAAGCGTTTTGGCTACAACGACAACCTGATCCGGGTGTTCAAGTTCCGCTCGATGTACGTCGACCAGACCGACCGCAATGCCGAATGCCAGACCACCCGCCTCGACCCGCGCATCACCCGCGTCGGGCGGATTATCCGCAAGACCAGCATCGACGAGCTGCCCCAACTGTTCAACGTGTTGCTGGGCAACATGTCGATGGTCGGCCCCCGCCCCCATGCCACTGCCACCAAGGCCGCCGGGATTCCTTTCGAGGAAGCCGTGAGCGAGTACAGCTCGCGCCACCGGGTCAAGCCAGGCATCACCGGCTGGGCACAGATCAATGGCTACCGCGGTGAAACCGACACCCTGTTCAAAATTCAGAAACGGGTCGAGTACGACCTGGAATACATCGCCAAATGGTCGGTGTGGTTTGACCTGTACATCGTTTTCATGACGGTCCCGGCCGTCCTTTCCACCAAGGAAGTCTATTGATGAACACCCTCAACGGATTGATTCCCTGCATCATTTCCGGTGGCTCGGGCACGCGGCTGTGGCCGGTTTCGCGGCAGAACATGCCCAAACCGTTCATGCGCATGCGCGACGACCAGAGCCTGCTGCAGAAAACCTTCCTGCGCGCCAGCCACCTGCCGGGGGTCGACAGCGTGCTGACGGTAACCAACCGCGACCTGCTGTTTCGCACCCTCGACGATTACCGCGCGGTCAACACGGCCCAATTGGGCCTGGACCTGTTGCTCGAACCGTTTGGCCGCAATACCGCCGCTGCCATCGCGGTCGCGGCCTTGCATGTGCAAGAGTTTTTCGGCGGCGACGCACAGTTGCTGGTGATGCCGGCCGACCACCTGATCCTTGATGAAAGCGCGTTCGCCCAGGCCGTGGCCCAGGCCCGCGAATTGGCCGAAGCGGGTTACCTGGTGACCTTCGGCATCCAGCCCGACCGCCCCGAAACGGGCTTTGGCTATATCGAACAAGGTTCGGCCCTGGCACAGGGTTTTCGCGTCCAGCGCTTCGTCGAAAAACCCGACCTAGCCACCGCCCAAGGCTACCTGGACGGCGGCAAGCACCTGTGGAATGCCGGGATGTTCTGCTTCAAGGCCTGCACCCTGCTCGAAGAGCTGGCGACCCACGCCCCCGCCGTGCTGGACGCTGCCAAGGCTGCACTGGAACACAGCCAGAACCTGCAAAACAGCAGCAGCCGCCAGCGCGAACTGAACCCGCAAGGCTTTGGCACCGCGCCAGACATTTCCATCGACGTGGCCCTGATGGAGAAATCCGCCCAGGTCGCCGTGGTGCCCTGTGACATTGGCTGGAGCGATATCGGCTCCTGGGAAGCCGTGCGCCAGTTGACCCCCAGCGACGACAACGGCAACCAGATCAATGGCGAAGCGATCCTCCACGACGTGCACAACTGCTACATCGACTCGCCCAAGCGTGTGTTGGGGGCGGTCGGGGTGCGTGACCTGATCATCGTCGACACCCCCGACGCCCTGCTGATTGCCGACGCCAACCGCAGCCAGGACGTGCGCCATATCGTCGCCGAGCTCAAGCGCCAGAACCACCCGGCATTCAGTCTGCACCGCACCGTCACCCGGCCGTGGGGCACCTATACGGTGCTGGAGGAAAGCACCCGTTTCAAAATCAAGCGCATCGTAGTCAAGCCCAAGGGCTCGTTGTCTTTGCAGATGCACCACCACCGCAGCGAACACTGGGTAGTGGTCAGCGGCGCCGCCATGATTACCAATGGTGAGCGCGAGATCCTGCTCAACATGAACGAGTCCACCTACATTCCCGCCGGGCACAAACACCGCCTGACCAACCCCGGCATCATCGATCTGGTAATGATCGAGGTGCAGAGCGGCGAATACCTGGGCGAAGACGACATTGTGCGCTTCGATGATATTTACGGCCGTGCGCCCGGCAGCGAGCCCCAGCCCTGATGCGTACTTCCTTGATCATCCCGACCCGCAATGCCGCCAGCCACCTCGATCGGCTGCTGCCGGCGCTGCGCATGCAAACCGTGCAACCCGACGAAATGCTGGTGGTCGACAGCGCATCGAGCGACGACACAGTGGCGCGCTTTCGCGAGTTCGGCGCCCGTGTCGAAGTGATCGACGCCCGCCACTTCAACCACGGCGGTACGCGGCGCTGGGCCAGCGAACAGGTGGGCGGCGATGCCCTGATCGTGATGACCCAGGACGCGATCCCGGCCGAACCCGAGACGTTCGCCAAGCTGCTCGAAGAGCTGCAACTGGACCCGCTCAATGGCGTTGCCTACGGCCGGCAACTGCCGCACCCCGGTGCCGGGGTGCTGGGTGCGCAGTCGCGGCACTTCAATTACCCGGCGCACAGCCGCAGCAAAAGCCTGGCCGATGCGCCGCAGTTGGGAATCAAGACGTGCTTTAGCTCCGACTCGTTTTCGGTGTACCGGCGCAGCGCCCTGCAGGCCGTGGGCGGGTTTCCGGCCGACGTGATCGGCAGCGAGGACGCTTACGTCGCCGCGCGCATGCTGCTGGCAGGCTGGAAGGTGCAGTACGCGGCCAGCGCCCGGGTCTATCACTCCCACGACTACCGACTCATGGATGAGTTTCACCGCTACTTCGACATTGGTGTGTTCTACGGCCGCGAGCCGTGGATTCGCCAAGCGTTCGGCGACGCCGGCGGCGAAGGTAAACGCTATGTACTGGCCGAATTACGTGCCTTGCGCGAGGCCAACGCCTTGCACCGCGCCCCCGAAGTGGTGGTGCGCAGTGCCTTTAAATTGCTGGGCTATCGCCTCGGCCACCTTGAACGCTACCTGCCCAAATCGCTCAAGCAGCGCCTGGGCATGTTTTCCACCTACTGGACTTGAGCCGTCATGAAGACTACCAACCGACGTTCCCGTCTTACCCTGTTCAGCCTGTTGACTGCCTCGATCTGGCTGGCTGGTTGTTCGACCCCTGCGCGGGTGCCGCTTCCTGATGACAATACGCTCAAGGCCGGCCATCAAGCGGCGCTGACCTTGGCCGACCTGCCGCCCCCACAGGTGCTGATCCAGAGTGGCGACCTGTTGCGCATCGTGCGCGATGCGCAGGAGCCCGCGGCAGCCGACGACATGACGGTATTTGTCGTGCGTCCCGACGGGGTGATCTCAATGCCCAACATCGGTCGGATCAAGGCGGCATTGCGCACGCCTGAAGACCTGGGGAAGGAAATTACCGACAAGTACAAGCGCATCTACCGCGAGCCAGCAGTGACGGTGAACATCGCCAGCGCACCGAGCAATAAGGTGTTTATCGGTGGTGCGGTACCTAATCCGGCGTTTTTTGACCTGGCGGGCAATGTCAGTGTGGAGCAGGCGTTGCTGAGTTCCGGCGGGGTGCTGCCATCAGCGGACAGCTCCAATGTGGCGTTAATGCGCACCGGCCCGGATGGCAAGTACCGGACGTACTTCATCAGTCTGAACAGCATGTTGACCAACCCGAACCATCCCAGGGTTGCGCTGCAACGTGGCGATTTGATCTTTGTGCCGCAGTCGGGCATTGGCGCAACCGTGGAGGCGGTGGACATGTACTTCACCCGCCTGTTCCCGATCAACAAGGGTATTGGTATTGGCTTGAATTACGACCTCAACGACAGCGGCGTGAAGAACAGCGGGAATACAACCAACAACACCAGCATCGACAACGTCAACATCCCTGGGGTCCCTTAGCAATGGAACGCGTCTTTGAAACTTCGATGCCTGCACCCAAGCCCCATCTTCACCTCCCTATCAATGGAGTGATCCTGTGATCGAAATCCGCTCTCTACGCGACCTCTTGCGGCTGTTTTTCATCTTCCGCCGCGAATTCAAACTGGCCGTGATCACCACGATTGTGGTGGCCGTGTTGGGTGCCTTCCTGCTGCCGGCTCGCTACGAGTCCGACGCGCGCTTGCTGGTCAAGCCAGGGCGGGACAACACCACATTGCCGATCGAAGCCGCCAACCGCCAGACGCTGATTGCGCCCAGCACCCAACACGATCCGATCGTGGATGAGGAGAAGATGCTCACCGGCCGGCCCATCGTGCATATCGTTGCCGAGCGCTACCTGGCGATGACGTCCGAGCCGCCACAGGGCTTCTGGAAGGTCACCAAGTTCTACGTCAAGAAAGCCGCGGGTGAAGTGCTCGATGCGGTGCGCAGCGTCCTGCAATTCGTGGGCCTGGCCGAGAAGCAAAGCCCGCTGGAACGCCTGGCGACCAAGCTGGAGAAGAACTTCGAAGCCGGTCACGAACCAGGCTCCTCGGTGATCGAGATTTCCTTCACCTGGGACGATCCGGTCATCGCGCAAAAGGTCGTCGAGACCTGGGTCGATGCCTACCTCGAAGAGCGGGCGCGGATTCTCGGGCGCAAGAGCCTGCATACCTTCTATGAAGCCGAGCGCACCAAGGTCGCCACCAACATCCAGGGGCTCAAGGATGAACTGCAGGGCCGCTTGAAGCAGATCGATTCGATCAGCGTGGACGCGCGCCTGAAAAACCTGACCAACCAGATCGATCGCGTCACCGACGCCAAGGTCACCGCACAAAACCAGATCGCGGGGATCCGCAGCTTCCTGGCCAACGCCAGCCAGCAGATCAAGAACCAGCCAGCGGAAGTGGTAACGGCCCGGGAAACCAGCCTCAACCCGACCCAGCTTGACCTCAAGCGCCAGCTCAACGCCCTGCAAGTAGAACGCGCACGCCTGCTGCGCACCTATCTGCCAGGTACGCCGCAGGTCAACCAGATCGAGCAGAACATCCGCGACATGGAAGCTCTCAGCGCCCAGGAAGCAACACGCCTGGAACGCTCGCAAAACACCGCGCCCAACAGCCTGGTGATCAACGTCAAGCAGCAGATCATCGACGCCCAGTTGCAGGAGCGCAAACTGGCCGGGGAAATCGAGAATTACGACAAGACCCTCGCCGAACTGCGCGCCCAGCGTGACCAGGCGATGACCGATGAACCCGAACTGAACAAGCTGACCCAACAACTGCGCACCGCCGAGAAAAGCTACGCGCTGTACTCGGAAAACCTCGAACAAGCGCGCATCGACCACGAACTGGACAGCAGCCAGATCAGCAACATCGCCCTGATCGAACACGCCACCCTTAACCCGGCGCGCGTGTTTCCCAAGAGCCTGCTGATTCTGTTGTTCACCATTCCTGCCGGCCTGGCCGTCGGTTTGCTGACCATCTATGTGCTGTACCTGCTGGACCAGCGTATCCACGATGGCGCGCGCTTGCAGGAAGTGTTCGGTGTACCGCTGTGGAGCAGCATCCCCGATGTGCAACACGCCACGCCTGCAGCCCTCACCGCCAGCATCTATCGCCTGTACAGCCTGCTGCCCGCCGAGCGCATCGCCAGCGAGGGCTTTGCCCTGGGCCTGACCTCGGCACGGCATGGCGAGGGCGTGAGCTTTATCATCGAGCAACTCAAGCGTCTGCTGGAAGAACGCGGCCACCGGGTCTCGGTCAACGGCAGCGACGCCGCGAAGCCGGGTGAAGTGCTGCTGTTGGATGCGTCTGCCCTGTCGTCCAACCCGCAGGCATTCCTCACCCTGCGCCGCGCCGACCAGATTGTGCTGGTGATCGAAGCCCGCACCAGTACCGTGCCGACCATCGAGAACGCCCTGTCGTTGCTGACCACCGCGTTCGGCAAAGTCGACGGGATGATCCTCAACCGCCGCCGTTTTGAAGTGCCGGCCAATGTCCTGGCGCGGATCAACAGCTGGCGCGGTGCGGCCTGATGCGCATTGCGCTGCTGGCGCCACTGCCGCCGGAGCAGACCGGGATCGCCGACTACGCTGCGCATTTGCGCAGCGCGTTGCGCGAACAAGGCCTGGAGGTGCTGACGCCGCTGGAGGGTTGCCTGGACCTGGCGCAACAACTGCAGCGCCTGCAAGCTTTTGACTGGCGCGGCGTGGACCTGGTGCATGCCGAGCTGGGCGGCGGGCGCTTTGCCGAGTTCCAGGCCCTGGACTACCTGCGCCGGGCCCAGCCGCAATTGCCGCTGACCGCCACCGTGCACGACCCGGAACGCCTGATCTGGCGCCGGGCCAAGCTGTTTTTCCCGCTGACCCTGCTCGAACGCCTGCCCCACCCGCTGCCCCAGGCGGCGGCGTTGCTGGCCGATCCATTGACCCTTTACGAAGAACGGCGCCTGGCCAAAAGCATGCGCCGCCTGATCACCCTCACCCGCCTGGGCGGCGACTGCCTGCGCCAGCGCATGGGCCTCAAACCCGAGCAAGTGGCGGTGATTGCCCACGGCAACCTGCCCATCGCCCCCGTGGCCTTGGCGCCGTTGCAACCGCTGCGCCTGCTGTACTTCGGCTTTATCTACCGGGGCAAGGGCATCGAAGACCTGCTACAGGCCCTGGCCCGCACCCTGGCCGCCCACCCGCAATGCCGTGGCCAGGTGCGCCTGACGCTGGCCGGTGGCACCGCGCCGGAAATGACCTTCGACCCGGCCGGCAACTACCTCGATGGCCTGCGCCAACTGATCGCCACCCTGCACCTGGGCGATGTGGTGGACTGGCAACTGGACCTGCCTTCGGCCGATATCCCGCACACGATCCAGGCGCACCATGTGATGGTGCTGCCTTACCGCGAATCGAAAAAGCTCGGCTTCCTCGGCCAGATGCGCGGCACCAGCGGCGCGCTGTCCTGGGCCAATGCCTGCGGGCGCGGGGTGATTACCTCTAACGCCCGCGCCTTCGCCGAAGAAGTCGCCGGTGGCAATGGCATCACCTATCAACAGGGGGATATCGCCTCGTTGAGCGATGCCTTGAGCCGCCTGATCCTCGACCCGCAACAGGCCCGCCAGTGGGCCGACCACGCTGCCGATATCGGCCGGCAGCGCCAGTGGGCCAGCACCGCCCAACGCTTTGCCGAGTTGTTTCAGGCCGTAGTCAAGGAGCCTTTGCGATGAACACGTCCTCTACTCGCCCGATGTGGCGCTACTTGCCATTGGTCATTGCCCTGGCCGTGGGCGGCGCGCTGCTGCTCAGTGAAAAGGTCGACGCAGAGCCGGTCAACCTGGCGCCCCAGCGCACCGTGGTGTGGCGCGAGTTTTTGGGGGTGAACGCGCACTTTCTGTGGTTCAAGCCCGAGCAGTACCAGAAGCAGATCCGCCAATACCAGAAACTGGGATTGGACTGGGTGCGCGTCGACCTGCATTGGGACCGCCTGGAACCCAAGGAGGAAGACTATCAACTGAGCACCTTCGATGAACTGGACCGCACCCTGACCGCCGAGAAAATCCGCTCGGTGTTCTACCTGGTGGGCTCGGCGCCGTTCATCACCACCGCCCCCAGGGGCGCGGAATTCCAGGACCAGTACCGCCCACGGGATGCCAACGTGTACGCCCTGCGCCTGGCGCTGTTGGCCAAGCGCTACCCGAATATCAACGCTTGGCAGGTGTGGAACGAACAGAACCTGCCGAACAATTGGCGCCCGCAAGTGAATGCCGAGGAATACGCGCGCTTGCTGCTGGCCAGTCACCAGGCACTGAATATCGCCGCCCCGGACAAGATCCAGGTGATGGGCGGCATGGCCTACTACAGCCAGATGCCGCCGCGCGGCAAAACCCTGATGTTTGAAGCCCTCGGCAAAATGGGCGTACAAACCCTGGGCATGGTGGCGGCATATCACCCGTATTCGATGACCCCTGAAACCGACGAACCAGGCAAGAACGAAGTCCTGCTGCGCGGCGACCAGCTCAATGCGGTGCTGCACGGTGCCGGGGTCAAGGATGTCTGGGCCACCGAGTGGGGCTGGTCCAGCTATAGCGGGCCCAAGGAAATGCAGGACCTGATCGGCGTCGACGGCCAGGCCGACTTCACCTTGCGCCGCCTGGCGCTGATGGCGTCCCAGGACTACCAGAAGATTTTCCTGTTTGCCCTGTCCGACCTGGATGAACGCGCCTCCGTGCGTGACCAGCACTACGGCCTGCTCGACCTCAACGGCGAACCCAAGCCGGTCTACAGCGCCCTCGCCCGCTTCCTCGAGATCACCGGGCCGACGCTCAAGCCGGGCGTCACCCCGGTGCTGGAAGACGTACCCAAGACTTTTTACAGCGTGGCCTGGACCCGCGAAGACGGTAAACACCTGTTGATGTACTGGAGCGCTGAAGGCACCAGCATCACCTTGCCCAAGGTACAGCGCGCCGAGTTGCTGGACCCGCTGACCGGCGCCAGGCAGGCCCTTAACGATTACAACGGCATTCGCCCCGTGGTGAAACCGTCGTTGCAAATACTGGTGTGGTAGCACGCCCAGGCATGGAGAGCTGCACGTGAGAATCCTGTGGATTGTGCCCTATCTGCCGTGGCCGATGACCAGCGGCGGCAAGACCCGGCAATACCATTTGCTGCGTACCTTGAGTGAGCGCGGGCACCGCATCACCTTGCTGGTGCAATCAAAGACGCCGGCCGACGCCGCCGTGCACGCCGCCCTTGAGCCCTTGCTCGAACGCTTGATCGTGGTACCACGCCGACCGCTCAAACACCCCATGACCCTGCTCGCCGGAGTGTTTGCGCCCTGGCCGTTGCTGACCACGGTCAACGGCCTGTCACCGGTGTTGCAGGCGCGCTTTGGCGAACTGCTGGACGAAACCTGGGATGTGATCCAGGTCGAGCACAGCTACAGCCTGCAACCGTATTTCAGTGTCCTGCACCAGCAATCGCGGGACTTCGTGCTCACCGAGCACAACCTGGAATCCAGCCTGGGCGGCGCCACCTATGACCGTTTCCCGAAGTGGGCCGGGCCGTTCGTGCGCTACGACCAGTGGCGCTGCCGGCAGTGGGAGCGCAAGGCGTTTGATGCGGCGTGCCATGTGGTGGCCGTAACCCAGGCCGACGCCCAGGCCATCGGCCAACTGACCGCCACCCCGGTGAGCGTGGTGGTCAATGGGGTCGACAGCCGTGCGTTCAGCGCGGTCAGCGCCGATGCGCAGAGCCAGCGCCTGTTGTTTGTCGGCAACTACGAATACGCACCGAACCTCGATGCGGTGCAGTGGCTGCTCGACGAAATCTTCCCCAGGGTCTGGTTGCAGTGCCCCAGCGCCCGCCTGGCGGTAGCTGGCTTTGGCTTGCCCGAGCACTGGCGTGAGCGCTGGCCGGACGAACGTATTGAATGGCAGGGCTTTGTCCCCGACCTGACCGCCCTGCAACGCCGCTGCGCAGGTTTTGTCGCCGCCCTGCGCCACGGCGGCGGCTCCAAACTCAAAGTGCTGGAGGCAATGGCCGCCGGGCTGCCGCTGGTGAGCACCGCCCAGGGCGTGTCCGGGCTGGCGGTCGAGGCGCAAGCACACTATCTGCCTGGCGAAACCACCGAAGCCCTGGCCGAGGCCATTGTGCGCCTGCTGGACGAGCCGGCGCTGGCCAGCCAACTGGCGAATGCCGCGCGGGACTACGCGCGCAACTATCACGACTGGGCGGTGGCCGGTAACGAACTGGAGCAGATCTACCGCACCTTGCCCACCCATCAGGAGCCCCAAGCATGCGCGTAGCCCTGGATTACCGCCCCGCCACGGTCGCGCCTTCGTCGGGCATCGCCCGTCAGGTCCTGGCCCTGGAGCAAGCCTTGCGCGCCCGGGACAACACTGAAGTGGTGCTGTTCAGCGAGGCGCCGCTGGATCATCCCCAGCGCGACACCGCGGTTTGCCCGCCCTGGGCCAGCCCGCTGGAAGGCCTGCAACGCCCCCAGGTACGGCTGCGCTTTGAACGCGGTTTTTTGCCCCGGGGGATCCACGAACAGCGGATCGAGTTGTACATCGCCACCGCCAATATGGGCTTGCCCTTGTGCCGCAAACCCGCCGGCACCCGCTATGTGCTGGTGCTGCACGACCTGTTCCAACTGACCCATCGCAACTTCCATCGCTCCCGGCTCAAGGCCGTGGCCTACCGCCTGATCGATGGCGCGTCGATTGCCTGGTCGGTGTGGCAGGCGGACCGGGTGTGGTGCCCGTCGCAGTTTTCGTGTGATGAAGCCGCGCGCCTGTTCCCCTGGGCGCGGGCCAAGTTCCGGGTGTTGCACAACTTGGTGCCGCAGTTCACCGAAGCACCCGAGCCGCTGCCCGAGGGCTTGCCCGCGCGCTACTGGCTGGTGGTGGGCACCCGTGAGCCACGCAAGAACATGGCGTTCTTTCTTGCGCAATGGCAAGCCAGCCGCGTCAGGGACCCGAACGTGCCGGACCTGGTGCTGGTCGGCCACGCCAGCGATGTGCCGGCGACCCTCGGCGACTTGCCCGGCCTGCATTGGCGCAACGGTCTGTCCGACGGCCAGTTGCAGGCGCTCTACCGGCATGCCGCGTACCTGTGGCAGCCTTCCTATGCCGAAGGATTTGGCCTGCCGGTGGTGGAAGCACTGAGTGTCGGCACGCCAGTGGCGGTGGCCCGTGGTTCGGCGCTGGATGAAGTGGCGCCCCCCACGGCGGCGCGCTTTGCGCCCGACGACGCCGGGCAACTGCAAACATTGATGGTGTCACTGGCAGCGCCCGGGACCAAGGCCGACCCCGAATTGCAACGCACGTGGGCCCGGCAATTTGCCGAACCGGCCTACCGCCTGCGCCTGGATAAACTGCTCAAGGAATTGAACCGCTAATGCTGCCAGGAAAACTCGTTAGTCTGCTCCTGGGCCTGATCTTCGGTGGCTTGCTGTTGGCACTGCCGCCGATGAAGGTCTTTATGATCGTGGTCGGCCTGGGCGTGGCGCTGACCCTGATCCGCAAACCCTTGTGGGGGCTGCTGATCTTTGCCGTCTTGGCCACCAGTATTCCCTACACCACCTTGCAGTTGGGGATCCGCACCACCATCAGCGAAGCGGTGCTGGGCCTGACCTGGGCCGGGGTGTTCTGGCAATCGTTTATCGGCAAGACCCGTGGCTTCATGGTCTGGCGCCCCACGGAGCGGGCCTTGATGTGGCTGATGCTGTTCAGCACCATCCCGTTTATCTGGGGCATGATCATCATCCACGCCGAGGGCAACGGGCCGGTCAACTGGGTGCGCTGGCTGATGAACCTGTCGCTGCTGTTTATCGTGCCGCTGTTGCTGCGCACCGATGCCGACCGCGACAAAGTGGTGGTCGCCCTGCTGCTGGGCAACCTGGCGATGCTGTCGCTGTCGATCTTCATGTTCCTCAAGACGCGCAATGCGATGTCGATGATCGACATCCTCACCGACCTCAAATACGCCCACCCCGAGGCGGTGAAGGACATCTTCTCGGCCAACTACAAACGCATGGCCTCGCCCTGGGTCCACCCGAACCTGACCGGTGGCGTGCTGGTGCTGTTCATCCCTCTGGCGCTGTTTTACGGCTGGACCCGCACCGGCTGGCGCCGGGCCCTGGGACTGGCGGTGGCGGTGCTCGGTTGCGCCGGCCTGCTGCTGAGCATCTCCCGGGGCGCGATTGTGGCCCTGGCGCTGATCCTGATCTGGCTAACCTACAAGCGCGTGCCCCACAGCGGGCGGATTATCGGCATCGGCGTCGCCTTTGTGATCGCCCTGGTGATGTTCTATCCGCCGTTGCAGGACCGTTTGATGACGATGTTCTCGACCACCAACGCCAGTACCGAGATCCGCTTCGACGAGTACGCGGGGTTCCCCGATGTCATGGCCAAGTACCCGCTGGGCATCGGCTTCAAGATCGACCCACCGGTGCCGGGCAGTAACCTGCTGGGGATTTCCAACCTGTGGCTGAACTTCATCTACAAGATCGGCATTCCCGGGATGCTGTTGTTTATCGCCGTCACCGTGTTGTGGTGGCGTGAGGTTCGGCCGCTGGGCTCGGTGCGTAAAGTCACCGCCGACAACGCACTGTGGCTGGGCTGTGTGTGCGGTGTACTGGCGGCGCTGCTGACCGGGATCTTCGACCACTACTTCAGCTTCACCTTTGTATTGATCGCGCTGTTCTGGCTGTTGATGGGCATCAGCCTGCAACAGGTGCGCCTGAACCCGACCGTGACCGCTTCTGCTCCTGTTTCCGTGCCAAAGGATAGCCAACCATGAAACATCGCACTATTCACTCCCCCGACCTGCGTGACCGCCTGCCCGCCTTGGCCAGCGAACTCGGTGTGAGCCTGGAAGACTTGCAAGATGGCTTGGCCTGGTGCCTGGCCAACGAGGTGGTTTTTGAAGAAGGCGAAGGCAGCAACAAACTCTTCTGGATGACCTCTTTCGACGTGGAACCGACCATTGGACATCCGGTGGCACGCCGCTTGTTCCATCGCATGAAACAGGATATCCCGGCGCAGTTCCTGCCGATCTATGGCAAGAACTGGGCAACCCTCAAGGACCGCTGGCGCAGCGCCTGGGACATGGCCTACAACATCCTGATCAACAAGATCCCCAGCCACCACATCCGTATCGGCTGGCTGCGCCTGGGCGGCGCGAAGATCGGCAAGGGCTCCAGCCTGTGGCGCAACACCGAGGTGTTGGGCATCCACAACCTCAGAGTGGGCGACGACACCGTGATCGGCTGGCATTGCCAGGTGGATGCGCGCTCTGGCCTGGTGATCGGCAACCATGTGGCGATTGCCTCCCATGTGCTGATCATCGCCGGCAGTCATGACTTACAGGCGCCGGAGTTCTGGTCGATTTCCGGGGCGATTTACATCGACGACTACGTGTGGATCGGCAGCCGGGCACTGATCGGTTTCGGCACCCATCTGTGCGAAGGCTCGGTGGTGACCGCCAATACCGTGGTGGCCAAAACCGTCGCACCATACAAAATTGTCGGCGGCACCGGTGCCAAAGTCATGGGCGAACGCGTTCGCGGGCTGAACTACAAGGTGGGTGGCAAGGGCCTGTTCACCCTGTTGCACTGATGTTTGGCAGCACCCTGTGGCTGACCCTGGCGACCCTCGCCGGGCTGGTGGCCGGCTTTGCCCGGGAATGGCTGCTGGTCGCGGCCTGGGGTGCGGGCAGCCGCAGCGATGGGTTCCTGGTGGCGGTGTTTCTGCCCGAAGCGCTACGCATGACCCTGGCTGCCGGCTTGCTCGCAGCGGCTGCCCTGCCCCTCTATCAACAACGTGATGGGCAACGCCAGCAAGCCTGGTTGGCCAGCCTCTCGCCGCGCCTGCTCGGCGTGGGCCTGGGTCTGTTCGCCCTGCTGGCACTGGGCGCGCCATTGTGGGTGCGGCTGATCGGCCCGGGGCTGGATGCCGCCGCCCACGACCAGGCCGCCGCCAACCTGCGCTGGCTGGCCGCCTGTGCGCCGGGGTTGGTGATGCATGGCCTGTTCAGTATTCCGTTGCAGGCGCGCCAGCGCTTTGTGCTGCCGGGGCTGGGTTCGTTACTGTTCAACCTGCCGCCGGTGCTGTACCTGTTTATCCAGGGCACGGCCAGCGACAGCGAGGAACTGGCGCTGTGTTTTTTTGCCGGCAGCGTGTTGATGTGCCTGCCGCTGCTGGCACCGGTCTGGTCGTTCGGCTGGCGCCCCTGGCAGGTCAAGGGCGATGCCCAGGCCGGCCGCGAGCTGCTGGGACGTATCGGTCCGCTGTTGGCAAGCAATGTCGCCAGCCAGGGCCTGGCCTTGCTCGAACGGCTGATCGCCAGTTACCTGGGCGAAGGCGCGGTGACCTGGGTCAACCTGGCGCGCAAACTGATCAACCTGCCGTTGATTGCGCTGATGAGTCTCAACCAGGTGCTGCTGGGGCTGATGAGCGGCGAACAGGGCCAACAACGCCTGGCCTTGCTGCGCCGTGGCCTGGACGCCGCGACCCTACTGAGCCTGCCGGCCGCCCTCGGCCTGATTGGCGCGAGCCCCGTGCTGATTCACCTGCTGATGCCGGCGCAAAGTGCCGACGGCCCGCTGCCCGCCCTGCTTGCCTGGTTCGCCACGCCCCTGGTGTTCGGCGCCTGGAACGCCATGCTCGCCCGCTATGCCTACGCCAGCGGCGATACGCGCCTGCCGCTCAAGTGCGAACTGCTGGGCAGCCTGGTCAATGCCGGCCTGCTGGTAGTGCTGCCGTACTTTTTCGGCCTGCCGGGCATCGCCTTGGCGGCCTTGGGTGGGGTGATCGTCACCAACCTGCTGCTGATGCAACGCCAACACCTGCTCGGGCAACTGGGCTGGCCATTGCAGTGGGGGCTGAGTGTGGTGTTGCTGGGAGCAGCGGCGCTGGTCCTGCACCCAATGCACAGCGATGGCTGGCAGTTGGGCTTGAGCACCCTGGCAGGCGCCGGGGTGCTGCTGGGGTTGGGGCTGTGGCTCAAGCCGTGGAAGGCGTGAGCTGCGCATAGCAAAAAGGCAGCGCGCGGAGCTGCTGCCTGTGATGGCGGTGGATCAGCCAATAGATTCGGTGGCTGATACGCCGCTATCGCGAGCAAGCTCGCTCCTACAGGGGATTTTTGTCGGGTGCAGTATTTTGGCCGTGACACCAATCAAAGGTGGAAGCTGGCTTGCCTGCGATGGCGGTGTGTCGGCCGACAGTAACAGTGCCTGAACTACCGCTATCGCGAGCAAGCTCGCTCCTACAGGGGATTTTTGTCGGGTGCAGTATTTTGGCCGTGACACCAATCAAAGGTGGGAGCTGGCTTGCCTGCGATGGCGGTGTGTCGGCCGACAGTAACAGTGCCTGAACTACCGCTATCGCGAGCAAGCTCGCTCCTACAGGGGATATTTGTCGGGTGCAGTATTTTGGCCGTGACACCAATCAAAGGTGGGAGCTGGCTTGCCTGCGATGGCGGTGTGTCAGCCGACAGTAACAGTGCCTGAACTACTGCTATCGCGGGCAAGCTCGCTCCTACAGGGGATTTTTGTCGGGTGCAGTATTTTGGCCGTGACACCAATCAAAGGTGGGAGCTGGCTTGCCTGCGATGGCGGTGTGTCAGTCGACAGTAACAGCGCCTGAACTACTGCTATCGCGGGTAAGCCCGCTCCTACAGGGGATCGGGGCAGGGTTAGAAGTCGTACTTGATGCTGGTCATCAGGTTACGCGGCGCGCCATACATTCCGTGGTTGCCGGCATAGCTGAAGTACTCGCGATCGAACAGGTTGTTGAGGTTGACCGAGGTACTTAGCTGCGGCGTCACGTCATAGCGCAGCAGCAGGTTCGTGATGGCGTAGCTACCCTGGCTGAACGTGTGCAGGTCTTCACCGACCTTGCTCTGCCAGTTCACTCCACCCCCCACGGTCACCTTGCTCAACGCTCCCGGCAGGCGGTAGGTCGTGAAGGTTTTCAGGCTCTGGCGCGGCAAGGTGGTGACGATGCGTTTGTCGTCGGCATCGGTGCTGACCGCATAGGCGTAACCCGCCGAGGCTTGCCAGCCTTCAGCCAGCTCACCGTTGAGTTCCAGTTCGACACCCTCGGTGGTGGTGCCCTTCTCGTTGCGATAGGTGTTGCCGCCCGGCGTGTCGATCCAGATCGCCAGGTTGTCCTGTTCCAACTTGAACAGCGCCAGGCTGGTGTTCAACTGCTCGTCGAAGAAACTGCCCTTCAAGCCCAGCTCGTAGCCCTTGCCTTCCATGGGTTCCAGGGCCTTGTTGTTGATGTCGCGCACCCAACTGGCCTGGGGATTGAAGATCTTGGTGTAGCTGGCGTAGGCCGACCAATTGTCGGTCAGGTCGTAGACCACCCCGGCATAGGGAATGTACACGCCGGTTTCCGACTCGCTGGTACGGGTGGCAACGCCGCCGTAGGGGCTGTCCTGGGTGTCGCGCTTCCAGTCGATGACCCGACTGCCGAGGATCACGCTCAAATCGTCGGTCATGCGCAGGCGGGTACTCAGGTAGGCGGCGTACTGGCTTTCATCCACCGAGGATTTGCCGGTCACCGGGAAGTCCGGCTTGGCCGAGTGCCCGTCCCAGTTGAACAGGTTGTCGATGGCGCCCGCCGGGGAGCCGGAATACGCATAGTTCCAGCCGCCATGGCTGGGCACGTTTTCCTTGTACTTGGACAAGGTCACGCCGGCGATCAACTCGTGCTCACGGCCCAGTAGGTCAAACGGGCCGGTGGCGTACAGGTCGAGATTATCCTGGCGCGGGGTACCAGAGAATCGCACTGGCAACTGGGTGGTGCCACTGCCATCACTGTTGAGGCTGCCGTTGACGTAGTTGAACACCTCATCGAACTTATTTTGCGAATGGGTGAATTCAGCCTTGGCGCTCCAGCCGCTGTCGAACTTCTGCTCGATGGAGGTAAAGAAGCTGGTCTGCTCATGGTCGTTATAGGACCAGGCCGGCGCAGTATTCAGGGAGCGGCTGAGGTTGCTGCGCGAACCATCGGTAAAGCGTGTGGGCAAACCGGAGCGCGCCGGGGCGTCGACGTCGGTGCGCAGGTAGCTCAAGCCCATGGTCAGCAAGGTGTCTTCGGTCAGGTCGAATTCAGTGATGCCGTACAGCAACTGGGTCTGCTGCTTGTAGCGGTCGACCCAGGCGTGTTCGGTCTTGTAGTCGGCCACCAAGCGCCCGCGCACATTGCCGGTTTCGGTCAGGGGGCCGGATACGTCGAGGCCGCTGCCGTAGCGGTCCCAGTTGCCTGCTTCGGCGGTTACGCTAGCCCGCGCCTCGGCTGTCGGGCGCTTGCGGATCAGGTTGATGGTGGCCGAGGGGTTGCCCATGCCGCTGATCAGGCCGGTGGCGCCGCGCACCACTTCCACCCGGTCGTACATCGCCATGCTCTGGGTGTAGTTGTCCATGCGGGTGACGGTGGGCACACCGTCGATTTCGAAGTTCTGGATCTGAAAGCCACGGGAGAAATAGGCGTCGCTTTCCGAACCCAGGCCGTCGCGCAACACGATGATGCCGGGGGTGGCATCCAGGGTGTCCGACAGGTTGGTCAGGCGCTGGTCGTCCAGGCGCTGGCGGGTCATGACGGTCAGTGATTGCGGGGTTTCCCTGGGCGTCAGGTTCAGGCGGGTTGAGCTGCTGGACGACTGCGTGGTGTAGGAGCCGGTGCCCTCGGTAGTCGACCCCGGCGCCTTGCCGGAGATCGATACGGTGCCCAGTTGCAATGCGCCGTCGGCAGGACGGGGTTGCAGGGAGTAGTTATCGCCGCTGCCGCGCACCGCTTGCAGCGAGCTGTTACTGAGCAGGATTGCCAGGCCGGTGTCGAGGTCATGTCGCCCTTGCAGGCCGGGGCTGGTCTGCCCTTGCGTGAGCGCGGCCGGGTAGGACAGCAAGATATGCGTGGCCTGGCCAAACTGGTTCAACGCACCGGCCAGGGAGCCTGGGGCAATGTCGAACTCCTGCTGTGGCGCGGCCATGGCCCAGGCCGGCGCCAGCAACAACGGTGCGGCCCCGGCGAAGCTGGCAATGCCGCGGACGACGGCCACAGCCAGTGATTTTTTCAGTGTTGCCCGAATGGTGCGTTGCGGGTGCATGCGCTGTTCCCCAGATAAGTGAGTGTCTGGGGATATAAGTCTCGTGAGATTCGGAAACGGACCACATGCATGCAAAATAAATTCATACCTGCGCCCGACGCGGTTTAAGCGTGACCCAGAACCGCGTGAAATGCTGCGCGTCCAGCTCGAGGGTCTGTTGCAGCGCAGTGAGGATGCGGTCTGTGTCGGCCAACGGATAGGTGCCGGACACACGCAGCTCGCGCACGCTCGAGTCACAGTCCAGATGCCCGCGTCGGTAGCGGCTCAATTCATTGAGGAAGTCTTCCAGGCGCAGGCCCTCGGCGACGATCATGCCGCGGCCCCAGGCCAGTTCGCCGGCGCGCTGCGGGCGTCGCGCCAACAGGGTCTGCTGGTCAAAGCTGACAATCTCGCCGGGCGAAAGGCTCAGGCTGCGCGATGGAATCTGCGCCGCCAGTGGCTGCCGGTCAGACCCCAACTGGGTAAACCCATCGCGCTGGCGCACGCTGAAGCGCCCGCCTGCGGCATGGGTCAGGCCTTCGGCGGTTTTCACCCACAGCGGGCGGGCGTCCAACGGGTTGGGTACTACCAGGATCTCCCCGCGCAACAGATGGATCAGGCGCTGGTCGGGGCTGTAGTTCACATCGATAGCGGTGTCGGTATTGAGCTGTATCTCGGTATTGTCCGCCAGGTCGATACGCCATTGCTCACCGACGGTGGTGCTGAAATCGCTGGTCCAGGGCTGCAACAGCCCGGCATCCCGGGCGGTCCACGCCACACTGCCGGCGGCCAGCAAGAGGGCCAGGTTTTTCAGGACCCGACGACGGGACAGCGCCGGTAACAGGGTGGCGCTGACCAGAGCCTGGTGCGCGGGGTCTCGCACCTCGTGCATGCGCTGGAAAAACCGCTGGGAATGCTGCCATGCCTGCTCGTTGAGAGGATCTTGCTGGCGCCAGGCCAGCCATTGCGCCCGGGTCTGTTCAGTAACGTCCGCTGCCTGCAACTCCAATTGCCAGTGCATGGCCTGCTCAGCAGCTTCCAGGGTCAGGGGCAACGGATTCATGGGCGCTGGCTGTCGAGCACAATGCACTGCGCACCGGCCTTGACGATGTAGCGCTTGACCGTGGTGATGCTGGTGCCCAGGCGCTCGGCAATTTCGCCGTGGCTCAAGCCATCGAGCTGCGACCAGAGGAAGGCCTGGCGCACCGGCAATGCCAGGCGGCCGAGCACTTCATCGAGGGCCATCAGGGTTTCCAGGAGCAGCCATTGGGTCTCGGCGCTGGGCGCCACCTCTTCTGGCAACAGCGCCAGGGCTTGCAGGTAGGCCTTTTCCAGCTTTTGCCGGCGAAAGTGATTGGAAAGCACGCTTTGTGCGACTTTCGCCAGAAAGCTGCGGGGGGCTTGGACCTCAAGGGGTTGATTCTTGGCGAGCAGGCGCAGAAAAGTGTCCTGGGCCAAGTCAGCAGCGCTCTGCGAACAGTTCAAACGACGCCATAACCAGTGCTGCAGCCAGCGGTGTTGCTGCTGATACAGGGTGGCGAGGTCAGTGGGGCTTGTCGCAGGAATCGGAGGCATGGAGGACGCGCACAGGAGGTAAGCCGTAAATGATAACGGTTATCATATGCTTCATGGCGCAATGCCTGCAAGTGGCACACGGCTTGTAGGACTTGCCAACGCGTCCACTGTAGGAGCCAGCTTGCCGGCTCCTACAAAGGGTTGTTCCGAAAGCGTCAATCTTCCAGGGGTTGCGGCGCGTGCTTGCCAGGCTTGGCTTTGGCGCCAGGCTTGCCCGCAGCCGGTGCGGCAGGTTCTGGTTCGGCGGGTGCGGCGGCTTCTTTTTCGGCCATTGGCATTTTGTCGACTGCGGCAAAAAATTCTGCAAGGTCAAGGGTATCGGGGGGTACGGTCTTTTCGACTTTCTTCTCGCCGTCCTTGCCCACCAGGATCACTTTGGTACCGGCGCTGGCGCCAAGCTTGAGGGCACGGATCAGCGCGTTGGTGTCCTGGGCGCCGAGGTCCTTGCCGTCGCGCTGGCCGACGGTGCCGATGCTCGTGTAGTTCACGGTGTAGAGCACCATGTTGCGCTCGGCGAACTTCTGTTTGTTCTCAGGCTGTTCAAGATCTTTCTTGAGTTGGACCTGAGTCGGGTCGATAGAGCTGGGTGCAATCACGATCAGCGGGCGGAATTTGCCTTGATCCTGTTCCAGCGGGCCTCGGTTATCCGCAGCCAACAACGGCCCCGTAAACGCCATCAAGGTAGCCAGGGTCAGCGACCGGACGAGCATGCGTACCTCCTTCCAATTCCATGCAGAGTTTTTGAGTTTCATGTCTGCGACAGTCAATTTCAAGGATGATTCCTACGCGACTATCAGAAAGAGTAGGCTAGGACGCCCGCGACGCAAGGGTTTGAGGCCCATCGGGCCTCATTGTTTCTTCTGATTGCCAGGGCTCACTGCGCGGGCCAATCCGGCCAGTGCCAGGCAAAGACCGGAGCCACCTGCGGATCGCCATCCACCCGCGCCAGAGCCTGGGCGCACGCGGGGTGGGAATGCTGCAGGACGTCCCGCACGCCCTCCCAACGGGACACGGCGGCCGCCATGATGCCCAGGGCATTGGGCAACCCCTGCGGGGTAAAAAGTTGCCCGGCAAACTGCTCGGCAAATACCTGCCAGGTTCGATGCAGTTTCTGTTGCGTGCCCGCAATCAGTTGCGCCTGCACCGTCTCGTCGGCGTCGTCGAGAAAGCGTTGTGGGTAGTCAATGATGGTGATCGCCGAGTAGCAGTTGGCGGCGATGTACACCAGGCCGCGAATGATCTGGGCGCGGTTACCAGATAGCAGTCCGCTGGCCGGATACTCGAGGCCCAGATGGATCAGGATCGCCGCGCTTTCCGTCAGCACGCTGGCGTCGGGCAGTTGCAGGGTGGGGATTTGTCGCAGCGGGTTGATCTGCCCGAGGGCCTCCATCCCCGCCGTGTCGCCCCAGGGGCTGGCATCGACCTGTTGCCAGGGCACGCCGCAACGTTGCAGGGCGATTTCGACGATGCATGAGCCTGAGCTTTGCGTGCCGTAGAGCGTGTACATGGGGCGTTCCTCCGACCGGTTCAGCGTCCAGAGTGAAACGCTTTCCCGCTGTTAAAACAAGCCCATCTGACCACCGACCAAGGTGCTGAAATCGTCATCGACAAACGGCAGGATCGCGTCGGCCACCGGCTGCAATTGCCGGGTGACATAGTGGTCGTAGTCGATCGGCGCCTGGCGCACCTCAAGGGGCTCGGGGCCGTTGACGGTGATTACATAGCGGATCCAGCCACCGTTCTGGTATTGCCGTGGACGACCCTGGCGGTCGTTGTACTCATCCGCCAGGCGCGCGGCGCGCACATGGGGCGGCACGTTGCGCTCGTAGTCGCCCAGTTGCCGGCGCAGGCGCTTGCGGTAGATCAGCAGTTCATCGAGTTCGCCGTCGAGGGTGCGGCGCACGTAGTCACGCACGTAATCCTGGTGGGGCTGGCGATGGAAGATGCGCTGATACAGCTCCTGCTGGAATTGGCGGGCCAGGGGCGACCAGTCGCTGCGCACGGTTTCCAGGCCTTTGTAGATCATTTCTTCACTGCCATCGGCCCGGGTCACCAGGCCCGCATAACGCTTCTTGCTGCCCTCCTCCGCACCGCGAATGGTCGGCATCAGGAAGCGGCTGAAGTGGGTTTCGTATTGCAGTTCCAGGGCGCTTTGCAGACCGAATTCGCGCTGCAGGCGTTCGCGCCACCATTGGTTGACGTGCTGCACCAGGCCCTGGCCGATGCGTGTGGCCTCCTCCTGGGAGTGGGCACTACCCAGCCAGACGAAGGTGGAGTCGGTGTCGCCATAGATCACTTCATAGCCTTGGGCTTCGACCAGTTCGCGGGTCTGGCGCATGATCTGGTGGCCGCGCAGGGTGATGGACGAGGCCAGTCGTGTGTCGAAGAACCGGCAACCGCTGGAACCCAGCACGCCGTAGAAGGCATTCATGATGATTTTCAGGGCCTGGGACAGCGGCGCGTTATGCTCGCGCTTGGCCACCTCGCGGCCTTCGGAGACCCGCGCCACAATCGACGGCAGGCAATGCCGGGTGCGGGAAAAGCGGGCGCCGCGAAAGCCTTCCACCGACTCGCTGTCGTCGGGATGGCGCAGGCCTTCGATGAGGCCCACGGGGTCGATCAGGAAGCTGCGGATAATCGACGGGTAGAGACTTTTGTAGTCCAGCACCAGCACCGACTCGTACAGGCCGGGCCGCGAGTCCATGACAAAACCACCGGGGCTGGCCTGGGGCGGTTTGTCCCCCAGGTTCGGCGCGACAAAGCCCTGGCGATGCATCAGCGGCATATACAGATGGGTGAACGCCGCCACCGAACCGCCATTGCGATCCGCCGGCAAGCCGGTGACGCTGGCCCGCTCCAGTAGGAACTTGAGCAGTTCGGTCTTTTCGAAAATCCGCGTCACCAGCTCGCAGTCCTTGAGGTTGTAGCGCGCCAGCGCGGGCTTGTCCTCGGCGAACATACGGTTGATCTCGTCCATGCGCTGGTAGGGCGTGGAGATCGACTTGCCTTCGCCGAGCAGGGTCTGGGCGACGTTTTCCAGGCTAAAGGATTCAAAGGTCCAGGTGGCCGAACGCAGGGCTTCGATGCCATCGATGATCAGTCGCCCGGCAGCAGCGGCGAAGTAATGGTTACGGCTGCCATGTTCGCGCCAGGCCATGGCCTCGCCGCCACGGCCGAGCAGCAATGGCACGTTGAGGCGCTTGGCATGCTCATGGAGGACCCGCAGATCGAACTGCACCAGGTTCCAGCCAATGATTGCGTCGGGGTCGTGTTGTGCCAGCCATTGGTTCAGGCGCTCCAGCAGTTGGGCGCGGCTGTCGCAGTATTCGAGCTGGAAATCCACCGCGTCGGTTTTATTCGGCGGGCCGAGCATATACACCTGGCGTTCACCACAACCTTCCAGGGCGATAGAGTACAGCTCGCCGCGCGCGGTGGTTTCGATATCCAGAGAGACCAGCTTCAACGCCGGACGGTAGTCCGGCGCCGGCTTCATCTGCGCCTCCAGCAGCATCCCGCCCTCGCCCGGTGTGCCGTCAAACGCCACGGGCGCGGTGATAAAGCGTTCCATCATGTAGCGCTCAGGCGGGCGTACATCGCCTTCGTAGACATCCACGCCGGCCTGGCGCAGGCGTTTTTCCAGGTCCATGGCCTGGCGATGCTGGCGGGTATAGAGGCCCAGGACCGGGCGATGATGGAAGTCACACAACTGCAGCGGGCGCAGATCCACATCGCGCTCACCCTTGAGCACTCGTTGCGCGTGCTCGCGATGGGCCACGGGAATAAACATCACCGAAGGCTGCACCGGTAGACAGATATACCGCGGCCCCTGGTCGGTGGCCAGCCAGAAGCTGACCTGCGTGCCCGCCGGGGTGTCGTGCCAATGCCGGGTCAGGACAAAACCCTGCTGTAAATCCACCTTGCCGCACCTCAGGAATCGCTTTCAGGGCGCGATTCTACTCGGCATCCGCCGTAAGGCCTTAATAGAAATTTTCTGGCCTTCAGAAAAGTCGTACAGCACAAAACAGTTTGTAAAACACCATTTAGCACTTATTATCATTTGCACCGGAGTCGTATTCGCGCAATGAGGAAGCGCAACGCCATTGCCCCCTTCCTCACACTGACGGTTCACCGTCCGGATCGACCATGCCCACCTGTACCCGACTTGCCGTGCCGTTTCGCCCGACCCTGCTCGCCCTGTGCTGCTCCCTGAGCTTTGCCGCCCACAGCGCCCCCCAACCAACCCCGCAGGATGCGAGCAACGGCCAGGCCCTGGAACTGGGGGCAACCAGCATCAGCGCCGAATCAATCATCCCCGGCGCCCTGCCCCCGGTGTACGCCGGCGGCCAAGTGGCGCGCGGCGGGCAATTGGGGGTACTGGGCAACCAGGACATCATGGACGTGCCATTCAGCATGGCCTCCTACACCGAAAAACTGATTCGCGACCAGCAGGCCGAGACCGTGGGCGATGTACTGCTCAACGACTCATCCGTGCGCCAGGCGTCGGGTTACGCCAACCAGTCGCAATTGTTCGTGATTCGTGGCCTGCCACTGAATGGTGATGATATTTCCTACAACGGCCTCTACGGCATCCTACCCCGGCAGATCATGTCCACCGACGCCCTGGAGCGGGTGGAAGTGTTCAAGGGCCCGAACGCCTTTATCAACGGGGTAACGCCCTCCGGCTCCGGTATCGGCGGCGGCGTAAACCTGCAACCCAAGCGCGCCGGCGATGAACCGCTGCGCCGCTTCAGCACCGATATCAGCAGCGAAGGCCGGATTGGCCAGCACTTGGATATCGGCCAGCGCTTTGGCGAAGACAATCGTTTTGGGGCACGGGTGAACCTGTCCCAGCGTGAAGGCGATACCGGCACCGACAATGAAAACCAGCGCTCCAAGCTGTTTGCCGCGGGCCTCGATTACCAGGGTGATGCACTGCGTCTGTCGGGGGATTTCGCGTATCAGAAGCAGCGCGTCAATGGCGGGCGCAACTCGGTGTTCCTGGGGACAGCCGTGACCCAGGTACCCGACGCACCGTCGGCCGACACCAACTATGCACCGCGCTGGAGTGCGACCAATATTGAAGACACCCTGGGCATGCTGCGCGCCGAATATGACCTGAACGACAACTGGACCGCCTACGCGGCGGGCGGGGTCAAGCACACTCGGGAGATGGGCCAGTACTCATCGGTGACCATCAACGACAACCTGGGCAACGCCCAGACCAGCGCTTCGACCATCGCCCACGAAGAAGACAACAGCAGCGCCATGGCCGGCCTGAACGGCAAGTTCCAGACCGGCCCGGTGAGCCATCGCCTGAACTTCGGCCTGGCGGGGATCTGGACCGAGGCACGTAACGCCTATGTGTTCGACAGCGCCAAGACTCCCACCAATATCTACCAGCCGGTGACCGGCGCCGAACCGCGCCTGAACAGCCCACGCAATACCCCTGGCACCGACTTCAGCGACCCGACCATCACCGCCAAGACCTTCGTGCGCAGCGCGGCGGTCTCCAACACCTTTGGTTTTGTCGATGATCGCCTGCTGGTCACGCTCGGCCTGCGCCGCCAGCAAATGGTGGTGCAGGGCTACAACTACATGAGCGCCAGCCGCACCGCCAACTACGATCAGTCGATTACCACGCCGGTGTACGGCATTGTGTTCAAGCCTTGGGAGCATGTGTCGCTGTATGCCAATCGGATTGAAGGATTGGCCAAGGGGCCGACCGCACCAGAGAAACTGGGTGTTCGCACGGTGACCAACGCTGGCCTGGTGTACGCCCCGGCCCGCTCCAAGCAGGTCGAGGCCGGGGTCAAGGTCGACATGGGCACCTACGGCGCAACCCTGGGGGTGTATCGCATCGAGCAGCCCGGCGCCGGCTACAGCGAGATCATCGACGCCACCACCGCGCGCTTCGTGCGTGAAGGCGAACAAATCAACAAGGGCGTGGAACTCAACGTATTCGGCGAACCGCTGGCCGGCCTGCGCCTGCTGGGCGGTGTGACAGTCATGAAAACCGAGCTAAAGGGTACACAGAACGGCGCCAACGACGGCAACCGCGCGATTGGCGTGCCGTCGTTCCAGCTCAATGCCGGGGTGGATTGGGATGTGCCAGGCCTGCAAGGCGTGACCCTCAGCGGGCGCATGCTGCGCACCGGCGGGCAGTATGTCGATGCCGCCAACAAGCTCAGCCTGCCGGCCTGGAACCGCTTTGACCTGGGTGCACGCTACAACTTCAAGATGGACCAGCGCGACGTCACCCTGGGACTTACCGTGGACAACGTGGCCAATACCAAATACTGGGAATCGGCGATGGGCGGCTACCTGACCCAAGGCGATCCGCGGGTGGCCAAGCTGTCGGCAAGCATCGAGTTCTGAGCCCCACCTTACAGACTGAAATCCCGGATCCAGCGCTAAGCTCCTGTGGGAGCTGTCTCGCCCTGCGAGGCTGCGATAGCGGCGGCACAGGTACCAGAAATATCGCCTGAGCCACCGCTATCGCAGCCTCGCTAACGCTCGACAGCTCCCACATTTTGGTCTGTATCAGGCCGAAAACAGCATTCACAAAGTATGTTGAGTTGGCAGGCTATTGGACAGCCCGGCCCCAACTGCGTAGTTTTCACAGACCGCGCACAAGGACTCTGGCATGGCCCCCGACCTCACCTCCATCGAGCTGTTCCTCAAGACGGTCAAGCTGGGCAATCTGTCCCGGGCTGCCGAGCAGTCGCACCTCTCGCTGTCAGCGGCCAGCCGGCGTCTGTCGTTGCTCGAGCAGCATTTCAAGGTCGCCCTGTTGCACCGCTCCTCGACCGGCGTCTCACCGACGGCGGCCGGGGAAGTGCTGGTGGAGCATGGGTTGTCGATCTTGCGGGCGGTCGACGTAATGCATGCCGACCTCGCCGACTACGCCAAGGGCGCTACCGGCCGCGTGTGCCTGTATGCCAACAGCTCGGCGATGAGCCAGCAACTGCCCAGCCAATTGACCCAATGGAACGCCCTGCATCCTGGTATCCGCCTGGATATCCGCGAGGAACGCAGCCGCGAAATCCTGCAAGCGGTGCGTGATGGCGTGGCCGATGTGGGGATCGTCACCACTCAGCCCAGCGGCGAGGAACTGCGCTTTGTCCCTTACTGCCAGGACCGCCTGTGCCTGTTGGTACCCGATGATCATCCGTTCAAGATGCGCCATGCGCGCTTTGAGGATTTGTTGGGCTACGACTTTGTCGGCCTGGAAGATAACGCCGCCATCACCGCGCTGATCACCGAAGCCGCTGCGGCGATTGGCATGCCCCTGCGCCTGCGGGTCCAGGTACGCAGCTTTGAAGCCGTGTGCCGGCTGATTGCCGCCGGCCAAGGGGTTGGCGTGCTGCCCCAGGGCGCCGTGCAGATCTTTCGCAAGGAAATGGCCTTGCGCTTTATCGAAATCGACGACCCCTGGGCCGACCGCCAGATGTACCTGTGCATGCGCCAGCAACAGCCCTCTCCTACAAGCCTGGCATTATTCGACTACCTCGGTGCCTGTAATCGCGCATAACCGCCGGCCTTCGAATTTTGCGAAGGCCACTTCCACAATCAGCAATTCCCCCACCGTTGCACCTGTGCCAAGAATGTCCCCGCCTCACTGACAACAACAAAAACAGGAGACACGGCGTGTCCAATTCCACGACCAGCACCCCCCATCGTATTGCCGTGATTCCCGGCGACGGTATCGGCCGCGAGGTGGTGCCCGAAGGCCTGCGTGTACTGGAGGCCGTCAGCCGGCGTTTCGGGATTGCCTTTGAGTTCGATCACTTTGCCTGGTGCAGCGAACACTACCTGGCCCACGGCAGCATGATGCCAGACGACTGGGCCGAGCAGATCGGCAGCCATGACGCGATCTTCTTCGGTGCCGTGGGCGCACCGGACATCATCGCCGACCACACGGCGGTGTGGGAGTCGCTGCTGAAGATCCGCCGCCAGTTTGACCAGTACGTCAACATCCGCCCGGTGCGCCTGATGCCCGGCGTGCCCTGCCCGCTCGCCGGCCGTGTGCCGGGGGATATCGACTTTATCGTGGTGCGGGAAAACACCGAGGGCGAATACTCCAGCGTCGGCGGGCGGATGTGGGAAGGCACGCCGCGCGAGATCGCGGTGCAAGAGTCGATCTTCTCCCGCGAAGGCGTGGACCGCGTGGTGGACTATGCCTTCAAACTGGCCCAGCAGCGACCGCGCAAGAACCTGGTGGCCGCCACCAAATCCAACGGTATTTCCATCACCATGCCGTTCTGGGACGAGCGGGTGAACCTGATTGCCCAGCGCTACCCGGACGTCAAAACCGCTAAATTCCATATCGATATTCTGTGTGCACACTTCGTGCAGCACCCGGACTGGTTTGACGTGGTGGTGGCCTCCAACCTGTTTGGCGACATCCTCTCCGACCTCGGCCCGGCCTGTACCGGCACCATCGGTATTGCCCCATCGGCCAACCTCAACCCCGAGCGACGCTACCCGTCGCTGTTCGAGCCGGTGCATGGTTCGGCACCGGACATTGCCGGGCTGGGCGTGGCCAACCCCATCGGCCAGATCTGGTCGGCTGCGTTGATGATCGAGCATCTGGGCAATGGCAACCCGCTCCACCAACAGGCCGCAGCCGCCATTGTCTCGGCCATCGAGACGGTACTTGCCGAGGGTCCACGCACCCGGGAAATGGGCGGCAGTGCCAGTACGATTGAAGTGGGCGTGGCCATCGCCGAATGCATCGCCGGGAACAGGAGCTGAACATGATCAACGCACACTACATCGCCAACCAATGGCAGGCCTCGACCTCACTTGAAGATATCCCGGTGATCGACCCCAGCAGCGGCGAAACCTACTCCAGCATCGCCCGGGGTACCGCCGCCGATATCGACGCCGCCGTCAGCGCCGCACGCCTGGCCGTGGGCGAGACCTTTGATGGCCCATGGGGCAGATTGTCGGCCCTGGAGCGCAGCCGCCTGCTGGCCAGGCTCGGCGTGGCCGTATTGGAACACCACGAAGAGCTGGCGCAGATCGAAGCACGGGACACCGGCAAGGCGCTGAAAGTCGCACGGGCCGATGCCACTGCCCTCGCCCGTTATTTTGAATATTACGCCGGCGCGGCCGACAAGCTGCACGGCGAAACCCTGCCCTATCAGAACGGCTACACGGTGCTCACCGTGCGCGAGCCCCATGGAGTGAGCGGGCATATCATCCCTTGGAACTACCCGATGCAGATCTTCGGCCGCAGCGTCGGCGCCTCCCTGGCGGCGGGCAATGCCTGCGTGGTCAAGCCGGCCGAGGATGCCAGCCTGTCGCTGCTGCGCCTGGCGCAGATTGCCGCCGAAGTGGGCTTTCCGGCCGGCGCGATCAATGTGGTGACCGGCTACGGCTACGAAGCCGGCGCTGCGTTGTGCGCTCATCCTGGAATCGATCACATCTCGTTTACCGGCTCCACAGTCACCGGCACGGCGGTGTCGAAAGCGGCCGCTGAGCGGCATTGCCCGGTGACCCTGGAACTGGGCGGCAAATCACCGCAACTGGTGTTCGCCGATGCGGACCTGGATGAAGCCTTGCCGGTGCTGGTCAATGCCATTGTGCAGAACTGTGGGCAGACCTGTTCGGCGGGCAGCCGGCTGCTGGTAGAGCGCAGTATTTATGAAACGCTGGTGGAGAAGCTCAGCCAGCGCTTCCGTCAATTGCGCACCGGGCCTTCGGCGCTGGACCTGGATATGGGGCCGCTGATCAACCAGAAGCAGCAACGCCTGGTGCGCGAGTTCGTACGCGAAGCCGAGCAGGCTGGTATCACCGTTGCCGCGCGCGGCCAGGTGGTGGCCGAAGCCGGCAGTGGCGGTTACTTCCAGGAAGCGGTGCTGTTTCGTGACGTGCCGCCCGACAGCCGCCTGGCCCAGGAGGAAGTCTTCGGTCCGGTACTGGCCGTGATGCCCTTCGACGACGAAGCCGAGGCCATCCGCCTGGCCAACGGCACCGATTTCGGCCTGGTCGCCGGCGTGTGGACCCGCGACGGCGCCCGGCAAATGCGCCTGGCGCGCAAGCTGCGCTGCGGCCAGGTTTTCATCAATAACTACGGGGCTGGCGGCGGGGTTGAACTGCCCTTCGGCGGCGTCAAGGCCAGCGGCTATGGCCGGGAAAAAGGCTTCGAGGCCCTGCTGGGCTTTACCACCTTGAAGACCATTGCGATCAAACACGGCTAAGCCATTACAACAACAAGAAAGGAGAACACTCCATGCGTCTCGCAAACAAAGTAGCCATCGTCACTGGCGCCGGTTCCGGCTTTGGTGAAGGCATCGCCAAGACCTTCGCCCAACAGGGTGCGCGGGTTATCGTCGCCGACATGAACGCCACCGGCGGCCAGCGGGTGGTCAATGAGATCGAGGCCAGCGGCGGCCATGCGCATTTCATCGAGGTCAACGTGGCCAACGACGAAAGCATGGGTGCCCTGTTGCGGGCGACCCTGGAGCAATTCGGCGGGCTGGATATCGTCATCAACAACGCCGGCACCACCCACCGCAACCGACCGATGCTGGAAGTGGACGAGGCCGAGTTCGACCGGGTGTTCGCGGTCAACGTCAAAAGTATCTTCCTCAGCGCCAAGCATTTTGTGCCGCACTTTCGCGGCCAGGGCGGCGGCGTGTTCGTCAACATTGCCTCGACTGCGGCGATCCGCCCGCGCCCGGGGCTGGTCTGGTATAACGGCAGCAAGGGTGCGGTGGTGGTCATGAGCAAGACCATGGCAGCGGAACTGGGCCCGGACAATATCCGCGTCAACTGCGTGAACCCGGTGGTCGGCGCCACGGCGCTGCTCAGTGAGTTCATGGGTGTGCCGGACACCCCGGAAAACCGCCAGAAGTTCATGGCGACTATCCCCCTGGGACGTTTTTCCACCCCGCAAGACGTGGCCAATGCCTGCCTGTACCTGGCCTCGGACGAAGCGGCTTTTATCACCGGCACTTGCCTTGAAGTCGATGGTGGGCGCTGCGTGTAACTCAACGACCATAGGGATCGGAGTCGATATGTGTGACTTACATAACAAGAACGAACCGAGCACCAAGCAATTACTCGATGGCCTGCCAAAGAACTGGGGTAAATGGGGACCGGACGATGAGGTCGGCGCCCTCAATTACCTGACCGAAGCCGAAGTACTGCGCGGCGTGGCCTCGGTGCGCCAAGGCAAGACCTTCACGTTGCAAGTGCAGATCGGCCATCCGGGCGGCGACCCGATGTGGCCGGCACGCAACCCGTCGATGCGCTTCAATACCCTGGATCACAGCCACTATCACTTCGGCAAGCAACCCGAAATGACCGGCGGCGCAGCGTATTGCGACGATGTGATCTTCATGCAGCTGCAAGGCTCGACCCAGTACGACGCCCTCGGGCATGCCTGGTACGACAATCAACTGTGGAACGGCTACGACGCCATGAGCACCGTCGGCGGCATGGCCAAGGCCAGTGTGCTGGCGATTGCCGAACGTGGCGTGGTCGGGCGCGCGGTGCTGATCGACATGGCCCGCCATCGCGGCAAGAAATACCTGGGCCGTGGCGAAACCTTCAATCACCTGGACTTGCTGGAGGCCGCCAAGGCCCAGGGCGTGACCATCGAAAAACGCGACATCCTGATCATCCGTACCGGCTCCATGGGCGCGTTCTACGAGTATGGCAAGACTGAGTTCTTCAAGGACCTGGTGGAGCCTGGCCTGACCTACAGCCGGGAGTTGGTGGAGTGGTTCCATGCCATGGAAATCCCCAACCTGGTGACCGACACCATCGCCAATGAGGTGATCACCGATCCGGTGTCGGGGGTGCAGATTCCATTGCATTGCGCGCTGATGCGCAACCTCGGCATCGCCTTTACCGAGATCGTGCTGCTGGAGGATCTGGCCGCCGATTGTGCCGACGACGGCCAGTGGAAGTTCCTCTACACCGCCGCACCGTTGAAGATTGTCGGTGGCAGCGGCGCGCCGGTGAACCCGGTGGTGATCAAGTAGCTCACCAGTCGTAGGACACGGCCAGGGACGCAGTGCGCTCCTGGCCGTAATAGCAACCAAAGGCGTAGTTGCAGGACGAGACATACTCGCGATCAAACAGGTTCTGCACGTTGAGGCTGGCTTCGGCGCCCTTGAATGCGGGGCCCAGGCGGCTCAGGTCGTAGCTGACCGTAGCGTCGTAGACCACGAACGACGGGGTCTTGAAGGTGTTGGACGAGTCGCCGTATTTCTTCCCGGTGTAACGCGCACCGCCACCTGCGGTCAGGCCGGCCAAGGCATCACTGGAAAAATGGTAGTCGGCCCAGACGCTGCCGCTCCACGGGGCTTGCGCCTCGCTGCGGTTGCCCTCATCGCCGTAGTTGCTCTTGGTATAGATCGCGTCCAGGTACGACAGCGCGCTGATCAACTCCACTTGGCCGAACCGTGCCTTGCCTTCGAATTCGACGCCGCGTGAGCGCACTTCACCTTCCTGCAACTGGTATTCGCGATAGACCAGATCGCCGGTCAGGACGTTTTTCTGTTTGATCTGGAACACCGACAAGGTCAGCAATGACTGGTCGTTGGGCTGGTACTTGACCCCTGCTTCATATTGCTCGCCTTCCACCGGTTTGTAGGCGCCGCCACCGCGTTCCGGGGCCAGACGGCCGACGCTTGGCAGGAACGACTCGGCATAGCTGACGTAGGGCGCCAGGCCGAAGTCGGTGAGGTAAGTCAGGCCCACGCGACGTGTGAGTTTTTTGTCTTTCTGCGACACCGTGCTGCGGTCCAGCAGGTCGCGGTTGATCACTTCGGCCCAGTCTTCACGCAGGCCCATGGTGAGGATGAAACGATCAAACCTGATCTGGTCCTGGGCATACAGGCCGGTCTGCTTGACCGTGTTGTTCCACTTGGTGGTCAGTTGCGGCTGGCCAAAGGTGTGGTAGTTGGACGGTTTGTAGAGGTCGATGATTTCCGCGCCATAGAGGTTGTAACCCTGGTATTTACGGGTGAACTCGCGGTGATCGAAGCCCACCAGCAAGGTGTGTTCCAGGGCACCAGTGGCGAACTTGGCCTGCAGGTTGTTATCGAGGGTGTAGGCGCTGTTGTGTTGGCGCCAGTCCAGTTTGGTGCGGCTGGCGCGGGTATCGTCGGTGCTGCCGTCGGGCAGTTCGGCGAAGCGGTTGAGGTAGAAGCCTTTGTAGCGGTCGTTGACGTCGGTAAAACGTGCGGTCTGGCGATATTCCAGGTTGTCGTTGAATGCGTGGGAGAAGTCATAGCCCAGCACATATTGATCGCGGATGTAGTTGTTCCAATCGGAATCGCCGAGGAAGGTGTCGCGGTCGATGCGCTGGCCCTTGGAGTTGCGATAGAGCGTGCCGATGGCGGGTAGTGCCTGGTAATCGGCCAGGGATTTGTCGCGCTGGATCTGCGCGTAGAGGGTCAGGGCGGTGTCTTCGGTCGGCGCCCAGGTCAGGCTGGGGGCCAGCAAGGTACGGCTGTCGGTGGCGTGGTCGACCATCTCGTTGCCGTCGCGGGCCAGGCCGATCAGGCGGTAGCTCAGGGTTTTTGCGTCATCGATAGGGCCGCTGAAATCCAGGGCGCCGTTGACCCGGTCGTAGCTGCCCACGCCGAACTTGACCTGGTGTCGCGCTTCGGTGGTGGGACGCTTGGACACCAGGTTGATCATCCCGCCCGGCTGGTTCTGCCCGAACAGCACCGACGCCGGCCCCTTGAGTACCTCAATACGTTCCAGGGTGTAGGGGTCGATTTGTGGCGCACCGCCGAGGCTGCCGGCGTAAGGCAGGTAGGCACCATCGAGGTACAGCAACGTGGGAGAAAAGCCACGGCTGCCCAACTCATCGGCGATGGTATTACGGTCGGTGTAGCCGTTGGTGTCCATGCCTGGGGTATAGCGCAGGGATTGGGTCAGGTTGCGCGCGCCCTGGACCTTGACCTGGTCGGCGGTGACCACGTTGACGGTCTGCGGGATTTCCAGGATCGGTGTATCGGTCTTGGTGGCCGTGGCGCTGCGGGTCGCGACATAGCCATCGACGGGGCCCCAGGCATTTTCTGCGACTTGGCCAGTGACCGTGGTGGCGCCAAGATTGAGCGCGCCCTCAGGCAGCAGATACAGGCTCCATGTGCCGTTTTCGGTGACGGTCAAGCCCAGGCCGCTGCCGGCCAGCAAGTGTTGCGCGGCCTGCTCCGGGCTGTATTGGCCCTGCAATGCGGGTGCGCGACGACCTTGCAGCAAGGCCGGGGTGACCGACAGCGTGCGCCCGCTTTCCCGGGACAGCCGGCTCAGGCTATCGCCGAGGGCTGCAGCGGGCAGATTGAAATATTGCTGGGCGCTGGCGGCGGTGTCGGCCAGGGCCACAGCGGGCTGGCCAATCACAGCCAGGGTTACGGCCAGGGTCAACAGGCAGGGACGGATCATCAAGGGTGCCATAGGGTGAGGATGCTCATTGTCAGGTTGGCGTTCCCTAACCTTGACTCGCGAGATCAGCGATCCCCTCACGCTGATTGAAAATAATTCCCATCGGCCACTCAGCGCACATCAATCAGGGTCAACCAAGGACCGTAGTGACTGATGCGCAGGGGGAAGGTCTGGGCCAGCGAATCCAGGGTTTGCGCCGGATCATCCAGCGGGTACACGCCATAGACGCGTACTTTTGCGGCCTGCTCGCTGACCCGCAGCACACCGCGGCGATACGGGCGCAGGGCGTCGATCAGCAGGCCCAGGGGTTCATCACGGATGTCGACGCGGCCATCGCGCCAATCTGCCCGACTGCGCACCGAGAGCGGTACTGGACGCACATCGCTGTCGCTGAACCACGCCGCCTCCCCCGCTTCTACACGGCGCTGGCTGCCGCCGAGCGTGGTGACACGCACGCTATGCAGTTGCACCGAGGTCAAGCTGCCGGCGGCCTCCTGGCGCACCATAAATTGTGTTCCCAGGGCCTGGACTTCTCCCTGGGCGGTAGCGATGACAAACGGTCGGCGCGGGTCGGCGGCGACATCGACGAACACTTGGCCCTCGCGCAGACGTACCAGGCGGCGGCTGTCGCTGAACTGTATATCCACGGAACTACGGGCGTTGAGACTCAGGCGACTGCCATCGGCCAAGGCGAAGGTCTTCCGCTCGCCGGTGGCTGTGTGGCGGTCGGCCCACAGACCTGTTAGTGGCTGGTCGCGGTCAAAGATCGCCGCGCCACTGACGCCGAACAACACCAGTGCCAAGCCACCGCGCAGCACCTTGCGCCGCGACTCCGAATCTGGGGCTGCCAGGGCTTGGGTCACGGCACGTAACTGACCGGGGCTGCGGGCTTCGACGCGCTGCAAGTCGGCAATCGGCTGCTGCAGCAAACTGCCGACCCGTTGCCAGGCAATGGCATGCTGGGGGTTGGCCCGCAACCACATTTCGAAGGCTTGACGCACAGAGGGATCATCAGCGGCCGCCTCCAGGCGCAGTAACCAATCCACGGCAGCGCGGGTGGTGGCGTCAACCTTGGACTGGCTCATGTCAGGTCCGCCGACTCGGCCAGACAGTGCAGGAAAGCCCGCCGCAGATCGCGCTCCACTGTGGCCAGCGACACGTCCAGTTGCTGGGCGATAGCCGGTTGCGACAAGCCCTCGAGACGGTTGAGCATAAAGATCTGCCGGACACGGGGCGGCAGGCCATTGAGCAGGCGGTCGATGCTTTCGAGCGCCTCGCGTACCAGGGCCAGATCTTCTTCCGACGGTGTATAGGCGTCCGGCAGTTGCGCCAGGCTGTCGAGGTAGGTCTGCTCCAGGCGCTTGCGGCGCCAGAAACTGAATAACAGCCGGCGGGCCACGGTGCTGAGAAACGCACGGGGCTCATCGAGTTGGTTGAGCTGGCGCGCATCCAGAATGCGGATAAACGTATCTTGGGTCAGGTCCGCTGCATCCTGCGGGCACTTGAGCTGACGATACAACCATGCGCGTAGCCAGCGATGGTTGTCGTCATAGAGCGTTGCCAGAAGAGCCTTGGGATCGGTAGGAGTAGACACGCGGGCAGCCACAGACGTTAATGATAATTCATCTCATTATCTGCGCAGGCTGTGGCTAAATGCAATCGCTTATCTACCGGGCGGTCCCGCTCTCTGGCTGGAGTAAAACCTTCTTTCAGACGCGCGGATCACCCGAAGCCTTAGCGGGCGCCGCGTACTGCGGCTTAAGGTGACCCTGCTGATCAAGCAGCCAGGCATCCATGATCTGGCGGACCACAGGGCCGGCTACGCGGCCGCCCGCCTCGCCGTTTTCGATCATCACTGAAATCACGATCCTGGGATGCTCCGCCGGAGCGAAGCCGACAAACAGTGCGTTATCGCGGTTGCGCTCGCGAGTCTTCAGACGGTTGTAGCGCTCACCCTGTTTGATCGCCACCACCTGTGCGGTCCCGCTCTTGCCGGCGATCCGGTACTGCGCGCCGGCGGCCGATGCGCGGGCGATCCCGCGCGGATCGTGCATCACCATTTGCATGCCGTGGTTGACCTGGTCCCAGTCGCGGGGGTTCTTAAGCACGACATTGGGCATGGGGTGTTCATCCACGGGCGCTACACCGTCAATGGTCTTGGCCAGATGCGGGCGATTCCACACGCCCTTGTTGGCGATCAGCGCGGTGGCCTGGGCCAGTTGCAATGGCGTGACCTGCATATAGCCCTGGCCGATGCCAAGGATCACGGTTTCGCCCGGGAACCACGGCTGGCGGCGCGTCGCACGCTTCCAGGCCTGGGACGGCATCAGGCCGGCCGACTCTTCGAACATATCCAGGGACACTTTCTGGCCGAGGCCGAATTCGGCCATATAGTCGTGTAGGCGATCGATCCCCAGTTTGTGGGCCAGGTCATAGAAGTAGGTGTCGTTGGAACGCATGATGGCAGCGTCCATATCTACCCAGCCATCGCCGCTGTGGTTCCAGTTGCGGTATTTGTGATCAAAGTCGGGCAGTTGATAGTAACCGGGGTCAAAGACCCGTGTCTGTGCGGTGACGACACCACTGTCGAGACCGGCGATGGCCACTTCCGGCTTGATCGTCGAGCCTGGCGCATACAGCCCGCGCAGCACCCGGTTGAATAGGGGGCGGTCAATGGAATCATGCAGAGCGGCATATTCCTTGAAACTGATGCCGGTGACGAACGAGTTGGGGTCAAAGCTAGGTTTGCTGACCATTGCCAGGACTTCGCCGGTTTGTGGATCCAGGGCAACCACTGAACCGCGACGGTCGCCCAGGGCTTCTTCGGCGGCTTCCTGGAGCTTGATATCCAGGCTCAGGACAATATTTTTACCGGGAATCGGGTCGGTGTGTTTGAGCACCCGCAGCACTCGGCCCTGGGCATTGGTTTCGACTTCCTCATAACCCACATGGCCGTGCAATTGCGCCTCATAGAAACGCTCGATTCCGGTTTTACCGATAGATTGCGTGCCACGGTACTCGACCGAATCCAGTTCTTTTGACTCTTTTTCGTTGATACGGCCCACGTAGCCAATGGAGTGCGCGAAGTGTGCGCCCAACGGGTAGTGACGCACGAACTGTGGCTCCACGTCCACGCCTGGCAGGCGGAATTCGTTGACCGCCAATATGGCTATCTGTTCTTCAGTCAATTCATAGAACAACGTTACGGGCACGAACGGGTGACGCGCCTGTTTCAAGGCCTTGTCAAAGACTGCGCGGTCTTCGGGCGGCAGATGCAGGAGAGTGATGATCGAATCCAGTTCGCCTTTGAGATCGGTAGCCCGCTCGCGGGTGATGGTCAGGTTGTAACTGGGGCGGTTATCGGCCAGGACCACGCCGTTGCGGTCGTAGATCAGGCCGCGGGCCGGGGTAATGGGCAAGACATGGACACGATTGTTTTCGGAGATGGTGGAGTGATAGTCGAACTCGACCACTTGCAGGAAATACATGCGGGCGACCAAGGCACAGGTGATGCCAAGCACCAGTATTGCGCAGGCCAACAGGCGTTTATTGACCAGGCGATGTTCTTTCTCATGGTCTTTGATCGGTATGGCTTCGGGCATTTCTACAGCATCTCTTTGAGCAGGGACAATGCCGCTTCCTGCGGTGCAAAGATCAGTCCTTGGAACAGGTGCTGCACCATACCAAAAATGCCGAAACACTTTGTATTGAATTACCCGGACGGCAGTTCAAGTGGGTACCAACAGCGTCAAGAGCACCCTTTGCTTTTCGATCGCCCAAAACAAAACCCCAACTGCTTTCGCAATTGGGGTTTCGGAATTTAATCTTGACGATGACCTACTCTCACATGGGGAAACCCCACACTACCATCGGCG